>PJUB01000010.1_pt1 | contig 362245 bp, 371 predicted proteins | sample 1512141 | NCBI WGS metagenome assembly PJUB01 (sample SAMN08177677, study PRJNA422409) | Soil metagenome, whole genome shotgun sequencing project. | isolation source: Soil enriched on filter paper: alkali lignin treatment | place: USA: Madison | collected 2015-01-15
CGTGACCGGCATCGTGCGCCTGAAGGAAGGCGTGGAGATGATCATGCCGGGCGACAACGCCGAGCTGGACGTCGAGCTGATCACGCCGATCGCGATGGAAGAGAAGCTGCGCTTCGCCATCCGCGAAGGCGGCCGCACCGTCGGCGCCGGCGTCGTGGCCAAGATCGTCGAGTAATCGATGAGCGGCCCCTGAGGCCGCACAGTAAGAGTAGCGTAAGCGTACAGAGCGGCCCTCGGAGCGATCCGGGGGCCGTTTTGCATTCAGTCGTTTGGCGCGCCGGTCGCGGGATCGGTGTCGGTGCGGCCTGAGTTGCTGCTGCCCTTGGCGTCCTTGGGCTCGGTGGCGGGGCGCGGCGGACTGCCGGGCTTGTCGGGGCGCTGGTTCTCGTTCTCGGTTTCGCGGGTTTTGGGGCGTGGCGTCGTCATGGGGACCTCCTGAGGAAGACAATGCGGCGGGCGCCGTGAGGCTCCGATCTTTCGCAAAGAGGCCGGACGCTAACCCGGCCTCAAGGGCTTGGCTCTATCAGGCCCGACTGGAACGGGACTTGCTGTGATCGTTCTGAAGGGAGCGTCATGTCGGGACCATTATCAGTTGAAATCCGCAGCCTGGCCGACCTGTCGGCTGAGAAGGGCGCGCAATGGAACGATTGGGCGCGGGCGGATCCTGATCTGAGCAGCCCCTATTTCCGCTGGGAGTTCTCGCGCACGGCCGGGGCGATCTGTCCCGGCGCCGCGCTGGCTGTCTTCAAACGGGACGGTCGGGTGGTCGGCTATTATCCGCATCAGCGCCGGGGCGGGACAGTCCAGCCGCTGGCCGCGCCGATGAACGACTATCACGGCGTCATCGGCCCGCGCGACGACAAGCCTTCGATGCAGGAAGCGGCCGCCCTGATCGGCGCGCCGCGTTTCGCCGCCGCCGCGTGGATCGGCGAGGCTCCGCAAGCGATGCCGCGCAATCATAGCGTGGTCTCCATCGTGCCTGACGCAGGCGGCTTCGACGCCTGGTACGCTCGGCGACGGAAGGCCTTTCCGAAATACTTCAAGGACAAGGAGCGGTCGCGGCGAGGGTTGGACGGCGCTTTCAAGACGGTTGAGATCGAAATCGGCCTGCATGATCACGCCCTGCTGGAACGCCTGATCATCGAAAAGAGCGAACAGTATCGCCGCACCGGGCACCACGACATCTTCGCGTGCGGCTGGACGGGCCAGGTGCTGCACGCCCTGATGGACAGCGAGGGCGAAGACGGCTTCGGCGCCTCGATGGCGGTGCTGCGTGTCGATGGACGGGTCGTGGCGATGGAGTATTCCATGCACGCGGGGCGTCATTTCCACCTGTGGTTCCCGGTCTACAACCAGGAGGTCGCGCGCTGGTCGCCGGGCATCGTGCTGACCCAGGAGACGATCCGGCTGGGCGCCGAGCGCGGCTACCGCGTCTTCGACTACGGCGTGGGCGTGGGCGGCAACTACAAGAAATACTATGATGACGGCGGCCTGGCGACCGTCGAGGGCGTTGTGGCGCGGCCGGGGCCAGGCAAGGCGCTGTGCGCGACGGCGAGCGCCGCCCTGGGCGTGCTGGGCTCCGCGCGGGCAGAGCGCTTGCGCACGAGTACGCGGCGTCGCTGGTCCGTGGTCGAGGCCTGTGAGACGAGCTTGGCCGGTCGGACCTCGGGGGCGCTGCGCGCCGCCGCCGACATGGTGCGGAAACAGAAGGCGGCCGGCGGGGCCGATTGAGGAGGAAAGCGGAATGACGGCTTCCATGACGCGCTATGCGGGCCCGATCACCCAGGCGGAGGTGCATCCTCACGCCCTGGTCGCCGACGGTTTCGCCGAGGATCAGGCTCTGGCCGAGGTGCTGGACCGCTATCCGGCCGACCTGTTCGACATCAACCTGTACGACTACGACGACGAGGGACAGGTCAGCCTGCGCACCGGCGCGCGGGGCCGGTTGAACGGGGCCGAACTGCTGGAGGCGATCCAGCAGGGCCGCCTGTGGGTCAACATGCGCAAGGTCGAGCAGGGCTGGCCTGAACTGTGGCGCGCGGCCATGGTCGACTTCGAGCGCATCCTGGGCGGCTATGGTCTGAAGGCGGCCAGCGCCAGCGGTCAACTCATCCTGTCCTCGCCCAAGGCGCGGGTGCCTTACCACTTCGACGCGGGCGGCGTGGTGCTGTTGCACATGCGCGGTCGCAAGCGCCTGTTCGTCTATCCGGGCGACGAGGCCCACCTGCCCGAGCGCAGCATGGAGCAGGTCGTCACCCGCCAGACGACCGAGGAGATTCCCTATCGCCGCGCCTTCGAGGACGACGCCCGCATCGTCGATCTGGAGCCAGGGCAGGCGCTGACCTGGCCCTTCTACGCCCCGCACCGGGTGGAGAACCTGGACCGTTTCTGCGTCTCCCTGTCGATCGAGTTCCAGAGCTGGCCCTCGCGCATCCGCAACGGGGCGCTCTACACCAACGCCTTCCTGCGCAGCCGGGGAGGGGAGCCGCGCACGACGGACCGCATGAGCCAGCCGGAATTGGCCGCGCGCTGGGCGGCTTCGGTGGCGCTGAAGCGGGCCGGGCTGATGAAGAGCCGCATCGCCGCCTTTGAGCGAGATTTCGAGCCCGCCGTCGGGGCGACGGACGGGGCGGCGGCCCTGCCGGACCGCGTCGACACCCCTGCAGCCTGAAACGCCTTAGGTTAAAAGGGGTTCATGACCTCGATTTAAACTGACTTTGCGGCGGGCGGCCCTCAGTCTTCCCTGGACACAGAGACAGGGAGAGCTCGCTGATGAAACCCGCTGCAATCGCCGCCGCCATGGGATCCGCATTGGCCGCGTCCGCCGTTCTGGCGGCGCCGGCCCTGGCCGACGAAGTGACCATCCGCAACGCCGTGGCGCGCGTCATCGTCATTCCGGAAGACCGTGCAGACGTCGGCGTCGAGATCACGCCGGGCTCGGCCGGCCTGCCGGAGCTGCGCCTCGAGCGTCGGGGCGGCCAGGTCCGCATCGACGGCGGTCTGGGACGCGGTCGGGGCATGAGCTTCGGCGGCGGCCAGATCGGTTCCTGCAACAGCGGTCCGGCGGACGCCCGCCAGCCTGGCGAAGGCGCATCGGTCGAGGTGCGCGGCAAGGGACGTATTCGTCTGGAAGATGCGCCGCTGATCGTTCTGCGCACGCCGCGCGACGTGGACGTGAACGGCGGCGGCGCCGTGTTCGGCTCCATTGGACGCGGCGCGCGCTCGGTCGAGCTGGGCAACGGCGGCTGCGGCTCCTGGACGGTAGCGAACGTCGATGGCGACATGAGCCTGTCGGTCGGCGGATCGGGCTCGATCCGGGCCGGCACGTCGCGCGATCTGGAAGCGGCCGTCGGCGGATCGGGCTCCATCTATGCGGGCGCGACCAGCAAGCTGGAGGCCAGCGTGGGCGGTTCGGGCAGTATCGATGTCGCTTCAGTCGACGGTGAGGCCAAGGCGGCCATCGGCGGCTCGGGCGGGGTGCGCGTGAGGAACGGTCGTGCCACGACGCTGGAGGTGTCCATCGGCGGCTCGGGCGACGTGAATTTCGGCGGAACGGCGGGCGACGTCTCGGTGGCTATCGCCGGCTCGGGCGATGTGAGGGTCGCAGAGGCGACCGGCCGAGTGTCCCGCTCGATCGTGGGATCAGGGGATCTGCGCATCGGTCGCTGACGCTGCAAGACCCTGAAGGAGAAGGCCCGGGAGCGTGGAACCCCTCGGGCCTTTTTCATGCCTGGAGCCTGAACGGTGCGCGCAAACAAAAACCCCGGCGGATCGCTCCGCCGGGGTTTCGTTGATCCGTGCGGTCCGAAGACCGCGAAGATCGCTTAGTTGCCGAACAGGGCGGCGACGCCGTTGGCCGTGCGGCCCAGGTTGGCGCCGGCTTGGTCGCGGGCTTGCAGACCGCCGCCGAAGCTGTAGCGCATGCCGATCTTGAAGACGTTGGCGTCGACGTCCAGGTCCGAGGACTTGGCGTAGTCGTAGCCGCCGAAGACCGAGTACGGCGTATCGGCGAACTGGTACTCGGCGCCGACGCCGACCGACCAGCCGTCGACCGAGCCGCCGACGAACAGGTTGTCAGCGTTGGCGTAGGCGGCGCCGGCGTTCAGGCGCAGTTGCGGCGTGGCGTAGAAGGCGGCGTCAGCGGCCACGTTCCAGATGTCGGCGTCGTGCAGGTTGCTGTACGAAGCCACGCCCGTCAGGGTGGCGCGGTCCAGGTACTTCTGACCTTCCAGGCCGAAGGTGGTCATGGTGCCGCCCAGGGCTTCCGAAGCGCCGACGAAGCCGCCGAAGCGCATGTTTTCGATCTTCTTCGACAGGTGCACGGCGCCGGCCAGGGTGGTTTCGTCGCCACCGTGCTGAACGTCCGTATAAGCGCCTTCAGCGTTGAAGGTGACGGTCCAGTCGCCGAACACCGGCGAAGCGACGGTGCCGTCGATGACGCCGCGGTTCACGTCGATGCCTTCGACGTCAGCGTAGTTGTAGGCGACGCCGACCGAACCGATGGCGTCTTGAGCGAAGGCGGGAGCGGCGATCAGGGTCGCGGCGGCGACCGAAGCGAGAAAGACGGTTTTCATTTTCTTGTCCTTATGTACTGCCGCCGAACAAGCTCAGCCGGTCCGGCGATGGGCGAGACATAGGTCGCTGTTTGGCGCTTTGCCGTAACAAACATGTCATGTGGCGGTCACATCCGGGGCGATGTTGCCCAAAAGAGACGCATTGCGGCATAACTGCGTCAGTATGGGGCGGGTATTGCGGCGGCGCCTTTCCGCGGCGTTCATCTGGCCGCTTTCCCGCCTCAGTTCCTAACGATCAGCCCGTGTTATGCTGCGGCGCAGCGTCCGAGAGGCGGCGAGAGGGCGGTGAGTCGCAAACCCCGACGGGGCGGGGATTTCCGCGCTTGACGGAAACGGAATCGGAGGGCATAAGCGCCCCTCTTGTTGGACCGGCTGTGCACTTTCGGGTGCAGACGCGGTCCGCAGGAACGACCTAAGTTACTGTTCTTTGCAGCTTCTTGGGAACTTACGGCCTTCGCGGGGGACTGCGTGGGCCGCTCGTTTTTGCGGATTTGCGTTTCCTGGGGATGAGTTTTCGTCCCGAGGCTTCGGTCTTTGAAATGGTTCACAGGGACGCGGCTCCGGCCGCATGGGAATAACAACCGATATGGATCAAAGCATCCGCATCAGGCTCAAGGCCTTCGATCATCGCGTCCTCGACTTTTCGACGCGCGAAATCGTCAACACCGCCAAGCGCACGGGCGCGACCGTTCGCGGTCCGATCCCGCTGCCGACCCTGATCGAAAAGTTCACCGTGAACCGCTCGCCGCACGTCGACAAGAAGTCGCGTGAGCAGTTTGAAATCCGCACGCACAAGCGCGTGCTCGACATTGTCGACCCCACTCCGCAGACCGTGGACGCGCTCATGAAGCTCGACCTGTCCGCCGGCGTGGACGTCGAGATCAAGATCTAAGAAAGAAAGAGGCGGGATCCGACATGCGCACGGGCGTGATCGCCAAGAAGCTGGGGATGACCCGCGTGTTCGCCGATGACGGCGCACACGTTCCGGTCACTGTGCTCCAGCTCGACGGCTGCCAAGTCGTCGGCCAACGTACCAAGGAGCGCGACGGCTACGTCGCCCTTCAGCTGGGCGCTGGCGTTAAGAAGGCCAAGAACACGGCCAAGGCTCAACGCGAAGCTTTCGCGAAGGCCGAGGTCGAGCCGAAGGCCTATGTGACCGAGTTCCGCGTGGGCGAAGACGCCCTGCTGGACGTGGGCGCCGAGCTGTCGGCCGACCACTTCCTCGCGGGTCAGAAGGTCGACATCCAGGGCCATACCATCGGTAAGGGCTTTGCGGGCGCCATGAAGCGCTGGAACTTCGGCGGTCTGCGCGCGTCGCACGGCGTGTCGATCTCGCACCGTTCGCACGGTTCGACCGGCCAGCGTCAGGACCCGGGCAAGGTCTTCAAGGGCAAGAAGATGGCCGGCCATCTGGGCCAGGAAGTCGTCACGACCCAGAACCTGACCGTCGTCCGCGTCGACGCCGAGCGTGGCCTGATCCTGATCAAGGGCGCTGTCCCGGGTCACGACGGCGCCTACGTCAAGATCAGCGACGCCATCAAGAAGGCCCGTCCTTCGGACGCCCCGTTCCCGGGCTCCGTGAAGTCGGCCGCTGCTCAACCCGCTTCCACGCCGGCTGAAGAAGCTCCGGCCGTTGAAGCGACCGAAGGCGGTGAAGCGTAATGAAACTCTCGGTCATCAAACTCGACGGCAAGGCTGCTGGCGACGTTGAGCTGTCGGACGCCGTCTTCGGCATCTCCGACATCCGCGGCGACCTGCTGGCCCGTTACGTCAACTGGCAGCTGGCCAAGCGCCGCGCCGGCACCCACAAGGTTCAAACCCGCAACGAGAACTCTCGTACGGGCAAGAAGATGTACAAGCAGAAGGGCACGGGCGGCGCCCGTCACGGCTCGCGTCGTGCGCCCCAGTTCGTCGGCGGTTCGCCGGCGTTCGGTCCGGTCGTTCGCGACCACGGCTTCTCGCTGCCGAAAAAGGTCCGCGCCCTGGCGCTGAAGCACGCCCTGTCGTCCAAGGTTAAGGCCGGCGACCTGGTCGTCGTCGACAGCGTCTCGGTCAAGGAAGCCAAGACGGCCTCGCTGCGCGAGACCTTCGGCAAGCTGGGCTGGACCAAGGCTCTGATCATCGCGGGTCCGGAAGTCGAAGCCAACTTCGGCCTGGCCGCGCGCAACATCCCGCACATCGACGTGCTGCCGAACGCCGGCCTGAACGTCTATGACATCCTGCGGGCGGACAAACTGGTGCTGACCAAGGCCGCCGTCGAGGCGATCGAGGCGCGCTTCGCTGAGAAGGAAGCCGCATAATGGCCGCCGCTCAACCCACCGCCAAGCACTACGACACCATCCTGGCTCCGGTGATCACCGAGAAGGCCACGATCCTGTCGGAGCAGAACAAGGTCGTCTTCCGCGTCGCCGGCACGGCGACCAAGGACGAGATCGCCGCGGCGGTCGAAAGCCTGTTCAAAGTCAACGTCCTCAAGGTCAACACCCTGGTTCAAAAGGGCAAGACCAAGCGCTTCCGGGGCATCCTCGGTCGCCGCGTGGACATCAAGAAAGCGATCGTGACGCTGGCCGACGGCCAGTCGATCGACGTCACGACGGGGCTCTAAGACCATGGCTCTGAAGCATTACAATCCGACGTCGCCGGGCCGCCGCGCCCTGGTGCTGGTCGACCGCTCCGAGCTGCACAAGGGCCGCCCGGAGAAGTCCCTGACCCAAGGCCTGACCAAGTCGGGCGGTCGTGGTCAGGGCGGTCGCATCGCTGTCCGCTTCCGCGGCGGCGGCGCCAAGACCCTGTATCGCAAGATCGACTTCAAGCGTCGCAAGTTCGACGTGGTCGGCACGGTCGAGCGTCTGGAGTACGACCCGAACCGCACCGCCTTCATCGCCCTGGTGACCTACGCCGACGGCGAGAAGACCTACATCATCGCGCCTCAGCGCCTGCACGCCGGCGACACCATCGTCGCGGGTGAAAAGGTCGACGTGAAGCCGGGCAACGCCATGCCGCTGCGCTCCATGCCGGTCGGCACCATCATCCACAACGTGGAGATGAAGCCGGGCAAGGGCGCTCAGCTGGCCCGTTCGGCCGGCGCTTACGCTCAACTGGTCGGTCGCGACCAGGGCTATGCTCAGATCCGTCTGGGCTCGGGCGAGCTTCGCATGGTTCTGGACGGCTGCATGGCCGTTGTCGGCGCCGTGTCGAACCCCGAGCACATGAACCAGAACCTGGGCAAGGCCGGCCGCAAGCGTCACATGGGCTGGCGTCCGCACGTCCGCGGCGTCGCCATGAACCCGATCGACCACCCGCACGGTGGTGGTGAAGGCCGGACCTCGGGCGGTCGTACCCCGGTTACGCCGTGGGGTAAGGACACCAAGGGTTCTCGTACCCGCAAGAACAAGGCCACGGACAAGTTCATCATCCGTAGCCGTCACGTGAAGAAGGCTCGCTAAGAATGGCCCGCTCCTCCTGGAAAGGCCCGTTTGTCGACGGGTATCTGCTCAAGAAGGCCGACGCCGCTCAATCGTCGGGCCGCAAGGACGTGATCAAGACCTGGTCGCGCCGCTCCACCATCCTGCCGCAGTTCGTCGGTCTGACGTTCGGCGTCCACAACGGCCAGAAGCATGTGCCGGTGTCGGTCTCCGAAGAAATGGTCGGCATGAAGTTCGGCGAGTTCGCCCCGACCCGGAACTTCCCGGGCCACGCGGCGGACAAGAAGGCCAAGAGGAAGTAATCCATGGCCCAGACCAAGAACCCCCGTCGCGTTGCGGCGACCGAGGCCCGCGCCAAGCTGGTCAACGTCCGCATCAGCCCGCAGAAGCTGAACCTGGTGGCCGCCTCGATCCGCGGCCTGCCGGTCCAGAAGGCTCTCAACGAGCTGGAATTCAGCCGCAAGCGCATCGCCGGCGACGTCCGCAAGGTCCTGTACTCGGCCGTCTCGAACGCCGAGAACAACCACAACCTCGACATCGACAACCTGGTCGTCGCCGAGGCCTTCGTGGGCAAGAACCTGGTGATGAAGCGTTTCGCGAGCCGTGCTCGCGGTCGTTCGTCGCGCATCCTGAAACCGTTCAGCGAAATCACCATCGTGGTTCGCGAAGCAGGTGAGGCCGCCTGATGGGTCAGAAAATCAATCCGATCGGTCTGCGCCTCGGCGTGAACCGTACGTGGGACAGCCGCTGGTTCGCCGGCGGCGCCGACTACGCCAAGCTGCTCCATCAGGACCTGAAGCTGCGTTCGTGGCTGAAGGAACGCCTGTCGGCCGCCGGCGTGTCGCGCATCATCATCGAGCGTCCGCACAAGAAGTGCCGCGTGACGATCTACGCCGCCCGTCCGGGCGTCGTGATCGGCAAGAAGGGCGCTGACATCGAGAAGCTGCGCAAGGACATCTCGGCCCGCACCGAAGGCGAAGTTCACCTGAACATCGTCGAGGTCCGCAAGCCGGAGACCGACGCTCAGCTGATCGCCGAGAACATCGCTCAGCAACTGGAGCGCCGTATCGCGTTCCGTCGCGCCATGAAGCGTTCGATGCAGTCGGCCATGCGCCTGGGCGCCAAGGGCGTCCGCATCAACGTCTCGGGCCGTCTGGGCGGCGCCGAAATCGCTCGTATGGAGTGGTACCGCGAAGGTCGCGTGCCGCTGCACACCCTGCGCGCCGACATCGACTACGGCTTCTACGAAGCCAAGACGACCTACGGCATCATTGGCGTGAAGGTCTGGGTGTTTAAGGGTGAAGTGCTCGAGCACGACCCGATGGCCCAGGACAAGCGCTGGGCCCAGGAAGCCTCGGGTCCGTCGTCCAACGAAGGCCGTGAGCGCGGCCCCCGCGGTGATCGCGGTCCGCGCCGTGGTCGTGAGGGCTGATAGGCCATGTTGCAACCGAAAAAGACCAAGTACCGTAAGGCCTTCAAGGGCCGCATCCACGGCTCGTCCAAGGGTGGTTTCTCGCTGAACTTCGGCTCCTACGGTCTGAAGGCCGTCGAGCCGGAGCGCATCACGGCGCGTCAGATCGAGGCGGCTCGCCGCGCGATCACCCGTCAGATGAAGCGTCAGGGCCGCGTCTGGATCCGTATCTTCCCCGACGTGCCGGTTTCCGGCAAGCCGGCCGAAGTGCGGATGGGTAAGGGCAAGGGCGCGGTGGACCACTGGGCCGCTCGCGTGGCCCCCGGCCGCATCATGTTCGAAATCGACGGCGTGCCGGACGACGTGGCTCGTGAAGCGCTGCGCCTCGGCGCCGCCAAGCTGCCGATCCGCACCAAGGTGGTCACCCGCCTGGACGCCGGCATCGTTACGGAGCAAGCCGCCTAATGACCAAGATCGCCGATCTCCGGTCGCAAACCGTCGACCAGCTGTCCGACGAGCTGCTGAAGCTCAAGAAGGAACAGTTCAACCTGCGCTTCCAGGCCGCCACCGGCCAGATGGAAAAGACCCACCGGGTCTCGGAAGTGCGCAAGGACATCGCCCGCATCTCGACGCTTCTGCGCGAGAAGCGTGCGGCCTCGTAAGGAAACACCGATGCCCAAACGCATTCTTGAAGGCGTGGTCGTCTCCGACAAGGGCGACAAGACCGTCGTCGTGAAGGTCGAGCGCACCCTGCTGCACCCGCTGCTCCGCAAGACGGTTCGTAAGTCCAAGAACTACCACGCTCACGATGAGGCCAACGCCCTCAAAGTCGGCGACATCGCGCGCATCATCGAATGCGCCCCCAAGTCCAAGCTGAAGCGCTGGGAAATCATTTCCCCGTCTTCGGCTTCGTAAGAAGAAGGATCGGATCCCATGATCCAGATGCAAACTAACCTGGAGGTCGCCGATAACTCGGGCGCTCGCCGGGTCATGTGCATCAAGGTGTTGGGCGGCTCCAAGCGCCGCTACGCCTCGATCGGCGACACCATCGTCGCCTCGGTGAAGGAAGCGATTCCGCGCGGCCGCGTGAAGAAGGGCGACGTCGTTCGCGCCATCGTCGTGCGCACCGCCAAGGACATCCAGCGCAAGGACGGCTCTGTCATCCGTTTCGACAAGTCGGCAGCCGTCATCGTCAACAAGCAGAACGAGCCTGTCGGCACCCGTATCTTCGGCCCGGTTCCGCGCGAGCTGCGCGCCAAGAACCACATGAAGATCATCTCGCTGGCTCCGGAGGTTCTGTAACCATGGCCGCCAAGATCAAGAAGGGCGACAACGTCGTCGTCCTGACCGGCAAGGACAAGGGCCGCACCGGCCAGGTGCTGCAGGTCCTGCCGACCGAGAACCGCGTCGTCGTGCAAGGCGTCAACATGGTCCAGCGCCACACGCGCCCGACCCAGGCTGACCCGCAAGGCGGCATCAAGCACAAGGAAGCCTCGCTTCACCTGTCGAACGTCGCCATCGTCGACGCCAACGGCAAGGCGACCCGCGTGGGCTTCAAGGTCGAGGGGGACAAGAAGGTCCGCTTCGCCAAGTCGACGGGAGACGTCATCTGATGGCCGACACCAAGTATACGCCGCGTCTCAAGACCGACTATCAGGACCGCATCCGCGGCGTCCTGAAGGAAAAGTTCGGCTACACGAACGAGATGCAGATCCCCAAGCTGGACAAGATCGTCCTGAACATGGGCATCGGCGAAGCAGTGGCGGACTCCAAGAAGGCCAATGCGGCCCTCAAGGACCTGACGGCCATCGCCGGCCAGAAGGCCGTGCCGACCAAGGCTCGTAACTCCATCGCCGGCTTCAAGCTGCGCGAAGGCATGGTCATCGGCGGCAAGGTCACGCTGCGCGGCGCCCAGATGTACGAGTTCCTGGACCGTTTCATCACGATCGCTCTGCCGCGCGTGAAGGACTTCCGGGGCCTGAAGGGCACTTCGTTCGACGGTCGCGGCAACTACGCCACGGGTCTGAAGGAGCACATCGTGTTCCCGGAGATCAACTACGACCAGATCGACCAGATGTGGGGCATGGACATCGTTGTCTGCACCACGGCCAAGACCGATGAGGAAGCCAAGGCTCTCCTCACCGAGTTCAAGTTCCCGTTCGTGAACTGAGCGGGAAGGGAAGAGAACAATGGCTAAGAAAAGCGCCGTAAACCGCAACGAAGCCGTCAAGGCCCTGGTTGCGAAGTATGCCGCGAAGCGGGACGCCCTGAAGGCTATCGCCAACGACGAGAGCCTGCCGCTTGAGGAGCGTTTCGATGCGCGCCTGAAGCTGGCGGCCCTGCCGCGCAACTCGGCTCCGAGCCGTATTCGCAACCGTTGCGAAGTGACGGGTCGTCCGCGGGCTTATTACCGCAAGCTCAAGATGAGCCGTGTCGCCCTGCGTGAGCTGGGCAACATGGGTCAGATCCCCGGCCTGACGAAGTCGAGCTGGTAAGGGGAGCGAACAGACATGATGATCAACGATCCCCTGAGCGACATGATCGCTCGCATCAAGAACGCGGCCACCCGCAAGCGTTCTTCGGTGCTCACCCCGGCTTCCCGCCTGCGTCAGCGCGTCCTGGACGTGCTGCAGGACGAGGGCTACATCCGCGGCTACTCGCTGGTTCAAAACCCCGGTGAGTTCCCGCAGTTCGAGATCGAGCTGAAGTACTTCGACGGCCAGCCGGTGATCGCCGAGATCGCCCGCGTGTCGAAGCCCGGCCGCCGCGTCTATTCGGCCATCGGCGATCTGAAGCCGGTCAAGAACGGCCTCGGCATCTCGATCCTTTCGACTTCGAAGGGCGTCATGTCCGACGCCGCCGCCCGCGACGCTAACGTCGGCGGCGAAGTCCTCTGCAGGGTCTACTGATATGTCTCGTATCGGCAAGAAAACCATCGCCGTGCCGAAGGGCGTGACTGTCACGCTCAACGGCCAGGCCATCACCGTGAAGGGTCCGAAGGGCGAACGCTCCTGGACCGTCGCCGACGAGATCGAAGTTACGCAGGAAGGCGACGAACTGTCGCTGACCCCGCGTTCGGACTCGCAGCGCGCCAAGGCCATGTGGGGCCTGTCGCGCACCCTGGTCGCCAACATGGTGACCGGCGTGACCGAAGGCTTCGAGAAGACCCTGGAACTGGTCGGCGTCGGCTACCGCGCCGCCCTGAAGGGCAAGGATCTCTCGCTGCAGCTCGGCTTCTCGCACGACGTGGACATCGTTCCGCCCGAAGGCATCACCTTCGCCGTGCCGAAGCAGACCGAGATCAAGATCTCGGGCAACGACAAGCAGGTTGTGGGCGAAATCGCCGCCGTCATCCGCAAGATGCGTCCGCCGGAACCCTATAAGGGCAAGGGCGTGCGCTATCAGGGCGAATTCGTCCGGCGCAAGGAAGGCAAGAAGAAGTAAGTCATGGCTCTCTCTCTTCAACAACAAGCCAAGCGCCGCGCCGAGCGCACTCGCCGTCGCCTGAAGGCTGTCGCCAACGGTCGTCTGCGTCTGTCGGTCTTCCGTTCGGACAAGAACATCTCGGCTCAGATCATCGACGATGCCCAGGGCATCACGGTGGCCGCCGCCTCGTCGCTGGAAGGCGGCAAGGGTTCCAAGGGTTCGGACGTCGCAGCCGCCGCCAAGATCGGCAAGCTGATCGCCGAGCGCGCCATCGAGAAGGGCGTCACCGACGTCGTCTTCGACCGTGGCGGCTACATCTATCACGGCCGGGTCAAGGCGCTGGCGGAAGCCGCGCGCGAAGCCGGCCTGAACTTCTAAGGGAACGGCAAGCATGGCTCGTGAACCCCAACGCGGCGGCGGCGACCGCAACCGTCGCGACAACCGCAACGCTCCCGTTGAAGGTCCGGATTCGGACATCATCGAGAAGCTGGTGCACATCAACCGCGTCGCCGCCACCGTCAAAGGCGGCCGCCGGTTCTCGTTCGCGGCCCTGATGGTCGTCGGCGACGGCAAGGGCCGCGTCGGCTTCGGTCATGGCAAGGCGCGCGAAGTGCCGGAAGCCATCCGCAAGGCGACCGAAGAAGCCAAGAAGACCATGATCAAGGTTCCGCTGCGCGAGAACCGCACCCTGCACCACGACGGCAATGGCCGTTGGGGCGCCGGCAAGATCATGATGCGTGCGGCGCCTCCGGGCACCGGCGTCATCGCGGGCGGTCCGATGCGTGCGGTCCTCGAAACCCTCGGCGTCCAGGACGTCGTGGGCAAGTCGACCGGCTCGTCGAACCCCTACAACATGATCCGCGCCACCTTCGAAGCTCTGAAGGTCCAGTCGTCGCCGCGCCAGATCGCCTCCAAGCGGGGCAAGAAGGTGTCCGACCTGATGGGCCGCCGCAATGACGGCGCTTCGGCGCCGGAAGCCGTGGAGGGCTGATAGATGGCCAAGACCGAAAAGAAGACCGTGACCGTCCGTCAGACGGCGAGCCCGATCCGCCGCAAGTCGGATCAGCGCGCCACCCTGGTGGGCCTGGGTCTCAACCAGATCGGCCGTGAGTCGACCCTGGAAGACACCCCCTCCGTCCGTGGGATGATCGCCAAGGTCGCCCACATGGTGGAAGTGGTCGAGAAGTAAGACGGTTCGCCCTCTCCCGTTCGCGGGGGAGGGCGTTTCGCTTTATGAAGAAGCATCTTGCGATGCTGACGCGGGTCGCTTAATCAGCGGCCCTTCAATTTTTCCAACGCCGAGTCAGGTCCGCCTGTCGAACCTGGCGCTAGAACCCGAAAGGATCAGGCAATGAAGCTGAACGAAATCCGTGACAACGAAGGCGCCTCCAAGAAGCGTATGCGCGTCGGCCGCGGCCCGGGCTCGGGCAAGGGCAAGACCGCCGGCCGCGGCGTCAAGGGTCAGAAGTCGCGTTCGGGTGTCGCCATCGGCGGCTTCGAAGGCGGCCAGATGCCGCTGTACATGCGTATGCCGAAGCGCGGCTTCAACGTGCCGAACGCGCCGAAGCTGGCTGAAGTCAACCTGTGGCGCCTGCAAGAGGCCATCGACGCCGGCAAGCTGGACGCCAAGGCCGAGATCAACGGCGCGGCCCTGGTCGCCGCCGGCGTGATCCGTCGCGTCAAGGACGGCGTGCGCGTCCTGGGCGAAGGCGAGCTGAAGGCCAAGCTGAACCTGGTCGTGTGGTCGGCCTCGTCGGGCGCCATCAAGGCGATCGAAGCCGCCGGCGGTTCGGTGACGCAACAGCGCATCGAAGCCGAAGCCAAGGCTGCGGCTCGCCTCGAGAAGCGCAACGCCGCTCGCGGCAAGGCGCCGGCTCCGAAGGCTCCGCTGGGCGACGCCAACAAGATCTCGGCTCGCGCCAAGCGCACCGCCGCCAAGGCCTAAAATCCGATATCGTCATCCCGTCGGGGGCGTGGTTTCACGTCTCCGCCGGGATCGTCCGGACCGGGATGACGATTTTCCGAAAGCGGCCCTCGCAAGAGCGCCGCTTTCCGCCTATCTGACGACGGGCATGAAAATGGTGACCGTCTGGGGGACCGCCTGATGGCTTCGGCCGCTGAACAACTTGCTGCCAATATGAACATCGGCTCGTTCGCGAAAGCGACCGAGCTGCACAAACGCCTGCTGTTCACGCTCGGCGCGCTGCTGGTCTACCGGATCGGCACCTATGTTCCGATCCCCGGGATCAACGGCGAGGCCTTCCTGGCCTTCTTCCAGAATCCGGACGGCCAACGCGGCATCCTGGACATGTTCAACATGTTCTCGGGCGGCGCCGTCGAGCGCATGGCCGTGTTCGCGCTGAACGTCATGCCCTACATCTCGGCCTCGATCATCGTCCAGCTGATGGGCGCGGTGTATCCGCCGTGGGAGAAGCTGAAGAAGGAAGGCGGCGAGTCGGGCCGCAAGCAGCTGAACCAGTACACCCGCTATCTGACGGTGTTCCTGGCCCTGGCGCAGTCCTTCGGCATCGCGGTGGGCCTGAACGCCCAGCCGGGTCTGATCGACCAGCCCGGCCTGTTCTTCATCATTTCGACGGTCACCGTCCTGACCGGCGGCACCATGTTCCTGATGTGGCTGGGCGAGCAGGTGACGGCGCGCGGCGTCGGCAACGGCATCTCCCTGATCATCTTCGCGGGCATCGTGGCGGTCCTGCCGTCGACGGTGGCGCGGATGCTGGGCCTGGCCCAGCAGGGGCAGATGTCGGCCTTCACCCTGTTCGGTATCGCCATCATGGCGGTCGCGGTCATCGTCTTCATCGTCTTCATGGAGCGCGCCCAGCGCCGCCTTCTGATCCAGTATCCGAAGCGCCAGGAAGGCAACCGCATGACCGGCGGCGAGCGCAGCTTCCTGCCGCTGAAGGTCAACACCGCGGGCGTGATCCCGGCCATCTTCGCCTCGTCGCTGCTGATGCTGCCGACGACGGTGGCCCAGTTCACCGCCAATGCGAACCTGCCGGACTGGATGAGCTGGCTGCCCCTGGTGACGGCTCAGCTGACCCACGGCCAGCCGGTGTTCATGATCTTGTACGCCGTCCTGATCGTCTTCTTCTGCTTCTTCTACACCTCGATCACCTTCAACCCCGAGGACACGGCCGAGAACCTGCGCAAGTACGGCGGCTTCCTGCCGGGCATCCGCCCGGGCAAGCGGACGGCCGAGTATCTGGACTATGTCCTGACGCGCCTGACGGTGATCGGCGCCGCCTACATCACCGCCGTCTGCCTGCTGCCGGAGTTCCTGGTCAGCAGCCTGGGCAACAGCCTGTACTTTGGCGGAACGTCTATCTTGATCGTGGTCTCGGTGACGATGGACACTGTCGCCCAGATCCAGTCGCACCTGCTGGCGCACCAGTACGAGGGGCTGATCAAGAAGGCCAAGTTACGCGGTCGTGGCCGGGGCGGTTCCGCTCCTGTCCGTCGCTGATCGGGTAGGGGGCCCGAAGACATAATGAACCTGATCCTGTTCGGGCCGCCTGCGGCCGGCAAGGGCACCCAGGCCAAGCGGCTGGTCGAGGAGCGGGGCATGGTCCAGCTCTCGACCGGCGACATGCTGCGCGCGGCGATCGCTTCGGGCTCCGAGCTGGGGCTGAAGGTCAAGGACGTGCTGGCGCGCGGCGACCTCGTCACGGACGAGATCGTCATCGCCCTGATCGAAGCTCGTCTGCCGGAGGCCGAGGCCGCCGGCGGGGCCATCTTCGACGGCTTCCCCCGCACGGTGGCCCAGGCCGAGGCCCTGGACGCCATGCTGGCCAAGCGCGGCGCCAAGATCGACAGTGTCATCCGCCTGAAGGTGGACGACGCGGCCCTGACCGATCGGATTGGCAAGCGCTTCGCCGAGCAGGGGCGGCCTGACGACAACCCCGAGACCTTCAAGGACCGGCTGGCCGTCTACAATCGCCAGACCGCGCCGCTGCTTCCCTATTATGAAGGGCAGGGCAAGCTGACCGAGGTCGACGGCATGGGCGACATCGCCGCCGTGGCCGCCGCGATCGACACGGCGCTGGACGCCTGATCCAGCGCGCGGTCTGATCCTCTCGACTTCTGAAGCGTTAGCGTTCGGGAGCCTGTGCGGGAGAGACGGTTGCGGCCGACACGTATGAAGCAATGGCGCTGGGGCGCGGGGGGGGGGGTGGTCCTTCTGCACCTCGGCGCCTTTGTGCTTCTGGGCGTGGGTCGTCCGGAGCCGCCCCTGGTCACGGCGCTGCCGCCGATACTGGTCGACCTGGTTCCCCCGCCGCCGATCCCGCCGCCACCCCCGCCGCCCAGCGCGCCGGCGGCGTCGCAGGGCGGGGGAGCGCCCGCCGCGCCGTCCGTCGTGCGACCGCCACCTCCGCGTCCGGCGCCGCGGAGGCCGGAAATCGTCGCGCCTGCACGCCCCGGGCCTGAACAGCCCCTGATCATCGGCGTCGCGCCGGAGCCCGGTCCGACGCCAGGCCCCGGTCAGGGCGGGCAGGGGACGGGCAGCGGCGGGGGCCGCGGTTCCGGCGTCGGTCCTGGCGTCGGCGACGGCCCTCCGCGCATCATACGGGGGCCTACGGTCGGCGAACTGCGGACCCTGCACCCGCGCGAGGCCTTCCGTCGGCGCATGGGCGGGCGAGCGACCCTGGCCTGCCGCGTGCGGCTGGACACCACCCTGTCCGATTGCCGCCTGGTGGACGAAACGCCGCCGGGGATGGGATTCGGCGAGGCGGCTCTTGCGGCCGCTCGATATTTCCGCTTTCGTCCTCCGACGCAGAACGGAGCGCCGATTGATGGTCGAGAGGTCCGGGTGGGGGTCGAATGGCCCTGAGCCAGCCTGCTCACGGCGCTTGCCCGTTGACGCATCGGGAATCCCCTGTATAAGGGCGGCCTTCCGCGAAGGGCGTACACGCTCCTGGTCTGTTGACCGGAGCGATTTCTGCGTCTGATTAACGCGTACTTGGAGAATTTCGTGGCCCGTATCGCAGGCGTCAACATTCCGACCAACAAGCGCGTTGAAATCGCGCTTCAGTACATCCACGGCATTGGCGCGCACAACGCCAAGGAGATCACGGCCAAGATCGGCATCGAGCCGGCTCGCCGCGTGAACCAGCTGACCGACGCGGAGATCCTGCAGATCCGCGAAACCATCGACCGCGACTACACCGTCGAAGGCGACCTGCGTCGCGAGACGTCGATGAACATCAAGCGTCTGATGGACCTGGCCTGCTACCGCGGCCTGCGTCACCGTAAGGGCCTGCCGGTCCGCGGTCAGCGCACGCACACCAACGCTCGCACCCGCAAGGGTCCGGCCAAGCCGATCGCCGGCAAGAAGAAGTAAGAGAGAGGCCTGACCGATGGCTAAGGAACCGGGTCGCGTTAAGCGCCGCGAACGCAAGAACATCACTTCGGGCGTGGCCCACGTGAATGCTTCGTTCAACAACACCATGGTGACCATCACCGACGCTCAAGGGAACGCGATTTCCTGGTCGTCGGCCGGCCACATGGGCTTCAAGGGCTCGCGCAAGTCGACGCCGTACGCCGCTCAGATGGCTGCGGAAGACGCCGGCAAGAAGGCCGCCGAGCACGGCGTCAAGACGCTGGAAGTGAACGTCTCGGGTCCGGGTTCGGGCCGTGAGTCGGCCCTGCGCGCCCTGCAGGCCGTCGGCATGACGATCACGACCATCCGCGACGTGACGCCGATGCCGCACAACGGCTGCCGTCCGCCGAAGCGCCGTCGCGTCTAAGGTTCACGCCGCCTACCCCTTCTCCCGACGGCTCCTGTTGTTCTGAACGTGAGAACACGGAGCCGTCGAAACCCGTTCGAGGGACTTTATGATCGAAAGAAACTGGCAAGAGCTGATCCGTCCCGAGAAACCGCAAGTCGAGGGCGGGTCTGACCCGCAGCACAAGGCGCGTCTGATCGCCGAGCCTCTCGAGCGCGGTTTCGGTGTGACGCTCGGCAACGCGCTTCGTCGCGTTCTGCTGTCTTCGCTTCAAGGCGCGGCGGTCACGGCCATTCAGATCGACGGCGTGGTGCACGAGTTCTCGTCGCTGGAAGGCGTTCGCGAGGACGTCGTCGACATCGTTCTGAACATCAAGCAACTGGCCCTGCGCATGCACGCGGAAGGTCCGAAGCGGATGACCCTGCGCGCCACGGGCCCCGGCCCGGTGACCGCAGCCCAGATCGACCTGCCGGCCGACATCGAGGTGCTGAACCCGGATCACGTGATCTGCACCCTGGATGACGGCGCTTCGGTTCGCATGGAGCTGACGGTGCAGAACGGCAAGGGCTACGTCGCCGCCGAACTGAACCGCCCGGAAGACGCCCCGATCGGCCTGATCGCCGTCGACGCCCTGTATTCGCCGGTGAAGCGCGTCGCCTATCGCGTCGAGCCGACCCGTCAGGGCCAGTCGCTGGACTACGACAAGCTGATCCTGGAAGTCGAAACCAACGGCGCGGTCTCGCCGGTTGACGCCGTGGCCTACGCCGCGCGCATCCTGCAAGACCAGCTGCAGATCTTCATCACCTTCGATGAGCCGACCAAGGCTGTCGAGCAGTCGGACGGCAAGCCCGAACTGCCCTTCAACCCGGCCCTGCTGAAGAAGGTGGACGAGCTGGAGCTGTCGGTCCGTTCGGCCAACTGCCTGAAGAACGACAACATCGTCTACATCGGCGACCTGATCCAGAAGACCGAGGGCGAAATGCTTCGCACCCCGAACTTCGGCCGCAAGTCGCTGAACGAAATCAAGGAAGTTCTGGCGTCCATGGGACTGAGCCTCGGCATGGATGTGCCGAACTGGCCGCCGGAGAACATCGAAGATCTGGCCAAGAAGTTCGACGACCAGATCTGATCATCAACCCCTCCGCCCAGGTCCCGCGTGGATCGGTTGGGGCGGTAAGAATGAGAGGCCCCAGGTCTCGTCCGCCAAGTAGGGACGAGAAACCAGGGTCGAGTAGGAGAGACCCCGATGCGCCACGGCGCCGCCTATCGTAAGCTCGGCCGTACGGTCAGCCACCGCCAGGCCATGTTCGCCAACATGGCCGCCTCGCTGATCAAGCACGAGCAGATCACGACCACCCTGCCGAAGGCGAAGGAACTGCGTCCCTTCGTCGAGAAGCTGGTCACCCTCGCCAAGAAGGGCGACCTGCACGCTCGTCGTCAGGCCATCAGCGCCGTTCGCGACGTGCCGCAGGTCGGCAAGCTGTTCGACACGCTGGCTCCGCGTTACGCCGAGCGTAACGGCGGCTACATCCGCATCATGAAGGCGGGCTTCCGTCACGGCGACAACGCCGCGATGGCCGTCATCGAGTTCGTCGATCGCGACGTGGCCGCCAAGGGCCAGGACTCCGGTCCGGTCTTCGCCATCGAGGGCGACGACGAAGCCTGATTTCGGCTTCACCGACTGTATTGAGAGGGCGGCTGGAGCAATCCCGCCGCCCTTTTTCTTCGCAAGCCGCTGAAGGGAGGGCTCGATGACCCGCGTGGAGACCTGGAACGGGCTCGTCGTGGCCGTGTGCGAGCCGGACGGCGCCCTGCTGGCGGGCGTGGCCGACATCAATGACTTCCTGTCGCTGGCTTTCGAAGCGAACGCCGATTGGCTGGCCATGCCGGTAACGCGTCTGGGCGAGGACTTCCTGCGTCTTCGCAGCCGGTTGGCGGGCGAGACCACGCAGAAGTTTGTCAACTACCGGGTCGGCCTGGCGATTATCGGCGATATCAGCGCCGAGGCGGCCGAATCCGAGGCGCTGACGGACTATGTGAGGGAGTGCAACCGAGGCCGATCCGTATGGTTTCTGCCCGATCTGACGGCCTTGAAGTTGAAGCTCGAAACGGGACGGAGCGAGGCATGAGCACCCACGGGATACGGGCTTTCGATCCGTCGGCGGCGGCGGACAGCGCAGCCTGGCGGTCGCTTAACGAAGCCTGGCTGGCCGAGGGCGGCTTCGCGATCGAGGCCAAGGACCGCAAGGTGCTGGACGACCCGCAGGGGCAGATCCTGGCGCAGGGCGGCCGCATCTTCTTCATTCAGCGCGGCGACGATGTCGTGGGCTGTTGCGCCCTGATGGCCATGGACGACGGCGGCTTCGAGGTCGCCAAGATGACGATTGCGCCGACTGCGCGCGGCCAAGGGTTGTCGCGGCGGCTGCTGGAGGTCTGTGAGGCCGCCGCGCGCGAGGCGGGCGCGCCGCGTCTCTATCTGGAGACCAGTTCGACGCTAGGGCCGGCGCTGGCGCTTTATGACAGCTTCGGCTTCGTGCGCCTGCCGCCGCGCGAGACGCCCTATGTCCGGGCCGACGTCTTCATGGAGAAGGCGCTGGTCTGATCCGGCCTATTCCTTCGACAGGTCCTGCCGTCGAAACCACCACAGGGCCAGGAAGAAGGGCGCGAAGCTCCACAGCGCCAGTCCCGCCACGGCGCGCCAGCCGGCGCCGTCGGGCAGGACAGCGGCCATCATCCCGCCCTGGATCAAGGCCTTGAGCACCTCATAGGCGTCGCCGGGGAACAGCAGCATGGTGGGCCAGTCGCCCATCCGCCAGCCGAGGAGGGGGGCGCCCTTGGCGAGGAAGGCCTGCGCCACGCCGATGACCAGCGGAACGAAGAGGGCGGCCAGCATGGACCGCGTGACCGTCGCCGCCAGCAGGGCCAGCAGCAGGAACTGTACGACGCGGACAAAGGCCAGCAGGAACATCAGGCCGAAGCTCTGCGCGGTCTCGGCGCCGAAGTGGAAGACGAAGCTGTTGCCGAAGATCAGGCCCTTGGCGACGGCGCCGATCACGGCGGCGGCCAGCATCAGCAGCAGCCCGGCCAGAACCATCAGCTTCACCGCGCCGGCCTTGCCCATGATGAGGTTCGGGCGGCTGTTGCGCGCCGTGATCAATCGCCAGGTCTCCCAGCGATAGTCGCCTGCGAAGACGCTCGCCGCGCCGATCAGCAGGAAGGCCAGGAGCGCCGGGTTGGCCAGATTGCCGGCCGCCTCGAGCAGGGCCTGGCCAAGATCGAGGGTTCCTCGCTCCAGGCGCAGCTGGGAGGGCAGGCGATCGCGGACGGCGGAGATCTTGTCGTCGATGAACAGATTGCCCGCGATGCTCGCCGCCAGCCCGACCACAGGCACGAAGACGATGCTCCACAACAGGGCCGTGCGATTCTGCAGCAGGCGCCAGGTTTCGGCGCGGATGGCGTCGGCCAGCATCATGGGCGGTCTCCCTCGACGGAAGAGGTTTCGGTCATGAAGACGCTTTCCAGATCGGCGCCGACCCAGCGGGCCTCGTCGATGTCCACGCCCTGTTCGATCAGGGCGCGCAGCAGGGCGGGGGCCTCGGCGCGCGGAATGGAGGCCATGACGGCGTCGTCCTGAACGCTGCCGCGCTCGCCCAGCACGGCCATGACTTTGGCCAGAGGCGTGGCCGACAGGCGCAGACGTTCGCCCGAGGCGGTCAGGTCGCTGACCTTGCCCTCGGCCGCCAGCTTGCCTCGGTTCAGGATGGCGACGCGGTCGCAGACGCGCTGGACCTCCAGAAGCTGGTGGCTGGCCAGCACGACGGTCACGCCGTCGTCGTCGGCCAGGCTGCGGATCAGGCTGCGCATCTCCTGGATGCCGGGCGGGTCCATGCCGCTGGTCGGTTCATCAAGGATGACGAGGTCGGGCCGGGTCATCAGGGCGGCGGCGACGCCCAGCCGCTGCATCATGCCGACCGAAAAGCCGCGCACCTTGCGGTCCGCCGCCTCGGTCAGGCCCACCCGCGCCAGCCAGCGGTCGGTTTCGGCCTCTGCGCCCATGCCGTGCGCCAGCGCCAGCCAGCGCAGCGCCTGACGCGCGGTCAGATAGGGCGGGTAGCGCGGCGTCTCGATCATTGAGCCCATGCGCCGGGTGACGGCTGGATCGCCGGCAGGCTGACCCATCACTCGCACCTCGCCCGCCGTGGGTCGGATCAGGCCCAGAAGGATGCGGAACAGCGTCGACTTGCCCGCGCCGTTCGGCCCCAGCACCCCATAGACGCCGCCGCGCGGGATGCTGAGGCTGAGGCCGTCCAGGGCGCGCACCGCGCCATAGGTCTTGGTCAGGCCGCTCGTCTCGATAACGCTGGTCATGAGTCGCAGCGTGACCCGACAGTGGAAAACCGGCAAGCCGTCTTCTGTCTGTCGCGGATTGGGCTTAGGCAGCGTCCCCGAATGCCGCTTTCGGGAGCACCTCATGTTTGATCGTCTGTTCGGGCTGGCGCGCGCCGCCGTCCTGACCCTGGCTGTCGCCGCCTGCGCCACCACGCCGCCCGCGCCGCCGGTCGAGACGGTTCAGGCGCCGAACGTCATCCTGATCTCCATCGACGGCTTCCGCGCGGACTATCTGCAACGCGGGGCGACGCCGGTGCTGGCGCAATTGGCGGCCGAGGGGGCGTCGGGCCCGATGAAGCCGTCCTTCCCCAGCGTGACCTTCCCCAACCACTACACCCTGGTCACGGGGCTGCATCCCGATCACCACGGCATCGTCGGCAACAACATGGTCGACGCCGAACTGGGCCGCTTCTCGCTCGGCAACAAGCAGGCCGTCACCGATCGCCGCTGGTGGGATCAGGGCGAGCCGATCTGGGTCTCGGCCGAGCGGCAGGGCGTGAAGACCGCCACCATGTTCTGGCCGGGGTCCGAGGCCGACATCCGCGGCGTGCGGCCCAGCTACTGGGCGCCCTTCGATCAGTCGATGCCGGGCGACGCCCGCGTGGATCAGGTGCTGACCTGGCTGGACCTGCCCGCCGCCCAGCGCCCGGCCCTGACCACCCTCTATTTCGATATCGTCGACACCATGGGCCACCACCACGGGCCGGACGCCCCCCAGACGCTGGAGGCCACGCGATCGGTCGACGCTTCCATCGGCCGTCTGGTCGAGGGGCTGAAGGCGCGGGGCCTGTATGAGAACACCATCCTGGTCGTGGTGTCCGATCACGGCATGGCGGCGACCTCGCCTGACCGCGTGACGGTACTGGACGACATCGTGGACCCCGAGGCGGTCCAGATCGTCTATGGCGGCGCCGTCACCTTCCTGAACCCCGTTGCGGGGCGCGAGGCCGAGGTGGAGCAGGCCTTGTTGGGCTCGCGACCGCACCTGGACTGCTGGCGCAAGAGCGAGATCCCGGCGCGCTTCATCCTGGGCTCAAACCCGCGCGTGCCGGCCATCGTCTGCGCTTCGGAGCCCGGCTGGCTGTTGGCGACCAGGGCGCGCCCGGTGACCAAGCCCGGCGGGGCCCACGGCTATGACAACGCCGCGCCCGAGATGCAGGCGATCTTCATCGCCCACGGACCCGGCGTCATCGCCGGACGGCGGCTGGAGAACCTGGACAGCGTCGACGTCCAGCCTTTCCTGGCTCGCCTTCTGGGCGTCTCCGCACCGCACGGCGACGGTGACCCGAACGACACGCTTCCGGTGACGCAGCGCTGACCGACGGATCCAAGGGTGGGCGAGGTGAGGGCGGGGCTGTAGAACGTCGCTCCACCTCCGCGAGCCCTCATGTCCCTGCACCAGCCCAAGGTCCGCCGCGCGGCGATCGCCTTCATCCTCGTGACTGCGGTGTTGGACATCGTGGCCATGGGGATCGTCATTCCGGTCCTGCCGCACCTGATCGAGGAGTTCGTCGGGTCGAACGCGCGCGCGGGCCTGCTGAACGGGGTGTTCGTGGCCCTGTGGGCGGGGATGCAGTTCCTGGCCTCGCCGGTCATCGGCTCGCTGTCGGACCAGTATGGGCGCCGCCCCGTCATCCTGCTGAGCTGCGCCGGGCTGGCGGCGGACTATGTGCTGATGGCGCTGGCGCCGAACCTGTGGTGGCTGGCGGTCGGGCGGCTGGTGGCGGGCGTCACCTCGTCCAGCTTCACCACTATTTACGCCTATATGGCCGACATCACCGAGCCGGAGAAACGCGCTCGCGCCTATGGTCTGATCGGCGCGGCCTTCTCGGGCGGATTCGTGCTGGGGCCGGTTCTTGGCGGCTTCCTGGGCGAGTTCGGGCCGCGCGTGCCCTTCTGGGTGGCGGGCGCCCTGTCCGGCGTGGCCTTCCTGTACGGCCTGTTCATCCTGCCGGAGAGCCTGCCGCTGGAGAAGCGGATGCCCTTCAGCTGGCGTCGCGCCAACCCGGTCGGCGCCATGATCCTGCTGAAGCGTCACGCCGAGCTGGCGGGCCTCGCGGTCGTGAACTTCCTGCTCTACTTCGCCCACCACGTCTTTTCAGCGGTCTTCGTCCTTTACGCCGGGCTCCGTTACGGCTGGGGGCCGTGGCAGGTCGGGGCCTTGCTGGCCATGGTCGGGGTGCTGGACATGATCGTTCAGGGCGTGCTGGTCGGCCCGGCGTCCAAGCGGTTCGGGGACCGAGCGACCATGATCTTCGGCCTGTGCGGCGGGGCTGTGGGCATCGCACTGATGGGCTGGGCGCCGACGGGCGTCGCCTTCATCGTCGCCATGTTCCCCAACGCCCTGTGGGGCCTCGCCATGCCGACGCTTCAGTCCCTGATGACCCGCCGCGTCGGCGAGAGCGAGCAGGGCCAGCTTCAGGGCGCGAACATGAGCGTCGCCTCCATCGCCGGGGTGGCCTCGCCCCTGTTCTTCGGCTGGATCTACTCGGTTTCGGTGGGTGAGGGCGGCGGGCGGGCGGCGGCCTGGTTGTCGGAGCGAGGGTTGCCCGCAGTGTCCGCTGCGGCCGACGCCATGCTGTCCGAGCCGGGGCTGGCCTTCTATCTGGCCTCCGCCGTGCTGGCTCTGGGCGCCCTGATCGGATTCCTGACCGCGCGCCGGGCGGAACGGGACGAGGTCACATCCGTTTGATCGCCGCCGCGCCCCGGATCGAACGACGGCCTTGATCCTGTCGAAAAGCCGAGGCGGAATGGATGCAACGCCCAAGCTTGTAGAACCGGGACGAGATGAAGACTTCCAGACTGGCCATCGCCGCCGCCCTGATCCTGTCCGCCTGCGGTCAGCCGCAGTCCTCCAAGGCGCAGGAAGGCGTCTTCGCCGAACAGCCCCGCGTCGCCCCGCGCGACGCCGGTTCGCTGAAGACCAGCTTTGCTCCCGTGGTGCGCGAAGCCGCGCCCGCCGTGGTGAACATCTCGGCGCGAGGCGTCCAGCGCGTGCGCGACCCCTTCTTCGAGCTGTTCGGCGGCGGGCCGCAGTCTCGCGTCACGGGCTCCATCGGCTCGGGCGTCATCGTGCGCCCGGACGGTATCGTGGTGACCAACAACCACGTCATCCAGAACATGCAGGAAATCCGCGTCACCCTGAACGACCGGCGCGAGTATCCGGCCAAGGTGCTGCTGGCGGACGAGCGGTCCGACATCGCCGTGCTGCAACTCGAAAACCTGGACGGCGACCTGCCGGTCCTGCGCATCGACGATCAGGAGCAGCAGCAGGTCGGTGATCTGGTCCTGGCCATCGGCAACCCGTTCGGCGTCGGCCAGACCGTGACCAACGGCATCATCTCGGCCCTGAACCGGACCGAGACGGGCATCAGCGATTCCGGTTCCTTCATTCAGACCGACGCGCCGATCAATCCCGGCAACTCCGGCGGCGCCCTGGTCGACATGGACGGCGATCTGATCGGCATCAACACGGCCATCTTCTCGCGCACAGGATCCTCGACGGGCGTGGGCTTCGCCGTGCCGGCCACCATGGTCAAGCGGGTCGTGGATTCCGCTGTCGGCGGCGCCAAGTCGGTCGAGCGCGCCTGGCTGGGCGTCAAGGGCGACTCGGTCAGCTCCGACATGGCCCGCAGTCTGGGGCTTGAGCGGCCGCAAGGCCTGATGGTGACCGACGTCTACGCCGGCGGCCCGGCCGCGCGCGCGGGCATCGAGCAGGGCGACGTCATCACCGCCATCGACGGCGCCGAGGTCAACGACCAGGGAGGGCTGAACTTCCGCGTCGGCACCCGTTCGCCGAACGACACGGTCGCCGTCAGCGTCCTGCGCGACGGCCGGACCCAGACCTTGAACGCTCGCGTCTCGACCCTGCCGGGCGACGCCGATCCGGGGCAGGGCACGGTCGTGGGGCAGGGCGCCCTGGCCGGGCTTCAGGGCGTGGCGCTGAACCCGGCGCTGGCTGACCGCCTCGGCGGCGACCCCTTCACCAGCGGCGTGGTGGTCACGGGACTGCAGCGCAACAGCGTCCCGGCCCGCATCGGACTGCGTCCCAACGACCTGGTGGTGCAGATCGACGGCCGCGCCGTCACGACGGTCGCCGCCCTGGGACGTGCGCAACGCGGCTCGGAGTTGACCATCGTCCGCAACGGTCGTCGTCTGACCGGCCGCTTGCCTTAAGGCGGAGATCCGGCCGCAGAGGGGCGGTCAGCCCTTCTGCGGTCCGCCGATGCTCCACAGGTGGCCGAACGGATCGCGCACCTGGCCGTAGCGGTCGCCCCAGAACTGGTCCTCCAACGGCATGACCGGAATCGCGCCGTTGACCAGGGCGCGGCCCCACCATTCGTCGGCGTCGTCGACCTGAAGATGCAGGCTGACCCCGATCGGCTTGATGTCGGCTTCGCCGGTCCATTCGGGGAATTCGTCGGCCAGCATGATGCTGCCGCCGTTGATGCGCAGATGGGCGTGCATCAGGCGCTCGCCGTCCTCGGCGGGCATCCGCATGACTTCCTCGGCCCCGAAGGCGCGGGCGTAGAATTCAATCGCCGCGGCCGCGCCGCGCGAGGGAATGGTCAGATGGGGCGTCACCCCGCCGCTCGGTCCCTGTTCAGGCTTGGGTTTAGTCATGCGATTCCTCCTTGGAGGCGTTGTAGCGGGTGCAGTCGCCCGAACGAACGCCTATCTAGAGCGTTCCATGACTGATTTGTTCGAAGCCTCCGGCATTCATCCTCCCGACGCCCCTCTGGCCGACCGTCTGCGCCCGCAGGCGCTGGACCAGGTGGTGGGCCAGGACCACCTGCTGGGCGAAGGCGGGCCGATCCGCCGCATGATCGAGGCTGGGCGCCTCGGCTCCATGATCCTGTGGGGGCCGCCGGGCACGGGCAAGACGACGATAGCCCGCCTGTTGGCGAAGGCGGCGGGCTATGAATACCAGTCGATCAGCGCCGTCTTCTCGGGCGTCGCGGACCTGAAAAAGGCGTTCGAGGCCGCGCGGATGCGCCGGGCGGCGGGTCAGCAGACCCTGCTGTTCGTCGACGAGATTCACCGCTTCAACCGCGCCCAGCAGGACGGTTTCCTGCCCTTCGTGGAGGAGGGGATCGTCACCCTCGTCGGCGCGACCACGGAGAACCCCAGTTTCGAGCTGAACGGCGCCCTGCTGTCGCGATCGCAGGTCTATGTGCTGAAACGGCTGGACGACGCCTCGCTGGATCTGCTGCTGGACCGGGCCGAGGCGCTGATGGACATGCGCCTGCCGCTGACGCCTGAGGCGCGCCAGGCCATGCTGGCCCTGGCGGACGGCGACGGTCGCTATCTGCTGACCATGTCCGAGGTGCTGTTCGACCTGCAGGATGTCGAACCGCTGGACGTGCAGGCCCTGGCGGGCGTGCTGCAGAAGCGAGCGCCCGCCTACGACAAGTCGCGCGAGGAGCACTACAACCTCATCTCGGCCCTGCATAAGTCGGTGCGCGGATCGGACCCGGACGCGGCGCTCTACTGGCTGGCGCGGATGCTGAACGGGGGCGAAGACCCGCTGTATCTGGCGCGCCGCATCGTGCGCATGGCGGTCGAGGACATCGGTCAGGCCGACCCCCTGTCCATCCTGGTCGCCAATGCGGCCAAGGACACCTACGACTTCCTCGGCTCGCCTGAGGGGGAGCTGGCGCTGGCCCAGGCCGTGGTCCATCTGGCCACGGCACCCAAATCGGTCGGAGTCTACGAAGCCTTCAAGGCGGCGAAGAAGGCGGCGCACGAGACCGGCTCCCTGATGCCGCCCGCCCATATCCGCAACGCCCCTACCAAGCTGATGAAGTCGTTGGGCTACGGCAAGGGCTATCAATACGATCCCGACACCCCCGAGGGCTTCTCCGGCGCCGACTTCTTCCCCGACGAAATGGAGCGCCGCACCTTCTACAAGCCCAAGGGCGAGGGCCATGAGGAAAAGGTCAAGGCGCGCCTGGAAAGGTGGGCCGCCCTGCGGATGAGAATGCAGGGCGGCTGATCTATTTAATTGCTACCCATTGTTTACCAATCTCCAGATCCTGGACATTGGCCAATGGCCGTTTTCAGATAAAATTCTGAAACATTGCCTATAGCGGGAGGAGTTACAATGTACAGATTGTTGAGGCAACGTTCCGTTTGGTAGCCAATAACTGTAGTCATTGTGGCGTCGCTATAGTAATCTATGTGATAGTAGTAGGTGTCCGTGCCTGGTGGAGGAGGGATTGTCTGGGCTGAGGCTTGTTCTGATCCCATTGGAATGAACGCTGCGCCAGCAATCAAGGAAGCGAAAAAAGCCAAATTTTTCATAATTAACTCCTTTTGCGAACTTCATAAAATATGGACGTTATTTGTTCTGTCTAAACAATTCCCTGTGATGTTAACGTTCATTAAAGGGTGAATATTATCCGATTTGATCGGTGAACAATTGTATTTGTGTTGCGTAATGAAATGCTGAGTATTGCGTATGGGGTCCCGGGCCGTAATGGCGTAGAGTGGCTGGGCAGATGCTCTTGTTTCGGCGGCCTGTTCCGACATAGAAGTCAGCTCGGGACGGCTCTGGGGAAGAATGATGGTCGATATTTCGAAGCGCCCGGCGACGCCGTGGCATCTGTGGGCCATCGGTGCGGCGTCAGTGCTCTGGAACGGCGTCGGCGTCTGGCAGTGGTATCAGAAGGTGACGGGCGCGCAGGCCTATTGGAGCGCGCTGACGATGGAGCAGGTCTTCTACCTGCGCTCGGCGCCGTTGTGGACCGACGTGGCCTACGGCGTGGCGGTGTGGTGCGGCCTGCTGGGGGCGTTGATGCTGTTGCTGCGACGGAAGCTGGCGTTCAACGCCTTCGTCGCGGGCCTGATCGCCATGCTGGCGCACGCCGTCTATGTGCTGGCGCTGAGCCACGGGCGCGAGGTGTTGGGCGCGGGCGGGACGGCCTTCACCCTGGTCGTCGCCCTGATCTTCGCGGTGCAGATCGCCTATTCGCACTGGGCGCGACGCAAGGGCCTGATCCGCTAGGCGGGCGCTTCAGGCGGGGTCGTAGCGAATATTGTTAACGCCTCGATTTCAGGCGTAATCTCCTCTCCATCGACAACCTGGGGAGGGAACAATGGTCGATATTTCAAGGCGTGCTTCGACGCCGTGGCATCTGTGGCTGGTCGGCGTTCTGTCGCTGCTGTGGAACGGCTTCGGCGGCTATGACTTCGTGCAGACCACCACGCGCGGCGAAGCCTATATGCGCGAGTCCGGCTTCGGCGAGGAGATGATCGCCTATTACAACGCCATGCCCGCCTGGATGTATGTTCCATGGGCGCTGGGCGTCTGGGGCGCGGTGATCGGGTCGCTGCTGCTGCTGACGCGCAGCCGCTGGGCCGTTCATGCCTACGCCCTGTCGCTGCTTGGGGCGGTGGTCAGTCTGATCTACTCGAAATTCATCAACCCGCCGCCCGCGCTGCCGCCGGAATTGGCGATGATGGAGTGGACGCCCTACGTCATCGTCGTCATCGCCGCCTTCCTGGCCTGGTACGCCTGGGCCTTGGCGAAGAAGGGCGTGCTCCGCTAAAGGCTCGGCGGGTGAAGACCCGCCAGCCTGTTTCCCTGACCGAAGAAGAGATCGCCGCCGTCCGTTCGTGGGTGGTGCATGAAGACGCGCATCTGATCGCCTTCAACAAGCCGTCGGGCCTGTCCAGCCAGGGCGGCCGCATCCAGGCGCATACGCTGGACGACCTGTTGTGGGCCTTCGCTCGGTCGAACGGAAAGCGGCCGGAGCTGGTGCATCGACTGGATCGCGACACCTCCGGCGTCATCCTGGCCGCCAAGACCAAGCCTGCCGCCGGCTTCTTCGGCAAGGCGCTGCAGGCCCGCAAATTCCACAAGACCTATCGCGCCTTGATCGCCGCCGCGCCCGAGCCGCGCGCGGGTCAGATCGACGCCCCCCTGCGCCGTCAGGAGATCGGCCGGGAATCCTATATGCGCGTGGTCGAGGTCGGAGCCGAGGGGGCTCAGGCCTCGCAGAGCCGCTATCGCACCCTGGCAGCCAACGAAGAGGGGGCGGTGGTCGAGCTGGAGCCGTTGACCGGGCGGATGCACCAGCTGCGCGTCCACATGGCCCACATCGGTCGGCCCCTGGTCGGCGATGTGCGCTACGGCGGCGCCCTGACCTTCGCCGGGCGCCCGGCGCCGCGCCTGATGCTGCACGCGGCGAAGCTGAGCTTTCCTCACCCAGACGGCGGCCGCCTGACGGTTGAGGCGCCGCAGCCAACGGATTTCCAGGCGCTGCGTGAGGCGGCGGGGCTTTAGACGCTTCATCCCCTGTTCAGCTTCACAGCGGAACAATCCGGCTCGCCCGTACGCTGTTCGGGCGTGGGAGACACGCGCATGAAACGCCTCGCCATCGTCACGATCGCAGCCTCGGCCCTGGCTCTGACGGCCTGCGCCAGCCTTGCGCCCTATGGCCGACAGATGGGGCCGAACGGGCAGGGCTATTCCGAACAACAGATCGAACGCGACCGTTTCCGCGTGACCTACAAGGGCGTCGGCGCCCCCGGTCCGGTGGCGGACATGGCTCTGTTCCGTGCGGCTCAACTGACGACCGAGCAGGGCTATGACTGGTTCGAGGTGACGCAGCGCTGGATCGACGGCCGCCCCGACAGCGCGGGCGGCGTGCGGCCCAGCGTCTCCATCGGCGCGGGCACGGGCCGCTACGGCGGCTGGTCGACGTCGGGCGTCGGCGTCGGCCTGGGCTTTGATCTCAGCGGGCCGCAGCCGACCTCGACCACGCTGGAGATCGTCATGGGCCGCGGCCAGCGCCCGGATCGCCCGGAAGCCTATGACGCGCGCGGCGTGCAGGACGCCATCCGTCCGCGCCTTTAAAGTCTAGAACGGCCAGCGCGCCATGGCGGCGGCGAAGGCCAGCAACGGGATCAATAACAGAATCTCCAGCCCGATCGCGCGTCTCGCGGCGGTCAGTTCGGCCTGTGGCGGGACGTAGTCGGGCGCCGTCCGCGCCGCCTTGCGCCATCTCAGGATCGCCAGCGTCGGCCGGATCGAGATCAGGCCGATCAGGGCGAAGGTTGCGATCTTGGCCCAGAAGAAGGGATTGGCTTCATAGAAGGCCCAGCCTTTGCCGCCCATCACCCGTCCGACCCCGACCAGCACGATCAGCAGGGCCGTGACGCCATAGCCTGCATCCAGCCCGGCCAGACGTTTCACCGGCGGTTCCGGCGTCCGCAGCAGCGCCAGCTCCGACGCCAGCATGACGATCAGGCCCAGGAACAGCAGGTGATGCAGGATGGCGAGGACAAGGTCGTGCATGGCGGCCTTCGCAAATGATGTCGGAACAGTATATGCCGCCAGCATGACACGTTTTCTGCTGGTTGCGAGCGGCGGCGCTCTGGGGGCGATGGCGCGCTACGCCCTGGGCCTGACGGTCGGCCGTCTGGCGCCGGGCGCGGCCTGGCCTTGGGGCACCTTCGGCGCCAATCTGATCGGCGGCCTGCTGATGGGGCTGCTGGCCGGGTGGCTGGCGCTGAAGGCGGGGGCGCATCAGGAAAGCATCCGCCTGTTCGCGGCGGTCGGCGTCCTGGGCGGCTTCACCACCTTTTCGGCCTTCTCGCTGGAGACGGCGCTGATGATCGAACGCCGCGAGATGGCCACGGCCGCCCTCTATGTCGCCGCCTCGGTCGTCCTGGCCGTCGCCGCCCTGTTCCTGGGGCTTCTTATCGCCCGAAAGGCTTTTGCATGACCCGCGAGGTCAAGACTCTCTTTGTCGCCGAGGCCGAGGACGGCATCCGTCTGGACCGTTGGTTCAAGCGCCGCTGGCCGCACCTGTCGCATATCCAGGTGCAGAAGATGGCCCGCAGCGGCCAGATCCGCGTCGACGGCTCGCGCGTGAAGCCCGAGGACCGCCTGACCGCCGGCGCCGCCGTGCGCGTACCGCCGATTCCCGATCCGGTCGAGCGCGTCCCCGGCGAGAAGCCCAAGATCAGCGACCGCGACGCCGCCTACGCCAAATCACTCGTCCTGTATGAAGACGACATGGTCATCGCCCTGAACAAGCCGCACGGCCTGGCGGTGCAGGGCGGCACCAAGACGACCAAGCACGTCGACCGCCTGCTGTCGGCCTGGGGCGAGGGGATGGAGCGCCCGCGCCTGGTCCACCGTCTGGACCGCGACACCTCGGGCGTGCTGCTGCTGGGCAAGGGGCCGGAGGCGGCCAAGCGCCTGGCCGGGGCCTTCGCCCGCCGTCAGGCCAAGAAGACCTACTGGGCCATCGTCATCGGCAATCCCAAGCCCTCGGCCGGCCAGATCGACCTGGCGCTGAAGAAGTCAGGCATCAACGACTTCGAGATGATGCGCCCCGCCGATCCCAAGGAGCACGGCGCCGAACCGGCCGAGACGGCCTACGCCACCGTCAGCCGCGCCGCACACCGCGCCGCCTGGATGGCCCTGCGCCCCTTCACCGGACGAACGCACCAACTGCGCGCCCACATGAGCGCCATCGGCCACCCCATCCTGGGCGACCCGAAATACGGCAACGACCAGTCGAACGAACTGTCCGGCCCGCTGAAGCTGCAGCTTCACGCCCGCCGCATCGAACTGGACCACCCCGGCGGCGGCAAGCTGATCGTCGAGGCTCCCCTCAGTCCCGAGATGAAGGCCGGCTTCAACCACTTCGGCTTCTCCGAGGACGAGGCCGACGAAGACCCCTTCGCGGGCGTGCGGCGGATGCGATGAATACGGGGCCGGCCGTCCAGATGCGTCTTCAGCGCGCCCAGGCGCTGGCTCATCAAGGCGACTTGACGGGCGCGCTGGCGGTGTTGGAACAGGCGCCGCCAAACGAACGGATCGCCGTTCAGACCTTGCAGGTCGATCTTCTAAAGGCGCTGGACCGCAAGGAAGAGGCCCTGGCGATTCGTCGCGAGCAAGCCGCGCTCGCGCCCCGCAGCGTCGTCGCCCAGCACAATCTGGCGAGCTTGCTCGGCGACACCGGCCGCAACGCCGAGGCTGTCGAGGCGGCGCGCCGGGCACTGGCCAATGGCGGAGACGCACCGGAAACATGGCTGGTCCTGGCCCGCGCCCTGTCCGCCTGCTCCCGACATGACGAGGCGGTCGACGCCTATGGTCAGGCCATCAAGCGGCGCCCGCCCTACAGCGATGCGGTGCGGGAACTGGCGCAACTGATCTGGATGCGCGGCGGGACGCGTGAAGCGGCGACGGCTCCGGTGCTGAAGGCGCTGAAAGGCGCCCCAGGCGATGCCGAACTGCTGACCTGCTTGGCGGTGGTCCTGTTATACGGCGGGGCCGATCCGCGCGAGGCTTGGGACGAACTGACCCGCCGAGCCAGGGAGGGGGGCGTGCGGGCGGCGACGGTCGAGGTGGCGGCAAGCAAATTTGCGGTGAAGTTCGATATGGGTGTGGCCCTGGATCACGCGCGCGCCGCAACGCAGCTGGAGCCGGGCGTGATCGAATCCTGGGCCAATCTGGCGGAAACCTTGATCGCATCGGGCGCTGCCGATGAAGCCCTGGAGATACTACGCCAGTTGCTGGCGGCTCCGGGCGCGGATCAGAAGGTTCTGGCCCTCCACGCGACGGCGAGCCGAGTGAAGGGAGGGGGCGACCCTCTGGGCCTCGATGACATCAGCGGCTTGGTGGGCGCCCTGACCATTGATGCGCCGCCGGGATGGAAGGATCTGCCTGCCTATCTGGCCGACCTGAAGACGGCTCTTTTGGTGCAGCACGCCTATGAGAATCACCCGCTCGGTCAGAGCCTGCGGCACGGGACGCAGACGCCCGTGGACCTGACCCTGGTCGACGATCCGGTCATCCGCGCCTTCTTCGTCGCCATTGACGGGCCGATCCGTCGCCATCTGGCCCAGTTGGGGCAGGGGGCGGACCCTGTCCGCAGCCGCAATACAGGAGACTACAGGCTGAACGGCTGCTGGTCCGTGCGGTTGGCCCCGGGCGGGTTCCACGAGCATCACATCCATCCCAAGGGGTGGTATTCCTCGGCCTGCTATATCGAGACTCCGCCGGTGGTTGATGCGGGCGGACGCGAGGGCTGGCTGGCCCTGGCCCAGCCGCCGTTCCCGACTTCGCCGCCGCTGGAGCCGCTACGCTATGAAAAACCTGAGCCGGGCAAGCTGGTGCTGTTCCCGTCCTGCCTGTGGCACGGCACCGTGCCCTTCGGCGGCGACCAGCCGCGCCTGACCGTGGCCTTCGACATCGTGCCTGTCTGAATATGACCGCTTCCGACGCTCCGCTCGCCGTCTTCGACATCGACGGCACCCTGGTCGACAGTCGCGCCTCGATCCATCGCGCGGCCTGCGAGGCGGCGCAGGTTCTGGGCCTGCCGGAACCGGAATACGATCGCGTGCGCCAGATCGTGGGGTTGAGCCTGCATCACGCCTTGCATGTGCTGGAGCCGTCGCTGACCGACGCCGAACTGGCCGATTTCGTCGCCGCCTTCCAGGCCAGTTTCCGCGCCATGTATGAGGCCGGCCATGAGGAGCCGCTCTATCCCGGCGTGATGGACACCCTGCGGCGCTTGAAGCGCGACGGCTGGCGGCTGTCGCTGGCGACTGGCCAGAACCGGCGCGGCGTGGCCCGCAATCTGGCGCGGCCGGAATGGAGCGATCTCTTCCTGTCCAGCCATTGCGCCGAGGACGGGCCGGGCAAGCCGGACCCGGCCATGCTGCGCGCCGCCATGAGGACCTGCGGAGCCGACGCCGCCTCGACCGCCATGATCGGCGACACCAGCCACGACATCGCCATGGCGCTGGCGGCGGGCGTGCATCCGCTTGGCGTCGGCTGGGGTTTTCATACGGTGGAGGAGCAGGCGGCTGCGGGCGCGCTTCACATCGCCGCCGATTTTCCCGATCTGGAGGCGGCGCTCGATCGGTTCGCCTCGACCAAGCTGTTCGCCTAGAAGTCCGTCATGACCCATATTCCCCCGCTGGATCCCAACGTCGCCGCCCAGAAGGGCTTTCGTGAATCCGAGGAGCGCATCAAGCGCTTCTGGAAGAGCGCCGGGGTCGAGGCCCGCGACGGCGGCTGGATCGTCCTGCTGGACGGCCGCGCGCCCAAGACGCCCGCCGGCAACGCCATCGTCCTGCCGACCGAGACGGCGGCTCGTCTCGTGGCCGACGAGTGGGACGCTCAGGGCGAGCATCTGACGCCCGCGACCATGCCCGCCACCCGCCTGGCCTCGACCGCCATCGACCGGGTCAGCCAGACGCGCGGACCCGTGGCCGAGGAAATCGCCCGCTACGCCGGGTCGGACGTGCTCTGCTACCTGGCCGAAACGCCGTCGGGCCTGATGCAACGTCAGCAGGCGGAATGGGGGCCGTGGCGCGACTGGGCCGCGCGCGAACTGGGCGTTGAGTTGCATCCGGTCGAGGGGATCATCCATCGGCCCCAGGCGCCCGAGGCTCTGGCGCAGGTCGAGGCGCTGGCGCTGGAGATGGACGACTTCGCCCTGACCGGACTGGCGACGGCCGTGCCGCTATTCGGCTCGGCGGTGCTGGGGCTGGCGGTGCAACGCGGGGCGCTGGCGGGCGAAGCGGCGCTGGACCTGTCGCGTCTGGACGAAGCCTTCACCGAGGAGCGCTGGGGTGTGGACCAGGAAGCCGCCGCCCGCACCGCCGCCCACCGCGCCGAAGCGGCCCTGCTGCAGCGGTGGTTCGAGGCGCTGCGATAAGTCTTCTACCGCTCATCCCCGCGGAGGCGGGGACCCAGTAAGAGCCTCGCGCATCCAAGTCAGCTTTAGAGGCGCTTGCAAAGCAAGCCGCCGCGCTTGAAGCCAAAGCACTGGGTCCCCGCCTCCGCGGGGATGAGCGGTGTGTGGGGGGGGGCGCCTATCCCTTGATCAAGGCCGCGCGCTCGTCGGCCGTCAGCATCCGCCATTTGCCTTCCGGCAGGTCGCCCAGCTTCACCGGGCCGATGCGGATGCGGTAGAGGTCGACAACGTCCAGCCCGACCAGTTCACACATGCGGCGGATCTGGCGGTTGCGGCCCTCGCGCAGGATGAAGCGCAGGCGCTGCGGCTCCATCTGGGTGACGCGGGCGGGCTTCAACTGGCGGCCGTCCAACTCCAGCCCGTGACGAAGTTTCGTCAGTTTGGCCTCGGTCACGGCGCCGGCGACGCGGACCAGATACTCCTTGTCCAAGTCCGACTGGGGGCCGATCACGGCCTTGGCCACCACGCCGTCCGACGACAGCAGCAGCAGGCCCCGTGAATCCTCGTCCAGCCGCCCGACCGGCGGCAGGGAGGCGTCGCGCGCCGGGGCTTCGCCTTCGTCGACCTTGTTGGCGGCGGTCAGCAGACGCACGGCCGGGACCTTACCCGGCTCGGGCTGGCCCGAGACGTAGCCGACCGGCTTGTGCAGCAGGATGGCGACTCCCGCCGCCAGCGCCGCCTCGCCCTTGGCGTTCAGGGTCAGGGTCTGGCCCGGTTCGATCTTGCGGCCCGCGTCGCGCACGACCTCCCCGTCGATGCTGACCAGGCCCTCGGCGATCAGCCCCTCGGCTTCGCGGCGCGAGCAGACGCCGGTCTGGCCCAGCCACTTGTTGATGCGGACGGGCTCTGTGCCCTCATAGATGCGGGTGAAGGCCATGGCCTGACTGACTCTCCGATGCGAGGGGCTGTGTAGGGCGGCGTTGCGGGCGGAGGCAAGGCTGCGGTCGTGGCGACGGGATTCAGATTTTCCGTCTCGGCGATGAGTTCACGTTTTCGTCGCCAAGTTGACCTTGAGCATCATAAGCCTATATCAGCAGTCACCCTGATGACTTTGCCGCGTTCGCTTCCGCCCGTTTCGGATTGCGACGTTTGCCGTGTTTGATCCGGTTGCGGCGTATGGGGCGCGACGTTTTCTCAAAATCGTCCGCGAATATTGATCGATAACCTTCGAAGGAGACATTTTGTACGCTCAACGCAAGACCGCGACCGCCCCTCGTTCCCGCCAATACGGCAACCGCCCCGCGCCCGCTCGCCTGCGCTTCGGCCTGATCATGCGCAAGGGCATGGATTTCGGCGAACTCGGCGACATCGAGACCGCCCTTCGCTTTGAAGGCGTGTCTCTGGCTCCGATCTCGACCGGCGAGGGCAGTCTGGTTTCGGGCGGACTGACGGTTCTGGCCACGGCGACGGCTGACGACATCAGCGGCGGTCGGGTTCAGGGCGTGGTGGTTCCCGGCGGCATGGCGGACGAGGCCGGTCTGGCCCAGGTCAAGGCGCTGGTGAACCTCGCCAAGACGCAAGGCTTGCCGGTTCTCGCGTTCGCCGACGGGGTGGCCCTGGCGGCCGACGCCTTTGGTCAGGCTGCCGACGCGCCGGGCGCCGTGTTCCGCGACGGCAAGGTCGCCCTGCTGAACGACCGCGCCGAACTGACGGCGGTGGTCGCCGCCATCTAAACGCGGCGGAAGATCAGGCTCAGGTTGTTGGCTGGCATGGCCCGCCGCAGCGTCAGGGCCAGACCATGCGACCGGGCGAGCGTCTCGACCTCGCCCCGGTCGCGCAGGCCCCAGGCCGGATCACGCGCCTTCAGACTGTCGTCGAAGGCGGCGTTGGATGGGGCCAGCGGGACCTCGGCCTCGCGATAGGGGCCGTACAGATACAAAACGCCGCCGGGGCGCGTCAGCGACCGTTCCGCCAGCCGCATCAGGCCCTCGGTCGCCGCCCACGGGCTGATGTGGATCATGTTGATGCAGACGATGGCGTCCAAGGGGGCGTTCAACGCCTCGCCCGACCAACTCGCCTCATCCAGCATGTCGATCGTCTGTGCGGGCCGCAGGTTCCCTGCGTCTGCCGTCGACCGCCAGGCTTCGATGCTGGCGCGGGCCTCCGGACTGGGGTCGCTGGGCATCCACTGCAGGTCGGGCAGGGCGGCGGCGAAGGCGGCTGCGTGCTGTCCCGATCCGGCGGCGATCTCCAGCACCCGGCCCTGATCGGGCAGGTGGGCGAGCAGCACCTCCAGTATGGCCGCGCTGTTGCGCTCGGCCGCGGGCGAGGTCAGGGCGCCGGAAGAACCGCCCGGCGTCGACTTTACAGAATCCATGGTCTTCACGCCGAAGGAGATAACTGTCTGCGACCCTTCTGGCGATTTAAATGTGCTCGTCGGCGGCCTTCCCCGGATAACGGGAGAATGAAACGTGCAGCGGTTGACCTTACGTCCCGTCGGGTTCATTGCCCCCGTAACACAGCGTGATCAGCTTATTGCGTGACGGCGACGACAGATCGCCGCGCGCAGGTTCAGGAGAGCAAGACGTGACTCAATCGATTCCCGGACTCCATCCGGCGCCGACCGAACACAAGGGCCTTGTCGCCTGGGTGGAGCAGATCGCCGCCCTGACCAAGCCGGACCGTGTTCACTGGTGCGACGGATCGGACGCCGAGAAGTCGGCCATCGTCGCCGATCTGATCGCCAAGGGCACGCTCAAGGAACTGGATCAGGCCAAGCGCCCCGGCTGCTACTACGCCGCCTCGGACCCCAAGGACGTGGCCCGCGTCGAGAGCCGCACCTTCATCTGCTCGCAGGACGCCGCCGACGCCGGTCCGACCAACAACTGGTCCGATCCGGTCGAGATGCGCGCCCGCCTGAACGGCCTGTTCGACGGCTGCATGAAGGGCCGCACCATGTATGTGGTGCCGTTCTGCATGGGGCCGCTCGGCTCCAAGATCTCCGCCCTGGGCGTCGAGATCACCGACAGCGGCTATGTCGCCGTGTCGATGGGCGTCATGACCCGCATGGGCAAGGCGGCGCTGGACCTGATGGGCGCTGACGGCGAGTTCGTGCCGGCGGTCCACACCGTGGGCGCCCCGCTGGCGGAAGGCCAGGCCGACGTTCCGTGGCCCTGCAACGACGACAAGTGGATCGTCCAGTTCCCGGAAACGCGCGAAATCTGGTCCTATGGCTCGGGCTATGGCGGCAACGCCCTGCTGGGCAAGAAGTGCTACGCCCTGCGCATCGCCTCGGTCATGGCCCGCGACGAAGGATGGCTGGCCGAGCACATGCTGATCCTCAAGCTGACCAGCCCCGAAGGCGTGGTGAAGTATGTCGCCGCCGCCTTCCCGAGCGCCTGCGGCAAGACCAACCTGGCCATGCTGCAGCCGGCGCTGGACGGCTGGAAGGCCGAGACGGTCGGCGACGACATCGCCTGGATGCGTTTCGGCGAAGACGGCCGCCTGTACGCCGTGAACCCGGAAGCCGGCTTCTTCGGCGTGGCTCCGGGCACCAGCCGCAACACCAACAAGAACGCGCTCGAGACCCTGACGCGCGACACCATCTTCACCAACGTCGCCCTGACCGCCGACGGCGACGTCTGGTGGGAAGGCCTGACCAAGGACGCGCCCGAAGGCCTGACCAACTGGAAGGGCCAGCCGCACGATCCGGCTTCGGGTGAGCCTGCGGCGCACCCGAACTCGCGCTTCGCCGTGTGGGCCGGTCAGTGCCCCTCCATCGCGCCTGAGTGGGAAGACCCGACGGGCGTGCCGATCGACGCCATCCTGTTCGGCGGCCGCCGCGCCACGGCCGTGCCGCTGGTGACGGAAGCCTTCGACTGGGAGCACGGCGTCTTCATGGGCTCGACCGTGGCCTCCGAAGGCACCGCCGCCGCCGAGAACAAGGTCGGCGAGCTGCGCCGCGATCCCTTCGCCATGCTGCCGTTCTGCGGCTACAACATGGGCGACTATTTCGGCCACTGGCTGAAGATGGGCGAGAAGGCCGATGCGTCCAAGCTGCCGCGCCTGTTCTTCGTCAACTGGTTCCGCAAGAACGACGAAGGCAAGTTCGTCTGGCCGGGCTTCGGCGACAACGCCCGCGTGCTGAAATGGATCGTCGAGCGTCTGGAAGGCCAGGCCGAGGCGGTGGACACACCGGTCGGCCGCGTGCCGTCCAAGGCCGCGCTGGACCTGTCGGGCCTGACGCTGACCGACGCCGATCTGCAGGTCCTGCTGGACGTCGACGCCGACGTCTGGACCGAGGAAGCCGCCTTGATCCCCGCCTTCTACGAGAAGTTCGGCGATCGCCTGCCCAAGGCCCTGTGGGGCCAGCACGCCGCCCTGACCAAGCGTCTGGAAGAGGCGCGCGCGGCCAAGCTGGCGGCTGAGTAAAAGACCGTCCTGAACGGTTGAAATCGGGGCGCGGGAGGTCGAAGGACATCCCGTGCCCCATTTCAATTCTCCCGAACCTTCCTTCGACGCCCTGATCATCGGCGCGGGCGCTCTGGGCCTGTGCGCGGCGGCCGAGCTGAGACGACGCGGACGCCGCGTGGCGGTGATCGATCCGGGCGGCGTCAACGCCTCGGCCGTGGCGGCGGGCATGATCGCGCCCGCCATGGAATGCGCCATCGATGATCTGTCGCCTGAGGCGGCTGGGGTGCTGCGTCGTGCGCGCGATCTGTGGCCGGCCTTCGCCGAAGCGACGGGCGTGCGCCTGTATGGCGATGTGGCTGAATGGCGCGGCGGAAACGTCGCCGAATTGGCGGCGCGGATGACGGCGCTGGGCTTTCAGCATCAGTACGACGCCGCCTCGGCCCGTCTGACGACGCACGAGGACGCCAAGGTCGATCCGCCTCAGGCGCTGGCGGCGCTGGCGCAGGGACTGACGGTGCTCGAGGCGCGGGCGCTGCGCATGGCTCCGGACGGGCCGGGCTGGCGGGTCGAGACGACGGCGAGCGCCGCGCGCGCGGAGCATCTGATTCTGGCCACCGGCGCTGATCCGGCGCTGGACGGCCTGCCGCCCGAAGCGCAAGCGGCTGTCACCTGCATCACTCCCATTCGCGGTCAGATCGGTCTGGTGCGCGAGAAACTGGTCGATCATGTCGTGCGCGGGCCCGGCGCCTATGTCGCGCCGATGGGCCAGGGCGCCGTGATTGGGGCGACGATGGAGCCAGGCCAACGCTCCGTGATCCCCGATGCCGCGCGTTGCGAGGCTATGCTCGCCGCCGCCTGGGCCGTGCTGGATGAAGCGCCGCGCCCGCTGAGCATCGACTGGCGGGCGGGGGTGCGGGGGGCGACGCCTGACGGCCTGCCGATGGCGGGGCAGGTTGCGCCGGGCCTCCATGTCGCGCTGGGGCCGCGCCGCAACGGCTGGCTGCTGGGTCCGCTGATCGGCGCCGTCGTCGCCGACGCGACAGAGGGCCGGTCCGTCGCCGAGCCGACCCTCCATCCTTCACGGTTCCTTTAGTCCGCCGGCGGGGTGAAGCGGATCGCCATGGTGACGCGGGCGCCGTCGACCGCCTGACCGTCCACCGTGCGCGGGCTGAGGCGGAAGTAGCGGCTCAGGCTCACCGCCGCCCGGCCGAACCCCTGATTGCCGGGCGTTTCTGACGTGACCGAACAGCCCGTCAGGCTGCCGTCCACCCGCACCAGGCAAGACAGCTCCGCCACCCCGCCGATGCCGCGCGCCTCGGCCGAAGAGGGGTAGGCGCGCATCAGCTGATCCGCCGTCGGCCTGCGCACCCAGTCGGGCTGGGTGATGACCGGGGCGGGCTTCGGCGGCTCAGGCGTGACCGTGGTTCCGGCGGCCGGTTCCGCGGCAGGCTCAGTCAGGTTGATGACCGGTCCGGCGTCGTGGCTGACGAGGGGAGCGACCGGGACCTCCAGCGGAGCGACGTCGCTGGGCGTGACCTGCGTCGGTCGGTGGATCGGCGGCGTCGGCGCGGGCGAGGCCTTGGGCGGCGTCTCCGGCTTGGGCGGCGAGGGCGGCCGGATCAGATCGACGATCGTGGGCTGGGGCTCCGCCGGCGCGGGCGGCACGTCCGCCAGTTCGAACCGCTGCTGATACAGCCAGACGCCGGCGCCGACGTGGACCAGGGCCGAAGCTGTGATCATCGCCCACACCCACCGGGGCAGGGGCTTCTTGCGTTGTTGGAAGTCGAGGGGGCTGACCACGCCGTGGCCGCCGGCGATACGCATCATCATGACTTACGCGCCTCCTGTCGCAGGCCCTCCCCAGCACCCACGGAACAGAGTTCGCGCTTTGCTTGCGGCCTTATTGTGGCGCTTCGAATTGTTAACGGCGAAGCTGCGATGTTAAGGTTTGGTTTACCTAGGTTAGCGACCGTTCACACATGACCGTGAAAGCGATTCCATCATCCGGCGGCGTGGAGGCGGCCATTCGGCGCGCCTCGACCTCGACCGGCGTGGATTTCGACTTTCTGATGAAGACCGCGCGCCGCGAAAGCGCGATGAACCCCAATGCGCGTGCGCCGACCTCCTCGGCCTCGGGCCTGTTCCAGTTCATCGAACAGACCTGGCTGGGCACGGTGAAGCGGCATGGCGCCAAGCACGGCTACGGCCAGTATGCGGACCTGATCTACCAGGGCGGGGATGGACGCTGGCAGGTGCGGGGCTCGGCGCGCAATGTGGTGCTGGACCTGCGTTTCGATCCCCATGCGGCCTCGACCATGGCGGCCGAGCTGACGGCCTCCAACGCCGCCTATCTGCGCGGCCGCACGGGGCGCGAGCCGGGGGCGGGCGACCTTTACGCAGCCCACTTCCTGGGCCCGGCGGGCGCGGCCAAGCTGCTGGAGGCGGTGCAGTCGCGACCCCAGTCCAGCGCGGCGGCTCTATTCCCCGAAGCGGCCTCGGCCAACCGATCCATTTTCTACCGCAACGGTCGACCGGCGACGGCGGCCGAGGTTCACGCCAACCTGCAGCGCACGGCGGGCGAGGCCTTCCCGGCGTCCGGGGTCGGCGCGGGCAAGGCGGTTCCGGAACTCAGCGAGAAGGATCGGATGCTGGCCGCGCGTCTGGACCGGCTGAAGCAGGATCAGAGTCTTCTGGCGCTTCTGCTGGGCCAGGACGGGCAGGGATCGGGCGGCGGATTCGGCGGGGCCTTCGCTCCGCCTGCGGACAAGGTGGCGTGACCACGCTTCCGCCTTATTCCTAAGAGAGCGTTAACTATGTAACGCTAGGGGTGACGATTGATTCCTCGCTGACCCTGAGCCTCCGAGCCATGACCGCCTACCGCGCCAGACTGACGGAAAGCGACATCCGGCGCCTGATCAAGTCTGATCTGGAGGACGAGCGCGCGGCCGCCGCTCACAAGCTGTGCCGCAGCATCGACCGGATGCCGTTGGACGATGCGGGGCGCGAGGCGGCGCAGAAGATTCTGGGCGTGCTGACGGCGGATGCGGCGGAACTGGTGCGTCGAGCCGTGGCTGTGACGCTCAAGGCTTCCGACATCATGCCGCGCGAGGCGGCGCGCCGGCTGGCGGGCGACGTGGACAGCGTGGCCCTGCCCATCATCAACAGCTGTCCGGCCTTCACGGACGACGACCTGATCGAGATCGTGCGCGCCGGGACGGCGCTGCGCCAGGTGGCGGTGGCGTCCCGCCCGCGCGTGCCGCGTGACGTGGCGACGGTCCTGGCTGCGGAAGGTAAGCAGGAGGCGGTCGCCGCCCTGGCCGCCAATGACAACGCCGACCTGTCCGAAGCCGCTCTGGGCGTCGCCCTGGATCGATTCAGTGACGCCCCCGAGGTGATATCGGCCCTGGCCTATCGCCAGGTCCTGCCGCTGTCGGTGACCGAGCGGCTGGTGGTCCTGGCCAGCGAGGCGGTACGCGAGCATCTGATTACCCGCCACGCCCTGGCGCCCGAGACCGCCATACAGTTTGCCGATTTCGCGCGGGAGCGGGCGACGATCGACCTGGTGGATCAGGCGCGGACGACCGACGATCTGCCCGCCTTCGTGGCCGGGCTGAACAGTCGTCGGGTGTTGACGCCGTCGCTGCTGCTGCGGGCGCTGGCGCGCGGCCAGATCGGTCTGTTCGAACACGCCCTGGCCGAACTGGCGGGCACGCCGCACCATCGCGCCTGGCTGATGGTGCATGACGCAGGGTCTCTGGGGCTGAAGGCCATCTATGACCGCGCGGGAATGCCGCCGCGCCTGTTCCAGGCGTTTCGCGCCGGGGTCGACACCTGGCGGACGCTGCAGGCCGAGGGCGGCGACACTGGCAGCGCCGCCTTCCGCCAGCGGATGCTGGAGCGCTTCCTCAGCCAGCGTCCGGACGCGGCGCGCGAAGACCTGGCCTATCTGCTGGAACGGCTGGACCGCCCGGCCGGCGACGATTGGCGTGGGGCCGTCAGTGCGGCCTGAGCCGCACCCCCAGCCATCATCTTAGCCCAGGTGTTCCGCCGCGCGGGCTTCCAGGGTCTCGGCCAGGTCGCGGCCGACCGGATGGTTGTCGGTCTGAATCTTGTCGCGCACCACGGCCTTGATGGCGTCGATATGGGCGTCGACCACGGCCAGCGGGGCCTGCATCCGCTTGTCGGCGTCGTCGAGCATCCGGCACAGGGAGGCGGCGATGCGCGTGACAAGCGGGTATTCGTAGGTGGTTCCCAGCCCCTTGAGATCATGGGCGCGGAAATACAGGGCCTCGGCCGTTTCGGGGCTGTAGCCCTGGTTGCGGATGTCGGCCTGGGCCTTGTCGAGCTTGGCCACCTCATCGTTCAGCCACTGGCCGAACTGGGCCGACATGGCCTTCAGGGCCTCTTCGGCCCTGGCGATCGCGCTGGCGTCAATGCCGCCGAATCCGCCGCCGACCTTGGCGCGCAGGGGGTTGGGCGGGCGGATGACTTGGTTGGTCACGAGATGACTCCTCAACAGCAAACGCCAGTCTGTCGCACAGAGGCTTAAAATCCGGTGACAACGCTCATCGGGCGCGACTCAGGCCGCGAACTGTTCTGCCATGACCCGTTCCTCATAGGAGCGGCCTGCGTCGAACAGCATGGTCAGGGCGATGTCGCGCCGCTCGCGCACCTCCACGCGCGAGACGCGGCGCACCTCGAAATTGTCGGCGGTGGCGCTGACCGGCCGCTTGTCCGGCTCCAGCACGTCGAACCGGACCCGCGCCGTGTGCGACAGCAGGGCGCCGCGCCAGCGCCGGGGCCGGAAGGCGCTGATCGGCGTCAGCGCCAGGCTGGGCGCGTCCAGGGGAATGATCGGCCCGTGCGCCGACAGGTTGTAGGCGGTCGAACCCGCCGGCGTCGCCACCAGACAGCCGTCGCAGGTCAGTTCCTCCAGCCGGACCTTGTCATTGATGCTGATGCGCAGCTTTGCGCTCTGGCGCGTCTGGCGCAGCAGGGAGACCTCATTGATCGCCAGGCCGCTGTGGACCTGGCCGCTCTCGACCCAGGCGTCCATCTGCAGGGGGTGCAGCACGGTGCGGTCGGCCTGGGCCAGCCGGTCCAGCAGGTCGTCTTCCTCATAGTCGTTCATCAGGAAACCGACCGAGCCGCGATTCATCCCATAGACGGGGGTGCGCAACTGCAGGTTGTTGTGCAGCGTCTCCAGCATGAAGCCGTCGCCGCCCAGGGCGACGATCACCTCCGCCTCGGCGGCTGGAACCGAACCGTAGCGTTCGCTCAACCGTTTGCGGGCAGCCTCGGCCTCGGGCCGGTCGCTGGCGACAAAGGTGATTGCGGTGGGCTGGAAGGACTGAGTCACGGCGCTACGCAAGCGGAGCGGAGGCCCGCTGTCAAACCGACGGCCCGTCTTCGGGCGCGGTTAGCAGGCGAAATTCATAGGCGGCCTGGGTCGCCGAGCGTTCGGCCGGACGCCAGGCTTCGCCGTCGGGGTCATGCGGCAGACCATGGTTCAGCTGGCGAACCTCGCGCAGCAGGGCGGGGAAGGCGGCGCGGTCCAGGCCCGCCGCGGCGCAGGCCAGGAACAGGGGCCGGGCGCTGTCGCCGCGCAGGGCGCGCCGCAGGGCCTCTGTTTCCAGGCGGCTCAGCCGGGCCAGGGCGTGGATGAACAGGTCCAGCTTCTCCTCCCTCAGCGCCCGCATCAGGGTGGAGGGGCGCAACTGTCCCGCCGCATGCAGCTTGGCGGCCAAACGGGCGGCCGCCTCGTCTGGGGTGATTCCGGCCGCTTCCTGGGCGGCGGCGGCGACCGCCGTCGCGAGAGCCGAGGCGTCCAGGCTGAAGCGCTGGGATATGGCCTGCCTCAAGGCGTCGCCGACCCAGGCGTAGAGCCGCAGGGCCTGATCCTCGCTCAGCTGAGGATGGCGCGTCAGCGGCGCGCGCAGGGCGGCGATGGAGCGCGCCTTGTCCACCAGGCGGGTCATGTCCCGCGCCTCCAGCCGCGCGGTCCGGTTGACGGCAAGAGCGGTCATGACGGCGGGTTCGCCGCGATCCAGGATGACGCGCGCCGGTCCGGGTCCCAGGTCCGGCCGCAAAGCCACCTGAACCTGATGCTCCAGCGAGGCGTCCTGCAGCAAGGCCAGAAGATCCGCGTCCAGCAGCAGGGGGCTGGCGGCGATCACCGGGCGGGCGATTTCGATTGCGTCGGCGGCGAGCAGGCGCATCAGATCCGCCGGCGCCCAGGCGGCGTCGGCCAGCCTCTCGGCCAGGACGCGCCGGATGTCCTGTTCAGCTGCGCGGACCATGGCGATGAACACCTCGGTCAGGGCTGGCGGCGCGTCCGCCTGGCCGCCGACCGAATGATAGAGATCAGCCACGCCCAGCAGCAGGCGCTGTCGCTCCTGTGGCGGGCGTCCGGCGGCCAGGTCGATCAGTTGATGAAGGCTGGCCAGCGGCAGAGGATCGCCGGATCGGGACGATGCGAACGCCACGATTGAGTCCACGGAACATCCCCCGATGATGCGGCCGCGCCGCGCAGCAGCGCAGTGTTCGCTCGCGTCGATGAAAACAGGGTTAACCAAGTCTTCCGTTTTCGGTCCCCTCACGGCGTTCGGCGACTTGACGCGGGGCGGAGGCGGAGAGAGGTTTCACCTGAACGCTGATAAGGGGAGAAGGCCGATGACGGACGCAACCTCGCTGAAGTCCCAGGTGTCCGAGGCGGAGTGGAAGGCGCGGGTCGAATTGGCGGCTCTCTATCGTCTGGTGGCGCTCCACGGGTGGGACGACATGATCTTCACCCATGTCTCGGCCCGCGTGCCGGGACCGGAATATCACTTTCTGATCAATCCCTACGGCTGGTATTTCGATGAAATTACAGCATCTTCTCTGGTAAAAGTCGATCTGGACGGCAATGTCGTTCAGGACACGACCAGCTTCATCAATCCGGCGGGTTTCACCATCCATTCGGCGGTCCATGCGGCCCGCGAAGAGGCGCATTTCGTCATTCATCTGCACACGGTGAACGGCGTCGGCGTCGCGGCCCAGAAGGAGGGCCTTCTGCCGATCAGCCAGAACGCCTGCCTGTTGCAGCACCAGGTCGCCTATCACGGCTATGAGGGGCTGGCGCTGAATCATGACGAGCGCGAGCGCCTGGTGGCGGACCTGGGCGACAAGCCGTTGATGCTGCTGCGCAATCACGGAACGCTGGCGGTCGGAAGCACGGCGGCCGAGGCCTGGATCGGCATCTTCTTCCTGGAGCGCGCCTGCGCTCAGCAGGTCGCGGCCCTGTCTGCGGGGCGCGACAATGTCCTGATCGCGCCCGACGCGGCGCAGGCCGAGACCAGGGAGCAGGGCCGGGGCATCGGCTTCGTCTCGTCCCTGGCTTGGCCCGGCGCCCTTCGCCAGTTGCAGCGAAGATCGCCCGGCTACGACGTCTAGGAAGGACGGGCCGTGCGGGGGAGAGGAAGCATCGGCCTTCTGGCCGGCCTGGCGGCGCTGGCCTCGACTCACGCGGCGCAGGCCGGCGCCTGGAGCCCGCCGAGGGGGCAGGGCGAGGTCATCGGCAAATACGAGAACATCCGCGCGGAAGAGTTCTACGCCGCCGACGGAGACCGGGTCGACCTGCCCGGCGGCCGCCGGGATATCGTGGCCAGCGTATTTGTCGAATATGGACTGACGGATCGCCTCACCCTGCAGGCCAAGGGCGAATGGCAGGACGGCCGCGATGAGTTCCTCGATTATCAGGGGCTGGGTCCGATCGAACTGGGCGTGCGCTGGCAGGCCTACCGTGATGATCGCAACGTCGCCGCCGTCTATGTGGGCTATGCGGAGGGCGGAGCGGGACGCAACGCCGGCTACGCCCCGCCCGGTGCGGGCGACAGCGATTGGGAGGTCCGGTTGCTGGCGGGGCGGTCCTTCGAGCGCGCCTTCGTCGACCTCCAGGCGGCGCGCCGCTGGCGCGACGGCTTGCCGGACGAGGTTCGCGCGGACGCGACGGCCGGGGTGCACATCAATCGCGACTGGATGGTGATGGTCCAGGCCTTCGGCGGGGCGGCGGACGGCGACGACGGGGCGCGCTGGCTGTCGCTGGAGGGCTCGGTGGTGCGCCAATTCGGGGACTGGCGGCTGCAGGCGGGGTGGCGCCACGCGGCGGCCGGGCGTGAAATTCCTGCGGGCAGAGGGCCCGTCATCGGAATCTGGCGTCGATTTTAATCCGGAATTCCGCGACGGAATCCGAGGTTCCTCACGTTACAGATACGTTATTTGCGTAATGGCGGTGAGCCGTTAAGCGGGGGCGCTTGTTGTCGGGGAGACTGCGTCGCGTGTTCAAACGCCATTTTTTCATTATCGGCGCGGCCTGCTTATTGGGGCTGATGGTCGTGGCGGCGGTCGTCAGGATCGCTTTCAGCGGCGGCGACGCAGCCCATCAGCGCGGTCCGGGGGGACCCGGCGCCGGGCGCGGCCAGTTGGTGGCCGAGGTCGTGGCGCAGCGGCGAGAGTTCGCTGATCAGATTCGCGTGCTGGGCGTCGCCCGCAGCCGTCGTTCGGTCAACATCACCTCCAACACGACCGAACTGGTGACCCAGGTCATGTTCACCGACGGTCAGTCGGTGGCGGCGGGGGCGCCCCTGGTCGAACTGCAGGCGCGCGAGGAAGACGCCGACCTGATCCGGGCGCGCGCCCAGCTGGAGAACGCTCAGCGCGAGTACGACCGTTATCGCATCCTGGCCGAGCGCGGGGTGGCGCCGCGCGTCATGGCCGAGACGGCCGAAACGGCGCTGAAGACCGCCCAGGCCGCCCTGGCGGCGTCGGAGGCCCGTCGCGGCGACCGCATCCTGCGCGCGCCCTTCGCCGGCGTTCTGGGCCTGACCTCGGTCACGCCGGGGACGCTGATCTCGCCAGGTTCGGTCATCACCACCCTGGACGATATGAGCGGCGTGCGCGTCGATTTCCCGCTGCCTGAGCGTTATCTCGGGGTCTTGCCCGTCGGCGCGCCGCTCACGGCGACCACGGACGCCTTCCCCGGTGAAGAGGTCAACGGCCGCATCTCCCTGTTGGATACGCGGGTCAATGAACAGACCCGCGCCGTCATCGCCCGTGCCGAGTTCCCCAACCCCGGCAATCGCATCCGCCCCGGCATGATGATGCGCGTCGCCGTGCACCAGGGCCGTCGCCAGAGCCTGGCCGTGCCCGAAGCGGCCGTTCAGTATGAAGGCCAGGGCGCCTTCGTCTATCGCATCGCGCGCGGCGAGACGGGCGCGACCGCCCAGCGGGTCGAGGTTCAGACGGGCGCCGTCGAAAGCGGCTATGTCGAGATCGTCTCGGGCCTGGCCAACAACGATCGGATCGTCGCTTCGGGTCTGAACCGCATCCAGCCCGGCGCGCCCATCAGCGTCGAGGGTGAAAACGCCCAAGGCCGAGCTCAAACGAAGGGCGGCGCCCGCGCGACGCAGGCGGCCCGCCCATGATGCTGTCTGATGTTTCGGTCCGTCGCCCCGTCTTCGCGGCGGTGGCGGCGATCGTTCTGTGCGTCATCGGCCTGGCGGCTTTCTTCTTCCTGCCTGTGCGCGAATTGCCGGACGTGGACCCGCCGATCGTCTCGGTCAGCACCAGCTACGCGGGCGCCTCCGCCGAGGTGATCGAGAGCCGGATCACCGAGCCGATCGAGCAGCAGATCGCCGGCATCCAGGGCGTCCAGCGCATCAACTCGACCAGCCGCGACGGCCGGTCCAACGTCAACATCGAGTTCTCGCTGGACCGCAACATCGACGATGCGGCCAACGACGTGCGCGACCGCATTTCGCGCGTGCTGGGCCGCCTGCCGGACCAGGCGGATCCGCCGGAAGTGGCCAAGGCTGATTCCGACAGCCAGCCCATCCTCATCATGTTCCTGCGCTCCACCACCATGGACCGGCTGGAGCTGACCGACTACGCCCGTCGGTATCTGGTCGACCGCTTCGCCACCGTGCCGGGCGTGGCCCAGGTCAACATCTTCGGCGAGCAACGCTACGCCATGCGGATCTGGCTGGACGCCGGCGCCATGGCGGCGCGGGGCCTGACCGTCACGGACGTCGAGAGCGCCCTCAACAACCAGAACGTCGAACTGCCCGCCGGCTCGCTGGAGTCGGCCCAGAAGGACTATACGGTCAGGGTCGCCCGAAACTACGCCGATCCTGCGGACTTCGCCCAACTGCCGATCGGCACGCGCGGTTCGGCCTCGACGGCCACGGGAGCCCAGGCGTCGGGCACCCTGGGCGCGGCGTCGGCGGCCATGACCAACGGGGTCACCGGCGCCCTGATCGGCAACGCCGCCTATGTCACCCGGCTGGGCGACATCGCCCGGATCGAGGAGGCGCCCGCCGAGGCGCGTCGCCTGTTCCGCGGCAACGGCATCGACCAGATCGGCCTGGCCATCACCCGCCAGGCCCAGTCGAATGACCTGCAGATATCCGAAGGCGCGCGCGCCCTGATCGAAGAGGTCCGCCACAGCCTGCCGCCCGGCACGACGCTGGAAGTCGGCTCGGACAACTCTGTCTTCACCTCTCACGCCATCGACGAGGTGTGGATCACCATCGGCATCTCGATGGCGCTGGTGGCCCTGGTCAACTTCATCTTCCTGGGCAGCCTGCGGGCGGCGATCATCCCCTCGGTGGTGGCGCCTATCTGCCTGCTGGCGACCTTCATCGTTCTGGCGCCGCTGGGTTTCTCGCTGAACCTGCTGACCCTGTTGGCCCTGGTTCTGGCCATCGGCCTCGTCGTCGATGACGCCATCGTCGTTGTCGAGAACATCCAGCGTCGTCTGGACCATGGCGAGCCGCCGCTGGTGGCGGCCGAGCGTGGGGCGCGCCAGGTCTTCTTCGCTGTCGTGGCCACGACCATCGTCCTGCTGTCGGTGTTCGCGCCCCTGCTGTTCCTGCCGGGCTATGTCGGCCGCCTGTTCGTTGAACTGGCGGCGGCCATTGCAGCGGCCGTGGCCTTCTCCGCCTTCCTGGCGCTGAGCCTGTCGCCCATGCTGGCGTCCAAGATCCTGAAGCCGGCCCAGACCGGCGGCTGGTTGGCCCGTCGCGTCGATGCGGCCATGGAGACGCTGAAGCGGTCCTACGCCGCATCGCTGGACGCCCTACTGGGGCGGCGCATCGCCATTGTCGGCGTCGGCGCCCTGATCGTGCTGGTGGCGGCCGGGGCCGGAGGGATCTTCCTGCACCTGCCCAATGAACTGGTGCCGAGCGAGGACCGGGGCCGTGTCGGCATCCGGGTCAGCGGGCCTGAGGGCACGGGCTTCGACTACACGCGTCAGATCATGTTGGGCCTGGAGCCGATCCTGGCGGAGTACCGCGAAAACGGCGAGGTCGATTCCTTCCTGATCTCGGCGCCGGGCTTCGGCGGCGGCAGCTTCAACTCGGGCAACGCCAGCCTGACCCTGGTCGACTGGTCCAAGCGCGAACGCTCGGCCGACCAGATCGCCCAGGAGATCAACGTCAAGCTGCGCAATCAGACCGGCGCCCAGGTCAACGCCTCGACGCCCGGCGCCTTCCAGCGCGGCGGCGGCAACTCCAACTCGATCGACATGATCGTCACGGGGTCGGAGTACGCCGCCATCTACAACTGGCTGCAGCCGATCCTGGCGGCGGCGCAGGAGAATCCAGGCTTCTCGCGTCCGCGCCTGAACTATGAACCGAACGCCCCGCGCCTGCTGGTCGACGTCGATCCGCAGAAGGCGGCGGCCCTGGGCGTCTCGACCCAACAGATCGGTCGTACGCTGGAGACCATGTTCGGCTCGCGCCGCGCCACGACCTACATCAAGGGCGGCCAGGAATATGACGTCATCCTGCAGACCGACCGCGACAACCGACGCGAGGTCACCGACCTGGAGGCGCTCTACGTCTCGACCGGCACGGCCCAACTGGTGCCGCTGTCGGCGGTGGTCACGACCAAGACCTCGGGCGACACGCCCGACCGTCGCCGTCTGGATCGCCAGCGGGCCATCACCCTTCAGGCCGACCTGAACCCCGGCACCACCATCGACGACGCCGTTCAGTTCCTCATGGCCGAGGTCGCCAAACAGCCCCAGGGCGTGACCAACATCCGCTGGGGCGGCGCCGCCCGCGACCAGCAGGAGGCGGGCAGCGCCGTGGGCTGGGCCTTCGCCTTGGCCCTGCTGCTGGTCTTCCTGGTGCTGGCGGCCCAGTTCGAGAGCTGGATCACGCCGGCGGTCATCATGCTGACCGTGCCTCTGGCGGCGGCGGGGGGGCTGTTCGGCCTGCTGATGGCGGGCTCCAGCCTGAACATCTACAGCCAGATCGGCCTGATCATCCTGATCGGGGTCGCGGCCAAGAACGGCATCCTGATCGTGGAGTTCGCCAATCAGCTGCGCGACCAGGGGCGGACCATCCGCGAGGCCATCATCGAGTCCTCGTCGCTGCGTCTGCGCCCGATCATCATGACCTCGATCGCCACCGCCTTCGGCGCCCTGCCGCTGGTGCTGTGGCAAGGCGCGGGCGCGGGCAGCCGTCAGACCATCGGCGTGGTGATCTTCACCGGCGCTATGTTCGCGACGGTGCTGACCCTGTTCGTGGTGCCGGTGATCTACGGCGTGCTGGCGCGCTTCACCAAGTCGCCCGAATACACCGCCCGCAAGATCGAGGAGTGGGAGGCCCAGGAGAAACGCGACGGCCTGGAGCCGGATATGAGCCCGGCGGAGTAGACTTCTGGCGGTCGTTGAAATGCGAAGGGCGGCGGATCTTGATCCGCCGCCCTTTTGCTTTGTTCTTCGTGCGTTATTCGCTCGTCGGCTTGAATCCCGTCTCGACCTTCAGGAAGGCGATGACGTCGCGGCGGTCCGTGGCGTCGGGCAGGCCGGCGAAGCTCATCTTGTTGCCGGGCAGGAAGGTGCGCGGGTTCTGCAGCCAGTGATCCAGGGTTTCGGCGTCCCAGGTGAAGTCTGCCGTCCGCATGGCGTGGGAATAGCTGTATTTCTCCCGCGCTCCGGCCTTGCTGCCGAAGACGCCATAGAGGTTCGGCCCCGTCATGTTCGGCCCGCCGGGCGTGATCGTGTGGCATGAACGGCAGCGAGCGAAGGCGCGGCGGCCGTTCTCGAGGTCGCCTTCATTATAGGGGGCGGGCAGGGCGGCCAGCATGGCGAGCTTCTCGGCCTCGGTGGGCGCAGGGGCCTTGGGCGCTTCGGGCGCGCTGTCGGCTGCGGGACTGGCGCTCTGACCGCAGGCGGCCAGGCCAAGGGCGCCGGCCATCACGATAGCCGGGTCGGCGGCGCGGCGGATCGAGGGGAAGGACGAAAGACGGGACATGACGCACTCCTTGGCCGAGGGGCATGCTTTAGCCCATGGGGGCGTCGCCGCAATGGACAGCTTGTCCAAGCGAGGCGGGCGGCCTCAGCGGCCGGTGGTGAGCTTCACCACGATATGGGCGGTGGTGTCGATGATGGCCTCGGGCGTGTCGGCGCGTCGCATCAGTTCGAAGCCGGCGGCCACGGATTCCACCAGGTTCGCCGTTTCATAGGACGCCAGGCGGGGATTGAGGCCCTCGGGGTGCAGGCCGCTGGCGTGGGCCTGGGCGATGCGGCGTTCCAGCGCCAGGTGCAGGCGGCGCAGGCGGCGGATGCGGCTCTCTGCGAAGGCGGGTTCGCCCATGTCCGCCAGCATGTGCTCGATCCGAAGCACCGGCCCGTGGTCGCTCCATAAACCCAGCACCTCCAGCACATAGGCGCGCGCCGATTCGAAGGCGCGTTCGCCCGACCAGTCGGCGTGGATATGGGCGCCCAGTCGCTGGAAGTCCTCCCCGGCCTCCTCGCACAGCAGCAGCAGGCCTTCCTCGACCGAGGCGAAGTAGGTGTAGAAGGTCGGCGCCGAAACCCCGGCCGTCATCGCCACGTCCGCGGGGCGGATTTCGCCCAGATGCTTGGTGTTCAGCAGGGCGCGCAGGGCGTCCAGCAGGGCGCGGCGGGTGCGGGCGCCCCGCGTTCGGATCCTGTGACCCAGCTTGTTGGTCGTCTCGGACATGAAGGAGGCGGCCGCGAGAGTGGTGCCGGTTGCAGGAATCGAACCCGCGACCTTCGGTTTACAAAACCGCTGCTCTACCAGCTGAGCTAAACCGGCGTGGCCCGCCTTATGCTGGCGGAATCTGTTTGACGCAAGCACACTGATCGAATGCCGTCGCTGCCTTATCTCGCGCCCATCGTCATGTTGGCGCTGTCCAACGTCTTCATGACCTTCGCCTGGTACGGCCACCTGAAATTCGGGACCAAGCCGCTGTGGATCGTGGTCCTGATCAGCTGGGGCGTCGCCTTCTTCGAATACTGGCTGGCCGTGCCCGCAAACCGCATCGGCCATCAGGTCTATTCGGCGGCCGAACTGAAGACCATGCAGGAGGTGATCACCCTGCTGGTCTTCGCGATCTTCTCGGTGATGTACCTGGGCGAGAAGCTGACGGTGAACCACCTGATCGGCTTCGCCCTGATCGCCGGCGGCGCCTTCTTCATCTTCAGGGGGCCGCTGTAGGCCGTCAGTCCAGCTCGGCTGCGATGCGCTGCGCCAGGACTTTCAGTTGTTCGGCGTCGGCCATGGGGGCGTGGCCGTGGCCCTTCATCGGGCGGTCGGCCCAGCGCGGCACGATGTGGAAATGCAGGTGGAAGACCGTCTGGCCGCCTGCATCGCCGTTGAACTGCATCAGGCTGAGGCCCTCGGGCTTCAGCGCCTTCTCGACCGCGCGGGCGGTGCGCTGGACGGCGGCGGTCAGCCTGGCCAGGGCCTCGGGCTCGATCTCCAGGATGTTGCGGGCGGTCGAGGTCTTGGACACGACCAGGACGTGACCCTCCGACTGGGGAAACACGTCCATGAAGGCCAGGACGTCGTCGTCCTCCCACACCTTCACGCTGGGCATGTCGCCGCGCAGAATCTTGGCGAAGATGTTGTCCGGGTCGTAGGCGCCGTGAAGGCTCATGGGGGTCTCCTTCGGGGTAGGGCGGCTAGCCTAGCAGGCGATCTCGCCCGGCGCACGGAGCGGAACGCCGCCCCATGCGCTTATATGGTCAAGGTTCTACACACGGAGGCGTCATGCTGGGTTTCATCGTTCAGGCCGTGGTCACGGCGATCGGCCTTTGGGCCTCGGCCAAACTGGTGCCGGGGGTGGAGTTCACCTCGACCGGCTCGCTGATCGCGGCGGCGGTCATCCTGGGCGTGGTCAACGCCTTCGTGCGGCCGCTGATGGTGATCCTGACGCTGCCGCTGACCATCGTCACCTTCGGCCTGTTCCTGCTGGTGGTGAACGCCGCCATGATCGGGCTGACGGCCATGTTCCTGGGCGGCTTCGTCGTCGACGGCCTGTGGGCCGGGATCGGCGCGGCCATCGTCACCGGCGTCGTCAGCTGGATCGCCGGCGCCCTGTTCGGGGGCGTGGACGAGCGGGGCTCATAAATTATCCGGGTAATATTGACGCGATAATATCATCCGGGTAATTCCGTCTTCAACAAGCGAGGACGGATGATGACCCTATGCACGGCCTTCGACGGCCACACGATGATCGCGGCCGGACCGCTGGTTCAGGTCGCCGCAGCGACGAAAGCCGCGCACGACGCCGGACGAGCGGTCCTGGTCTTTCGCGACGAGGATGCGCGACCGATCGATCTGGATCTGCGCGGCGATCTGGAGGCGGTGCTGGCGCGTCTGCCGCAGGAGCAGCCGCAGCCTGAGCCGGAGAAGCGCGGACCGGGGCGGCCGAAGCTGGGCGTGACCGCGCGGGAGGTGACCCTGCTGCCGCGCCACTGGGACTGGCTGGCGTCACAGCCGGGCGGGGCCTCGGTGGCTCTGCGCAAGCTGGTCGAAGCCGCCCTGCGCGAGGCGGAGGGGCCGGACCGGATGCGTCGCAGCCGCGAGGCGGCCTATCGCTTCATGACGGCCGTGGCGGGCGACCTGCCGGACTATGAAGAGGCCGTGCGGATGCTGTTCGCGGGCGACTGGACGGCGTTTGACGCCCGCACGGAGGCCTGGCCGGCGGACATGCGTGATTACGCCCGTCGCCTAGCCGAGCCGGGATGGCGTAACGGCCAGGGACGCTGAGAAATCAGGGACGCTGAGATCAGCTGGGGCGGATCACCATGCAGGTGACGCGACGCTCCGACAGGGCCTCGCATGCCGCCTCGGCGGACTGCTGGGTCATGCCGGTGAAGCGCGAGCGATACCAGCCGTTCGCCGTCTGCACGTCGCGCTGGGCGCTCGAGAACTGGGTGCGGAATCGGCGGCTGACGTCGTTCAGCCAGTCGCGGGCCACGGCCTCCTCGCGGAAGGCGCCGACCTGGACCGTCCAGCGACCGGCCGGGGCAGGGGCGGCGGCGCGCGCAGGCGGGTTGCGGGTCGCGCGGGCCGGCGCCGCCGGCGCGGCGGCCGAACCGCCGTTCAGGGCGGCGGTCAGGTTTTCGGGCGGACGGTTCTCTGCGCGGCGGGCCGACGGCGGCGGCGTCACCTCGGTCGGCAGGTTGCGCGGCGGCGGACCGGCGACATAGGCCACCTCGGTCGAGGAGCCGAGGTCTTCGCCGTCCTCGTCGGACAGGGAGGCGTAGGCGACGGGCGGCGAGGGATCGGCGCTGATCCCATAGCCGCGCTGCTCGAAGAAGGCCTGGGCCACCTGGATCCGCTCGCCCTGGCCACGGCGACGCTGAACCTCGAAGCCGGTGTCCATCAGTTCGGCGACGTGGTCGTTGCGGCTCTTGGTCGAGCGGCCGCCCATGACGATGGTGATGATCCGCTTGCCGTCGCGTACCGAGGAGGCTGCGAGATTGTAGCCCGAGGCGTTGGTGAAGCCGGTCTTGATGCCGTCATAGCCGCGTCCCGTGGCCAGCAGGCCGTTGGTGTTGCGGTAGTCGCGGCCCTTGTAGAACCAGTCGTGCAGGCCGAGGTAGCGATAGTATTGCGGATAGTCGCGCATGACCGCGCGGCTCAGGATCGACAGGTCGCGCGCGGTGGTCGCCTGTCGCGTGTCGGGCAGGCCGTTGGCGGTGGTGAAGCGGGTATGCTCCATGCCCAGCTCGCGCGCCTTTTCCGTCATCATCTGGGTGAAGCGGCCTTCGGAGCCGCCGATGTGTTCGGCGATGACCACGGCCATGTCGTTGGCGCTGCGGACGGCCGTGGCGCGCATGGCGTCGTCCAGGCTGATCGTCTGACCGGCCGCCAGACCCAGCTTGGACGGCGGCTGCGACGCGGCGCGCGGGGAGACGGTCAGGTTGTCGTCCAGCTTGACCTTGCCGGACTCCAGCGCCTCGAACGTCAGGTACAGGGTCATGACCTTGGTGATGGAGGCCGGATAGCGCCGGGCGTCGGCGAAGCGCGAGAACAGCACCTCGCCCGAGGCGGCGTCGACCACGATGGCGGCGTAGCGAGCGTTGTCTGACGACTGGGCTTCCGGCGGCGCGACGCCGATCGTCGGCGTCAGGACGATGCCTCCCAGGACCAGGGCGGCCAGGAAACGACGGCGAAACAGGGCGTTCATGGGCAAGCTACTAGCCTCGTCACTGTGGCGCGAAGACGGCTGCGATCACGCACGTTACAAAGGCTAACATCGGCCCTGCCGGTTTCGAGAGGGTTAACGGGCCGTCAACGGAGTTGTGATCGCCCAAGACCGTCGCGTGGTTATCAGTGATCATATTGTGCGTCGCACAAATTTCACTTGAAGTCTCTTCGCAGGCGCACCATATCGCCGTTGTCGCGGTGGGTTCGCCCGTCGCAAGAACCCTTTCGCTTCAGGAGACTCCCCATGGCTGACGCCGCTGAGACCGTGAAGAAGACCGTCGAACAGACCACCGCCAAGGCCAAGGCCCAGGCTGAATCGATCCAGGCCGCCGGCGCCAAGGCGTTCCGCGAAGGCGTCGACAAGTCCGTCGCCTCGCTGAGCGAGCTGAACGCCCACGGCAAGAAGAACCTGGAAGCCGTGGTCGAATCCGCCGCCGCCGCCCAGAAGGGCGCCGAGGCCCTGTCGCAACAGGCCGTGGCCTACGGCAAGAAGTCCTGGGAAGACGGCGTCGCCGCCGCCCAGTCCTTCTCGCAGGCCCGCTCGGTGCAAGAACTGTTCGAACTGCAGACCAACTGGGCCAAGTCGGCCGCCGAGGCCTATCTGGCCGAGTTCGGCAAGGCGACCGAGACCATGACCGCCTCGGTCAAGGACAGCTTCAAGCCGATCAACGAGCGCGTTTCGGCCGCTGTCGAGCAGTTCCAGGCCGCCCGCTAAGGCGCGACTGCATGCTCAATGTGAATGGGGCCCTGGCGGAAACGCCGGGGCCTTTTTCATGGTGTCGGTTCGGCGCTCATGGGAGCGTGGTCGATGCTGAAGGCGCGCGCCAGCCGCCAGCGCCCGTCCGGCTCCAACCGCCACAGGATGGAAAAGCGGGCGCGCCCGACCAGGGTTTCCGGCCCGTCGCCCTGCCGTTCGTAGAACAGATGGCTGCCCTCCTCGACGGCGCCGACGCCGGGGATGGCGTAGACCCGTATCGTGCCGGGCACGAGTTCGCGCCGTGAGCGCCAGGCGTCGGGGGCGGCCCGCGCCGTGCAGCCCTGGCGATAATCGTCGATGAAGCGCGCCCGCGTCGCCGTCAGTCCGCCTCGGTCGTGATAGAATTCCAGGTCGTCCGTCACCAGATCGGCCAGGGCCTCGGGATCGCATCGGTCGAACATGACCGAAAATAGGGCCGCGTCCCGTTCGGCGATGATGGGGGCGAGGGCGACGTCATCGGTAGGGGCGGCGGGCGTCTGGCCCAGCGTCAGGGCGACGAACAGTCCGGCGATCAGGGGCATGGCGGCGATCCGGGGCAGGGAACGGAAGCGCATTGGTGCGGTTCCTGAGCCGAGATGTCCCGTGAATCTTTGGTCAGGCGACGGGGGTCACGCAGGCTGTGACTGGACGCATCTACAAATCAGGCCATCATTCCCTATCTGATCTTTTGACACTCCCCGACTACGGACCACGAATGCCTAACAGACGGCCAGGTGAACAGGGCGGAGGCGCAGGCGCCGCCGTCGTCACCGAGACAAAGCCGAAACTTCAGCGGCCCTCGCTCTATCGGGTGCTGATCCTGAATGACGACTACACACCCATGGAGTTCGTCATCTACGTGCTGGAGCGGTTCTTCCAGAAGAGCCGCGAGGACGCGACCCGCATCATGCTGCACGTGCACCAGCATGGCGTCGGGGTCTGCGGCGTCTTTACCTACGAAGTGGCCGAAACCAAGGTCGCCCAGGTGGTCGAGACGGCGCGACGCCACCAGCACCCCCTGCAATGCACGATGGAAAAGGACTGAGAGGAACCTGCCATGCCTTCGTTTTCCCGTCCTCTCGAAGAGACCCTGCACCGCGCGGTCCACTACGCCAATGAGCGCCGGCATGAATACGCCACGCTCGAACATCTGCTGCTGGCCCTGATCGACGATCCGGACGCCTCGGCCGTGATGACGGCCTGCAACGTCGATCTGGGCGCGCTGAAGGCGGCGCTCGGCTCCTATGTCGACACGGACCTGGCCGCCCTGGCCACGGCCGACGGCGACGACGCCAAGCCCACCGCAGGTTTCCAGCGCGTGATCCAGCGCGCGGTCATCCACGTCCAGTCGTCCGGTCGCGAGGAAGTGACCGGCGCCAACGTCCTGGTCGCCATCTTCTCCGAGCGCGAAAGCCACGCCGCCTATTTCCTGCAGGAGCAGGACATGACGCGCTATGACGCGGTCAACTTCATCGCCCACGGCATCGCCAAGAAGGCCGGGGCCAACGAAGCCCGCTCGGTGCGGGGCGCCAGCCCCGAAGAGGCCGAGGACGGCTCGGTCGTCAAACAGGGCGGCGAGGCGCTGGAGGCCTATTGCATCGATCTGAACGAGAAGGCCCGCAACGGCAAGATCGACCCCCTGATCGGGCGTCAGGCCGAGGTCGAGCGCTCGATCCAGATCCTGTGCCGCCGCACCAAGAACAACCCGCTGCTGGTCGGCGACCCCGGCGTCGGCAAGACCGCCATCGCCGAAGGCCTGGCGCGCAAGATCGTCAACGGCGAGGTGCCGGAAGTCCTGAAGGACGCGACCATCTATTCGCTCGACATGGGCGCGCTGCTGGCGGGCACCCGCTATCGCGGGGACTTCGAGGAGCGGCTCAAGCAGGTCGTCAAGGAGCTGGAAAGCCACGACAACGCGGTCCTGTTCATCGACGAGATCCACACGGTGATCGGCGCCGGCGCGACCAGCGGCGGGGCGATGGACGCCTCCAACCTGCTGAAGCCGGCGCTGGCGTCCGGCAGCCTGCGCTGCATGGGCTCGACCACCTACAAGGAATACCGCCAGCACTTCGAGAAGGATCGCGCCCTGGTCCGCCGCTTCCAGAAGATCGACGTCAATGAGCCGACGATCGAGGACACGGTGAAGATCCTGAAGGGTCTGAAGACGACCTATGAGACGCACCACAAGCTGCGTTTCACCGACTCGGCCATCCGCACGGCGGTCGATCTGTCGGCGCGCTACATCACCGACCGCAAGCTGCCGGACAAGGCCATCGACGTGATCGACGAGGCGGGGGCGTCGCAGATGCTGCTGCCGGAATCGAAGCGCAAGAAGGTCATCGGCCAGAAGGAGGTCGAAGCCGTCATCGCCAAGATGGCCCGCATCCCGCCCAAGTCGGTGTCGAAGTCGGACACGGAATCCCTGCGCGAGCTGGAGACCGATCTCAAGCGCGTCGTCTTTGGTCAGGAGCAGGCCATCGATCAGGTCTCGGCGGCGATGAAGCTGGCGCGGGCGGGTCTGCGCGACCCGAACAAGCCGATCGGCGCCTTCCTGTTCAGCGGCCCGACCGGCGTCGGCAAGACCGAGGTGGCCAAGCAACTGGCCGCCACCCTCGGCATCGAGATGCAGCGCTTCGACATGTCCGAATACATGGAGCGCCACACGGTCAGCCGACTGATCGGCGCGCCTCCGGGCTATGTCGGCCATGACCAGGGCGGCCTGCTGACCGACGCCGTCGACCAGCATCCGCACTCCGTCGTGCTGCTGGACGAGATCGAGAAGGCGCACCCCGACGTCTACAACATCCTGCTGCAGGTGATGGACAACGGGACGCTGACCGACGCGGTGGGCAAGAAGGTCGACTTCAGGAACGTCATCCTGATCATGACCACCAACGCCGGGGCCGCCGACAATGCGCGCGCGGCCATCGGCTTCGGCCGGGGCAAGGTCGAGGGCGAGGACGAAAAGGCCATCCAGCGCCTGTTCGCGCCCGAGTTCCGCAACCGTCTGGACGCCATCGTGGCCTTCAAGCCGCTGGGCGCCGAGACGATCCGCTCGGTGGTGACCAAGTTCGTGCTGCAACTGGAAGCCCAGCTGGCGGACCGCAACATCACCATCGAACTGACGGATGAAGCGACCGACTGGCTGGCCAAGAACGGCTTTGATGAACTGTATGGCGCCCGGCCTCTGGCCCGCGTCATTCAGGAGCACATCAAGAAGCCGTTGGCCGACGACATCCTGTTCGGCCGCCTGACCCGCGGCGGACACGTCAAGGTCGAGCTGAAGGACGGCAAGATCGCCTTCGACATCACCCCGGCCAAGGGCGCGGCGGTGAAGGAAGAGGAAGAAGAGACGGCCTGATCATTCATCAGGCTCAAAGAGAAAGGCCCGGACGTCGCCGTCCGGGCCCTTTTTCTCCCTCGAGGGGGTAAGGCTTTGTCAGCGCTTGCGGCCCAGGGCGCCGAGCAGAACCGCCGCGCCGGCGATGATGCCGGTGGTCAGCAGCGGCTTGCGGCGGGCGAAATCCAGCCCCTTTCGGGCCGGATCGCGCAGGTCGGCCGGGGCCTTGTCCACCATGCCGTCCAGGCCGTCGATGACGCGGCCATAAGCGTCCAGCGCCTTACCCTTCACTTCGTTCAGCTTGCCGTCGACCTGAAGCTTGCTGTCGCCGGTCAGCCGGCCCAGGCCGTTCTGGGCCTTGCCCTTCAGCTCAGTCGCGACGCCTTCGATACGTTGGTCAGTCATGATGATCCCTGTGTTGAGGAGGAGACTCACACCCCAAGCGCATCTGGCCGCCGACGGTTCCTGGCCCGATGCGGCCTCGCGACGAATTGTCAGCCCTGGAGATCAGCCCTTGCGATAGGGCGACAGCTCCGCCGTCATGGCGTGCATCTCGGCCTCCACCGCTGGGCGCTCCTGCTCCAGATAGCGCGCGACCGGATCGCGCAGGGCGGGATCGGTGATGAAATGGGCCGAATAGACGGGGCAGGGCAGGTAGCCGCGCGCGATCTTGTGATCCCCTTGCGCCCCCGCCTCGACCCGCGACAGGCCGCGCGCGATGGCGAAGTCGATGGCCTGATAGTAGCACAGCTCGAAATGCAGGAAGGGCCGGTCGACCAGCGTCCCCCACTGGCGGCCATACAGCGTCTCGCGGCCGATGAAGTTGAGCGCTCCCGCCACCGGCGTATCATCCTCGAACGCCATGACCAGGGCGATGCGGTCGGCCATGGCGGTGCCGACGCGGGCGAAGAAGTCGCGCGTCAGATAGGGCCGCCCCCACTTGCGGTCCCCGGTGTCCATGTAGAAGGCGAAGAAGGCGTCCCAATGCGCCTGCGTGATCTCGGCCTCGGTCAGAACGCGGATGTCGAGGCCGGCCTGCGCCTCGCGTCGCTCGCGCCTGATGGTCTTGCGCCGATTGGAAGATAGGGCGGTCAGGAAGTCGTCGAAGCTCTGATAGCCGTCGTTGCGCCAGATGAACTGGATGTCCCGACGCGGCAGCAGGCCCGCCTCGGCCATGGCGCGCCACTCGGCCTCAAGCGGGAAGTTGACGTGCAGGGACGATACGCCCAGCCGCTCGGTCAGGGTCAACGCGCCTTGCAGCAGGGCCTCGCGCACCGTGGCGGCGTTCGTTCCCGGCGCGTTGAGGAAGCGCGGGCCCGTCGCGGGGGTGAAGGGCACAGCCCCCAGCAGTTTAGGGTAGTAGCGCCCGCCCGCGCGCTGATAAGCGTCGGCCCAGCTGTGGTCGAAGACGTATTCGCCCTGGCTGTGGCCCTTCAGATAGAGGGGCATGACGCCGATCACGACGCCGTCTTCATCATGCAGGGACAGGTGGCGCGCCGCCCAGCCTTCCGCCGGGACGGCGCTGCCGGACGCCTCGCAGGCGTCGAGGAAGTCGTAGGAGACGAAGGGATCGCCGCTTGGGGCCGCACAGGCGTCCCATGCGTCCTGGCCTATGGCGGCGATCCGGTCGTTTACCTGAAGGGTGAAGCTCACTTCACCTCGATGACAGCGTCGATCTCGACGGCGAAGCCGAGCGGCAGCTTGTAGACGCCGACGGCCGAGCGCGAGTGCTTGCCCGCGTCGCCGAAGACCTGGACCATCAGGTCCGAGCAGCCGTTAATGACAGCGGGAATGGCCTCGAAGTCCGGCCCGGCCTGGACGAAGCCGCCCAGCTTGACGATGCGGACCACGCGATCCAGGTCGCCGTCGACGGCGGCGTTGATCTGGGCCAGCAGGTTGACGCCGCACAGGCGGGCGGCCTCGGCGGCCTGCTCCGGCGTCACGTCCACGCCGACGGTGCCCTTGACGCCGCCGCTGGCGTCGTTCGACAGCTGGCCCGAGATGAAGATCTGCTCGCCCGAGCGGACGTAGGAGACATAGCTGGCGACCGGCTTGGCGGGCTCGGGCAGGGTGATACCGAGTTCAGCGATGCGGGCGTGGATGCTCATGGGGCGACTCCGTGTGAAAGGGTTGAGGGGGTTTAGCGCGGCGCGGCGGCCGCGTCATCCGGGGCGTTCACCGGGGCGCTTCAGCGCGCGCCCGGCGACGACGGCGGCGGCCCCGAACTTGTCGCGCAGGGCGTCGATGGCCGTCTCGGTCTTCAGGGCGCGGGTTTCGCTCGTGGCGAACAGGCCGGCCGGGGCGTCCTGGGCGTCGGCGATGTCGGCCATGCCGATGCCGATCAGCCTGTAGGGTACGCCGATTTCGGGTTTCAGCAGGTCGCGACCGGCGGCGAACAGGGCGCGCGCCGTCTGCACCGGCTCGGCCAGGGTGACGCGGCGGGTGACGATCTTGAAGTCCGTCTTGCGCAGCTTCAGCACCACGACGCGGCTGGCGACGCCGTCCCGGCGCGCCTTGGACGCCAGCTTTTCGCACAGAGGCCACAACTCGGCCTCCAGCGCTTCGGCCGTGGTCAGGTCGTCGTTGAAGGTGGTCTCGGCGCTCATGCCGCGCCGGTCGTGGTCCGGGTTCACCGGGCGGCTGTCGCGGGCGTGGCTGAGGTCATGCAGGCGCAGGCCCGTCTCGCCATAGCGCCGGATCAAGTCCTTGACCTCTGCCGCAGCCAGATCGCCGATGGTGGCGAAGCCGTCCGAGCGCAGGGTGCGGCCGAACACCGGCCCGACGCCGGGCAGGGCGGTCACGGGGCGCGGCGCCAGCAGCCCTTGCGCCTCTGCCGCGCCGATGACCGAAAAGCCGCGCGGCTTGTCCAGTTCGGAGGCGATCTTGGCCAGGAAGCGATTGGGCGCCAGGCCGATGGAGACGGTCAGCCCGGTCTCGTCCTCGATCCATTTCTGCAGGCGCGCCAACTGGAAGGCAGGCGGCCCGCCGTTCAGCCTCTCGGTGCCCTTCAGGTCGATCCAGGCCTCGTCCAGCGACAGGGTCTGAACCAGCGGCGTCAGCTGTTCCAGCGCGCCGAAGATGCGACGACTCTCGGCTCTGTATTTGCTGAAGTCCGGCTTGATGACGACCGCGTCGGGGCAGGCCTTCAGCGCCTTGAACATCGGCATGGCCGAGCCGACGCCGTACAGCCGCGCCACATAGCAGGCGGTGGAGACGACGCCGCGCTTGCCGCCGCCGACGATCACGGGCTTGTCGCGCAGTTCGGGTCGATCGCGCTTCTCGACCGAGGCGTAGAAGGCGTCGCAGTCCAGGTGGGCGATGTGCAGGTCGCTCAGTTCGTCATGGAGGATCACCCGGCGCGAGGCGCACGACGGGCACCGCGCGACCTTGCGGTCGCCGGTCCACAGGCAGTCGCGACAGAGGGCCGTAAGGGCCACGCAGGAACTCCGTTTCCTCAGCTTCACGTCAACTTAAGACTGACGCGGCCACAGTGCACCCAAGAAGGCGTAACAGCCCGACGCGAAAGCGGATGAACAAGAGGCGCAACGGCCGGGTGGCGGATGTCCAAGAAGGTCCTCATCGTCGAGGATAACGAGCTGAACATGAAGCTTTTTCATGATCTGCTCGATTCCCAGGGGTATGAAGTGCTGCAGACCCGCGAAGGGCTGCAGGCGCTGGCGATTGCGCGCGAACACCGCCCCGACCTGATCCTGATGGATATCCAGTTGCCGGAGATCTCGGGCCTTGAAGTCACCAAATGGCTCAAGGACGACGAAGAGCTGAACCATATCCCCGTCATCGCCGTTACAGCCTTCGCCATGAAGGGTGATGAGGAGCGGATTCGCCAGGGGGGCTGCGAAGCCTACATCTCCAAGCCGATCTCGGTCATCTCCTTCCTGGAGACGGTGCGCAGGCACCTTGGTCAGGGGGCGGCATGAGTGCGCGGATCCTGGTGGTTGACGACGTCGAGGCGAACGTCCGACTGCTCGAAGCCAAGCTGACTCTCGAATATTACGACGTCCTGACCTGCCATGACGGCGCGACGGCCATCACCCTGGCGGGCGCCGAACAGCCGGACCTGATCCTGCTGGACGTGATGATGCCGGGCATGGACGGCTTCGAGGCCTGTCGTCGGATCAAGGCCGAGGCGGAGACGCGCCACATTCCGGTGGTGCTGGTGACGGCGCTGGACGGCCGGCATGATCGCATCAAGGGGTTGGACGCCGGCGCCGACGACTTCCTGTCCAAGCCGCTGGACGATGTGATCCTGATGGCGCGGGTCCGCAGCCTGACTCGCCTCAAGATGGTCATGGACGAACTGCGCGAGCGCGAGGAAAGCGGTCGCCGGGTCGGCGTCGACACCGGCGGCGTGGCGCGGCTCAAGGGGTCGGGCGGGCGCGTTCTGATTGTCGATGACAATACGCTTCAGGCTCAGGTGATGGCGCAGGAGCTGTCGCTGGAGCATCGCCCCATGATCGAGCCGTCGCTCGAGGCGGCGCTGGAGACGGCGCGGGGCCCGGTCGATCTGGTGATCGTCAATGTGACGTCCGAACGGTTCGACGGCCTGCGGCTGATCGCCCAGCTTCGGTCCAAGGAGCCGACGCGCCGACTGCCCATCCTGGCCTTGGTGGACACCCAGGACCGGGCGCGTCTGCTCAAGGCGCTGGAGCTGGGCGCGCATGACATCTTGACCCGCCCCGTCGATCCCGAGGAACTGGCCGCGAGAGTGCGCACCCAGGTGCGGCGCAAACGCTATGGCGACTTTCTGCGCCAGAAGCTGGACCACAGCCTGGAGATGGCGGTCACCGACCCGCTGACGGGCCTGCACAACCGACGCTACATGAACGGTCAGCTGGACGCCCTGGTGGCGCGCGCCAATCGCGGCGGCGATCCGGTGGCGGTGCTGGTGCTGGACATCGATCACTTCAAGGCGGTCAACGACAGCCTGGGCCACGACGCGGGCGACGAGGTGCTGCGCGAATTTTCGGTGCGGCTGGCGACCAATGTGCGGGCCGTGGACCTGCCGTGCCGGTTCGGCGGGGAGGAGTTCGTGGTGGTCATGCCCGGCACGACGCTGGAGGACGCCCATCGCATCGCCGAGCGGATCCGCCGCGACGTCGGCGCCTCGCCCTTCCGCATCCTGGGCGGCGAGCCGTTGAGCATCACCGTTTCGGTCGGCGTGGCGGCGACCAGGGGCGCGGACGACACGCCGGCCTCCCTGCTGAAGCGCGCCGACGAGGGCGTCTATGAGGCCAAGAAGGCCGGCCGCAATCGGGTGGTGGCGCGCGCGGCCTGACGGCCTCGGCCTTATATAGTGGACAACGAAAAACGCCCGGTCCTGCGACCGGGCGTTTCGAGTCTTGCAGATTCAAGCGGGGGGCTGAGCCCTTACTTGATCTTGCCTTCCTTGAACTCGACGTGCTTGCGGACGACCGGGTCGTACTTCTTGACGACCATCTTTTCGGTCATCGTACGAGCGTTCTTCTTGGTGACGTAGAAGAAGCCGGTGTCAGCGGTGGAGTTCAGGCGGATCTTGATGGAAGCCGGTTTGGCCATCGGAATTACCTCTGCGACGGCGAAAGCCGCTTGAAATAAGAGGCGCGGAACATACTCAGGACAGGCTCAAAGTCAACGGTTTCGATGTCGCGTTGAGCGAGGCCGCGAGAGCGGTAGTATTTCGCCATGAAAACGCCCCACTTCAAGCCCGCCCACGCCCTGTCCGCCGCTGTCATCGCCGCCGGACTGGCGCTTTCCGCCTGCTCCTCCGAGCCCGCCGCGCCGGCTGCGGCGCCGGCCGAAGCTCCCGCCACGGCCCAGGACGCCTTCTTCGCCAATCTGACCGACCTGTGCGGCCAGCGATTCGAGGGCAAGGTCGTCACGACCGAGGCCGCCGACTCGGATTTCGCCGGCAAGCGCCTGCTGATGCACGTCCGCGACTGCTCGGCGGATGAGATTCGCATTCCCTTCTGGGTCGGCGAGGACCGTTCGCGCACCTGGGTCGTGACCCGCACCGGGTCAGGCCTGCGCCTGAAGCATGATCACCGCCAGCCGGACGGCAAGACGGACCCGCTGCACTGGTACGGCGGCGATACGGCGGACGAAGGCACGGCCGAGCGTCAGGAATTCCCGGTCGATCAGGAATCCATCGACCTGTTCAACGCCAACGACGCCTCGGTCTCGACGACCAACGTCTGGGCGATGGAGGTCCATCCCCAAAAGACCTTCAGCTATGAGCTGCGTCGGCCGAACCGCCATTTCCAGGTCGATTTCGATCTGACCAAGCCGGTCGCCGAATAAGACGGCGAGGCCGCCGCGTCAGTCCTGATGGTCGATGACGTGGCGGCCGCGCACCATGTGCACGAAGGGCAGGGGGCGCTGTGGCGTCTCCAGCCGCTCGGCGACCTCGCCCAGCACGAAGCGGGTGATGGCGGGCAGATCCAGCCCTTGCGCTTCTTCCAGCGGAATCCAGGCGATCTCGTCCAGTTCGCCTGAGCCTTCGATTCGGTCGGGATCGCGCAGGGCCTCGACCGGGGCCATGAAGAAGCGGGCGTCGAAACGGCGCGTGCGGCCCGGGGGCGTGATGGCGCGCGCCACATAGGACAGGACCGACAGGTCGGGCAGGGCGCCGGCCTGGCGATATTCCCGCCAGGGCCCGGCGACCGAGGTGGTCGGCGCGGCGCGACCCAGGATCAGACCGGTCTCCTCAAAGGTCTCGCGTACGGCGGCCAGGGCCAAGGCGCGGGCGCGGCGGGCGGGCATCTCCGCCTCCAGCCGCCGCGCGACGTCAGGCGACAGGGCGCCGTTCGAGGCGGCGGTGAAGTCGCTGCGTTCGATACGGCCGCCGGGGAACACCCATTTCGAGGCCATGAAGACATGGCCGGGCGCGCGGCGGCCCATCAGCACCTCGGGACGTTTTTCGCCGCGGGTCAGGATCAGGGTGGCGGCGTCCTTGGGGCGCTGGGCCCCGCCTACACGCGGCGCATCGGCCAGATCTTGGGCCGCGTCAAAGGGGCGGGGGGTCATCGCCGCTTGCCCTTTCTGACGCCCTTCAGGCCGCCGGAAGGCTTGGCGCCGTTGCGGGGCTTGGGGCCGCCTGGACGGCCCTTGCCGCGCTTGGGAGGGCCGTCTCCCCCGCGTCCGCGCATCCCATAGCGCGGGGCCGGGGCGTTCGGATCGCGCGGGTCCGGCTCGGACAGCATTTCCAGCACCAGACCGCCGGTGACGGGCGTGGCCTCCATCAGGCGCACCTCGACGCGGCGACCCAGCGGGAAGCGCTTGCCGGTGCGCTCTCCCACCAGGGCGTGGGCGCGGTCGTCGTGGGTGAAGTATTCATCGCCTAGCGTCGAGACGGGGACGAGGCCGTCAGCGCCCGTCTCGTCCAGCCGGATGAACAGGCCGAAGCGGGTGACGCCGGTGATCCGGCCGCTGAAGCTCGCGCCGACGTGCTCCTCAAGGAAGGCGGCGATGTAGCGGTCCATGGCGTCGCGCTCTGCGGCCATGGAGCGACGCTCGGTCTCGGTGACGTGTTCGGCGATGCCGCCCAACTCGGCGATCTCGCGGTCGGTCAGGCCGTCCGATCCCAGCTTCAGTCCCCGGATCAGCCCGCGATGGACGATCAGGTCGGAATAGCGCCGGATCGGCGAGGTGAAGTGGGCGTAGCGGTCCAGGTGCAGACCGAAGTGGCCGACGTTGTCCGGGCTGTAGAAGGCCTGCATCTGGGTGCGCAGGACGACCTCATTGACGACCTCGGCGTGCGGGGTGTCGCGGGTTTCTTCCAGCAGCTTGTTGAAGCGCTTGGTGTTGGGCGCCTCGCCCTTGTTCCAGGGCTTGCCGATGGTGTGTAGGAAGTCGGCCAGGTTGAAGATCTTCTCCTGGCTGGGCGTGTCGTGAACGCGATAGATCAGCGGCGTGTGCGTCTTCTCCAGCGTCTCGGCGGCGCAGACGTTGGCCTGGATCATCATCTCCTCGATCAGGCGGTGGGCCTCCAACGACTTGCGCGGCTCGATGCCGGCGATGCCGCCGTCGGGCGACATGATGATGCGGCGTTCGGGGCTTTCGATGGCCAGCGGGCTGCGGCGCTCGCGGCCCTTCAGCATGGTGCGATAGGCGTTCCACAGCGGATAGAGGATGGCCTCCATGATCGGCCCGGTGGCGTCGTCCAGCAGGCCGTCGATGGCCGATTGCGCCTGTTCATAGGACAGCTTGGCGTGGCTGCGCATCAGGCCGCGCGTGAACTTGTGCCCGGTCTTGCGGCCGTCCTTGTCGAAGACCATGCGCACGGCCATGCAGGCGCGGTTTTCGCCCTGCTTCAGGCTGCACAGGCCGTTGGACAGCACCTCGGGCAGCATCGGCTCGACCCGGTCGGGGAAGTAGGTCGAGTTGCCCTTGGCCCGCGCCTCGCGATCCAGCGCCGTGTTGGGGCGCACATAGGCGGCGACGTCGGCGATGGCGACCCAGACGATCCAGCCGCCCGCATTGGCCGGGTCTTCGTCGCGCTCGGCATAGACGGCGTCGTCATGGTCGCGCGCGTCGGCCGGGTCGATGGTGATGAAGGGGACGTGGCGCAGGTCTTCGCGCCCCTTCAGCGTCGGGACAGCCTGATCCTCGGCCTCGTGCTCCACAGCCTCGGAGAAGCCGGTCGGCACCCCGTGGGCGTGGATGGCGATGATGGAGGCCGCGCGCGGGTCGTCCTCGCGGCCGATGTTCTCCAGGATCTTGCCGCGCTTGGGACCATAGCGATGCTCGCCCTTCTCGACGGCGGCCAGCACCAGATCGCCGTCGCGCAGGTCCGTCGCCTGGGCGGCGGGCACCAGCAGCACGTCCTTGGAGCGCTTGTCGACCGGCTCAACCCGCGTCTCGCGCCCGCCCTTGCGGATGACGCCCAGCACGCGGTTGGTTCCGGCGTCCAGCCGCTTGACCAGGCGCGCCTCCCAGCCGTTGACGCCCCGGCTGAACTTGACCAGCAGGCGGTCGCCGATGCCGGGCGCCGGGCCGCGACCCTCGCGATCGGGCATCAGGACCGCGCGCGGCGCATCCTCGCTGCTCTTGACCAGTTCGACGTAGAGCTCGCCGTCGGCGTCGCGGTCCACCACGTCGACCACCCCGACCGGGGGCAGGGCGCCGGCTTCGGAAAAGCCCTTGCGGCCGCGCTTGCCCAGGCGGCCCTCGGCCTCCAGCTCCTTCAGCATCTCGCGCAATTGTCGGCGCTCGGCGCCTTTCAGGCCGAAGGCGCGGGCGATGTCGGCCTTTTCGGCTTCTCCGGCCTCGCGCAGGAAGGCCATCAGGGATTCTTTGTCGGGCAGGCCCGCAGCGGGGCGTTTCGGTGTCTTGACCATTGCGCCCTTTCTAACGCGCTTCGCGGCGAAAGGGTGAAAACTTGCATGAGTTGACCGCGACGGTGCGGACGCCCAGCTTCATTCGAAACCGTGCAACGGAGCCTGCCTTCATGTCGATGACCGACGCCCCTGTTCTCAGCCGTCCGGCGAAGAGCCTGCTGGACCTGATCGGCAAGACGCCGATGGTCGAGGTGACGCGGATCGACACCGGCCCCTGCCGCCTGTTCCTGAAACTGGAGAGCCAGAATCCGGGCGGCTCCATCAAGGACCGCATCGCCCTGTCGATGATCGAGGCGGCCGAGAAACAGGGCTGGCTGAAGCCGGGCGGCACCATCGTGGAAGCTACAGCGGGCAACACCGGTCTGGCCCTGACTCTGGTCGGCAAGCAGAAGGGCTACAACGTCCTGCTGGTCATCCCCGACAAGATGTCGAAGGAGAAGATCCAGCACCTGCGGGCCATGGGCGCCGACGTGCGCCTGACCCGCTCGGACGTGCCGCACGGCCACCCCGAATACTACACCGACATGGCCGAGCGCCTGGCCCAGCAGATTCCGGGCGGCTATTTCGTCAACCAGTTCGCCAACGACGCCAACTCCGAGGCCCACTTCAGGACGACCGGTCCCGAGATCTTCGAGCAGATGGACGGCGACATCGACGCCTTCGTCGCTGGCATCGGTTCGGGCGGCACGATCACGGGCAACGCCCGCTATTTCAAAGCGCAGGGCTCCAAGGCCAGGATCATCCTCGCCGATCCGGTCGGCTCGGCGCTGGCGGGCCTGATCAACGAGGGCGTGCCGGGGCCGGACGGCAGCTATACGGTCGAAGGCATCGGCCAGAACTTCATGCCAGAGACGACCGATCCCGACCTGATCGACGTCGCCTATTCCATCCCCGACGCCGAGGCGATCGCCACGGTGCGCGAGTTGCTGCTGAAGGAAGGCATTCTGGCGGGATCGTCGTCGGGCACCCTGATCGCTACGGCCCTGCGCTGGTGCCGCGAGCAGACCGAGCCGAAGCGGGTCGTGACCTTCGTCTGCGACACCGGCGCCAAATACCTGTCCAAGGTCTACAACGACGCCTGGCTGGCCGATCAGGGCCTCGCCGAGCGCGAGCTGCATGGCGACCTGTCGGACCTGATTAACCGCAAATACGCCGCCGGCGACGTGGTGGTGATCGGACCGGAAGATACCCTGGATACCGCCTTCAAGCGGATGCGCGGCGACGGCCTGTCGCAACTGCCGGTCATTCAGGACGGCCGTCTGGTCGGCATCCTGGACGAGAGCGACATCGTCCACATCATGAACACCGACGACATCACCCGTCAGGAGCGCTTCGCCAAGCCGGTCGCCTCGGCCATGACGCGCGATCTGGACACGCTTCAGGTGACGGAGTCGCTGGACGCCCTGATCCCGGTCTTCGACCGCGACCGCGTCGCCATCGTGCTGGACGGCGAGACCTTCGTCGGCCTGATCACCCGCACCGACCTGATCAACCACCTCAGCCTGAACCGGTAAGAGCATGGCAGACCTGAAGAACAGCCAGGGCTTCTCGACCCGCGCCATCCACGCCGGCCAGCAGCCCGACCCGACGACGGGCGCGGTGATGACGCCGATCTACGCCACCTCGACCTACGCCCAGGAAAGCCCCGGCGTGAACAAGGGCTATGAGTACGCCCGCGGCAAGAACCCGACGCGCGAGGCGTTCGAGGCCTGCATCGCCGATCTGGAAGGCGGGGTTCAGGCCTTCGGCTTCGGCTCGGGCATGGCGGCGACCTCGACGGCGCTGGAACTGCTGGACGCCGGGTCGCACATCATCACCGGCGACGACCTCTATGGCGGATCGTGGCGGCTGTTCGAGCGGGTGCGGCGTCGCTCGATGGGCCTGGACTTCAGCTACATCGACCTGACCGACCTCGCGGCTGTCGAGGCGGCCATCACTGAAAAGACGCGGATGCTTTGGGTCGAGACCCCGACCAATCCGCTGATGAAACTGGCCGACATCGAGGCACTGTCGAAGATCGCCAAGGCGCACAAGCTGATCCTGGTGGTCGACAACACCTTCGCTACGCCGTGGAGCCAGCAGCCGCTGGCCCTGGGCGCCGACGTGGTCATGCATTCGGCGACCAAATATCTGAATGGCCACTCCGACATCGTCGGCGGGGTTCTGGTCGCCAAGGACGCCGAGATGGCGGCCCAGCTGAAGTTCCTGCAGAACTCCATCGGCGGCGTCATGGGGCCGTTCGACGCCTTCCTGGCCAATCGGGGGCTGAAGACGCTGGGTCTGCGCATGAAGGCGCACAATGAGAACGCCCTGGCCGTGGCGCGCTGGCTGGAAGATCGAAAGGGCGTCGCCAAGGTGCTCTATCCGGGTCTGGTCAGCCACCCGCAGCACGAACTGGCCGCGCGGCAGATGAACGGCCGCTTCGGCGGCATGGTCACCCTGCTGATCGACGGCGATCTGGAGCGCACGAAACGGGTGCTGGAGCGGGTGCAGGTCTTCACCCTGGCGGAGTCGCTGGGCGGCGTCGAAAGCCTGGTCAATCACCCGGCCATCATGACCCACGCCAGCGTGCCCAAGGAGGTCCGCGAGGCCGGGGGCGTCACCGACAACCTGATCCGCCTGTCGGTCGGGGTCGAGGACATCGACGACCTGATCGCCGACCTGGACCAGGCCATCGGCTGACGCCGATTGACGCGCCGGGGTTCAAAACCCCGGCCGTCCTGCCTAGGCTGGGCCCATGTTTGATTTCATCGCCATGCGTGATCGCCTGGCGGAGTTCCCGACAGCGGAGATGCTGATCGGGCTCTGTCTCCTCGTCCTTCTTGCCTTCGTCGCGGACTTTGTGGTCCGCCGCATCCTGACCCGGCTGATCCTGCGCATCGTCGGGCGCGCGGTGCATGATCTCGACGCCCTGTTGCAGCCGGTGGTGCGCAGCTTCACGCGCGTCGTCCCGGCCATCATCATCCATCAGGGCATAGGCGGCGTGCCGCACCTGTCGACGGGCGCCGTCACCCTGATCCAGAACGTGGCCGGGGCTTTCATGATCGTGGCCGTGGCCATCGGCATCGGCGCGGGTCTGGATATGGCCAACGCCCTCTACGTTCGCTCGCCGCGCGCCCATCGGCGCAGCATCAAGGGCTATCTGCAGGTTCTGAAGATCGTCATCTACGCCATCGCCACCATCCTGGTGATCGCAGCCCTGATCGACCGTTCGCCGCTGCTGCTTCTGTCGGGTCTGGGCGCGCTGGCCGCGGTGCTGATGCTGGTGTTCAAGGACACGATCCTGTCGCTGGTGGCGTCGGTTCAGCTGAACTCCAACGACATGCTGCGCGTCGGCGACTGGATCGAGATGCCCCAGTTGAACGCCGACGGCGACGTCATCGACATCGCCCTGCATACGGTGAAGGTGCAGAACTGGGACAAGACCATCACCACCATCCCCACCTGGCGGATGATCAACGAGTCCTACAAGAACTGGCGCGGGATGCAGGAAAGCGGCGGGCGCCGCATCAAGCGGGCCCTGCTGATCGACCAGACCAGCGCGCGCTTCCTGACCGAGGCCGAACGCGACCGGATGCGGCGCTTCCTCCTGATCGACGACTATCTGGCCGACAAGGCCGCCGAGATGGCCGACTGGAACGCCAAGCTGGTCGAGGCCGGGCGCGATCCGGTCAATATGCGGCGCTCGACCAACATCGGCGCCTTCCGCGCCTATGTGCAGAACTATCTCGAGAACCATCCGCGCATCCGTCAGGACATGACCCTGCTGGTGCGTCAGTTGCAGCCGACGGAGACGGGACTGCCGCTGGAGATCTACGCCTTCACCGCCACGGTGGCCTGGGCCGAGTATGAGGCGATCCAGGGCGATATCTTCGACCATCTGCTGGCGATCCTGCCCGAATTCGGCCTGCGTCTGTTCCAGTCGCCCAGCGGGGCGGACTTCGGCCAGCTGCGCTCGCCGCCGGCCATGGAGCGGCCATAGAAAAAGCGCGCAGGGTCGCCCCTGCGCGCTCTGTCCTTATCCTGGCCGCCCGTCATCGCTGACAGGGGCGGCGAGGGGGCTGGATCAGCCTTCGGTCTTCAGTTGACCGGCCGATTCCTTGCCCGAGCGACGGTCGCGCTCGATTTCGTAGGAAACCTTTTGGTTTTCATCCAGGCCGCGCAGGCCAGCCGCTTCCACGGCCGAGATGTGGACGAAGACGTCCTTGCCGCCGTCATCCGGCTGGATGAAGCCGTAGCCCTTGGTGGAGTTGAACCATTTCACAGTGCCGGTAGCCATTTTCAGGACCTCCGCTAGAAGTTGGCCTCAGAGAACGTCCCTGAAGACCTGTCGGGTCTGTATGGATCGGCTTAGACCTCGGTGCGCGGGGCAGAAGGCAGAGCGTTACGCAGAGAGATCGACCATCACAGGGTGAACGGTCCCGGCGGCTAAAGCAAGGCGTACGAAAAGATCGTCAGCTTTCAACGGCCTGCGTCGGCGCGGACCAGTTTTCCTGGCACAGTTTGCGCAGGGCGTTGGTGATGGTGGAGCCGTACAGGGCGTCCTGAATGCGGTCGTAGCCCTCGCTCTTCAGGGCCTGCTTGACCTCTCCTACCGTGCGGCAGGCGCCGCTTTCAGCCAGCTGGTACGCACGTTCGAGGGTCGTCGGGCGGAATGTCATGCGCCAAGCTTAGGCCCATTGGTCGGAAAAGGCCAAAGCCTCTGTCCGCCTCGGTCAGAAGTAGACGCTGATCCCGGCGACCAGGGCGTCGGCGTATTGCTCGCCCGGAACCTTGGCGTTGGTGCCGTGCCAGCGCAGTTCGGCCTCCAGATTGGAGGTGAGGGCGTAGGTCGCGCCGATGTTGTAGCCGGTGTAGTCGACGCTGTTGTCCTGCTCGCGGCGGCCGACCTCGGCCGAGACGTTCAGCTTGTCGGTGAAGTCCCAGCCGCCGCGCAGGGCGACCCAGGTCCAGGCCTTCACCGAACCGGCGCCGTCGGGCGAGTGCTGCAGGCGCAGGCGCGCGCTGGCCGGGCCGATCGAGCGCTTCATGTCGGCCGTGAACTCCCAGGCGTTGGCGTCATAGCCGGGGTCGGCGTCCACCCGCCACTTGTGCGCGACGTTCAGGTCGAAATCGAAGCCGCCCCACTGCGGACGCACGCCGCCGGTCAGCTCCAGCTCCAGGTCCGAGCCGCCGCTCTTGATCGTTTCGGCGGCGGGGCTGACGTAGAAGAGGCCGCTTTCGCTCTCCCATTCCGCCGCGCCCCAGACGAAGGGATCGCCGTCCGATTTGGAGGCGTCCTTGGAGCGGTTGTCGCTGCCGGCGCCGGCGCTGAAGCTCCAGCGGCCGGGCATGTCCTGCGCCTGGGCCGTCGAGGCCAGGATCAGGAGCGGGGCGGTCGCCAGAAGGGCGGTCGTCAGGATGCGCATGAATCGGCCTCGATAGGGGAATGTCGAGGCCGCTTCCTAGAGGCGCTTCTTGTCGAATTTATCACAGGCTTGCGAAAACTCGTCCGTCAGCCGAGCGACAAGCTGGGCCGTGGTCGGCACGTCGTGGATGGCGCCCGAACCCTGGCCCGCCGACCAGACGGTCTTCCAGGCCTTGGCCTCCTCGCCCATGTCCAGCTTGTGCTCGGGCAGGGACTTCGGGTCGATCCTGTTCTCGACCAGCGACGGCGTCAGGAAGTTGGCCGGAATGCCGGACACCGCTGGGGTGTAGGTGATGTCCGCCGAGCCCGACTGGACGATCAGCTCCTTGTAGTGCGGCTGGGCCGCGCTCTCGGTCGTGGCGATGAAGCGGGTGCCCATATAGGCGAAGTCGGCGCCCATCATCAGCGCCGCCGCCACGTCCTGACCGGTCGACAGGGCGCCGGCCAGGATGATGGTGCCGTCATAGAAGCTGCGCACCTCATTGATCAGGGCGAAGGGGTTGACCACGCCGGCGTGCCCGCCCGCGCCGTTGGCGACCAGGATCAGGCCGTCGACGCCCGCCTCGGCCGCCTTGCGCGCATGACGCACATTGGCGATGTCGTGGAAGACCACGCCGCCATAGCCGTGCACCGCGTCCACAACGTCGCGCACGGCGCCGAGCGAGGTGATGATCAGCGGCACCTTCTCCTCGACCGAGACCATCATGTCGGCCATCAGGCGCGGGTTGGTCGGGTGGACGATGTGGTTGACGCCGAAGGGGGCGGCGTCGGGCGTCAGGCGCGACTTGATCTCGTGCAGCCACTCCCGATAGCCCTCGGTCGTGCGCTGGTTCAGCGAGGGGAAGGTCCCGATCACGCCCGCATTGCAGGCCTCGACCACCAGATCCGGCCCGGACACCAGGAACATAGGCGAGGCGATCACCGGCAGCTTGAGGCCGGACTGCAGGGAAGCGGGAATGGCCACGGGTCGTCTCTCCTGAGTTGCTTTTGGCTACGCTAACCGGCTGTCGTCAGGGAAGGCAATCAATGATCGTGTCTCTGATTTCGCTCAGACCCTCCAATCCCGCTCATCCCCGCGGAGGCGGGGACCCAGTGCTTTGGCTGCAGCTCCGCGCACAAATCAGAGGGCGCCTGTCCGCGCGCGGCGCCTGAGGCTCTTGCTGGGTCCCCGCTTCCGCGGGGATGAGCGGATTTTGGCTGGAGCGCTCCAAGTGGAAGCCCGCCAAAAAAGAGAGTCCAATTCGTCTGAATCGTCTGAATCGTCTGAAATCGCTCCGGCGTATTCATTCCCCCTGTCGAGCGGGGCGGCTTGGTCAGTGGATGCTGAAGGGCACGGTGACGACGAAGGTGGACCCGACCTCTTCCGGCCGGATCGTCGCGGGGTTCAGCCGTCCCCGACGGACGATTTTGACGGCCGCTTCTCCGAACCCGCTGCCGGGAGGAACCTCGGCGACAACGGCGCAGTTGGTCGGCTTGCCTGACAGCGCCACTTCACAACGAACGGCGGCGCCGCCCGAGAGGCCGCGATCGACCGCCCTTTGCGGATAATCAGACGCTGTGGGGCGAGGCGGCGTCAGCCACCGGGCTTCCACATTGGCGAACGTCGCCGCCGTTTCCGTCGGAGGCGGCTCGGGGCCGAGATTGAACGGCACGCGAACGGCGAAGCGGCGAGGGGCCGCGTCAGCGCCGTCATCGCTGGCGATCACGCGTCCGCGTTGCACGATGCCGAGGGCGGCCTGACCGAAACCCATGCCCGGAGGCGTTTCAGAACGGACTTCGCAGTTGACGGGGCTGCCGTCCGGCGTGGCGTCGCAGGCGATCACGGCGGCTCCGCTGGCGTCCGCCTGCAGGGCCGCTTCAGGGAAGTCATCGACAGAGGCCTGCGGCGGCACGCTCCAGCGCGGGGGCGGCAAGGCTTGATCGGCGTCCTGGGCTAGAGTCGCTGAGGGCCGGGCGACACCCCCTGAAACGATCATGAGGGCGCCCAGGGCAAAGCTAAACCTGGCAGATAGGATCATGGATGCTCCTGAAAAAGGCGACTGAAGAAGGCTCGGAAAAAGAGAGTCCAATTCGTCTGAATCGTCTGAAATCGCCCTCCGCCGTCCCCCTCGGCCGGGCGCAGTCTAGCACAGGCGAAACGGGGGGATGGCCGATTGCGGAGGGGGCGGCGTTTTCTTTGGCGGGGCGAACGCCTAAATGGCGGGCATGACCCACTATACCGACAGCCTCAGCCAGCTCGGCGTCCAGACCGCCGCCCCGACCAACCCGGAAGAGGCGGTTCTGGAGCGCGTGCCCAATCCGCACGCCGACACGCTCTATGTGGCGCGCTTCACCGCGCCGGAGTTCACCAGCCTGTGCCCGGTGACGGGCCAGCCCGACTTCGCCCACATCGTCATCGACTATGTGCCCGGCGACTGGCTGGTCGAGAGCAAGAGCCTGAAGCTGTACCTGACCAGCTTCCGCAACCACGGCGCCTTCCACGAGGACTGCACCGTCGCCATCGGCAAGCGCCTGGCCGAGCTGCTGCAACCGAAATGGCTGCGCATCGGCGGCTATTGGTACCCGCGCGGCGGCATCCCCATCGACGTCTTCTGGCAGACCGGCGCGCCGCTGGAGGGCGTGTGGCTGCCGGATCAGGGCGTGGCGGGGTATCGCGGGCGGGGGTGAAGGACTTACTTGTCTCCTTCTGCGGCTTGAGCTGATCGCCAGATTGGCTTTTGTGATGAGCCTTGCATCAGCGTAATGCCGTGTTTGCAGTCTGAGTATTTCTTGTAACCCTCACCGCTGTCGGCAATGATCTTTGTGTTGCTCGCCTGATAACGCCAACGATACTCTCCAGCAGCATCGACATAGATGAAATAGGATGGGTAGGGGCGCTCGGCCATGCAGTACCTCAAGGTGTGACGGGCTGCGGCAACGTTAAAGCGCTCAGCAGCCAAAACTTGGGTGGGGACCGCCCGCGTCAGTGTAAACCAACGCGGGCTGATCCTAGCTTATCTTGTGCGGGTGGGACGTGGCAGGGGCGAGGGCGAAGGCGAAGGCGAAGGCGAAGGCCTGCTGTTGCCGAAGCCAGAGTCGCGCCTTGTTGGTGGGGGCGGTGGCGGTGACGGTGGGGGTGGAGGTTTGGCCATTTTGAACTCCGAAAAAGAACTGGCTGTTGAGGTTGTCTACTCGGCTAGTGAAGAAGTTTCGCAGTTGATGTTGAGGCTGGCTGAGGAGCGATTGAAAGCCCTTCAAACTGCTGCTCATGCCCTTGATCAGCGCGTGACGCAGGTCGCGGCGTTTCAGTTTGCGGCGGCAGCGTTTGTCGGCGGCGTTGCGTTCACTGGCCCGATGTCTCTGTTCGCAGGAGTTAGTGCTATTGCGTTCGTGGTTGGTGGTGTCATCGCTTTTCGGGGTGTCCGATCCGACGAGTTCCACCTGCCGGGTATTGCGCCAAACTGGTGGGAGGCTTCGCGCGCCCTTGAGGCATTCGAAGCGAATGCCGCTCGTGGTTGGGCTGCTGGGGCTTATCAGACGGCAATAAGCCTGACTGATATCGAGAACTGCGAACGGGCGAAGTATCTCAATCTCAGCCTGCGCTACGCAATGTGCGGAGCGGCCTTGATGGCGTTCACCGCATTCCTGCGTGTCTTCGCCTGACATTGATCAGCCGCCAGGAGGGAAGGGATCGTTCCCGTAGGTCCACTCCGACCTGAAGGTGCCATCTGGGCGCTGGATCATGACTTGAGTAGGGTGTTTGCGAGTCTCCCACTCATTACGGGCTACTTGAGCTGCCCATTGTGCGCACTCGGTTTGAGTAGATCCCGTTTTTAACGTCTGTCCACCAGATGTGACTTTCCAGCCCCGGAATCCATTTGGGCTGACAAAGAACTGCTTGCGGGCCATCTTGGATGTACTCCTTTGACTTGGCCGATATTGGCTTGTTCTAAGCTGCGTCTTTCGGATGATTCTCTCAACTTTCAGCGTCGTCCCAGTTGGGGACAGTAACTGTTGGCGGTGGATAATCGCTAAGGCAGGGAGAGTGTCGGGTCTGCCGACCAGGAGAGGGGCGTATGGTAAGGCTTCCGAGTATTCGCAGTTCAGTTTGCCCGCCTTAGGCTCGCTCATGACCCCATCTTCCCGTCTCCCGCTCGAAGTCTGGGGCCGCCGCTGGCTGACGCGCGCGGAGGCGTGGGCCGACCGCTCGCGCCTTCGCCGTTACGCCTATGAGTTCCTGTGGTTCGGGCTGAAGCAGGGGTGGGCGTGTCTGTTCGGCGGGGCGATGCTGGCGCTGATCCTGGGGACGTTTCTGTTCTGGCCGGATCAGGCGCCGCTGGCGCGCTATGACTTTCTGGTGCTAGGGGCGCTGGGGATACAGGCGCTGATGCTGGCCTTCCGGCTGGAGAGCTGGGAGGAGGCGCGGGTCATCTTCCTGTTCCATGTCGCCGGGACGATCATGGAGCTGTTCAAGACCTATCACGGGTCGTGGATCTATCCGGAAGAGTCGGTGCTGAGGATCGGCGCCGTGCCGCTGTTCTCGGGCTTTATGTATGCGGCGGTGGGCAGCTATATCGCGCGGGTGCAGCGCATCTTCCATATCCGGGTGAGGCGCTATCCGCCGCTGTGGACGACGTGGGTGCTGGCGGCGGCGATCTACGTCAACTTCTTCGCCCATCACTGGCTGCCGGACATCCGGCTGGCGCTGTTCGCGGCGACGGGGCTGCTGTTTATGCGGGGGTGGTTCTATTTCACCGCCGACCGGACGCGAAGGGCGATGCCGCTGCTGCTGGGCTATGGGCTGGTGGCGCTGTTCATCTGGTTCGCGGAGAACCTGGGGACGTTCGCGCGGGCCTGGGTCTATCCGGGGCAGGAGGGCGGATGGGAGATGGTCAGCCTGAACAAGCTGGGGGCGTGGTTCCTGCTGATGATCATCTCGGTGGTGCTGGTGTCGATCGTGCACCGGCCGGAGGAGGAAGAGGGGTAGGGCGGCCTTCTCCCCTTGTGGGAGAAGGTGGCAGTCCTCGGGCTTGCCCCGAAGGCTGACGGATGAGGAGTTTTGCAACGGCGGAGAGACCCCTCATCCGACCTCGCTGCGCTCGGCCACCTTCTCCCACAGGGGGAGAAGGGAAGGGCGTTAGGGCCGGGCCGTCACCTTGTGCTCCAGGTTCGGGCGGGGGCGTTCCAGCGGGGGCTCGGACAGGGAACCGACGTGGATGAAGCCGGCGATGCTCTCGCCGTCCTCGACGCCGAACAGGGCGACGGCGGCCGGGTCGTAAGCGTACCAGTCGGTGATCCAACTGGCCGAATAGCCCAGGGCGCTCGCCGCGTGCTCCAGGTTCATGCAGACGGCGCCGGCGGACAACTGCTGCTCCCACACCGGAACCTTGTGGCTTTGAATGGGGGTCGAGACGACCATGACGGTCAGCGGCGGATTGGCCAGCTTGGCCAGGGCGGCGATCTCCTTGCCGGTGCGGTTCTGCGTTTCGCCCAGGGCGGCGAGGGCCTCGGACAGGTCGGCGCGGCTCTGGGGGCCCAGCACGACGAAGCGCCAAGGGAAGAGCTTGCCGTGGTCCGGCGTGCGCGCGCCCAGCAGAAGCATCTGCTCGATCTCGGCGTCCGAAGGGCCGGGCAGGGCCAGCGACTGGGCCGGCGCCGAGCGGCGCACGGCCAGGCGCGACAGCAGCTCTTCCGAACGGACGGGCAGGGGCAGGGGGGCGGACAGGTCTGACGGGCTCATGGCGGATAGCTAGGCTTTCGGGACGGGCTGCGCCATAGCAGGGGCATGAGTCAGATCCGCGACATCAAGCCTCGCTGGGCCGAGGGGCTGCCCGACACGCCGCCGTGGCGCAGCCTGGGCGACAGCGTTCTGGTCGACACGCCCTGGATGCGGGTGACGCGCCATCCGGCCGTCGCGCCGACGGGGGCCGAGGCCGACTATGTGGTCGTGCGGCCCCGGAACGTGGGGACGGGCGTGCTGCCGCTGCATGACGACGGGACGGTAAGCCTGGTGGGGCAGCACCGCTTCGCCCTGATGCGCTATTCCTGGGAGATGCCCGAGGGCGGGGCGCCGGAGGGGGAAGACCCATTCGAGGCCGTGAAGCGCGAACTGGCCGAGGAGGCGGGGCTGACGGCGCAGCACTGGCGCGCGGCGCTGGACGTGGACCTGTCCAACTCCATCACCGACGAGCGGGCGATGACCTGGGTGGCCTGGGGGCTGGAGGCGACCGGGACGGCGCCGGACGAGACGGAGGTCTTCCTGTCCGCACGCGTCCCCTTTGGCGAGCTGATGGCCGAGATCGCGCGCGGCGCCGTGCGCGACGGGCTGACGGTGGCGACGGCCTATCGCGCCTACCATATGGCGCGGGAGGGCGAACTGCCAGCCGCGCTGGCGCGCGCCATGCTGGGCGCGTAGGATCGCCGCCTGAAGTCGAAGGAAGCCTGATGGCCAAGCTGGAAGTCGTGCCGAAGCAACCGGACCTGTGGGCGCAGTTGCGCGCCGCCGCCGAGGACGCTGCGCGCGAGGAGCCGCGTCTGGCGTCGCAATTGAACGCGGTGGTCCTGGCGCACGACGACTTCGCCGGGGCGTTGAGCTTCCAGATCGCGCGCAAGCTGGGCGATGCGGAGCTGGGGGCCATGACGGTGCGCGAGGTGGCCCTGTCGGCCTTCGCCGCCGATCCGGGCATCGTTGCGGCCGCCGAGGCGGACCTGAAGGCGGTGCAGGAGCGCGATCCGGCGATCCGGTCGCTGTTGCAGCCCTTCATGTATTTCAAGGGGTTCCAGGCGCTGCAGGCCTGGCGCGTGGCGCACTGGCTGTGGGAGCAGGACCGCGACACCCTGGCGTTCCATTTCCAGAGCCGGATTTCGGAGCTGTTCCAACTGGACATCCACCCGGCGGCGCGGATCGGCTCGGGCGTCTTCCTGGATCACGGCACGGGCATCGTCATCGGCGAGACGGCGGTGGTCGGCGACGAGGTGTCCATGCTGCACGCCGTGACCCTGGGCGGGACCGGGGCCGAGCGCGGCGACCGCCATCCGAAGATCGGTCGCGGCGTCCTGCTGGGCGCCGGGGCCAAGGTGCTGGGCAACATCACGGTCGGCGACTACGCCAAGGTGGCGTCCGGCTCGGTGGTGCTGAAGCCGGTGCCGGCGGGCTGCACCGTGGCGGGGGTGCCGGCGCGGCTGGTCAACTGCCCGACCGACGCCACGCCCGCGCGGACCATGGACCATACGCTGTCCGACATCGTCTATGACTTCGTGATCTGAGAGGGCGCGTCTGTGGACGCCTGACGCGCGGGCTTCCCAAGGCGGGGCGGCTTCTCTAGGGTCCGCGGCCAACGACATGCGCCCCCGGCGCCAAAGCGAGGCTACCCCCGTGAAAGAATCCGATCTGAAGCGCGTCGAGACGCACCTGAAGCGCACCTTCAACCACGGCGGCGTCAAGGTGAAGGCCCGTAAGGTCGCGGACTCCGCCGAAGTCTATGTCGACGACGAGTTCATCGGCGTGGTGTTCGAGGATGAGGACGAAGCCGGCTCCTTCATGTTCGAAATGGCCATCCTGGCGGAAGACCTGCCGGAATAGGCCCTACGACAGTCGAGAATTGAAGAAGGCCGGAGAGGGCGTCCTCTCCGGCCTTCCTTGCATTTGCGATCAGTCTTCGATCACCAGCCGAAAAGACGGGCGAAGAAGCCCTTCTTCTTTTCGGGGGCGGGCGTGTCGACGGGCTTCACCGGCTCGACCGCCGCAGCGGCGGCGGCGGGCGCCGTGGCCTGAACGGGCGGCTCGACCGGCTCGGGCTTCGGCGCGGGCTTGGTCTCGGCGGGCGCGACGGGCGCCGGAGCCAGGGAGGCGGCGACCGGCGTCTCGACCGGGGCCGGAGCGGCCGCCTTGGAAGCGGCGGGTTTCTTGGGCGCCGCAGCCTTCTTGGGCGCAGCGGCCTTGGCCGTGGCCGCCTTGGCTGTCGTCGTCTTGGCGGCGGCCGGCTTCTTGGCCGGGGCGGCCTTTGCGGCGGCCGGAGCCTTTGCGGCTGCAGGCTTCTTTGCGGCGGTCGCCTTCGCCGGAGCCTTCGTCGCGGCGGTCTTGGCGGTCGTGGCCTTGGCCGTAGCGGGCTTGGCGGCCTTGGGCGCAGCCGCCTTGGCGGGAGCCTTCGCCGCAGCGGCGGCCTTTACGGTCTTGGGCTTGGCGTCAGCTTTTGTCGCTGTCGCGCTCGACTTTGCCGCCGGTTTCGGCTTGGAAGCGGCGGAGGCCGCTTTCGCGGCAGGTTTCGTTTCAGACGGTGCTTTGGCCATAAAATCCCCGACCCCTCGTTGGACGCGGACGTGAGAACCAAGCCCGCACTGGCGATTCGTTATTATAACGGTGTTTAAGAAATGTCCGAATCCGCAGTTCAGGTGATCGCGCGCGGCGATCGCGCCCCCGCCGAGGCCGCCGCCGCCGCCATCGACGCCAATCCCCTGTTGGAAGGCGCCACCTATTCCATCCTGGAAGAGGACGAGGACCGCAATATCTGGCGCATCGACGCCTTCCCCACGACGGATGAAGAGGCCGAGGGGATCGCCGAAATCCTGCGCGCCACGCCGGGGCTGGAGGTGATCGTCGAGAAGCTGGCCGACGCCGATTGGCTGGCCATGAGCCTGTCGGGCCTGCCGCCGGTCGAGGCCGGGCGCTTCTTCGTCTACGGCGCGCACGATCAGGGCAAGGTGCCTGAGGGCCGGGTCAACCTGAAGATCGACGCGGGCGCCGCCTTCGGCACCGGCCACCACGGCACGACGGTCGGCTGTCTGGAGGCCTTCGACAATCTGCTGAAGACCGAGACGTTCGAGAAGGTGCTGGACGTCGGCTGCGGCACGGGCGTGCTGGCGATTGCAGCGGCGAAGACCGGTTCGCCCATCGCCGTCGGCACCGACATCGACGAGCCCTCGGCCCGCATCGCCAATGAGAATGCGGCGATCAACGACGCCAAATGCGAATTCTACTTCGCCGATGGTCTGAGCGATGCGCGGATTGCGCAGCACGCCCCGTATGATCTGGTGTTCGCCAATATTCTGGCGGCGCCGCTGGTGTTCCTGGCGCCCGAGATCGGCGCGGCGCTGAAGACGGGCGGGGTCGCGATCCTGTCGGGCCTGCTGCGGACGCAGGAGGAGCGGGTGCTGGAGGCTTACCTGCCGCTGGGCTTCGTGGTGGAGCAGACGATCCATCATGATGCGTGGAGCGCGCTGCAGCTGCGCAAGAAATAGGGCGCTAATTTCCTTCTCCCCTTGTGGGAGAAGGTGGCTCGCGAAGCGAGACGGATGAGGGGTTTTTCGCCGTTTGCCGAGTCCCTTCATCCGCAGTCGCGAGACCCCTCATCCGGCCCTGCCGGGCCACCTTCTCCCGCAAGGGGAGAAGGAGTAAGAGGCCCTCATGCGCCAGACATTCGACGAAACCACCGATCCGTCCTTCGGGGCCAAGCACCTGCCTCTGCTCCGCGCCGAGATGGCCAAGCAGGGCCTCGACGGCCTGCTGGTCCCGCACGAGGACGAGCATCAGAACGAATACCTGCCCGACGCCAATGAGCGGCTGGCCTGGGTCAGCGGCTTCACCGGCTCGGCCGGGGCGGGCGTAGTGCTGAAGGACAGGGCGGCGGTCTTCGTCGACGGCCGCTATACGGTGCAGGCCAAGGCTCAGACGGACGAGACCCTGTTCGAGCGCCAGCCGCTGAACACGCTGGCCGACTGGCTGGCGGCCGTGCCGTCGGGCTCGGTGATCGGCTATGATCCACGCCTGCACAGCCCGGATGCGCTGGCGACCCTGCGCGCCGCCGTCGAGAAGGCCGGGGCGAGGCTGAAGGCGGTCGAGGCCAATCCGATCGACCTGGCCTGGGGCGACGCCCGTCCGGCCCAGCCGCAGGCGCCGGTGGTCCCGCATGAGGACCGCTATTCCGGCGAGGACGCCGCGTCCAAGCGCGCCCGCATCGGCAAGGCCATAGCTGAGGCCGGGGCCGAGGCCGCCGTGCTGACGGCGCCGTCGTCGCTGGCCTGGCTGTTCAACATTCGCGGCGGCGACGTGATCCGCACGCCCCTGCCGCTGGGTCAGGCGGTGGTGAAGGCGGACGGGACGGCCAAGGTGTTCCTCGATCCGGCCAAGGTGACGAACGAACTGCCCGGCTGGCTGGGCGACGCCGTGACGTTGGAGGCGCCCGAGGCGCTGCCCGCCGCGCTGGACGCCCTGTCGGGGCGCAAGGTGATGATCGACCCGGCCGTGTCCTCGGCCTGGTATTTCGACCGGCTGGAGGCGGCGGGCGCGAGCATCGTTCGCGGCATGGACCCCTGCGCCCTGCCGCGCGCGCAGAAGAACGCCGTCGAGATCGAGGGCAGCCGTCAGGCCCATATCCGCGACGGCGCGGCCCTGACGCGCTTCCTGCACTGGGTCGATACGGTCGCCCAGAAAGAACTGCCGGACGAGCGGGCGGTGGTCGAGGCGCTGGAGGGCTTCCGCGAAGCCACCGGGATGCTGAAGGACCTGTCCTTCGACACTATCGCCGGGGTCGGGCCGAACGGCGCCCTGCCGCACTACAAGCCGGTCGGGGCCAAGATCCGGCCGATGGAGGCGGGTTCGCTGCTGCTGGTGGACGGCGGCGGTCAGTATCTGGACGGGACCACGGACGTGACCCGCACCATGGCCATCGGCGAGGGCACCGCCGATCAGCGCCGGATGTTCACCCTGGTCCTGAAGGGCCACATCGCCATGGCCGTGATCCGCTTCCCGGCCGGGACCAGCGGGCGCCAGCTGGACGCTATCGCGCGCCAGCCGCTGTGGAACGCGGGCTTCGACTTCGACCACGGCACGGGCCACGGCGTCGGGTCGTATTTGGGCGTGCACGAGGGACCGCAGCGCATCGCCGGATGGGGCACGGATCAGCCGCTGCTGACCGGCATGATCCTGTCGAACGAGCCGGGCTATTACCGCGAGGGCGAGTGGGGCATCCGCATCGAGACGCTGCAGGTCGTCACGGCCCCGGTCCAGGTTCCGGGCGGCGAGCGGCCGATGCATGGGTTTGAGCAACTGACGCTGGCGCCGCTGGACCGCCGCCTGATCGACACGGCCCTGCTGACGGCGGAAGAGCGGGCCTATGTCGACGCCTATCACGCCGAGGTTCTGGCCAAGGTCGGGCCTCTGCTGGCCGACGGCGTTCAGAAGGACGAGGCGGCGCTGGACTGGCTGAAGGCGCAGACGGCCCCCTTGAAATAAGGCCATACGGCGCCCATCTGAAGACGGTCGGCGGATGCGCCGCCGACCCCCTCACATCAGAAGGAATGCGCGGATGAAGATGCGCAAGCTGGGCCGTAACGGCCCTGAGGTCTCGGCCGTCGGTCTGGGCTGCATGGGCATGAGCGCCTTTTACGGCGGCGCCGACGAGGCCCAATCCATCGCGGTGATCCACCGCGCGCTCGACCTGGGCGTCACCCTGTTCGACACGGCCGAGATGTACGGCCCCCACACCAATGAAGTCCTGGTGGGCAAGGCGCTGAAGGGCCGCCGGGACGAAGCCTTCATCGCCACCAAGTTCGGCATCAATCGCCAGCCGGACGGCTCGGCCGTCACTGACGGCTCGCCCGCAAACGTGCGCCGCGCGGTCGAGGGCAGCCTGAGCCGTCTGGGCGTCGATCACATCGACCTCTATTACCAGCACCGTATCGACCCCAATACGCCGATCGAGGAGACGGTCGGGGCCATGGCCGAACTGGTGAAGGAGGGGAAGGTCCGCTTCCTGGGTCTGTCGGAGGCGGCGCCGGCCACCCTGCGCCGCGCCCAAGCCGAGCATCCGATCACGGCGCTTCAGACCGAATATTCGCTGTGGAGCCGCGATCCGGAGGACGAGCTTCTGGGCGTGGTGCGCGAACTGGGCATCGGCTTCGTGCCCTACAGTCCACTCGGCCGGGGCTTCCTGTCGGGCGAGATCAAGTCTATCGACGACCTGGCGCCCGACGACTTCCGCCGGACCAATCCGCGCTTTGCGGGCGACAACTTCCAGAAGAACCTCGATCTGGTCGACGCGGTCGGGGCCATCGCGGCGGACAAGGGGGTGACGGCGGCGCAACTGGCCCTGGCCTGGGTGCTGGCGCAGGGAGAGGATCTGGTCCCCATCCCCGGCACGCGCCGCATCGCCACGCTGGAGCAGAACGCGGCGGCGGCGGACATCGTGCTGACGTCCGATGATCTGGCGCGGATCGAGGCCGTCTTCCCGCGCGGAGCGGCGGCGGGCGAACGCTATGCGCCCGGCGGCATGAGCTCGCTGAACCGCTGATGTGAAAACGCCTCCCTCGCGATCGCGGGGGAGGCGTTTTTCGTTCGGGCTGTGCGCCTCGATTACTGGACGCGGGTCCAGGTCTGGGTCTTGCACAGGGGGGCGACGATGCAGCCGCGCAGACGCAGGGTGTTGTCGTTGGTCAGGGTGATGGTCCCGCGATAGGTGCCGCCGTCCTCAGGGTTGTAGACCGAGCCGCCGCGCCATTCGGTCGGGCCGCCGGTGAAGCCCGACAGCATCCGCAGGCCGCGCAGGGGGCGGTCGCGCAGGGACTCGTCCTTGTTGCGCTGATCCTTCACCTCGGGGTTGGCGCGGATGTGGCTGGAGGTGACGAGGACGCCGCACAGGGCCTGGCCGCAGCGTTCGATGCGGACCTGGCCGCCGTTGGTCGGGGTCTGCCACAGGCCGGTGGGGTCGCTGGCGAGGGCCGGAGAAGCGAGGGCGGCGGCTGCGACGGCGAGCGCCGTCAGGACGGAGGTCTTCATCGGCGTTTTCCTTCTGACGGATCGTCGAGGCGATCCCTTGGTCGAAGGGTGGGCCGGGTTTCGGTCTGAAACAAGGCCGAAATTGTGAACTTCACTCAATGATTACATGACCTTAGGTCAAGTTGAGCGCGCTGCGAACGCCTAAGGCGATGGATTCGGGCGGCTTTTGCCGAGGGCCGGTCAGCCGCCGCGCGGGCGGCGTGGACGGGTTCCGGCGTTGGAGCAGGGCGAATAGCCGTCGCGCCAGACGCGGCCCATGGTCAGGCGGCTGGCGTCGGCCAGGGCGCGGCAGTCGGCGGCCTGATGCATCTGAGCCGCCGCCAGGGCCACGGAGGCGCAGGCGAAGGCGTCCTCGGCGGCATCGTGGTGGCGGAAGGCGACGCCCAGTTCGGCGCAGACGTTGTTCAGCTTGTGCGAGGCGAAGTCCGGCCAGCTGATCTGGGCCAGCTTGACCGTGCAGAGGTAGTCGAACTCGGGATAGGTCAGGCCGTAGTGGTCGCAGGTGTTGCGGATGACGCTGACGTCGAAGGCGGCGTTGTGGGCCAGCACGGTGCGGCCTTCGAGACGCGGGGCGATGGCGGCCAGGACGGCGGGGAATTCCTCGGCGTCCTCGACCTGTTCGGGGCCGATGCCGTGGAAGGCGATGTTGAAGCTGGCGAACCGCATCCCCGGCGGGCGGATGTAGTGGTGCTCGACGGATTCGATGACGCCGTCGTTGATCCAGGCCAGGCCGATGGAGCAGGGGCTGGCCCGCTGCTCATTGGCGGTTTCGAAGTCGATGGCGACGGCGTGCATCAGGAAATGAGGGCCAGCCACTCGTCCTCGGTCAGGACGGTCACGCCGTGTTTTTCGGCGTCCTTCAGCTTGGACCCGGCGCCGGGACCGGCGACGACGTAGTCGGTCTTTTTCGACACGGAGCCGCTGACCTTGGCGCCCAGGCTTTCGGCGCGGGCCTTGGCTTCGTCGCGGGTGAAGCGTTCCAGCGAGCCGGTGAAGACCACAGTCTTGCCCGCAACGGGGCTGTCGGTCGTGGGGGCGGCGACGTCCTCGACGCGCTCAAGTTCGGCCAGCAGGGCGTCGACGACCTGAAGGTTGTGCGGTTCGTGGAAGAAGTGGGCCAGCGCTTCGGCGGCGACCGGGCCGACGCCGGAGACGCCCGCGATCTGGTTCAGCATGTCGGAGGGGCCCTCATCGCGCGCGACGGCGGCCCAGCGGGTCAGGTCGGTCCAGCCCTCGGAGATTTCCGCCAGCGAGCGGCGCGCGGGCGCGGCCATGCCGGGGAAGGCGAGGGCGATCTTCTGATCCATCGGCGCCTCGGGCCAGGGATCGTCGGCGGCGGGGCGGGCTTCGGCCATCAGGCCCAGCACGCGGGGCGAAATGGCGTGGGTCGCAGCCAGCGTCTTCCAGTCGTCGCTGGCGAGGCCGTTTGCGGCGGTCATGCAGGCTTCACGGAAGGCGGTCCAGCTGCCGAAGGCGCGCGACAGGACCAGCGAGGTCTGCTCGCCGATCTCACGCACGCCCAGACCGAAGATCAGGCGGTCGAGGGAGATGACGCGCCTCGCGTCGATCCCGGCGATCAGGTTGCGGACGCTGATCTCGCCATAGCCGTCCTCGGCGCGCAGCAGGGCCAGCTTCTCCTCGTCGCGGGCCAGGCGGAAGATGTCGGCCGGTTCCTTGATCCAGCCGCGCGCGTGGAAGGCGATCAGCTGCTTTTCGCCAAGGCCTTCAATGTCGAAGGCGCGGCGGCTGACGAAATGCTTGAGGCGTTCGACGATCTGAGCGTCGCAGATCAGGCCGCCGGTGCAGCGGCGCTTGACCTCGTCCCCCTCGCGCACGGCTTCGGAGCCGCAGACGGGGCAGGTGGTGGGGAAGATGTAGGGCTGGGCGTCGTCGGGGCGCAGCGTTTCGACCACGCCGACGATCTGGGGGATGACGTCGCCGGCGCGTTGCAGGACGACGGTGTCGCCGATGCGGACGTCCTTGCGGGCGATCTCGTCCTCGTTGTGCAGGGTGGCGTTACGGACCACGACGCCGCCGACGGTGACGGGATGCAGGCGGGCGACGGGCGTCAGGGAGCCGGTGCGGCCGACCTGAATGTCGATGCCTTCCAGCACGGTCGTCGCCTGTTGCGCCGGGAACTTGTGGGCGATGGCCCAGCGGGGGCTGCGAGCGATGAAGCCGAGGCGCTGCTGCCAGTCCAGCCGGTCGACCTTATAGACCACGCCGTCGATGTCGTAGCCGAGGCGGCTGCGGTCGGCCTCCAGCGTCTGATAGACGCCGATCAGGCTGTCGGCGCCCTCGACGCGGGCCGAGCGGTCGTTGACCTGAAAGCCCCAGGCGCGGAAGGCCTCCAGCGCGCCGTGCTGTGTGTCGGCGAAGGGGGCGGAGGTCTCGCCCCAGGCGTAGGCGAAGAAGGTCAGGGGGCGCTGGGCCGTGATCTTCGGGTCCTTCTGGCGCAGCGAGCCGGCGGCGAAGTTGCGCGGGTTGGCGTAGGTGCGCTTGCCTTCGGCCTCGGCCGCCGCGTTGAAGGCGTCGAAGGCGGCGTTGGGGGCGTAGACCTCGCCGCGGATCTCGATGACGTCGGGCCAGCCCGAACCCGCCAACGTCTGGGGGATGCTGTCCAGCGTGCGCAGGTTGGCGGTCACGTCCTCGCCCGTCTTGCCGTCGCCGCGCGTGGCGCCCTGGACCAGGACGCCCTTCTCGTAGCGCAGGCTGGCCGAGAGGCCGTCGATCTTGGGTTCGGCGACGAAGGCGATCGGCTCGTCGCCCGGCAGCTTCAGGAAGCGGGCGATGCGGGCCACGAAGTCGCGCACCTCGCCGTCGTCGAAGGCGTTGTCCAGCGACAGCATGGGCACGCCGTGGCGGACCTCGGCGAACTGGGTCGAGACGGGGGCGCCGACGCGCTGGGACGGGGAGACGGGGCTGGAGAGCGCCGGGAAGGCGGCTTCGATGGCCAGGGCGCGGCGCTTCAGCGCGTCGTAGTCGGCGTCGGAAATCTCGGGCGCGGCGTCGGCGTAGTAGAGGGCGTCGTGACGCGCCAGTTCGGCCGACAGGCGCTCCAGCTCTTCGCGCGCCTGGGCTTCGGTCAGGGTTTCGACAGGCGTGAAGAGATCGGACATGAGAATCGCAGGAAGTCGGCAAAGGCGGAACGGTTCCTTATCATCCCCCGACCTTGATGGCAGACGCGCCATGACAGAAACGTAATCTGACGCGGCGGCCGGGGGCCGCTAGCGTCGCGCCTCAAAGATTCCTGCCGGAGCCCCTCCATGCGTCCTGTCCTCGTCAGCCTGTCCGTGATCGCCGCCGCCCTGACGCTGGCCGCCTGTGAGACGACGACCGCGCCTGTGGTCGAGACGCCCGCTGTCGAGGCGCCGCCGTCGGGCGATTACGCCCAGTTGATGGACGACCTGCGCATCCTGTCGGCGGACGACATGCAGGGGCGCGACACCGGCTCGGAGGGCGGAGCCAAGGCGCGCGACTACATCGTCGGGCGGCTGGAGGCGTTGGGCGTGCAGCCTTCGCCCATGGGGCGTCTGCAGCCGTGGGAGATGCTGGGCCGCACGCGCGAGGGGACCAAGACCTATAACGGGACCAACATCATCGGCGTCATCCCCGGCACGCGCGTGGCCGACAAATACATTGTGGTGACGGCCCACTATGACCACGTCGGGGTCAACGACGGCCAGGTCTTCAACGGGGCGGACGACAACGCCTCGGGCGTGGCGACCATGCTGGAGCTGGCCAGGCGGCTGAAGGCCAACCCGCCCGAGCACAGCGTCCTGATCGTGGCCCTGGACGGCGAGGAGCGCGGCCTGCTGGGCGCCAAGCATTTCGTCGAGGCGCCGCCGGTGCCGCTGCACGCGATCTCGATGAACCTGAACTTCGACATGACGGCGCGGGCCGACAGCGACGGCAAGCTGTGGGTGACGGGGACGTATCAGCATCCCTATTTTCGCGCGGTGCTGGATCAGGTTCCGGCGCGCCGGAACGTCGCCTTCGCCTTCGGCAAGGACACGCCCGAGGACAAGGGCGCCGACAACTGGGTCGAGGCGTCTGACCACGCCGCCTTCCACCGCGCAGGGCTGCCGTTCCTCTATTTCGGGGTGAACTATCACCCGGACTATCACCGCCCCAGCGACGACTTCGAGAAGGTCAATCCGGCGGTGTTCCAGGACTCGACCGAACTGGCCATCGGCGGCTTCAGGGCGCTGGACCGGTGGCTGGATCAGTGACGGCTGTCGCAAAACGCTTGCAAAGATAGGCCTTGAAAGCGCCGTCAGAGCGGCGTTCTGTCGCACCCTCATCAGTCGAGGAAATACAGAGATGTCGGCCACGCAGGGCTTTGATCTTCAGCGGGTGCAGAAACTGCGCAAGGCGGCGCTGCTGGTCGGATTGATCGGCGTGGTCGGGCTGGCCTTCGTCAGCCGATCGATCGGCGGCGAGACCATGCTGCACGAAGGGCTGGAGGCGTTCGGCCTGGGCCTGATCGTCGTCTGCATCGTCGGGCGGGCTTGGTGCTCCCTCTATATCGGCGGGCGCAAGAAGGCCGAGATCGTGGATCGCGGACCCTATTCGATCAGCCGCAACCCGCTGTATGTCTTCAGCTTCATGGGGGCGTTCGGCGTGGGCGCGCAGACGGGCAGCGTGACGCTGGCGACCGTCTTCCTGCTGCTGACGGTGGCGGTCTTCTACGCCACGGTGAAGCGCGAGGAGGCCTGGCTGGCGGGCGCCTTCGGCCGGACCTATGCGGACTATTGCGCGCGGACGCCGCGTTTCGGGCCGGACTTCTCCAAATGGCGTGACGCCGACAGTCTGGAGGTCCGGCCGCAGTTCTTCCTGACGACGCTGCGTGACGGCCTGGTCTTCCTGCTGGCCGTGCCGCTGTTCGAGTCGGTCGAGCGGTTGCAGGATCTGGGCTGGCTGTCGGCACTGGTGCGCCTGCCTTGAGGGGCTCGCCAATCCTGCTGGCGGCGGCGCTGGTCCTGACGGTCGCCGCCTGCGAACGCGGCGCGGCGCCCGACAAGGCCGCGCAGACGGCGGCGTTCAAGCACGATCTGCCCGAGGACGTGTCCGGCTATTACATCCCCACGACGGCGGTGCAGGTCGGCGACTGGCGGCTGCATCACCTGTTCATGGGCCAGGTTCCCGACTTCATGGCCTGGCGCGACGGGCAGCGGACGGCGGGCTTTGCGCCGATCATGATGGAGTTCGAGGCGGGCGATAAGACGCGGCGCACGCGGCTGATTCCGACAGCCTATGACGTCACCGAGGACCGGGTGCGCTTCCAGGCGACGTCGCGGGAGCTGGGGGCGGTGTCGTTCGAGGGAAGGCTCGACCAGGATGCGCTGGCGAAGGCGCGGCGCAATCTGGGAGATCAGGGCGTGGTCCTGAAAGGGAGGCTGAAGGTCGGGGGCCGGACCTTCGACGGGGTGTCGATGCGGTGGTGGGCGGGGGACTGATCCCCCGCCGCTGATGCCGATCCTTAGGCGACGGTCGCCTTGACGATCTTGCCCGGCGCGCGGGGCGGCTCGCCCTTGGGCAGGGCGTCGACGTGATCCATGCCTTCGATCACTTCGCCCCAGACGGTGTACTGGCCGTCTAGGAAGCGGGCGTCGTCGAAGCAGATGAAGAACTGCGAGTTGGCGCTGTCCGGGTTGGCGGTGCGGGCCATGGAGCAGACGCCGCGGACGTGCGGCTCCTTCGAGAATTCCTGCTTCAGGTTCGGCTTGGACGAGCCCGAGGTGCCGGTGCCCGTCGGGTCGCCGCCCTGGGCCATGAAGCCCGGAATCACGCGGTGGAAGACCACGCCGTCGTAGAAGCCTTCCTTGGCCAGGTCGGTGATCTGCTTGACGTGGTTGGGCGCCAGGTCGTCGCGCAGCTTGATCACGACATTGCGTTCGGCGCCGTCGCCGGTGTCCAGGGTGAAGGTCAGGGTTTGGTCGGCCATCGTGCGCTCCTTGAGGTTATGCGAGCCGGAATTGTGCGCGGGTCATAGCGGCTCAACGCCGTCAGGGCTATGTGGGAAGCATGAGTGAAGACGAAAAGCCCGCCGACAAGCCTCAGGAACGCCGCCGCATGGTGCGTCTGCCCTCGGGCGGCACGGCGGCCGGGCGCAAGGTCGGCCAGAAGATCAAGACGGCCGACAAGAAGACCCTGTCCAGCCAGGCCTGGATCAAGCGGCAACTGTCGGACGAATGGTCCGACCGTGCGCGGGCCGAGGGCTGGCGCAGCCGCGCGGCCTTCAAGCTGATGGAGATCGACGACAAGTTCCGCCTGATCAAGCGCGGCTCGCGGGTCATCGACCTGGGCGCGGCGCCGGGCGGTTGGGTGCAGGTGGCGCTGGATCGCGGCGCGGCGGCGGTGGCCGGCGTGGACCTGCTGATGATCGAGCCGATTCCGGGTGCGACGCTGATTCAGGCGGACTTCACCGATCCGGGCGTGGATCAGCAGATGCTGGACGCCATCGGCGGGCCGCCGGACCTGGTGCTGTCGGACATGGCGCACAACACCATCGGCCATCGCCAGACGGACCACCTGAAGATCATCGCCCTGATCGAGATCGCGGCCGACTTCGCCATCCGCACGCTGAGGCCAGGGGGGAATTTCGTGTCGAAGAACTTCCAGGGCGGCGACGCCGGCGGCGTGCTGAAACGCCTGCGCGAGGAGTTCGAGACGGTGAAGTATGTGAAGCCCGAATCGAGCCGCAAGGGCAGCGCCGAGGTCTTCCTGGTGGCGCTGAACAAGCGGTAGAGCGCTGGCCCGCCGTCTTCTAACTCATGAATAACCGCCGTCATCCTCGGGCTTGACCCGAGGATCCAGCCATCCGCCTGCGTGACGTCGGCAAGGATGAGCGCGCCGCTGCACTGGATCCTCGGGTCAAGCCCGAGGATGACGGCGTGTGGGAGAGCTGACGGCGTGTGGATAGGGCGGCGCGGCGTTTGCAGTGGTCCCGGATAGCGGCAACGCCGTTTCCGGGATGACAGAGAGCTTACGCCGACGCGCCTTCGGTCGCCTCGGCCGCGCGGCGGGCGGCTTTCCTGGCCTCGATCCGCGTCCAGATGCGGTCGTGCAGGGTGAAGAAGATCGTCTGCACCAAGGGCTCGATGGTGCCGATGGCCAGGGCGATGCGGATGTCGCGCGTCAGGGCGAAGGCCACCAGAACCGCCACGGTGAAGTGCATGACGCCGTAGGTGACGGTCTTCAGCGCGATCTGCTTCAGATTACGGGGCAGGGCGTGGCTGTGGCCATGGTGGTTGTGGGCGCGGTTCTGCTCATGCGCGTCCATGACCTCCAGACGGGCGGTGAAGGCCTCGGCCGTCTCCTCGACGCCGGACAGCATCTTGCGGCGCTCGACCCGGTGCCAGACACGGTCGTGGACGGAATAGGCGATGGTCTGGAAGATCGGCTCGACCACCCCGACCGCCAGGGCCAGCCGCCAGTCGCGGGTCAGGGCGAAGGCCACCAGGATCGCCACGATCAGGTGCATGGCGCCGTAGCTCGCGATCTTGAGCGCCAGCCGTCTCGCCGTGTTGATCAAGATGCGAACCATTATCGGGAAATGCGGCCTCTCGCCGTCCGTTTCAAGGCAATTTCTCTTATATGCACGATAGCGCGGGCTTGGGGTTGCGGTTCCCCGCCAACGGGGGCTATACGCGGCCCGCAAAATGGAGGCTCCAAATGGAGATACGCGAAGGCCTAACCTTCGATGACGTTTTGCTCGAACCCGGTCCGTCCGAGGTCATGCCGGCTGATGTTGATGTCTCGACCCAACTGACACGCGAAATCAAACTGAACATCCCGCTGCTGTCGTCCGCCATGGATACGGTGACGGAAAGTCGCCTGGCGATCGCCATGGCGCAGGCGGGCGGCATGGGCGTGCTGCACCGGAACATGACCATCGACGAGCAGGCCGAAGAGGTCCGCGCCGTCAAACGCTATGAAAGCGGCATGGTGGTGAACCCGGTCACGGTCGCCCCCGACACGACGCTGGGCGAAGTCCTCCAGATCGTCGAGCGCAAGAAGATCACCGGCTTCCCCGTGGTCGATCCCAAGAGCGGCAAGCTGGTCGGCATGTTGACCAACCGCGACATGCGCTTCGAGACGGACCTGAACCTCAAGGCCGCCGATCTGATGACGACCGGCGAGCTGATCACTCTGCGCGAAGGTTCGGCCGGGCGCGAGGCGGCGCGCGAACTGCTGCGTACCCGCAAGATCGAACGGGTCATCGTGGTCGACGACGCCTATCGCGCCGTCGGCCTGATCACCATGAAGGACATCCAGAAGGCCCAGGCCTTCCCCAACGCCTGCAAGGACGAGCAGGGTCGTCTGCGCGTCGGCGCCGCCTCGACCGTCGGCGACGCCGGGTTCGAGCGCGCCATGGCGCTGGCCGATGCGGGCGCGGACGTGGTGGTGATCGACACCGCCCACGGTCACTCGGCCTCGGTCGCCCAGGTGGTCGAGCGGATCAAGCGCGAGAACAACCGCGTCCAGATCATCGCCGGCAACGTCGCCACCTATGACGCCACGCGCGCCCTGATCGACGCGGGCGCCGATGCGGTGAAGGTCGGCATCGGACCGGGCAGCATCTGCACCACCCGCATCGTCGCGGGCGTGGGCGTGCCGCAGCTGACGGCCATCGTCGACGCCGCTCGCGCTGCGGAAGGAACGGGCGCCTCGGTCATCGCCGACGGCGGCATCAAGTTCTCGGGTGATCTGGCCAAGGCCATCGCGGCGGGCGCCAATGTCGCCATGATGGGCTCGATGTTCGCCGGCACGGACGAAAGCCCCGGCGAGGTCTTCCTGTATCAAGGCCGGTCCTACAAGTCGTATCGCGGCATGGGCTCGGTGGGCGCCATGGCGCGCGGCTCGGCCGACCGCTACTTCCAGAAGGAAGTCTCGTCCGAGAAGCTGGTCCCAGAAGGCATCGAGGGCCAGACGGCCTACAAGGGGCCGATCGCCCCGGTGGTGCATCAGCTGGTCGGGGGGCTGCGCGCCTCGATGGGCTATGTCGGCGGCGCCACCATCCCGGACTTCCAGGAGCGCGCGCGCTTCGTCCGCATCACCAATGCGGGCCTTCGTGAAAGCCACGTCCACGACGTGATGATCACGCGCGAGGCGCCCAACTATCGTCAGGGCTGACCTGATCCGCTCCCGGCCCCGGTCGGGAGCGGTTTTGTTTTGGGCTAGTGGAACAGGAGACGGGCGTGACGACTGAACTCACCTATCTGGCGGCGACGCTGGCGCTCGCTTTGATCCAGATTCTGCTGCCCGCCTTCGCCCGGACGCGCGAGTTCGGCCTGTCGTGGAACGCCGGGGCGCGGGACACGACGCCCGAGGCGCACAGCCCCGTCGTCGGCCGCCTGGAGCGGGCGCAGGCCAATCTGTTCGAGACCCTGCCGCTGTTCATCGGCGCCGTGCTGATCGCCCAGGTCGCCGATCGGACCGGCGTGCTGACGACGTGGGGCGCGGCCCTCTACTTCTGGGCGCGCGTCGCCTATATCCCGCTCTACGCCTTGGGCGTTCCCTATATCCGGTCGCTGGTTTGGCTGGTCTCGCTCGCGGGACTGGCGCTGTGCCTTCTGGCCCTTTTCATCCGAGTCTGATTTGACCCCAGCCGCCCGCCTGGCCGCCGCCGCCGCCATCCTCGACAGCATCGCCCAAGGCCGCCAGCCCGCCGACGCCGTGCTCAAGGCCTGGAGCCAGCAGAACCGCTACGCCGGTTCGCGCGACCGCCGCGCCATCGCCGAGCGCGTCTATCAGGTGCTGCGCGCGCGCGGCCGTCTGTCGGCCTTCATGGGCGGACGTCAGGACGGGCGCGCCCTGGTGATCGGCGCCCTGTCGCTGCTGGACCGCGAGACGCTGGAGGAGATCGAAGGCCTCTATAACGGCGAAGGCTATGGCCCGCGCCCCCTGTCCAAGCATGAGCGTGGCCGCATCGCGGCGCATGAGGACGCAGCCGATCTGGCCGAGGTCGCCCTGCCGGACTTCGTGACGGCGGACCTGAAGACGGTTCACGGCGACCGTTGGCGCGAAGAGGTCGAGGCCCTGAGCGGTCGCGCGCCGGTCGACCTGCGGGTCAATGGCTTGCGGACCACGATGGAAGAGGTCGAGGCCGAACTGCGCGACGCCGGCCTGTCGCCCCAGCGCACCGCGCTGTCCGCTTGGGGCCTGCGTCTGGACGCCGAGCCCGCGCCGAACGTGCAGCCGCTGGATGGCTTCCAGAACGGTCATTTCGAGATTCAGGACGAGGCCAGTCAGGTCGTCGGCTGGCTGTCGGGCGCCTTCCCCGGCGCGACGGTGGTGGACTACTGCGCGGGCGGCGGCGGCAAGACGCTGGGTCTGGTGCAGGCCATGCAGGGGCAGGGGGCGCTGATCGCCTGCGACGTCTCGGCCAAGCGTCTGGACAATGTGAAGCCGCGACTGGCCCGTGCGGGCGTTGAGGCAGACCTTCGCCTGCTGGGCACGAACGGCGGCGGGGTCGAGGATCTGAACGGTCAGGCCGACGTGGTGTTGGTCGACGCGCCGTGCTCGGGCTCGGGCGCCTGGCGGCGTCGGCCGGAGGACATCTGGCGCCTGACGCCCGAAGAGGTCGCGCGCCTGCACGCGTTGCAGGTCCGTATTCTGGGGCAGGCGACCAAGCTGGTGCGGCCGGGCGGCCGTCTGGCCTATGTCACCTGCTCGGTGCTGGGCGCCGAGAACGAGGCGACGGCCGCCGCCTTCGAGGCCGCGCACTCTGACTTCACGCCTGTCGCCTTGGCCGATGCGGCGCACAGCGCGGACCTGACCGAGGCGGGGCGCGAGCGCCTAACCGCCTTGGCGCAAGGGAATCGCCTGCGTCTGTCGCCCGCCGCCACCGGCACGGACGGCTTCTTCATCGCCCTGTATGAGCGCATCTCATGAGGCTTGAGCGCTACGGCGCCGTCACGGTCCTGCCGGTGATGGCGGCGCCGGCCGAGTATGGCGAACACCTGCGCGCGCGCATCGACCCGTTGATGACCGGCATCGGGCCGGTCGAGGGAGCGGTGGCGCTGACGGCGGCCCTGGTGCGGCTGGAGGCGAGGGGAGAGGCGCCGGATCTGATCCTGTCGCTGGGCTCGTGCGGGTCGCGCGTGCTGGATCATGCGGCGGTCTATCAGGCGTCGTCCGTGGCCTATCGCGACATGGACGCCAGCGCCCTGGGGTTCGAGAAGGGGGTGACGCCGCTGCTGGACATGCCCGCCGTTCTGCCGCTGCCGTGCCCCATCCCTGACGTGCCGACCGCGCGCCTGTCGACCGGCGGAAACGTCGTCTCGGGCGCCGCCTATGACGCCATCGACGCCGAGATGGTGGACATGGAGACCTGGGCGCTGGTGCGGGCCGCCCAGACCTTCGGCCTGCCTCTGGTCGCGCTGCGCGGGGTGTCGGACGGCAAGGCCGAGCTGACGGGCCTGCACGACTGGACCTCGACCCTGCATCTGGTGGACGAGAACCTGGCCCAGGCCGTGGACGGCTTGATCGCGGTGCTGACGGATCACGGCCTCTCCGCCCTTGAAATTCCGGCCCTCCAAGGCCAAACCCTCGCCCAATCGCTCGCCCCGGATTCGACCTCATGACCCAGCCGACCCAACACCAGAAGGTGCTCATCGTCGATTTCGGCAGCCAGGTGACGCAGCTGATCGCGCGCCGCCTGCGCGAGGCCGGCGTCTATTGTGAAATCCATCCGTACAACAAGGCGGGTGAAGCCCTGAAGGCGATGCAGCCGCAGGCCATCATCCTGTCGGGCGGCCCCAACTCGACGACCGAGGCGGACAGCCCGCGCGTCGACCGTTCCGTCTTCGACTATGGCGCGCCGATCCTCGGCATCTGCTACGGCGAGCAACTGATCTGCGCCGAGTTGGGCGGCAAGGTCGAGAGCGGCCACCACGCCGAGTTCGGCCGCGCCGAGATCGTCATCACCAAGGACAGCCCCCTGTTCGCGGGCATCGGCGCCCTCGACCATCGCGAGCCGGTGTGGATGAGCCACGGCGACCGCGTGACCGCCCTGCCGGAAGGCTTCCACGTCATCGCCACCTCGGAAGGCGCGCCCTTCGCCGCCATCGCCGATGAGACGCGGAAGATCTACGGCGTGCAGTTCCACCCCGAGGTGGTGCACACCCCGCGCGGCGCCCAGCTGCTGAAGAACTTCACCCATGGCGTCGCGGGCCTGACCGGCGACTGGACCATGGCCGCCTATCGCGACGAGCAGATCGCCAAGATCCGCGAACAGGTCGGCGACGCCAAGGTCATCTGCGGGCTGTCAGGCGGGGTCGACTCATCGGTCGCCGCCGTTCTGATCCACGAGGCCATCGGCGACCAGCTGACCTGCGTCTTCGTCGACACAGGCCTGATGCGCAAGGGCGAGGCTGATCAGGTCACGACCCTGTTCCGCGAGCACTACAATATCCCGCTGGTGCACGTTGATGCGTCTAAGGAATTTCTCGGCGAGCTGGCCGGGATTTCCGACCCGGAAACCAAGCGCAAGACCATCGGCCGCGTCTTCATCGAGGTGTTCGACCGCGAGGCGAACAAGATCGAAGGCGCCGCCTTCCTGGCTCAGGGCACCCTCTATCCCGACGTGATCGAGAGCGTGTCCCCGACCGGCGGCCCCTCGCACGTCATCAAGAGCCACCACAACGTCGGCGGCCTGCCGGACTTCATGAAGCTGAAGCTGGTTGAGCCCCTGCGTGAACTGTTCAAGGACGAAGTTCGGGCGCTGGGGCGCGAACTGGGCCTGACGGACGCCTTCGTCGGCCGCCACCCCTTCCCCGGACCGGGCCTGGCCATCCGCATCCCCGGCGAGATCACGCCCGACGCTGTCGCCACGCTTCAGGACGCGGACGCCATCTATCTGGACGAGATCCGCAAGGCGGGCCTGTACGACGACATCTGGCAGGCCTTCGCCGTGCTGCTGCCGGTCAAGACGGTCGGCGTCCAGGGCGACGCCCGCACCTATGAAAAGGTGCTGGCCCTGCGCGCCGTCACCTCGACCGACGGCATGACGGCCGACTTCTACCAGTTCCCCTGGGACGTCCTGGCCAAGACCGCCACGCGCATCATCAACGAAGTCCGCGGCGTCAACCGCGTCGTCTACGACGTGACGTCCAAGCCGCCCGGCACCATCGAGTGGGAGTGAGTGGGAAGGGCGACGAACTCCAATCGGCGCCCTGTCTCTGCCTCTGGGAAAATTCCGGCGAGTAAAATGATGACCACCAGTGAAAAGATCTATTCGGGCAAGACAAAAGATTTGTATGCCCTGTCGAACGGCAATATACTTCTTGCCTTCAAGGACGACGTCACTGGTTCGGATGGCGTGATCGACCCGGGCGCCAATACCGTTATCGGTCAGGTTGAGGGCAAGGGACGGAAGTCTCTCGCCATGACGGATTACTTCTTCAAGCGCCTTCACGCCGCCGGCGTCGCCACCCACCTCGTCCATGTCGATCTCGAGAAGGGCGCCATGGAAGTTCGCCGGGCCGAGCCGCTGGGCAAGGATGTCAGCGGGGCGGGCGGCTTTGAGTTTGTCTGTCGAACCCGCCCCTGGGGCAGCTTCATCCGCCGTTACCAGCAATACATTCGGGACACGGGGCGACCGCTCGACTATCTCGTGGAGATCACGATCAAGGACGATGAACGCGGCGACCCGCTCATCAACGATGACGCCATTATCGCCCTCGACCTCTTGAGCACGGCCCACCTTGAGCAAGCCAAGCAGATGACTCGCCATGTGTGCCGCATCGTCGAAGCCGATCTACGTGAAAAGGGCCTCACCCTGATCGACATGAAGATCGAAATCGGTCTGGTCGACGGTGAGGTCGTGGTCATCGACGAAATCTCCGCCGACGCCATGCGGGTCATGGATGAGGCGGGCAAGGTGCTGGATCACGCCGTAGTGTATGAAAGACTGATCCATTAGTGCAGAGCATCAGCTTCAGCTTGATCTGCTGAGGCTGGTGCGGCGGGTTCACCGGGCTTCAGGTCCGATGCCGGCCCTGATGACCCGCTATCGACGCCATACCTCTTCTCCTTCCTTGTAGGTAGCCTGGACCTTGATCCCCGCCAGCCTGTCGGGATCGGTGGTCAGGGGGTTGGCGTCCAGCAGAGCCAGGTCGGCCAGTTTGCCGACGGCCAACGATCCCTTCCTGTCGTCCTCATAGTGCTGCCAGGCGGCCCACAAGGTCATGGCCTTCAGGGCGATGTCGACCGGCACGCATTCGTCCGCGCCCAGGATGTCGCCCGAGCGGGTGCGGCGCGTGACGGTGGCGGACAGGACGCGCATGGAATCGGGGTTGGCCACGGGCGCGTCGTGGTGAGTGGTGAAGCGCATGCCGCGACGCAGCACGGAATGGCAGGGCGAGATGATCTCGGCCCGGCGCGGCCCCAGAACTGAATCCCGGTGATAGTCGCCCCAGTAGAAGGTGTGCATGGGGAAGAGCGACGGCACGACGCCCAGCGTCTTCAGGTCGTCCAGTTGATCCATGCGCGTGGTCTGGCCGTGGATCAGGACCGGGCGGCGGTCCTTGGCGCCGTGCTTGACCGTCGCCTCGCGGGCCGCCCCGATCAGCAGGTCGATGGCGGCGTCGCCGTTGGCGTGGACCTCGATCTGCCAGTCGTTTCTGAAGGCCAGTTCGACGGCCTCCAGCGCCTGTTGCTCGGTCACGGCGGGATAGCCGCGATAGGAGGCGGGCTTGCCTTCGGGCGGGACATAGTAGGGTTGTGACAGCCAGGCGGTCTTGCCCTGGGGGGAGCCGTCCAGCGTCAGCTTGACCCCGCCGATGCGATACTTGCCGACATAGTTCCTGCGATACAGCGGCGTGGCCATGACGTCGGTGGAGGTCAGGATGTCGGGGAAGGACAGGATGTCGATGGGCAGTTCGCCACGCTCGGCCAGCATGGCGATCATGCGGCAGGTGTCGGTCGAGGAGCGCCCGTCCTGGGCGGTCGTATAGCCGAAGCTGGAATAGAAGCGCGCGCCCTCGCGGATCATCTCCAGGTTGGCCTGAAGGTCCAGGCGAGCGAACAGGGCGCCCATGACGGCGAACAGGGCGGTTTCCTCCATGACCCCGTCGGGTTGCTGCGAACCGTCCTTGCGGCGGAAGGCGCCGCCGTCGGGATCGGGCGTCGAGGCGGTCACGCCCGCTGCGGCGAGGGCTGCGCCGTTGGCTGCGCCCAGATGTCCGGACTGATGCAGGAACAGGATCGGCACGGCGTCGGATATGGCGTCCAGCTCCTCGCCGGTGGGGTGGCGATGTTCCTTCAGCTGGGAGTCGTCGTAGCCGAAGCCGATGACCAGTTGAGTGTCGCGGACCAGGGCTTCGTGCGCGTTCATCCAGTCGCGGGTGATGCGCTGCAGGGCGGGGATGTCGTCGCCCTGACCGTCCGGCGCGGGCAGCAGGTTGGCGTAGCGCGCCTGTAGCCCGACCATGGCGACATGACCGTGCGGATCAAAGAAGCCCGGCAGCAGGGTGCGGCCGTCGAGGTTCACTGTGCGCGCGCCTCGACCCGCTGCTGCGCGGGCGGCGTCCAGCGAGCCGACGGCGACGATGACGCCGTTGCGCACGGCCACCGCTTCGGCGGTCGGCATGGCGTCGTCGATGGTCAGGATGGGGCCGCCGGTGAAGACGGCGGCCGATGCGTCACGCGCGGTCTGGGCCATGCTGCGGTCTCCGATGAGGGAGGCGCCGGCCAGGGCGCCGGCTCCGGCCAGAAGGGTGCGGCGGCTGGTCGGGGGGATGAGCAGGGTCATGGACGCCTCGTTCAGCTCAGTAGTTGGCGATCAGATTGATATAGGCGCCGGTCCAGATGGGCGGGTCGGCGACAATGGACTTCATGCCTGCCTGAGGATTGGAGACCGAGAAACCCGTGGTCAGGAACAGGTTCGGCGACACCACGCGGAAATATTCGAAATAGAGGTCATCCGACAGGTGATGGCGCGTGACCCCGGTGATGGGGTTGTCCACGTCGTCGCCCTCCACACGGGTCGCCTGGCCGAACTGTATCGGGCTGCGCAACTGGTCGGCGTCGATGCGGTGGATGCGAACCGTGAAGGTGTCGACGGGGGTCGGCGTGATGCTGGCCGCGACTTGCCACGCGTTCACATTGGAATTGATGAAGATCATCGACGACTTGGTTCCCGTCGACCAGGCGGAGGGGTTACCCTCGTAGTAGAGCGGGTCGAAGCGCTCCAGCCGGTCGGTGTCGGGATCGTCGCCGGAAAAGGTCTGGTAGCCGATCGTGAAGGTCGGCTTCCAGCGGTGCTCGGCGAAGGTATAGCCGACCTGGGCGCGTCCGGCCCAGGCACGCATGTTGATCCGGTCATTGCGCTCGAACGCCAGATCGGCCGCCATGAAGGCGTTGGGCAGGCCGGCCAGCGGCGCCCTGCCGTAGAGGTTGATGAATTCCAGCCCGTCGCGGGCGCCCGGAATGATGGAGGGGACGCCGATCCCGCCGGGCGGCGCCTTGGGGTAGGGGGAGCCCGACTCGATCACCTTGCCCGCTGTCAGGCCGATCAGGGCGTTGGGGTTCGAGTCGTAGCGGAGATCCATGCCCGCCAGTCGATTGCCGCTGTCGTTGTCCGGCGACTCATTGGGGTCCAGATAGAAAGCCGTCCCCTTGAACGCGCCGTGGCTGATCGCGCCCAGAGCGGCGAAGCCCCAGGCCTTGCGCGGCCCCAGCTTCAGCGCTCCGCGCGAGAATCCGCTGGAGCCGCCGGCTTCAATCAGCATGCCGGTTCCGGCCTTGAACACGCGCGGGCCGACGGACAGGTCAAAAGTCGTCTCGCCTTCTGCGTAGCGCCAGCCCAGATAGCCTTCCTCGAGAGTCACCCGACCGGTGTCGCCGGCGTCGAAGGCGTCGGTTCCGATGGTCATCGAGCCGACGCCGGACAGGCCGCCGTAGAAGGTTGCATGGTCTCCGGCGCGGCGCTCGAACGTCACGCCGGGCTTCAGATAGGCCTCAAACCATTCGGCGTTGGGATCGAAGTCGGTGACGCCCGCCACCGTTTCCCCAAAATCCCAGAACAGATGGTGTTCGACGACAAGGTTTACGCCGCCTTGCAGATGACCGACGACCGAAAAACCGTCACGCTCATACAGTGTTTCAGGCGGCGGATCTTGAGCCGCTAATGCAGGAGCCGCGCTCCATAAGGCGCAGACGACAAGACTGACCTGGAGAGCGAGTGGAGGCATGGGAACTCCTCCTCTCTACTCTAAGTCAAATCCCCTCGACACGAAAGCAGGCCCCGTTCAACCGTAGCTGTAGCGGGTATCCGATGCTGTCGTTCCGAAACGCCTGCCAAGTCCTTCGCAGCAGGCGTTCCAACCTAGACGGGTCGATCCGAAGCGAGATGCAGGGTGTTGTACTGCTCGGTCGGGCCGGGGTACTCGCCGCCGCGATCCTCGCCGACTTCGCGGGCGACGAGGGCGTTGGTCATGGCGTTGAGGCGCAGGATCAGCGCCTTGTGACGCTCGGGTTCGGCGGCCAGGTTGATGATCTCATCCGGGTCGGCCTGGGTGTCGTAGAGCTCCAGGTCGTTGTAGGCCAGAAGTTGCTCCCAGGTCGTCGGCGTATGGTGCTGGCTGGGCGCGAAATAGCGGGCGAACTTGTAGCGGCCGTCGAACACGCCGCGGTGCACGCGGCGCTTCGACAGATCGAAGACCGGGCGGTCCAGATAGTTCTTGTTCGTCCGCTCCCACGACAGCAGGACGCCGTAGTTGAACAGATGCCCTTCCTCGTCGCGTCGAGTGCGGGCGTCGGGCGTCCGCGTCAGGCCCGACAGGTCGTGGCCGACCAGTTGGGGGAAGGTCGCCCTGGCCCAGGCCTCGTCCTTGCCGGCGAAGCCCAGCAGGGTCGGGGCGATGTCGACCGAGCTCATCACCGCCTGGCTGGTTACGCCGCGCGCGCCGTCCGGGTGGGCGATGAACATGGGGACGTTGGTCTCTTCCTTGTAGATGGTGCCGCCCTTCTGACGCATGCCGTGGGCGGCGGCCCGCTCGCCGTGGTCCGAGGTGTAGACGATGACGGTGTCGTCCATCTGGCCCGATTTCTCGAGCGCCCACAGCAGGGTCAGGATGTTCTGGTCCACATCGCGCAGGCAGTTGCAGTAGTAGTTGACGAAGCGCAGCCAGGCGGCCTCGTCCTCGCGCGGCATGGCGCCGTAGGTCTTGACGTCCAGGGCCGCGATGCCCCTGTGCGCCTCGGGCTTGGTCGACAGGTCGTCCAGACGGAAGCTGCGCGGCAGGGGGAAGCCCAGGTCGGTCTGATACAGTTCGTCGCCCGGCTCGGCGCGCATGACCCCGGCCAGGTTCCACACGGCGCGCGTCTCGGCCTGTTCGCCGGTGGCGTCGTAGAACATGATGTCGTGCGGATTGACCAGGTTCACGGCCATGAACCAGGGCTTGTCCTGACGCTTCTTCGGGTCCTTGGCCAGGTCCTGGATCAGCATGGCGGCGTCGCCCGTGACGGCCCGGTCGGTGCGATAGCCGGCCCAGGTCAGGCCGATCTCCTCGCCATAGAAGTTGTAGTCGGAGAAGCCGAACGGCTCCATGGCGTCGGTGGTGTCGGGGAACTCGCGCTGGAAGCCCGGCGCGGCCGTCGGCAGCTTCGACAGGTGCCACTTGCCCTTGTAGGTCGAATAGTAGCCGGCGGCCCGCATCATGCCGCCCAGGGTGTCGATCTCGGGCGTCAGGACGGCGCCCTGTTCGGCGTTGGAATAGACCTTGGTCTTCTGGGTGTGCTGTCCGGTGTAGATGACCGCCCGCGAGGGCGTGCAGGGCGTGGTGTGCACATGGTAGTTGGGCAGGTGCAGGCTGCGCTCCAGCAACGCCTTGTGCCCCGGAAGGTGGTCCAGCAGCCCTTCAGGATAGGAGCGCAGGCCGAACTCCTGATCCGTCATGATGAAGAGGATGTTCAGCGGCCGGTTCGGGTCGCGCGGCGCGCGCGGCCGGGCGCGCACGGGCGGGGCGACCCCGGCGGCTGCGGCGGCGCCGGCCATGCCGGTCAGAAGGGAACGACGGTCGATCCGGGGCATGTCTCACTCCACTGAATTCCCGGCCGTCTGCGCGGCCTTGGGACGAAAATGATCAGGCGGCCGCCACCTGTACATAGCGGCCGGCGAAATAGGCGAGGGGAGGCGTAGGCGAGGGCAGGTCCACCCGCAGAACGTCGCCGATGACGATGCGGTGGCTGCCGTGGTCGACCACATGGGCCTGCTTCAGGTGAATGACGGCGCAGGCGTCGCGCAGGGCCGGCGGGCGGCCGTCCTCGCCGTCGTCCCAGGCGCCGATGGCGAAGCGTTCGCCGCCGCGCACCCCGCCACCACAGGCGCGCGAGACCGCCTCATGGTCCGAGCCGAGCACGTTGAGCACCAGGTCGGACCCGGCGTCGATGGCCTGGAAGATAGCGGCGTCGCGGTTGATGCAGACCAGCATGGACGGCGGGTCCATGCTGACCTCGCTGACGGCCGTGGCCGCCATGGCGTAGGGGCGGCCCTCGTGCTGGGCCGTGACCACCACGACCGAGCGGACCAGATTACGCAAGGCGCTCTTCAGCGCCGAAGCCAGCATGTCGTCATCCATGGCGATGTCCTCCCTACGTCTGTTCCGTTGCCGAACATGACGAGGTCGATAGTGCGACGGGAGAATAATATGTCAAGTTACTTTACTATCTAGACCGCAGCCGCTTCCGATCCCGCCGCCGGAAGGGCCAGCATCACGCTCTGAGCCACGCACAGGGGCTTCTCCAGGCCTTCGCCCTCGATCACGCAGTCGCTGACGATCTGCCAGCCGCCTGCGCGGGGTTCGACCGCCGCCACCGTCTGGCGCAGACGCAGGCGGACGCCGCTTGGGGCGGGATTGACGAAGCGCACCTTGTTGACGCCGACGTTCAGCACCTTGTCGGCGCCCTCGATACGCAGCAGGTCGTCCTGAAGACGCGGCAGCAATGACAGCGTCAGGAAGCCATGGGCGATGGGACCGCCCATTTCGCGCGAGGCCCGCTCGACGTCGACGTGGATCCACTGATGGTCGTCCGTGGCGTCGGCGAAGCGGTCGATACGGGCCTGGTCCAGGCTCAACCAGTCGGACACGCCGAGATCGCGCCCCGCCAGAGCGGGCAGGTCGGCGAAGGCGACCGAGACGGGCGCGCTCAAGTCCGCGCCTCGCGCGCGACCTTGTTCGGCCCGGCGAAGCCGAACATCCAGGCGGCGATCTTGCGCATCTGGATCTCTTCGGCGCCTTCGGTGATGCGATAGCGGCGGTGGTGGCGATAGATGTGCTCGAACGGCTTGTGGCGCGAATAGCCCATGCCGCCGTGCACCTGCATGGCCGTGTCGGCGGCTTCGCAGACCAGGCGGTTCGCCCAGTAGTTGCACATGGAGACGCGGTCCGAGAGCCTGAAGGCCACCTCGGGCTTGGACATGCGGTCCATCTCCCACGCCGTCTTGCGGATCAGCAGGCGCAACATCTCGACCTGGGTGGCCAGTTCGACCAGCGGGAACTGGATCGCCTGATTGACCGCCAGCGGCTTGCCGAAGGGCTTGCGCTCGCGCGCATATTTCACCGCCTCGCGCACGCAGTAATCGGCCGCGCCCAGCGACGAGGCGGCCTGGCGGATGCGGTTCTCGTGGACGAAATGCTGGGCCAGCTCCAGCCCGCCGCCCAGGGGGCCGAACAGGGCGTCGTCGGGAACCCAGACGTCGGTGAAGCTGACGCGCGGGTGGTCGGTCGGCATGTTGAAGGTCCAGAGATACTCCTCGACCTTGACCCCCGGCGCTTCGGCCGGGACCAGGAAGCAACTGATGCCCTTGGCGTCGCCCGCTTCGCCCGAGGTGCGGGCGAAGACCATGACGTGGGTCGCCACGTGCATCCCCGTGGTCCACATCTTCTCGCCGTGGATGCGCCAGCCGGGCTTGCCGTCGCGGGACTGGGGCTCGGCGACCGTGTCCATGTGGGTGGCGTCCGAGCCGTGCTCGGGCTCGGTCAGGCCGAAGCAGACCGAGCGGGTGCTGTCGAGCATCCCGGCGATGAACTCGTCCTTCTGCGCCTGCGTGCCGAAGTCGCGGAACATCAGCACCTGCGGATAGTTGGCGACGATCGAATGCTCGTTCTGCAGGTCGTTGTGCAGGCCCAGGCCCTTGGCGGCGAAATGCTCGCGGATCACAGCCATGGCCAGGTTGGAGCCGTCCTTGCCGCCGAACTCGGCGGGCAGTGCGAAGCGCAGGTGGCCGGCGGCGTCGGCGCGACGCTTGGCCTCGCCCAGCAGGGCCTCCCATTCGTGGCGCGGCAAGCCGCCGTTGTCGAAGTCGGTGCGCGCCCATTCGCGGCGGTGGTCGAAGAAGCGCTCATTGTCGTCCTGCGCCTGCAGGGGTGCGATCTCGGCGGCGATGAAGGCGTCCAGTTCCGCCAGGTAGTCGGTGATCTCGGCGGGCAGTTCGAAGTCCATGCGCGCTCCTCCTCATGTCTACGGGGAGCCTATGTCGGAGCAGGAATAACGTAAAGCAATTTGACAAACATTCGCCGCGGGTATGGAGTTCGAACCAACCTAGGAACGTCAGGAAGGATGAGACCCATGGCCATGCCAGCCACCACCGAGAGCGGACTGCGCTCGTTGCATCACGCGGCGTTCCGCTGCCGCGACGCCGAACAGACACGCTGGTTCTATGAGGACGTTCTGGGACTGAAGGCTTCGGCCGGGATCGTGCTGGACGAGGTGCCGGGGACGCATGAGCCGACGCCCTATATGCACATCTTCTTCGAGATGGGGGACGGCAATTTCGTCGCCTTCTTCGACGCGCCCTCGACCGCCGATCCGTCCTGGTTCAAGCGCAAGGACAGCTTCGACATGCATATCGCCATCCAGGCGCGCGACGAGGCGCACATGCTGGAGATGCAGCAGCGCATCCGCGACCACGGCGTCAGCTGCCTGGGCCCGGTCGAGCATCATTTCGTGCGCTCGGTCTACATGTACGACCCCAACGGCATCCAGGTGGAGATCACCACCCGCACGGCCGACCACGACCGCATCCTGGGCGAGGAGGGCGCCGCCCTGCCGCAGGTGCTGAAGGACTGGACCGCCCAGACCCGCGCCGAAAAGGAGGCCAAGTTCGGCGCTGAGGCCCTGGACCGCCGCGGCAAACCGCAGTCGGAGCTCAAGGGATGAGCGACGCGCCTGTGAAGAAGAAATACCAGCGCATCCCCTATCTGATCGTCTTTAAGGAACAGGCGACGTTCAAGGACACCTATGGCGGGGCCGAGGGTGCGGTAGCGCTGGAGGCGCATCTGCTGAAGCCGGACACGCCGTCCGACACGGTCGTCGTCATGATGCACCCGATCGGCGGCGGCGCCTGGCTGCCGCTTCCGGCGGCCCTGGCCAAGCAGGGCGTCCACGTCATCTATTGCAACAGCCGCTATCGGGGCATCGACAACGCCCTGATCATGGAGAAATGCGCGCTCGATCTGGGCGCCTGCGTCCGCGACGCCAAGGAACGGCTGGGCTATGAGAAGGTGATCCTGGGCGGTTGGTCGGGGGGCGGCGCGCTGTCGCTGTTCTATCAGGCCGAGGCCGAGAACCCGACGGTGACGCAGACGCCGGCCGGCGATCCGATCGACCTGACCAAGGCGAATCTGATCCCGGCGGACGGCATCGCCCTTCTGGCCGCGCACCTGTCGCGCAACCTGACCCTGACCGAGTGGATCGACCCCTCGATCAGCGACGAGAGCCGCCCGTTCGACCGCGATCCCGAACTGAACATCTACGACCCGGCCAACCCGAACCAGGCGCCCTATTCGCCTGAGTTCATCACCCGCTATCGCGAGGCCCAGGTCGCCCGCAACCGCCGCATCACCGCCTGGGTGAAGGCCCAGCTGGCCGATCTGAAGGCGCAAGGGTTGCACAACCACGAGCGCGGCTTCGTGGTGCAGGGCACCATGGCGGACCCGCGTTTCATCGACGAAACGCTGGAGCCCAGCGACCGCCGTCCCAACTACTGCATGTTGGGCGATCCGGTGGTGGTGAACGACGGCCCGGTCGGCCTGGCGCGGTTCTCGACCCTGCGGTCGTGGCTGTCGCAATGGTCCTATGACGACTCCAACGCCGATGGGCTGAAGTGCGCCGCGCGCATCAGCGTGCCCATGCTGGTCATCGAGAACAGCGCTGACGACGCCTGCACCCCCAGCCACGCCGCTCGCCTCATGGAAGCGGCGGTGAACGCGCCGCAGACCCATGCGGTCATCAAGGGCGCCAACCACTACTACTCCGGTCAGCCGGACAAGGCGGCCGAGGGGGCGGCGGTGTTCGTAGAGTGGATGAAGGCGACGTTCTGACGTCTGGCGACAATCGGACATGGCGGCGGCCGCTCCTTTCGGGAGCGGCCGTTTTCCTGTTTGGCTCAAGCCCGCTGTCGGCAGAGCGCAAAAGAAAGACCGGAGCGTCGGTCGACGCTCCGGTCAGTGTGCCGCAAGCCTTGCTCAGGCGCCGGACAGGATCAGTAGCGCAGGCCCAGTTGGATCGAGACGACCCGGCCCGGATCGACCACATAGGTCTGGGAGCCGGCCAGGAAGGGGGTGCCGAACGAGTGGGATGCGGTCCATTCGTTCGTCAGGTTCCGGCCGATCAGGGCCAGGGTCCAGCGATCGTCAGCTGACACCAGACCCAGCCGCAGGTCCGCCTTGGCGAACCCCTCCTGATAGGACAGCGGGCTGAGGTTCTCTTCCAGATAGGTTCCGCTGCGGCCGCGCACCGTGGCGTCAGCCTGGATCCGCATCCCGTTGTCCAGCGGATGGTCGACGTTCAGCGTCAGGGCGCCCGACCATTTGGGCGCGCGCGGCAGGCGGGTGCCGCCGATGTCCTCGACGCAGTTGGCCGGCGGAGCCACGCCGTTCCGGTAGATGCAGGGCGCCGTCGGATAGGAGTCGTATTTGGCGTCGTTGTAGGCCGCCGAACCCGACAGGCTGATCGACGGGGTAAGGCGCAGCGTGCCCTCCACCTCGAAACCCTTGCTCTTGGCGCTGGCGGCGTTGGAGGTGATGAAGGCGTTGGTCGCGGCGTTGAAGCCCGACACCTGCAGGTCGTCGAACTCGGAGGTATAGGCCGCCAGGTTCACCGTCGCCCGGCCGTCCAGCAGCGTCAGCTTGGTCCCGATCTCGATGGACTGAGAGGTTTCGCCCTCGAACTCGAATGAATCCTGCCCGCCCGTCGACTGGGCGCCGACGAAGCCGCCGGCCTTCGAGCCCTTGGCGTAGGAGGCGTAGAACATCATGTCCCGGTCGACCACGTACTGGACCTGCACCGACGGATCGAGCTGGCTTTCGCTGCGCTGGCCGTGGAGGGGCGTGTCGACCCAGGTCGGCGGCACGGCGCCGGTCGTGGAACGCGTCTGGTCGGCGGACTTGTCCTCCCAGGTCTGGCGCAGGCCGGCGGTCAGCTTCCAGTGGTCGTTGAAGGCGTAGGTCGCCTGACCGTAGATCGAGTAGCTCTCATTGGTCTGGTTGAACAAACGATCGCTGGCGCCGTCGAACGGCCCCATCAGAACATGGGAGTTCTGATGCATGTCGATCTCGTTCCGGTGGGCGTAGGCGCCCACGATCCAGGTCAGCGGCCCCTCGTTGGACGAGGTCAGGCGCAGTTCCTGGGAGATCTGGTTGAAGTCTTCCTGGAAGACCGTTCGCAACAGCGGCTGGGTGGTGAAGTCGCTGTCGATCTGCTTGTCGTAGTCGAAGGCCGAATAGGCGGTGATCGAGGTCAGGGTCACGCCGTTGGCGAAATCCTTGTTGATCGTCAGCACGCCGTTGAAGCTGTTGGTGTCGTCATAGTCCGGCACGCCCTGCGTGGTCGCGCGGGTGAAGGATTTGGACTGGCCGGGCCCGACGCTGCTCATCGGCTGGCCGGTCAGCTCCTGACGCGCGCCTTCCAGCTTCAGCCGGAAGGACAGGGTGTCGCTGGCCAGATAGTCGATGACGGCGCGGCCGATCAGATCCTCGCGGCTGGGATTGTGGTCGCCGGTGGTCGTGTTCTCCAGCCACCCTTCGTTGTCGCTGTATTTGCCGGCCAGGCGAACCAGCAGCTTGTCCGTGACGGGGCCGGAGATGATCTGGGTGATCTCGAAGCCGTTGTCGCCCTCGACCGTGCCGGTGATGGTGGTCGCCAGTTCGCGCTCGGCGCGCGGACCGTTCGAGGTGATGTTGATGGCTCCGGCGGCGGTGTTCTTGCCGAACAGGGCGCCCTGGGCGCCGCGCAGCACCTCGACGCTGGCGACGTCCAGGAAGGGGGCGGCGAACTGGCGGCCGCGGCCGGCGTAGGCGCCGTCGACGAACAGGCCGACGGACTGCTCGAAGGCCAGGTTGCCGGGCGAAGAGCCGATGCCGCGGATATAGATGGCGTTGTTGCCCGGCGTGGCCTGGATATGCAGGTTCGGCACCGAGCCCGACAGGGATTCCAGGTTGCGCACGTCCTGGCTCGCCAGTTCCTCGCCGCTGGTGACGTTGACCGAGATCGGCACGTCCTGCAGGCGTTCGGTGCGTTTGCGCGCCGTGACCAGGATGTCGGCGACCGTGGTGGCGTCCTGAACGGCGGGCGTATCCGACATCGCTGGACCGCCGGTCTGAGCCCCGGTCTGAGCCATTGCGGCGGTGCTGAGAACCAGGCTGCTCGACGCGAGCAGCATCACATAACGATAGCGCATGCGTATTCCTCCCCATGCGGCTCCGGTCTGAAGTCGGAGCTGTGTTGGCCGTGAGGAGGTGTCGCGATCGCATCGGACCGTGTGCGCCTTCCTCCCTGACTGCGGCTTCTTGTTGAGCTGCTTGTCAAGAAAGTAGACAAACTCGATACGAGTTAATCGTCAAGTTACTTTACTGATTTTTGTTCGCGGCCTGTCGAAAATCCGCCGCGCGTTCGCCCGGTTCGCCCAGGCTGCACAGGATCGGCGCGCCCCAGTCCGAGCCGAAGGCCTCCCGCAGGGCCTTGACCCGCTTGGCGCCGACGCGGCGGCCGAGCTCTTCGGTCAGTTCGGCGACGATCTTCTGCGCGTCCTGGCGCATGGCCTTGCCCATGGGCGTCAACTGGACGATGCGGATGCGGCCGTCAGTCGGATCGTCCGCCATCTCGAAAACGCCCCGCTCGACCAGGGAGTTGATCGTCGAGTGCACCGCCTGTCGGGTGAGGCGCAAGCTGCGAGCGATGTCGGCGGGACGGACGACGTTCATCTGAACGTGCATCATCACCATGGATTCAGGCCGTGTCAGGTGGGGCCACCCGGCTTCCCGCAGACTCATCTGCAGGCTTTCATCGAACCATTCAAATCCCGCCAGCAGGGGCACGATCAGATAGTCGGAATTCATGATCATCGCTTTCTCCTGATTCCGTCTTATGCCGCTGCTCCGCTTGACCCGCCAAGTGCAAACCGTCGGCGGGGCCTTTGTTTCAGAGCGTCCGGGCGATCAGGATCTTCATGACTTCGGACGCGCCGCCGTGGATGGTGTCGATCCGCGCGTCCTTATACAGCTGGGCGATGGGGTATTCATTCATATAGCCGTAGCCGCCGAACAACTGCAGGCATTTGTTGACGCCCTCCAGTTCGGTTTCGGTGATCCACAGCTTGGCGATGGAGGCGGTGGCGGCGTCCAGTTGGCCCCGGATCAGCTTTTCGGTGCAGGTGTCGATGAAGCTGCGGGCGATCACGGCCTTGGCCTTGATGTCGGCCAGGGTGAACTGGGTGTTCTGGAACTCCATCAGCGGCTTGCCGAAGGCGTGGCGTTCACGCGTGTAGTCGACGGTCAGCTTCAGCGCCCGCTCCAGTATGGCCAGACCCATGGCGGCGATGCCCAGCCGCTCCTGAGGCAGCATCTGCATCAACTGGCCGAAGCCCTTGCCCTCGACCTCGCCGATCAGGTTGGCGGCCGGGACGCGCACATCCTCGAAGAACAGCTCGGAGGTGTCCTGTGCGGCGCGGCCCATCTTGTCGAGGTTGCGGCCGCGCGTGAAGCCGGGGCGGTCGCCCTCCACCGCGATCAGAGAAATGCCGCGCGAACCGTTGTCCGAGGTGCGGCACACCACCAGGATCAGGTCGGCGGTCTGGCCGTTGGAGATGAAGGTCTTCTGGCCGTTGAGCACCCATTCGTCGCCCTCCAGGCGCGCTCGGGTGCGAATGCCCTGCAGGTCGGATCCCGTGCCCGGCTCGGTCATGGCGATGGCCAGGACGATCTCGCCCGAGACCACGCCCGGCAGCCATTTCTGCTTCTGTTCCTCGGTGCCGAAGGCGATCAGATAGGGGGCGACGATCATGTTGTGCAGCGGCACGCCCCAGCCCTCCATGCCGCGTGCGCCGAACTCCTCGATCAGGACGCGCTCATGGCGGAAGTCGGCGCCCATGCCGCCGTATGCCTCGGGCACGGACAGCCCCAGAAGGCCGAACTCGGCGCCCTTGGTCCACATCTCGCGCTCGACGATCTTGTTCCGGTTCCAGGACTCGATCTTTTCCGGCGGGCATTCGGCGTCGAGAAATTTCGACAGGCCTTCGCGGAACAGGTCGATGTCTTCCTGGGTGTAGGCGGAGGGGCCGGCTTGGACGCTCATCGGAGGCTCTCAGGCTAGGTAAGGATGGCTGGGCGAGGGTGGCTGTCATCCTGTCCCGTCTTGACGATAAACGTCAATCTATTTGACAAAGATCGACAAGATCGGTCATCCCTTCCGCATGTCCGCATCCCGATCTGAACCTGCGTCCGACCCGGCTGGCTTCGTCCTCGCCCGACTTGAAACCCTGGCGCCTGTCCTGGCGCCCGGCGGGGCGCGGGTGACGGGTCTGCGTCGCCTGACCGGCGGCGCCAGCCTGGAGACCTGGGCTTTCGACATCGAGGGAAGCGGGTGCGTTCGCCCATTGATCCTGCGTCGTCGCGGCGGAGGCGGAGAGGCCGAGGTGTTCGAGACGTCCCTGCCGCTGCCCATCGAGGCCGCGCTGCTGCAGGCGGCCGAAAACGCGGGAGCGCCGGTCGCCCGGCTGGTGCGGGACTGTGCGGCCGAGGATGGGCTGGGAGAGGCCTATGTGGTCGAGCGGGTGGCGGGCGAGACCCTGGGCCGCCGCATCGCCGTCGACCCGGCCTTTGCGCGGGCCCGCGAGACCCTGGGCCGTCAGTGCGGTCAGGCCCTGGCCCGGATTCACGCCATCGATCCGTCCGTGCTGCCCCCGCTGGAGGCGCAGGACGCGCGCGCCGTGCTGGACCGCTACGCCGACATCTATCGACGGAACAGCGGCCCGCGTCCGGTCATGGAGGCGGCGCTGAAGTGGATGGAGGCGCGCCTGCCCGCGTCGATCGCGCCGCGCCTGGTGCACGGCGACTTCCGCAACGGCAATCTGATGGTGGACCCCGCGACGGGTCTGGCCGCCGTTCTGGACTGGGAGCTGGCCCATCTGGGCGACCCGGCCGAGGACCTGGGCTGGCTGTGCGTCAACAGCTGGAGGTTCGGCGTGACCGATCGCGTCGTCGGCGGCTTCGCCGATCTTGAGACCCTGCTGGACGCCTATGAAGCGGCGGGAGGCGAACGGCCGTCGATCGAGCGGGTGCGATTCTGGCAGGCGGTCGGCACGTTCAAATGGGCGGTGGTGACGATGATGATGTACCGCACCTTCGCCACGGGCGCCTCGCGCTCGGTCGAGCGCGCCGTGATCGGGCGCCGACTCAGCGAATGCGAAGTCGATCTTCTGGCTTTGATGGAGGCGTCGCGATGATCGAGGGACCGCGCAAGGACGAACTGGTCGAGGCGGCGATCGCCTGGCTGGAGGACGCCTCGGCCCCGGTCGAGGGCTTTCACCGCAAGGTGGCGGCCAACGCCCTGGGCATCGTCCGTCGTGAACTGATGCAATGGCCCGCCGCCGAGGCCGCCGCTGTCGCACGGATGAGCGCCGTCCTGGGGCGCGAGGGCGACTATGCGACGCTGAACGTCGCCCTGGCCGAGGCCCTGCGTCAGGGGGCGGTCAGCGCCGAGGACCCGGCCGTCTTCGACCATCTGCGCCGCACGGCGCTGGACACGCTGGCGATCGACCAGCCGCGCTATCGTCATGAGTTGTCGCTGGAGGCTGAGGCATGATCGAACTGGTCGAGGTGTCGGCCCGCGACGGCCTGCAGAACGAAAAGACCATCCTGTCCACCGCCGACAAGGTCGCCCTGATCGACAAGGCGATCGCGGCGGGGGCGCGGCGTCTGGAGGTCGCCAGCTTCGTCAACCCGAAGCTGGTGCCGCAGATGGCCGACGCCGAGGCGGTGATCGCCGCCCTGCCGAAGCGCGCCGAGGTGCGGACCATCGGCCTGGTGCTCAACGAGCGTGGGGCCGGGCGCGCCCTGGCGACGGCGGTGGACGAGCTCGGGATCGTCGTCGCCGCCTCGGACGCCTTCGGCCTGGCCAACCAGGGGCTGGACGTCGACGCGAGCGTCGCCATGGCCGGACGGGTGATCGAGCAGGCGAGGGCGGTCGGCCGCGACGCCCAGGTCACGATCTCGGTCGCCTTCGGCTGTCCGCTGTCGGGTGCGGTCGATCCGGCGCGGGTCGTGGACATGGCGCGGCGGCTGGCCGTCTTCGACCCGCTGGAGATCGCCCTGGCCGACACCATCGGCGTCGCTCGCCCGGACGAGGTCTCGCGCCTGGTCGCGGCCGTGGTCGAGGCGGTGCGGCCGCTGCCGGTGCGCGTCCATTTCCACGATACGCGCGGGACGGGCGTGGCCAACGCCGTGGCCGCCGTGGCCGCCGGCGCCGTGACCGTGGACGCCTCCATCGGCGGGACGGGCGGCTGCCCCTTCGCGCCGGGCGCGGCGGGCAATGTCGCCAGCGAGGACGTGGCCTACGCCCTGAACGGACGCATGGCGGTCGACGTCGACGCCCTGTGCGCCGCCGCCGTCTGGCTCAACGAGAAATTGGAACGCACGCGGACCAGCGCCATGACGCGCGCCTGGCTGTCCGCAAGGGAGAAGACCGCATGACCACCCTGACCCATGAAGGCCGCGTGGCCCTGATCACCGGGGCCTCCTCGGGCCTGGGCGCCGAGTTCGCCCGGCTGCTGTCGCGCGGGGGCGCCAGGGTGGTGCTGGCCGCGCGACGGGCCGACCGTCTCGCCGCCCTGGTCGCAGAGATCGAGGCGGCGGGCGGCGAGGCGCTGGCCGTGTCAATGGACGTGTCCGACGAGGCTTCGGTCATCGCCGGCTATGACGCGGCCGAGGCGCGCTTCGGCCTAGTCGACACTGTCATCGCCAACGCCGGAGTCAACGCCGACGGCCCGGCCACGGACCTGACGATCGAGGACTACGACCAGATCCAGGCGGTCAACAATCGCGGCGTCTTCCTGACCGCGCGCGAGGGCGGACGGCGCCTGCTGGCCAGCGGCCGGTCGGATCGGGGGCGGGTGGTGATCCTCGCCTCGATGGGGGGGCTGCACGCCCTGACCGGCCTGGTGGCCTACTGCGCGTCCAAGGCGGCCGCGGTCATGCTGGGGCGCTCCTTGGCCAATGAATGGTCGCGCGCGCGGATCAGCGTCAATGTGGTCTGCCCCGGCTATATGCTGACCGACATCAACGAGGAATGGTTCACCAGCGAGGCGGGCCAGAAGATGATCTCCAAGCTGCCGCGCAAGCGGCTGATGCCGATCGACGCCCTGTCGCCGATGATCGGCTTCCTGACGTCGGACGCGGCGGCCTACACCACCGGCGCGGTGATCAAAATCGACGACGCCCAGCACGTGGATTGATGCAGGCTGAGTTCATGTTGAGTGTGGCGGCCAGTTTAATCTCCGCTCATCCCCGCGGAAGCGGGGACCCAGTGAGAGCGCAAAGCGACAGGCCTCTTCATTGATCGGAGCGCCTTGAAGCCAAAGCACTGGGTCCCCGCTTCCGCGGGGATGAGCGGGCTTGGGGAAATCCCGCTAACAACCTAATGGGATTCAGCCAAAAAAAGGGCCCCCGCGAGGGGGCCAGTGAGGGACTGGAAAAGCCGTCAGGTGAGCATGGAGTTGGGCGGCAGGCCGACCATCGACCGGCCATGAAGTTCAGTCGAAACGTCCATGTCGTAGACGATGTGACTGGCCATGACCTCGATGTCGCGAAGGATGCGCTGCATCGGATTGTCGAGCGCATAGAGGCCCGAACCCGAGGAGTCGCAGCAGGTGCGCACCGCCTCCAGGCATTGGCTGACGGCGTAGGCGATCTGCGCCCGCAGGCGCAGGCGGTGCGGCAGTTGCTCCTCGTCGCTGAAGGCGGAAAGCGTCAGGTTCTCGTTCGCCGCCTGGCGGATCGACAGTTCGGCCGACCGAACCAGAAGGTCGGCGCGGGCCAGGCGCATCTGGGCGGCGGGCTTGTCCACCTGGGTCGACTGGCCGCCCATCTTGGTGTGGACCGTCAGCCGCTGCCGGCTCAGTTCGACCGCCGCGCGGGCCGCGCCGACCGAGGGCAGGGCCGCCGTCACGCACAGCTGCGGCAGCATGGGCGCGCGGTAGAGAGGATTGTCGTGGATGCGGGAGCCGTTGCCGCGGCCGGTGCGGACCTCGGACACTACGAAGGTGTAGGCCTCAGGCACGAACAGGTCCTCGGCCACGATGTCGTTGGACCCGGTGGCGGCCATGCCGCTCATGAACCATGTGTCGAGCACCTTCACGTCCTCGGCGCGGACCAGCACCATGCGCACGACGGGCGGCTTGCCTTCGCCCATGCTTTCCATGGCGTTCAGCATGACCCAGTCGGCGTGCATGACCACGGTGCCGAACTTCCAGCGGCCGCTGATGCGGAAACCGCCATCGACGCGCACCGCCTTGCCCGGAGGGGCGGCGACGCTGGGCGCGATGACATAGGGGGTGCGGCCCCAGACCTCGGCCTGGGTCTGCTCGGGGAACTGGGCGATCAGCCAGTTGTGTTCGGCGGCGAAACTGGCGGTCCAGCCGGTCGAGGGGCAGGCTTCGCAGATCTCGAGCGTGGCGTCGATATAGGCCTGGGGATCGAACTCCAGCCCGCCGAATTTGCGCGGCACATACATGTAGAAATAGCCGGTGGCGCGCAGGGCGTCCCACACCTCGTCCACCGGACGACGCAGGCGTTCCGCCTCTGCCGAAGCGGCGGCGATCATGGGCTTCAGCGCCGCGACCCGCGCGACCAGTTCGGCCGGGGTCAGGGCGGCGACGGCCTCGGGGGCCAGAAAATCTTTGCCGGTGGGAATGCGCCGGTCCGCGAGCTTTTCGCCCGTCATGTCAATCCTCCCTGTTGGGACGCTCAGGTTCGCTTTGGATGAATATAAATGTCAAGTAAGTTGACTAAAAATCGACATGACGACGTTTTGGGGCTTTGCGGGGGCGTGGCGGACGGCGACACTGACCCCATGAATCGCCCTCTGCTCATGCTCGATCTGGTGCGGACCCTCTACTGGTTCGACGAACAGCTTCAGTCGCGTCTCGACAGGCGGGGCTGGGGGAGATTGGGCCGGTCGCAGTCGCTGATTCTGGTCAACGTCGCCAACGGCGAGACCCGCGCCGCCCGCATGGCCGAGAACCTGGGAGTCTCACGCCAGGCGATGAGCCAGTTCCTGACAGAGATGGTCGACCGCAAACTGCTGGAGCTGGCGCCCGATCCTGACGACAAGCGCGCCCGCATCGTCCGCTTCGCGCCGGAATCCCAGGCCATTCGCGACGACGCGCAGAAGGTTCTGCGAGAACTCGAGAGCGAGCTGGAAGACGCGGTCGGCCAAGGCAATCTGGAGGCGCTGCGCCAAGGTCTGCGCAACTTCCTGGGCGGCTCGGAAGGATCGTCAGAGCGACGATCGGACGTCGCTTAAGTCAAATTTCTTGACAAGATTGGTCTCCCGTCCGATCACCGCATGAAGCCCCGCCAAGGGGGGCTGCGGGAGGAACGGTCATGACGGACCACATCTACGGAAGCCGGCGTCGATGAGCGCCGCGGCTGTTTCCAGCGGCGCCTTGGCGGGCCTGAAGATCGTCGAGATGGAAGGCATCGGCCCTGGACCGTTCGCGGGGATGATGCTGGCCGACCATGGGGCGGAGGTGATCCGCATCGCCCGTCCGGGCGTGCGCATCGATCCCTCGGACGTGCTGGCTCGGTCGCGCTCGCGGGTCGAGCTGGACCTGAAATCGGAAGAGGGCAGGGCCGCCGCCCGCGCTCTGATCCGCGACGCCGACGGTCTGATCGAGGGCTATCGCCCGGGCGTCATGGAGCGGCTGGGTCTGGGGCCTGAGGTGCTGCTGGCCGATAATCCCAAGCTGGTTTACGGCCGCATGACCGGCTGGGGCCAGGAGGGGCCGCTGGCTCACGCCGCCGGCCACGACATCAACTACATCGCCATCACCGGCGCCCTGAACGCCTTTGGCCGCAGGGGCGAGAAGCCGACCCCGCCGATCAACATGGTCGGCGACTTCGGCGGCGGCGGCATGATGCTGGCCTTCGGCATGCTGGCGGGCGTCCTGTCGGCCCGGACCACGGGCAGGGGCCAGGTCATCGACTGCGCCATGACGGACGGCGCTTCCCTGCTGATGGGAATGATCTGGGGCTTTCGCGGCCAGGGAATCTGGAGCGATGAGCGGGGCGCCAACTACCTCGACACCGGCGCGCCCTATTACGACACCTATGAGACCGCCGATGGCGAGTTCATCGCCATCGGCTCGATCGAGCCGCCGTTCTACGCGCGGATGCTGCAGGCGACGGGGCTGTCGGACGATCCCCTGTTCCTGGACCAGAACGAGCCGGGCGGGATCGAGACGCGCCGCGCCCGCCTGACCGACCTCTTCCGCCGCAAGACACGCGAGGAATGGCGCGCCCTGATGGAGGGAACGGACGCCTGCTTCGCCCCGGTCCTGTCCTTCGTCGAGGCGCCCGAGCATCCGCACAACAAGGCGCGCGAGGCCTTCATCACCCTGAACGGCGTGGTGCAGCCGGCCCCGGCCCCCCGCTTCTCCCTGACGCCTGCGCCGCAGCCGCGCGCGCCCGGCGACGCCTGATCCCTGCACGAGGAACCGACCTGTGAGACAAGCCTATATCTACGACGCTGTGCGCACGCCGCGCGGCCGGGGCAACGCCAAGGGCAGCCTGCACGAAGTGACCGCCATCTCCCTGGCGACCCAGGTGCTGCAGGCCCTGCGCGACCGCAACAATCTCGACACCAGCCTGATCGACGACGTCATCCTGGGCTGCGTCGCCCCGATCGGCGAGCAGGGCGCCAACATCGCCCGCGTCGCCGCCCTCAACGCCGGCCTGGCCCAGACGGTGGCGGGCGTGCAGATGAACCGCTTCTGCGCCTCGGGCCTCGAGGCTGTGAACACGGCGGCGGCCAAGGTCGTCTTCGGCGAGGCCGACGCGGCCATCGGCGGCGGCGTCGAGAGCATGAGCCGGGTCAAGATGGGCTCGGACGGCGGCGCCTGGTCGGCCGACCCGGACGTGGCCTTCACCACCGGCTTTGCGCCCCAGGGCATCGGCGCCGACGCCATCGCCACCCTGGCCGGCTTCAGCCGCACCGACGTCGACGCCTTCGCCGCCGAGAGCCAGAAGCGCGCCGCCGCCGCCTGGGCCGCCGGCCGTTTCAAGACCTCGATCGTGCCGATCAAACACTGCGGCATGACCGTGCTGGACCACGACGAATTCATCCGCCCGGACACCACGGTCGAGACGCTGAGCGCCCTGAAGCCCTCGTTCGCGGGCCTGGGCGCGGCCGGTTTCGATTCGGTGATGCGTCAGCGCTATCCCGAGATCGAGGCGATCGACCACGTGCACCATGCGGGCAACTCCTCGGGCATCGTCGACGGCGCCTCCGGCGTCCTGATCGGCACCAGGGAGATGGGCGAGAAGATGGGGCTGAAGCCCCGCGCCCGTATCGTCGGCTCGGCCTCGATCGGGTCTGAGCCGACCATCATGCTGACCGGCCCGGTCGCCGTGACGCAGAAGGCCCTGGCCCGCGCGGGCATGAGCATCGGCGACATCGACCTGTTCGAACTGAACGAGGCCTTCGCCTCGGTCGTCATGTATTTCATGCAGCAGCTGAAGGTGTCGCACGACAGGATGAATGTGAACGGCGGCGCCATCGCCATGGGCCACCCGCTGGGCGCCACGGGCGGGATGATCCTGGGCACCCTGCTGGACGAGCTGGAGCGCACGGACAAGGCGACCGGCCTCGCCACCCTCTGCGTCGGCGCCGGCATGGGCACCGCCACCATCATCGAGCGCGTCTGATCGCGATCTGACAGTCAGGACAACGACATGAACAACTTCACCGTTTCGGTGGACGCCGACGGCGTCGCCACCTTCCTGTTCGACGTGCCGGGGCGCACGATGAACACCTTCACCGACAGCGCCGTGGCCGACATCGACGCCATCGTCGCCACCATCCGCGACGATGCTTCGATCAAGGGCGCCATCCTGGCTTCGGGCAAGGCGAACGGCTTCTGCGCCGGCGCCGACCTGGGCGAACTGGGCGAGACCGCCGGCGGGCGGGCCGAGGGCGCGGCCCGCGAAGCCGCCCTGCCGGGCACCTCACGCATGAGCCGGGCGCTGCGGGCGCTGGAGACGGTCGGCAAGCCGGTCGCGGCGGCCATCGAGGGCGTCGCGCTCGGCGGCGGCTTCGAGTTCGCCCTGGCGGCCCACTATCGCGTCGCCTCGACCAAGGCCAAGGTCGGCCTGCCGGAAGTGACCATCGGCCTGCTGCCCGGCGCCGGGGGCACCCAGCGCGTGCCGCGCCTGGCGGGCGTGCCCGCCGCCCTGGACCTGATGCTGACCGGCGCCCCGGTCGACGCGGAAAAGGCCAAGGCCATCGGCATCGTCGACGAGGTGGTCGAGCCGGGTCAGGCCCTGGCCGCCGCCAAGGCCTGGATCATGAATGGCGGCGAAGGCGTCCAGCCCTGGGACCGCAAGGGCTATGTCATGCCCGACGGCCCCTATAGCGAGGCCGGTTCGGCGGGCTTCATCCTGACCCCGGCCAAGATCATGGCCAAGACCTACGGCAACTATCCGGCCCAGAAGAACATCGCCCGCTGCGTCTATGAGGGCTTCAACCTGCCGATGGATTCGGCCCTGCGCGTCGAGGCGCGCCTGTTCCTGGACACCCAGCAGACGCCACAGGCGCGGGCCATGATCCGTTCGCTGTTCCTGTCGAAACAGGCTCTGGCCAAGGGCGGCGCCCGTCCCGAGGGCGTGCCGACCTATGCCGTCAAGAAGGCCGCCGTCCTGGGCGCGGGCATGATGGGGGCGGGCATCGCCTACGCCCAGGCGCGGGTCGGCATCGACACCGTGTTGATCGACGTGGCCCAGGCCGGCGCCGATAAGGGCAAGGCCTATTCCGAGAGCCTGGTCGCCAAGGCCGTGGCCAAGGGCGCCATGTCGCAGGCCGCCGCCGACGAGCTGGTCGGCCGCATCACCGCGACCACCGACTATGACGCCATCAAGGGCGCCGACCTGGTGGTCGAGGCCGTGTTCGAGGACCGCGCCCTGAAGGCCGACGTCACCAAGCGCGCCGAGGCCCAGATCGGGCCGGACGCCGTGTTCGCCTCGAACACCTCGACCCTGCCGATCACCGGCCTGTCGGAAGCCGCCGAGCGCCCGGCCAACTTCATCGGCATCCACTTCTTCTCGCCGGTCGACCGGATGGAGCTGGTGGAGATCATCGTCGGCAAGACCACCTCGCAGGAGACGTTGGCCAAGGCGCTGGACTACTGCAAGCAGCTGAAGAAGGTGCCGATCGTCGTCAACGACAGCCGCGGCTTCTTCACCAGCCGGGTGTTCGACACCTATATCCGCGAGGGGCTGGAGATGCTGATCGAGGGGATCGCCCCCGCCATCATCGACAACGTCGGCCGCATGACCGGCATGCCCCGCGGCCCGCTGGAGCTGCTGGACGACGTGGCCATCGATCTGGTGGACCGGGTGGCGGGTCAGCGCCGCATCGACCTGAACCTGCCGGCGCCGGTGGCGGGCGACACCGACAAATTCCTGATCGACATGGTCGCCCAGGAGCGTTGGGGCCGCAAGAACGGCAAGGGCGTCTATGACTATCCGCAAGGCGAGCCCAAGCGGCTGTGGGCCGGTCTGGCGGACATGTATCCGGTCAAGATCAGCGAATCCTCGCCGGAACTGGTCGAGCATCTGAAGCAGCGCCTGCTGTATCGTCAGGCGGTCGAGGCCGCGCGCTGCATGGACGAGAACGTCGTCACCGCCGCCCGCGACGCCGACGTCGGCGCCATCCTGGGCTGGGGCTTCGCGCCCTGGACCGGCGGCCCGATCAGCCTGATCGACAGCACGGGCGTGGCCGAGTTCACCGCCGCCTGCGAGGCTCTGGCGGCGCAATACGGCGAGCGGTTCGCGCCGCCGGCCCTGCTGAAGACCATGGCTGGGAAGGGCGAGCGCTTCTATCCGGCGCCCAAGCCGCTGGCGGCCTGACCAGGTCCACAGGCTGAACAGGAAAGGGCGGGACGCTGGCTGGCGTCCCGCCCTTTTTCTTCCCTCTCCCGGCGGGAGAGGGCTTGAGCGCACGGCGGCGCAGCCGTCGTTCTGGCGCGAAAGGGTGAGGGATTGTCCTGTCCGTCGGCGTGAGCCGTGGCGCGGCGGCTTACGCCGACTTCACCCGCCAACCCTCACCCTTTCGCCTTAGCCAATCGCCTTCGGCTCTTGGAGGCTCAAGCCCTCTCCCATCAGGAGAGGGTTTTCTCAGGCCAGGTTCAGATCTTTCAGCACCGCGTCGCGCACCGGGTTTTTCTGGATCTTGCCGGCGGCGCTGCGGGGAAGGCGGGTTTCGCTGAAGCTGACGCTCTTGGGCGTCTTGTAGCCGGCGATGCGCTGGCGGCAGAAGGCGGACAACTCCTCGAAGCTGGGCTGGGGGGCGCCGACCTTGCACACCACCACGGCGTGGACCCGCTCGCCCCAGACCGGATCGGGGACGCCGATGACGGCGCTTTCCTCGACCGCCGGATGCCAGGACAGGGCGTTCTCGACCTCGATCGAATAGATGTTCTCGGCCCCGGACACGATCATGTCCTTCAGCCGGTCGGTGATGTAGATGTAGCCGTCCTCGTCCATCCACCCTGCGTCGCGGGTGTGCAGCCAGCCGTCGCGCATGACTTCGGCGGTTTCCTCGGGGCGGTTCCAGTATCCCATCATGACATTGTCGCCGCGGCCGACGATCTCGCCGATCTGTCCGCGCGGGACCTCGTTTCCGGCCTCGTCGACGATGCGGATTTCAAAGCCCGGCGCGACCTTGCCGCATGAGCGCAGGCGGGGATGGTCGTCGGCGCACTGGTGGTCCTGAGGCGTCAGCACCGTGACGGAGGCCATCTCCGTCTGGCCGAAGCCCTGGATGAAACTGACGTGCGGAAACTTTTCGCGCGCCAGCGCCAGGGTGGCGGCGGGCAGGGAGGAGCCGCCGTAGCCCAGCATCTTCAGTTGCGACAGGTCCAGTTGATCCAGCCGGTCATACTTGGCCATGCGGTCGATGACGGCGGGCACGGTGAAGCAATGGGTCACCCCATGCTCGGCGATCGCCTCCAGCATGCTCTCGGCGTTATAGCTGCGGCGGAAGACGTGTGTCGCGCCCGTCATGGTGGCGAACAGGATGCCGATATCCGCCAGGTGGAACATCGGCGCGGCGTGAAAATTCACTCCCGTCTCGTCGAAGGGAATCGTCATCAGCAGGTTCGAGGCGATGGCGTGCAGGTTGCCGTGGCTGAGCATCACCCCCTTGGGCAGGCCCGTGGTGCCGCCGGTGTAGAAAACGCCCGCCAGATCCTCGTTGGTGGCCAGATGCTCCTCAGCGGGTTCGGACGCCCGGATCAGCCCCTCGTGCGTCAGGCGTGCGTCATCCGCCGCGCCGTCCATGGCGATCAGGCGCCCGACCGCGCCCTCGGCCAGAAGCTGTTCGGCGACAGCGGAGAACTCCTCGCCGAAGCACAGAATCTCGACGCCCGCGTCTCTCAGCTGGAAAGCCAGTTCAGGCGTGGCCAGTCGGGTGTTCAACGGCGTCAGCACGCCCCCGGCCCAGAGCACGGCGAAATAGGTCTCGAAGTAGGAATCGCAGTTGTGCGCCAGGATGGCGACCCGGTCGCCGACCTTCAGATTCGCTTGATCGCGCAGACCTCCCGCCAGACGGGCGACGCGGTCGCCGACCTCGCGCCAGGTGCGGCGACGCTCGCCGTCGATGGTGGCGGTGCGCGTCGCAGCCGTGACGACGGCGCGAACGAGGCCCTGGGTGACTCGCATCGAAAGGGGTGCTCCTGCCGCCTCTGAAGGCGGGAAATATTGTCAAATCTATTGACATCTAATCCCGCCCCGAACCATGTCTGTCAACTCATGTTCAGGCGTTTTTCCGCCGATCTCGCCGCGACTTGCACGGCCGGGCGGCGCGGCGAGGTGTGTGATGATCGGTTTTGAGCGAAAGGGCGCAGGGGTCGTTATCCGCCTGGACCAGCCGCAGCGGATGAACGCCCTGACCGAACCCATGGTCGAGGCGCTGGCGGCCGCCGTCGACGCCGCCGTCGTTTCGGGAGCACGAGCGCTGATGATCACCGGAGCGGGCCGGGCCTTCTGCGCCGGCGGCACGCTGTCCGAGCCGCTGCCCGATGACGCCGGAGCCATTCTCGAAAGCCACATCAACCCCCTGCTGCTCCAGCTGGCGGACCTGCCGATTCCCGTGATCGCGGCGGTGAACGGGCCGGCGATCGGGGCAGGGGCGTCCATCGCCCTGGCCGCCGACATGATCCTCATGTCGCGTTCGGCCTTTCTGGCCTACGCCTTCGCCCAGGTGGGTCTGGCGCCGGACGGAGGAGCCAGCTGGCTGCTGCCGCGCACCCTGGGCTGGCATCGGGCCATGGGACTGATGATGACCGGCGCGCGCATCAGCGCCGAACAGGCGGTCGACTGGGGCCTGGCCTGGAAGGCCGTGGAGGCCGAGGCCCTGGCGGGAGAGGCTGAAAGCCTGCTGGAGCAACTGGCGAGCGGCCCGACCCTGGCCTACGCCGCCGTGCGTCGCACCGCCCGTGCGGCGCTGGATCTCGATTTCACTGGGGCTCTGGCGGCTGAACGCGAGGCGCAGAACCGGGCCGGCCGCACCGCCGATTTCCACGAAGGCGCCGCCGCCTTCATCGCCCGCCGCCCAGCCCGGTTCTCGGGCCGCTGAAGGAGATGGCGATGACCGCGCCCCGAACCCTGCTGGACAAGATCTACGACCGGCACCAGGTCGCCGACCTCGGCGGCGGCGACATGCTGATGTATGTCGACTTCCACCTGGTCCACGAAGTCACCAGCCCCCAGGCCTTCGAAGGCCTGCGTCAGCGCGGCATCGGCGTTCATGCGCCGGGGCGAACCCTGACCGTGGCCGACCACAATGTGCCGACCCTGAACCGGGCGGCCGGAATCCTCGACCCCGAAAGCCGGGCGCAGATCGAGCAGTTGCAGACGAACGCCGCCGAGTTCGGCCTGCCGTGGATTCCGCTGGACAGCGTCGATCAGGGCATCGTCCACGTCGTCGGGCCGGAGCAGGGGCTGACCCTGCCGGGCATGACCATCGTCTGCGGCGACAGCCACACCGCCACCCACGGAGCCTTCGGGGCCCTGGCCTTCGGCATCGGCACCTCCGAGGTCGAACATGTGCTGGCGACCCAGACCCTGGTGCAGAAGCGCGCCAGGTCGATGCTGATCGAGGTGGAGGGGGCGCTCGGATTCGGGGTCACGCCCAAGGATCTGATCTTGGCCATCATCGGCCGGATCGGCGCCAACGGGGCGACCGGCTACATCATCGAATACGCCGGCCAGGCGATCCGCGACCTGGACATGGCCGGGCGGATGACCGTCTGCAACATGTCGATCGAGGCGGGCGCGCGCGCCGGCCTGATCGCGCCGGACGAGACGACCTTCGCCTGGCTGCGCGGCCGCCCCCATGCACCACGAGGCGCCGCCTTTGACGCCGCCGTCGCCGACTGGCGGACCCTGGCCGGCGATCCGGGCGCGACCTATGACAAGACGGTGCGCATCGACGCCGCCGCTGTCGAGCCCATGGTGACCTGGGGCTCCAGTCCCGAGGCGGTGACGACCATCGGCGGCCGCACGCCTGAAGTGGCGGCGATCAGGGATGCGGGGCGGCGCGCCCAGATCGAGCAGATGCTGACCTATATGGGCCTGGCGCCGGAACAGCCGCTGGACGGCCTGGCCATCGACACGGTCTTCATCGGCAGTTGCACCAACGGCCGGCTGGAGGATCTGCGCGCCGCCGCCTACGTCGCACGCGGCCGTCATGTCGCCGAGGGCGTGCGGGCCCTGGTCGTGCCGGGGTCCGGTCACGTCAAGGCGGCGGCCGAGGCCGAGGGGCTGGATCGGGTGTTCATCGACGCAGGATTCGAGTGGCGCGAGCCGGGCTGTTCCATGTGCCTGGGCATGAACCCGGACCGGCTGTCGCCGGGCGAGCGTTGCGCCTCGACCTCCAACCGCAATTTCGAGGGCCGTCAGGGACCGGGCGGCCGCACCCATCTGGTGTCGCCGTCGATGGCCGCCGCTGCGGCCGTGGCGGGACGGCTGGTCGATGTCCGGAGTCTTGTCTGATGCAGCCTTTCGTCACCCTGGACGCCGTCGCGGCGGCCCTGCCCATCGCCAATATCGACACCGATAAACTGGTCCCCGGCCGCTTTCTGAAGGGCGTGACGCGGGCCGGGCTGGGGCGCATCCTGCTGCATCCCTTGCGGTTCGATGCGGATGATCGGCCGCGTTCGGACTTCGTTCTGAATCAGTCGCCGTGGGACCGGGCGGGGGTGCTGATCGCACTCGATAATTTCGGCTGCGGCTCCAGCCGCGAACACGCGCCCTGGGCCTTGGCGGATTTCGGCATCCGCTGCGTCATCGCCCCCAGCTTCGCCGACATCTTCCGCAACAACTGCCTGAAGAACGGCATCCTGCCGCTGATCCTGCCGGAGGCCGACTGCCTGGCGTTGATGGACCTGGCGCGCGATCCGGCGACGGCGCTTTTCAGCATCAGCCTGCCGGATCAGACGGTGACGGCGGGCGGGCGCGTCTGGTCGTTCGACATCGGCGCCGCCGACAAGATCAAGCTGCTGGAAGGCAAGGACGAGATCGATGTCGCCCTGGCGCGGATGGCTGAGATCGAGCGCTTCGAGGCGGGCATCGGCTATGCGGCGCCGCAACTGGGCGCAGTCTAGACCTATCCGTCGGACCGGCGGTGCGCCGGGTCCGACGGGGGCTCGGGGAGAGTGTCAGACGCTGAGCCAGCGTTGAAGGACATCCGCCGTGTCCTGACCGACCTCCAGCGGGGCGGGGCGGCGCACGGAACCCGGCGTGGCCGACAGCTTGGGGAAGACGCCCTGCATCGGCACCTTGCCCAAGACCGGGTCCTCGACCTCGATGATGGCCTGACGCGCCGCGAAATGCGGATCGGCCATCATGTCCTCGGCGTCGAAGACGCGGCCAGCCGGAACGGCGTGTTCGATCATCAGGTCTTCCAGGGCCTGCACCGTCAGGGTCGCGGTCCACTCGCCGATCAGGGCGTCCAGCTCGCTCTGATGCTCGCCGCGCGCCAGATGGGTGGCGTAGCGGGCGTCGGTCGCCAGTTCAGGGCGGCCCATGGCGGCGCACAGGCGGGCGAAGACCGCGTCCTGATTGGCGCCGATCAGATACTCGCCGTCGGCGCAGGGATAGACGTTCGACGGCGCGATCTTGGGCAGGACCGAGCCGGTGCGCGTGCGTTTGTGCCCGTTGACGGCGTATTCCGGGATCATGCTCTCCATGACCTGCAGCACGCTTTCGTACAGGGAGCTGTCGACCACCTGGCCCCGGCCGGTGCGCTCGCGGTGCTGCAGCGCCGCCAAGGCGCCCATGCAGCCGTAGGTGGCGGCCAGGGTGTCGCCGATCGACACCCCCATGCGCGACGGGGCGCGATCCGGTTCGCCGACGATGCCGCGCCAGCCGCCCATGGCCTCGCCGATGCCGCCGAAGCCGGCGCGTGAGGAATAGGGGCCGGTCTGGCCGTAGCCCGAAACCCGCACCACGATCAGACGCGGGTTGGCCTCCGTCAGATCGGCCGGGGCCAGGCCCCATTTCTCCAGCGTGCCGGGGCGGAAGTTCTCGATCAGGATATCGGCCTGGGCGATCAGGTCGCGCGCCGTCTGCTGGCCCTCGGCCGCACGCAGGTCGACCGCGACGGAGTATTTGTTGCGCGCGATGACCCGCCACCAGGTCGGCGTCTCCCCCTGGCCCCAGTGCCGCATCGGGTCGCCGACGCCCGGCGCTTCCAGCTTGATCACCTCGGCGCCCATGTCGCCCAGCAACTGGCCGCAGAAAGGACCGGCTATCAGTTGGCCCATCTCGACGACCTTCAGCCCGTGCAGAGGGCCGTTCACCGGTTGGCTGGTCACGAGGGCATTCTCCATAACGTCAATTAATCTTACAATCACTGGCGAGGTGACGATCGAAAGTCAACGGCGGCTCCAGGGCTTGTGATTGCCAAATAAATTGACAAAACTCTTCGCCAGATCAGCGAAAGATCGGCTGCAGCCGACGCATCGGGAGACATCATGCTGCTTCATATCGTGGCCAGCCCGAAGGGGGAAAGGTCGGCGTCGCGGTCGCTGGCGGATCGCTTCATCGCGACCTGGCGGGAACAGAATCCGGATGAAGAGATCGACACCCTGGCCCTGTTCGAAGAGGACCTGCCGCGCTTCGAGGCCGAACACGCCTTTCGCAAGTTCGCGCCCATCTTCGGCGAGGAGGTCTCGTCGGAGGCCGAAGACGCCTGGCGGATCGTCACCGACGCCGTGGCGCGGCTGGATCGCGCCGACCGCATCCTGCTGTCCTGCCCCATGTGGAATTACAGCATTCCCTGGGCGCTGAAGCTCTACCTCGACATCATCGTCCAGCCGCGCGTGACCTTCGGCTACAAGGCCGACGAGATGCGTCATGTCGGCCTGCTGCGAAACCGGCCCATGCAGATGATCCTGACGCGGTCGTCGACGATGGCCGGCGACTATGTCGACTTCCAGCTGCCCTATCTGAAGCACATCTTCGAGACCATCGGCATCCGTGACATCCGCGCCCTGGTCGTTCCCGCGACGACCCGGCCGGGGGCGGAGGCGCGCGAGGCCTACGTCCGCAGCTTCGACATCCAGGCGGACGCCGCCGCCCGCGCTTTCTGAGCCACATCATGCACCCCAGCCATTTCGCCGCCGCCACGCCCGACAAGCCCGCCGTCATCATGGCGCAGACAGGGGCCGTCACGACCTTCCGTCAGATGGAGGACGCCTCCAACCGGGCGGCGCATCTGCTGCGATCGCTGGGGCTCCGGCCCGGCGACGCCGTGGCCGTCTGTCTCGGCAATACGCCGGACTATTTCGCCCTGGCCTGGGCGGCCCAGAGGTCGGGACTCTACTTCGTCGCCCTGTCGTCCCGCCTGACTCTGGCCGAGATCGACTACATCGCCCGCGACTGCGGGGCCAAGGTGCTGATCGCCGGCGCCGACCTGCCGAACACCGCCGCGTTGCCGACCAGCCTGTCCGATCTGGCGCTGTTCTCGCTGGGCGGGGCCATGACGGGTTTTCGCGTCTGGGAGGACGAGGTCGCGGGCCAGCCTTCGACCCGCATCGCCGATGAGGTGGCGGGCGGCGAGATGCTCTATTCCTCGGGCACGACGGGACGGCCCAAGGGCATCCGGCCGGAACTGCCCGCCGACGGCGACATCACCGCCATGCCGATGACGACCGTGGTCGCCAAGACCCGTTTCGCCGTCGATGAGGCCAGCGTCTATCTGTGCCCGGCGCCGCTGTATCACGCCGCGCCTCTGCGCTGGTCGATGGCGGTCCAGCACCTGGGCGGCACGGTCGTGCTGATGGAGAAGTTCGACGCCGAACTGGCCCTAGCCGCCATCGACCGGCATGGGGTGACGCATAGTCAGTGGGTGCCGACCCACTTCATCCGCATCCTGAAGCTGCCTGCCGAAGTGCGCGCCAAATACGACGTATCGACGCTGAAGCTGGCCATCCACGCCTCGGCCCCGTGCCCCGTGCCGGTCAAGCAGGCGATGATCGACTGGTTCGGCCCGATCCTGGTGGAATACTACGCCGGGACCGAAGGCAACGGCATGACCATCATCAACTCGCAGGAGTGGCTGAAGAAGCCTGGGTCGGTAGGCAAGGCGAACTTCTGCGTTGTCCATATCTGCGACGACGAGGGGAAGGAACTGCCGCCCGGCGAGGTCGGCAACATCTATTTCGAGGGCGACCACCCGTTCGAATACCACAACGACCCGGACAAGACGGCCACCGCCTATGACGCGCGCGGCTGGACGACCCTGGGCGACGTGGGGCGGCTGGATGAGGACGGCTATCTGTTTCTGACCGACCGCAAGAGCTTCATGATCATCTCGGGCGGGGTGAACATCTATCCGCAGGAGATCGAGAACCTGCTGATCCAGCATCCCAGGGTGGCCGACGCCGCCGTCATCGGCGCGCCTTGCCCCGAGATGGGCGAACGGGTGGTGGCGGTGATCCAGCCCGCCGACTGGGCGGACGCCACGCCTGAGTTCGCCGCCGAGCTGTCGGCCTGGGCGCGCCAGTCGCTGTCGGGCGTCAAGCTGCCGCGTCAGTTCGACTTCATGCGCGAACTGCCCCGTCATGACACGGGCAAGCTCTACAAACGCTTGATCCGGGACGAATACTGGAAAGGCGCGGCGTCAGGCTGACGGGCGGCGCCGTCCTCTCCCTAAACTCACGGAGGCTGGTCTTGATCGATCTGCACGGCTGCGACACGCCCAATGGGCACAAGGTGGCGATCATGCTCGCCGAGACGGGGCTGGAGCACCGCGTTGTCCCATACAACCTGTTCGAAGGACGGCACCTGACTTCCGAGTTCGGCGCCATCAACCCCAACCGTCGCCTGCCGGCCCTTGTGGATCACATGCCGATCGGAGGCGGCGAGCCGCTGGCCCTGTTCGAGTCGGGCGCCATTCTTCTGTATCTCGCCGAGAAGTCCGGGCGGTTTCTGCCTGACGCGCCGCGTCTGCGGCATACGGCGGTCACCTGGCTGATGTGGCAGATGGCCAGCCTGGGGCCGCAGCATGGCCAGGCGCACCACTTCCTGCGCTATTGCCCCCAGCCGGACGCCTATCCGGTCCAGCGTTACACGCGCGAGGCGCGACGTCTGTTCGACGTGCTGGAGACCCGGCTGACGCAGGCGGACTATCTGGCCGAGGAATATTCGATCGCCGACATGGCCTGCTGGCCCTGGGTGCGCGCCAGCCGCGCTATCGACATGGACATCGCCGAATGGCCCCGTCTCAAGGCCTGGTTCGACCGGGTCGGCGCCCGTGACGCCGTGAAAACCGCGGGCGCGGTCGCCGCCGATCATCCCGCCGCGGCGCGTCACATGACGCTGACGGCCGAGCAGTGGTCCGTGTTGTTCGGTGACAGGATGTTGTCGGCGGTGCGTGAAGACTCCGCCATGTCTTGAACCGGTTCCCGGCGCTTGAAGACGAAACCCCCGCCGGGACGACCCGGCGGGGGTTTTTCATTGACCGGATAGGCCGGAGCCTCAGACCGCCTCCGCCTCGGCGCGGTCGTTGTCCTGCACGGCGGCGATGATGGCCTTGCGGGCGAGCAGCAGCAGGCAGATCCCGATCGTCAGCGACAGGGCCGTCACCAGGGCCAGGGCCTTGCCCAGGCTGGTCGGGCCGTCGAACAGGTGCTCGCTGACGAAGCCGGTGAGCAGCGGGCCCAGACCCATGCCGGCCATGTTGGCCACCAGCAGATAGATGGCGGTCATTCGCCCGCGCATGGTGGCGGGCGTCAGGATCTGCAGCGTGCCGGCCTGCAGCCCGCCGATGGTCGAGACCGTGGCCATGCCCGCGGCCGCCAGGATCAGGGCGACGGTCGTGTCGCTGACCAGATAGGCGCCGATCATCAGGGGGAACTGGATGATGGCCGAGGCCACGACCACACGCACCGGGGCGTCCGGATGGCCGCGCTTGGCCGATCGGTCGGAGAGCAGGCCGCCGACCGCCAGGCCGATGGTGCCGAACAGGCCGATGATGACGCCGAAAGCCAGGCCGAGTTGGGCCGGGCTCATGCCATGGGCGCGGGCGAAGTGGACGGGCGCCCACAGCATGGCGCCATAGGCTGCGATGACGATGATGGAGTAGCCGATGACCACCGCGCCGAAAGCGGCCTTGTGCCTCATCGCCAGGGCCCACAGGGCGCTCAGCGGCGGAGCCTTGGCGGCGCCCTGACGGCGCGGCGCCTCCCGCACGGTCAGCAGCATGACGACGGCCAGGGGGACGCCCAGCAGGCCCACGGCGACGAAGGCCAGGCGCCAGCCTGTCAGTTCGCCCCAGGGCATGGGGATGACTGTGGCCATCGCCCAGGCGACCAGCACGCCCCCGAACAGCATGGCCGCGCCTCCGCCCAGCGAGACCCCCATGTTGTAGAGGCTGACGGCGAAGCCCAGCTTTCGCTTCTCGAAACGGTCGGCGATGGTGGAATAGGCGGCGGGAGACAGGGTGGCTTCGCCGATGCCGACCATGGCGCGGGCGGCCAGAAGGCTGAGAAAGCCGCCGGCGAAGCCGCTGAGGGCGGTGGCCGCGCTCCAGCCCAGGACGCCGCCGACCATCAAGTTCCGACGGTTGCCGTTGTCGGCGATCGAGCCGAACGGCACGCCCATGATCGAATACAGCAGCACGAAGCCGAAACCGACCAGCAGGCCGACCTGGGTGTCGCCCAGGCCCAGTTCGCTGCGGATCGGGTCGATCATCAGGCTGATCAGCACCCGGTCCATGAAGGACAGCATGTAGGCGACCATCAGCACGAGGACGACATAGATGGCGTAACGCGGACGCGCGGAGACGGCGGGCGACGCGGCGTAAGGGGGCGGGGCGGTGGTCATCCGCGAACTCCTGGATACTGGGGCGGGAAGGGGGGAGGGCGCATCAGGCGGCGGCCGCGTCGGCCTGGGCGCGCCAGGCGATAAGCGGGGCTGAGTCGAAATACTCCTCCAGCCGGATGATGCGGTCGTCTTGAATCTGGCAGACCAGAACGGCGGGCAGGACGAGAACCGGTTCCGCCTTGTGCGTGGCGTGCAGCACGTGCTGCTGCACATAACCGCCTGGGCGGTTCGGGCCGCCGGGCAGGATGCGGACGCGGCGGTCCTCATAACGACGCTCTGAAGTCTTGGCGACGAAGGCGGCGAGGACGGCCAGATTCGCCTCGCGGTTCACAGCGACGCCTGCGGTGTTCAGCCAGACTTCGGCTTCGGAATGATAGCAGGCCTTCACCGCCTCGATATCGCCGGCCTGGATGGCCGCGATGAAACGATCGGCCAGGGCGAGGATGCGGTCATCGTCGGGTGTGGTCATCGGGGGCGGCTCCAGGTCAGACAATCGGGTGGCTGATCGGCAGGCCGAAATGGCGCCGCCCGACCTGTTCGCGGGCGATGTCCCAGTCCCAGAAGGCGTGGGAGGCGACCGTCGCCAGATCTCTCCAGAAACGCTGGATCGGCTGGTCGTGGTGATAGTTGGACGAGCCGGCGCTGGCCATCATCGCCTGCATGACCTCCCGACCCGTGCGCGCCACATAGGCGGCCGATCCCTTGAGGGCGATCCGATCCTCGGTCGTGAATCCGGTCTGCACCAGGGCCTCGGTGCGGTCGATGTGGGCGCGGCCCAGAACATCGACGGCGCGCGTTGCGATCTGCATCTCGCCCATGACGATGTGGGCGTGCTGCTGATCCTTGACCACGTCGCCCGAGAAGTTGCGCACGCGCCGGTCGACGATGGCTTCAAAGGCGCTCAGAGCGCCTTTCAGCCCGCCGGTCAGCACCGGAACGATCGTCGTGTAGGACATGGGCACCAGGGGGATGGCGTACAGCGGATTGTCGTAAAGCGCCGTGCCGTCCGTCGCCCCCTTGCGCAGGGCGACGCCGTCGATGGAGCGGTGGTCGGGCACGAAGACGTTTTCGGCGACGATGTCGTTGGAGCCCGTCCCGGCCATGCCCGTGAAGCGCCAGGTGTCCACGACGGTGACGTCCGCGACCGGCATGACGAAGCTGCGCGGCGTCTTCTCGTGCGTCATGCCCGAAACCATGACCCAGTCGGCGTGCATCACGCCCGAGCCCCAGGGCGCGCGGCCGGAGATGATCCAGCCGCCCTCGACGGGTTCGGCCTTCATGGTCGGAGCGGTGGCGGCTGGCAGCAGGACGAAGCCGCGCGGACCGAACAACTCATCCTGCGCCTGGGGCGTCAGCTTGGCGGCGTAAAGGTTGTGGCCGATGTAGAAGGAGGCGATCCAGGCGGTCGAGATGCAGCCCTGCGCCAGGACGTCGACGACTTCATAAACCGTCTTCAGATCGGATTCGGCGCCGCCCCAGCGCTTGGGGACCAGCATCTGCACGATGCCTGCATCGATCAGGTCGCGAATGGTGTCGTCGTGCGGACGGCGCAGGGCCTCGGTCTCGGCCGCGCGGGCCTTGAGCGTGGGCAGCAGATCGTGCGCCCGTCCGATCAGTTCGGAGGAGGAAGTCATGGCGGCTCGAAGGACGAAGTTGAGGTCGAAGGGGCCGACGCCTTGGCGACGTCGGCCCCCGATGATCAGAACGTCAGGCTGAGATCGACGCCGATCTCGCGCGGCGGCTGATAGACTCGCGAGGCCAGAAGGTTGCCGACGCCGAAGGTGTTGTTGATCACCAGTTCGTCCGTCAGGTTCTTGCCCCACAGGCTGACGCGCCAGCGGCCGTCCGGCAGTTCCAGCGACAGGCTGCCGTCCACCACGGTGTTCGACTGACGCATGGTCAGATCCGTCGTGGCGTTCAGGGTGCTGAAGCTGGTGTACATGTCTGTCATGTGCCGCACGCTGGCCTGGGCCGTGACCCGGCCGAAGTCGAAGTCGTCCTTGTAGTTGAAGGTGACGCTGTTGCTCCATTTGGGAGCGTAGGGCATCGGCAGATAGGTGCGGTCGATGACGCCCAGACCGTCGCCCAGATCGGCCATGAACTCATCATAGCTGGCGTCCAGATAGCCGACGCTGGCCGAGATGGTGAAGACGTCGGTCAACAGCGCCGTGGCCTCGGCCTCGAAGCCCGAGATGGTGGCCGCGCCGACGTTGGCGACCAGCGTCTGGTTGATCAGCGTGCCGGGGATCAACTGCTGCACGCTTTGCTGCATGTCCTGGTAGTCGCTGGTGAAGACGGCGGCGTTCAGGCGCAGACGGCGGTTGAACAGGTCGCTCTTCACGCCGACTTCGTAGGAGTCGACCGTTTCGGAGTCATAGGGACCGACCGCCAGGAAGGACCCGGCGCGACCGTTGAAGCCCCCTGCGCGGAAGCCGCGCGAATACTGGGCGTAGGTCATCAGGGTGTCGGACCACTTGTAGCTGACGCCGACCTTGGGCGAGAAATCGTCGAAGCTGGATTCGAACGTCTCCGCGTTCGGATAGAACAGCGGCTGGGTGGTGAAGGTCTTCTCTTCCTTGCTGTAGCGGCCGCCGGCCGTCACGGTCAGGCCGGGCAGAACCTCATAGTCGGCCTGGCCGAACACCGCCCAGGAATCGGCCTTCTGCTGGGTGTAGATGGTCGATCCGGCGGTCGGCGAACCGAACACCGTGCCGAACTGACCCGTGGCGATGTCGTATTCCTGGGTCATGTAATAGGCGCCGACCACATAGGTCAGGGGACCGTCGGTGTTGGACGCGAGGCGCAGTTCCTGGCTGAACTGGTCGTGCGTCTCGTCGCGGTGGACGGTCATGAACGGCGTAGGCGTGCCGTCGAAGTCGCTCAGCACCTCGGTGTCGGTCTTGCGGTAGCCGGTGATGGAGGTCAGCTTGACCGGGCCGAGATCCCAATTGGCGTTCAGGGTGACGCCCAGGGCCTCCAGGTCCGAGAAGATGTCGTCGCCGACGTGGCTGAGGAAGGGATCGCCGTCCGTATCGGCCGGCTCACCGAACCCCGGCAGGACCATGGACGGCAGGCTGGCGTTCTCGAACGCCGTGCCGGTGCCCTTGTCCTTGGTGTAGTCGACGATCAGGGTGGCGTCGAAGCTCGCCGTCGGGGTCCACAACAGGGCGCCGCGCATCGAGGTGACGTCCTGGGCGCCCATGTCGCGGCCGTCGTAATTCTTAATGTAGCCGTCGTAGGTCTTGGTCAGGAACGAGAATTTCCCGGCCAGTTGATCCTCGATCAGGGCGCCTTCCACGCCGGCGCGCAGTTCCTGGCGGCCGTTGGAGCCGAACGTCGCCTGGGCGCGGGCGCCGAAGTCGAAAGAGGGGCGTCGCGACTGGACGCTGACCACGCCGCCGATGGTGTTGCGGCCGTACAGGGTTCCCTGCGGCCCGCGCAGGATGGTCACGCCGCCGATGTCGAAGAAGTCCTGCACCGCGCCGACGTTGCGCGACAGATAGACGCCGTCCAACTCCACGCCGACCGACGGCTCGAAGCTGGATTCGACGTCGGCGTAGCCGAGGCCGCGGATGTAGAAGGCGCTGGCGAAGGGATAGGCGCCGACCGGGGCCAGGACCACGTTGGGCACCTTGCCGTCCAGGTTCAGCAGGCTCTCGACCTTGCCGTCCTCAAGCGATTCCATGCTGAAGGCGCTGACCGCCAGGGGCACGTCCTGCAGCCGTTGTTCCCGGCGTTGGGCGGTGACGACGATGTCTTCGACCGCGGCGGCGGGGTCTTCCGAACCCGCTGTCTCCTGAGCCATGACGGGCGACGCGCCGATGGCGGCCAAGGCCGCGCCGCAGTACAGCCAGCGTGAGAATTTCATTCCATCCCTCTCCTTGTTCTCGTTCTGAATGCGAGACAGAGGGATTGGCGCAGCAGTTTTCTAGGTTGTCAAATTTACTAACGTTCTTTGTCAGTTTAATTGACTGTTTTGGTGGCGCGGCCCGCGCCTGCCGAGGGGCCGCCTGGGACCGCCTTTGCGCCGCCCCAGGCGAGACCCGTCAGTAGGTGTAGGTCAAATCGACGCCCCACATTCTGGGTTCGGTGATGTTCACGAACGGGGTGCCCAAGGTGGTGGCGGTGATGTTGTTCACGCCGGTCACATACTGGTTGTCGAACAGGTTGTTGACGTAGAAACCGACCTGATAGCGCTCGTTTGAGTTGCGCCAGTAGAGACGAACGTCCGTTCGGTTCTGCGCCTCGGATGGATCGAACCAGGGGGTCTGAAGGCAAGAGCCCTGGCCCGTGGACGTCTTGTTGCACCGGCCTTCGCCGCGATAGGCGTGGATCAACTGCATGTCGAGCGAGCCGGCGGCGCCGAGGTCCCGCCGATAGGAGGCGCCCGCCGCCGCTGACCACAGCGGCTCGCCGGTCGGCTGCCCGGCCAGATCGCCGTCGTCGGTCATCTTTCGCTTGTAGGTGGCGTCGATGTACTGGGCGTTGGCGAACAGGTTCAGACCGTCCAGGGGCTGGACATCCAACTGCATGTCGACGCCCCAGGCGGTGTCGTCGCTGGTCTCGACCAGATACTGCGGCACGCTGGACCCCGCCGGGGTGACCAGCCGGATCGACTGCTTGCCGTCGTAGTCATACTGGAAGGCCGAGACGTTGAGGCGGGCGTTGGGGCCCAGGCTGCTCTTCAGCCCGATCTCGAAATTCTGGACATCCTCATTGTCGAAACGCGAGGCGACCTCGACGCTGTTGAAGCCCCCGGCCTTGTAGCCCTTGGCGTAGGAGAAGAAGACCATGGCGTTGTCGGTCAGGTGATAGTCGGCGACGAAGCGCGGGCTGAGGTCGGACCAGGAATCGGACAGCTTGCAGGCCACGCCTTCCTGCACGGTGACGCCGTTGTCGCACTCGACCCCGGCCAGGCCGGACAGGTCGAAGACGAAGTCGGAATACAGATAGCCCAGCGCCGGTCCCATGTAGGTATCCAGCACGAAGTTGACCGTGGGGTCGTTGAGCACGGCGTCCAGTTCGGGCGCCACGCGCGGGCCGTTCAGCCACTGGAACGTCTTCTTGTCGCGGGTATAGCGCAGGCCGAACGTCAGGTTCAGGCGGTCGTTGGCGGTCCAGATGACGTCGGCGAAGAGGGCGGTCGCGTCGAAATCACCCTCGTTGATCATGTCCTCCTGCCAACTGTGGCCCAGCGTGCTGGTGGGGATGCCGGCCATGTCCAGGATCATGTCGGCCAGCGTGAACAGCGGCTGCCCGGCGGCATTGGTCAGGATGGTGTTGATGCTGTCGGTGGTGGCGTAGGTGTCGCTGCGCTGTTCGGCGTGTTCGCTGTAGTAGCTGGCGCCGGCGATCCAGTTGAACGCGCCGTGTTCGCCGGCGAAACGGAATTCCTGGTACCAGGACCGGTTCTTTTCGCGGTTGTTGGTGTCGAAATACAGGTCCGGCCGGTTGGTGCCGTCCTCGTCCTCGCGGTTCTCGGTGCTGAAGCGGCGGGCCGAGGTCAGGGAGGTGAAGTCGATGTCGCCGAAGGCGTGGGCGATGGTCAGCGTGCCTTCGTCCAGGCGACGCGTCTCGTGGTTGTCGATGACGTCGTTGCGGATCTTGGCCTTGAACGGATCGAGGTAATCCGCCGGATCGGGCGGGAAGGCCGGCAGGCCGGGCGCTGCGGGCAGGGGAGCGACGCCGATCGCCGGGCGAGCGTCCTGATCGATTTCGTCATGGGTCCAGCTGAGGATCATCTGCGTCTGGGGGCCGACGTCCCAGCGCAGGGCCGCGCGGGCGGCCCAGTTGTCCTCGCGGTCATAGTCCTGGCCGGTGACGTCATCGATGAGCCAGCCGTCGCGACGGTTCACCAGCGCATTGACCCGCAGCGCCAGGACGTCGTTGATCGGCAGGTTGACCAGGCCCTCGAAGCGGCGCTTGTCGTAATCGCCCAGTCGGACGCCGAGGCGCGCCTCGAATTCGTCGCTGGGCTTGTTGGTGGTGATGGATACGGCGCCTGCGGCGCTGTTGCGGCCGAACAGGGTGCCCTGCGGCCCTTTCAGCACCTCGATCCGGGCGACGTCGCTGAACGCCAGCAGGCCGGCGCCCGAGCGCGCCGCATAGACGCCGTCGACATAGACGCCCACCGCCGGGTCGGTGCCGACGCCGAAGTCCGACGTCGAGACCCCGCGAATGCTGTAGTTCGCCTGCGTCGGGCTGGTGTTCGATACGGACAGGCCGGGCACGAAGGCCGAGATGTCGCCCATATCGTCCGCCGCCAGCGACTCCAGGGTCCTGGCCGTGACGACGCTGACGGTGATCGGGACTTCCTGCAGGCTTTGTTCGCGCCGTTGCGCGGTGACGACGACGTCATCGAGCGTCGTGGCCTCCTGCGCCCCGACCTCCTGCGCTCTGGCCTCCTGCGCTCTGGCCAGACCCGACGTCGCCAGGGCGGCGAGCGCCACGCTCCCCGCAAGCGTCGCCTTCAGACAGTGCTCCATCCTGATCATCGCAGCCCCTCCCAAAGCCCCGTTTTCTCAAACTTTACGAAACAGAATATTATTCCGTTTGACAAGGGGCTGCGCGCCGATGTGGCTTACAGAAAGGCGTCCAGTCGTGTTAGACGGCCTGCGGATTGGAATGGAGGGCGGCAGTGACCTCGCGCGCGTCGCAAGAAATCATCACCACGCTGGAACGGCGCACCGCGCCGATGCAGCAACGGGCGCGCGATCGGATCACTCGCGTGTTGGCGGCGACCGAGAAGCTCCTGGCCTCGACCTCCGTCGATACGATCACCACCAGCGCCATCGCGGCTGAAGCCAATGTGCCGGTCAGTTCGATCTATCGCTATTTCCCGAACGTCTTCGCCATCTACAAGGAGTTGTTCGAGACCCTGGTGGCGCAACTGCATGCTCGCATCGCCGAGATCATGGAGAACCCTCGGTTCACGTCGTGGCGCGAGCGCCATCTGCAGGTCATGCTGGCCCTGCGCAAGACGTTGGACGAGGACCCCGCCTATCGCCCCCTGTTCCATCTGATGCTGACGACACGCGAACTGCGCATCGTCAAGGAACAGGCCAACGCCCAGATCGCGGCCTATCTGGCGGCGCGGTGGGAGCAGGGGCTGGACGGCTTCCACGACGGCGCGCCCCTGGCCGTCGCCCGCATGGCCACCGAGATCTTCACCTCATTCGAAACCCTGACCAGCGGCGAGGCCCAGTCGGAATGGACCGACCGTCTGTTCGCGGAGGCGACCGTGGCGCTGGAGCGTTATCTCTCGGCCTATCTGCAGGACTGATCCGGCGCAGACGGCTCAGGCCATGCGCCGGAACAGCGCCAGCTTGCCCTTGGTGAAGGGCGGATAGCGGATGCTGGCGTCCAGGGCGAAGCCGCGCTTCAGCACGGCGCGCCGGTGGCTGAAGGCCTCGAAGCTGTAGCGTCCGTGATAGGCGCCCATGCCGCTGGCCCCCACGCCTCCGAACGGCAGGTTCGGATTGGCCATGAAGATCACGGCGTCGTTGACGGTCGCCGAGCCGGATCGCGTCGAGGCGATGATCCGGTCCGCCGTCGTCTTGTTCCGGGTGAAGGCGTAGAGCGCCAGCGCGGGCGCGCGGGCGTTGATGGCCGCCAGGGGTTCGTCCAGCGTCTGATAGGGCAGGACCGGCAGGATCGGGCCGAAGATCTCCTCGGCCATCACCGGCGCATCGGCCGCGACATCCGTCAGGATGGTGGGCGCGACATAGCAGCCGTCGACATCGGCCTGGCCGCCTATGACGGCGCGGCCGTCGGCCAGCAGGCTCTGCAGGCGCGCGGCGTGGCGCGCATTGATGATGCGGCCGTAGTCGGGGCTTTGCCGAGGGTCGGCGCCGAACATGGTCGTGACGGCGCGCTTCAACTCGTCCAGGAGCCGGGCCTCGACCGAGGCGGCGACATAGACGTGATCCGGCGCCACGCAGATCTGGCCCGCGTTCAGGAAGCGGCCCCAGACGATGCGCCGGGCGGCTACCGTCAGGTCGGCGGTCTCATCGACGATGCAGGGGTTCTGACCGCCCAGCTCCAGCACGACCGGGGTCAGGTGACGGGCCGCCGCCGCCATGACGATCCGGCCGACCCGTTCGCCGCCGGTGTAGAAGATCAGGTCGAACTGCTGGTCCAGCAGGGCCTTGGAGACGGCGGCGTCCCCTTCGACCACGGCGAAGGCGCGCGGGTCCAGATAGCGTTCGACCAGTCGTTTCAGCAGGGCCGAGGACTGGACCGCCATCTCCGAAGGCTTGATGACGGCGCAGTTGCCCGCCGCGATGGCGCCGACCAGGGGGGCTAGAACCAGCTGGAAGGGATAGTTCCACGCCCCGATGATCAGGGTCACGCCGTAGGGCGCCGACTCGATGAAGCTCTTTCCGGGCTGGATCGCCAGGGGGGTGCTGGTCCGCTGGGGGCGGCTCCAGCGGGCGACCTGGTTGCGCGCGAGCGCCGCCTCGCTGGAGACCAGATCGATCTCGGCGGTGCAGGCCTCGGCGAACGGCTTGCCCAGATCAGCCTTCAGCGCAGCGGCGATCTCCGTCTCGTTCTCGACCATCATCCGTTCGAGGGCGGCGAGCTGGGCGCGACGCCAGGCCAGGTCGCGCGTCAGGCCGCTGTCGAAGGCGGCGCGCTGGCGCTCCATGATCGCGGCGATCTGAGGGTCAGGGGTCTGGGCCGCGTCTAACGACATGATCCCTCCAATGAATCGATCCAGGACCGGATCAGGGCCACGCCTTCGTCATGGCGGGTCGAGCGGCCGATCTCGGGCATCATGACGGCCGGATGGGTCGAGCCCATGCGGTAGGCGATGATGGATTCGTCCGCCTTGCCCGGCACGATGTCGAAGCGCAGGTTCCCCGTGCCCGCGCCCGCCGCGACGGGCAGTTTGCACAGGCCGGCGGACCCTGACAGCGGCGAGGCCGCGTCCAGGTAGAGCCCTGAGGTGGCGGCGGCCCCCTTGGGGTTGTGGCAATGGCCGCAGTTGACGTCGAGATAGGCCCTGGCGCGCGCCTCGGTCGGCGCGGCGGCGTCTGTCCAGGACACCTGGAGCGGCGCCTGCCCCGAATCGGCGACGCCCTTCAGATAGCCCATAGCGGTGAGGCGGCTCAGCTGGTTTTCCGACCCGTCCGAATAGGCGAAGTCGCGGTTCAGCAGACGCGCCTTGGGGCCGATCGGCTGGATTTCGCGGGTGGCGACGTTGGTCGCATGGCAGGCGGAGCACTGGGTGGCGTTGGGAACGATGTAGGAGAAGGCTTCGTCCTTGCCGTCCTGACGGACCATGGTCAGGGGCACGACGGCGCCGATGCGATGCAGCACGGCGTCGGTTTGGGCGTCGTTCCACAGATAGGTCAGGGCGGTCCACCCCTCGGCCCGGCGGATCAGCAGGCGGGTCTCGATCATGCGGACCTGATTGAGCTTCAGGCCGTCGCCGGCATGGAATTGCGCCGGGTCCGCCTGTTGCAGCACCCGGCCCTTGGCGCCGGTCTGGTAGAAGAAGGTCTTGGTGATGACCGTGCCGACCGGGAAGGCCAGGGGGCCGTCCGCCGTATAGTCGGCCGCGACGCCGGGCGGCATCCAGATGGTCCGCAGCTTCTGCGCATAGTCGGTGAACAGCGGCGTGGTCAGGTCATAGGGCGTCACGCGCGCGCCGAGGATCAGGGAGCCGTCCGACACCTGGACCATGCCCCATTCCCGGAGCGACTTGGGGTTTTCGCTGTCGAAGTAGGTCGGTTCGGCCAGCGGCTGGGCCGGGGCGGAAGGCTTGGAGCAGCCTGCCGCTCCGATCAGGAGCAGCAGGCAGAGCGCGAACAGACGAAGCGGGGTCATGGGCCGTGTCAGGCTGCGGGCAGGACGACGGGCGTGAGGCGGGGCAGGGTGCACCGGTGCGGCGTCATGTCGGTGTTCGGATTGGCGTATTTGTTCGGCCCGTCGACGTTCAGGATCCCGGCGTCGCCGTTGTCGATGCAGATGCGCAGCTCCGCCGGCAACTGGCCGTTCACCAGCCGCTTGGGATTGACGTAGCCGTCCCACAGGATGTCGGGGAAACGGCCGGTGGGACCGAATTTGGCGATGCGCAGGGCCTGGAATTCCATGCCGTCGGGCGCGTTGCCGCCGCCGCTGAAGCGGTTGTCCTTGATCAGGATGGCCTCGGGATAGGGGTCGAAGTCGCCGCTCATGGCGCTGTCGGAATAGCCGGCGGAGAACAGGGCCGAGATGATGATGTTGGCCGTCTTGTTGTCGGCGATGTCGTTGTCGAAGATCTCGACCTGATCGTTGGAGTTGACGATCACGCCCGTGCCCGCGGGCACGCTGGCGACCGGGGTGCCCGCGTGGCCGAAGTTGCGCGTGTTGTTGGCGACGGCGCGGTTGTTGTAGACGCGCGTCCGATAGCCGGCCTGCTGAAGCTGGGGCATGTTGAAGACAAGGATGCCGCCGGTGTTGTTGGTGGCCAGGTTTTCATAGACGTCGGCGTCGATGCAGTTCTCGATCTCGATGCCGGCGACGTTGAACTCGGCCCGGTTGCGGCGGACCACCACATTCTGCGACTGACCGACATAGATGCCGGCGTCGGAGGCGCCGATCGCCACGCTGTCTTCGATCAGCACGTTCTTGGTCTGGACGGGGTAGATGCCGTAGGCGCCGTTTTCCGTCTTGGGTCCTTGGGTCCATTCCGTGCGGACCTTGCGGACGATGATGTTCTCGCCCTTGTTGATCTTGATGGCGTCGCCCTTGGTGTCCTCGATCGCCAGGTTTTCAATGGTGAAATTGCTGGCGGTGACCAGCAGGCCCTGAGCGCCGGCCGCCTGGTTGCGGAAGTTCAGGATGGTCTTGTCCATCCCCTGGCCGCGAATGGTCACCCCGTCGACCACCAGGCTCAACTCGGTGTCGATGGCGAAGACGCCGGCGGGGATTTCGATCACCGCGCCCGGCTTGGCGTCCATCAACAGCTCCATCAGTTCGTTCTGATAGGTTGTGTTCGCCTTCGCGAGGTCCGTGCCCTTCTCGGTCGGTTTCGACCCGCAGGCGCTCAGAAACAGTATCGCCGCGACTGGCAGCCAGATGCGCATTTTCATGATGTCCCCTCCAGAACGCTCGTGAGTGTTCGCCCAGCCGGAGGTTTTCATAAGGTTCCTCTTGCCGCAAGAAGAAAACGAAACTGTTTCCGTTTTTGAGTCCGTCAAACGAGTCATCGGGGTGATGTCGACCGCCTTCGACGCAAGGATCTTCACTCGCGCGCCGCCTGATATGCGCCGGCCGACGCCGCCGCCGCTGAATGCTCCGCATGGAGAGGGATGGACGCCGGATCGTCGCCTAAGCTTGGCGTGGCTGTAGTCGAAGCGTGAGCCGAACATCATGAATTCGCCCTAGAGCCCCTCTCCGTCGGAGGCGGGGATTCAAAGGCATGAAGTTCAGTGTTTCGCCGCGCGCCATAGCGCCTGTGACCATCGCGGCGCTGGCGCTGGCGACGGCCATGCTGGTCGCTATCGCGCCGGGTTGGGCGCAGGCCGCCGATACGTCGACCGACCGCCACGCCGTGGAGCGCCTGCCGTTGAACCAGAACGGCGGGACCTGGGATTCCAGCCATGTGCAGGGGATCGCCGTCGATGTCGAAGGCGGCTTCATCTATTATTCCTTCACCAACCTGCTGGCCAAGTACGACCTTGAGGGGCGGCTGGTCGGGACGCTGGTCGGCTGGACCGGCCATCTGGGCGATCTGGCGCTCAACCCGGTCGACGGCAGGCTGTACGGTTCGCTGGAGTACAAGGCGGACGAGGCCTTCTACATCGCGGTGATCGATGTCGCGGGCCTGAATGAGGTCGGGGTCGAGGCCAGTCGCAGCGATCTGTTCAGGACGGTCCATCTGGCCGAGGTCGGACGCGATTACGCCGCCGACATGGACGGCGACGGGCGGTTTGACGGCGATACGGCGGACACGCGCGATCATCGCTACGGCGCCTCAGGCATCGACGGCGTGGCGTTCGGTCCGCGCTTCGGACGCAGGGACGGACCGGTGCTGCTGACCGTCGCCTATGGCGTCTATGGCGATGTGACGCGGGCCGACAACGATCATCAGGTCCTGCTGCAATACGACATCGCCGCCTGGGACCGTTACGCCCGGCCGTTGTCAGAGGCGGCGCCGCACCGTGAAGGCCCCGCCGCCCTCGACGGCAAGTATTTCGTCCGCACCGGAAACACGACCTATGGGGTGCAGAATCTCGCCTACGACGCCGAAGCGGGCCGCTGGTTCATGGGCGTCTATCAGGGCCGCAAGCCCGAGTTTCCCAACTATCTGCTGTTCGCCGTCGACGCCGAGGCCAGGCCTGCGCGCGGCGATCTGATCGGCGTGCCCGCCGCGTCGGGCCAGGGCTGGGAGCAGGGGATGCTGCTGCCTCTGGCGCCGGACGGCCTGGAAGACCCGGCCACCGGCCTGCGCGGCTGGCGCTGGAAGGCGGACGTCGGCTTTCAACCGCTGGGACGCGGCCTCTTCTATGTGACGGCGAATTCCGGCGGCAAGGGCGCTCAGACGGCTGACATCGCCCTGATGCGCTGGACCGGCGATCCGCAGGCGCCGTTCGCGCCCGTCGACGCCGAAGAACGCCTGCGACGACTCTCCGCCCCCTGAGCCGCGCCTGACGGCTGCGTTCGCCCCATCGGGCCGCTGTCACGGCGGCCTGCAACCCCTCGCTTTTTCCTCTCCTCCCCAGTTGTTCGAGTAGATTTCCATGAAGATCCGTTCCCGCCATCTCGCCAGCGCCAGCCCGCGAGCCCTGTTGTTGTATCCGCTGATGGCGGCGGCCTTCGCCGCCATCGCGCCGCAGGCCGCCGCGGCGCAGACATCGGGCGAGGCTGCGGCCCAGTCGCCCGTGGCCGCCGGCGCCCTGCGCGGCCGGGTGTTCGACACCGCGACCGGCGAGTTCATCCGCAACGCCGAGGTTCGGGTCGAAGGCACCAGCCTGATCGCCTATTCAGGCGACGGCGGCGTCTTCCGCCTGAGCGGCGTGCCGGCGGGCGAGGTCGTGGTGGTGGTGCGCTACGCCGGTCTTCAGGAGGCGCGGGTGGTCGCCAGCGTGGGCGCGGGCCAGACGGCGGTCGTCGATGTCGAACTGCAGGCGCCGTCCTATGGCGCAGCCGATGACGTGGCCTCGGTCTCGGACATCGTGGTCACCGCCGCGCGCGGCGGTCAGGCCAAGGCGCTGATGGAGCGCCGCGTGGCGATGAACGCCAAGAACGTGGTCCCGGCCGACAACTTCGGAGCCCTGACCATGGGCGACGTCGGCGAGTTCATGAAGTCCATGCCGGGCCTGTCGATCGACTACACCGAGGTCGATGCGACGGCCGTGCGCATCGGCGGCCTGCCGCCCAAATATTCGACCTTCACCATGGACGGGGCCCGCATGGCCACGGCCACCTCGAACAACAACTCGGGGCGTCAGAACTCGTTCGAGCAGATGTCGATCACGGGCATCGAGACGATCGAGCTGAACCACACCCTGCTGGCCAGCATGGACGCCGACTCGCCGGGCGGCAGCATCAACCTGCGCAGCAAATACGCCTTCCAACTGCCTGAGCGTCAGCTGCGCTTCCAGCTGGGCGGGGTGGCGACCTCGGACTCGGCCCTGTCGCGTCACTACATGCCCGACGACAAGAAGCACGCCAGCCTCTACCCCTCGGCCCAGTTCTCCTACGCCGACGTCTTCATGGACGGCCGTCTGGGCGTGGCCTTCAGCGCCAGCCACAACGCCAACTATGTGCAGCAGGACCGCATCCAGACCGACTGGTCCTATCTGGCCGACGGTCGGGTGCTGCCCTATCAGGTCATGTGGCGTCCGGGTCCGAAGCTGACCAGCCGCACGGCCGCCAACCTGGCGCTGGACTACAAGTTCACCGAAGACCTGATCTTCTCGTTGCGCAGCAACTACTCCTTCTATGACGTGGAGTATTTCAACCAGTACACCTACCTGACCTTCGGCACGACGACGACATCCTACGCCACGCCGGAGTCGACGGGCACGCACATCGTGGTCAATCCGGATGGCCGGAACACCCGTCTGCACACCGGCTATTCGCACCGCTACGCCGGGACGCCGACCTATCTGATCGCGCCCAAGCTGGAATATAAGGGCGAGACTTGGGAAGCCGCGCTGCGCGCCAGCTATTCCTCGGCGGAGTTCAACTTCCGCGACACCAGCAAGGGCTTCTTCCAGCGCACCGACAACCACCTGACGGGGATCGGTTTCGAGATGGAGCGCGACTCCACGGAGTCCAACGCCTGGTATCTGCGCCAGACGGCAGGCCGTTCGTGGAGCGACCCGATGAACTTCAACCGCGACATCTCCATCGGCAACAACATCCGTACGGCGGAGTCGGACGCCATCAACGACATGTATGCGTTGAACCTGGACGTGAAGAAGCGGCTGAGCCTGGGCGACGTCCACTTCACCCTGATGGGCGGGCTGGGCGCGCGCAGCAACGACTGGCGCACCGACGAAGGCTCGTATCAGCAGTTCAAATATGTCGGCTCGACCGGCGACCTGACGCAGACGTCGGCTGAGGCGGTTATCCCCTGGACCCAGAAGTACCGCTTCGAGATGATCGGCTTCGATGCGGGGAACATGAACGCACAGGGCTGGCGCGCCGACAGCCACTACGGGATGTACGACATCTATCGCGAGCATCCCGAGTATTTCGTGGCGGACGAGATCGGCAACCTGAAGCGTCGTCTCGACAACAACAAGCGCGTCAAGGAAGACATCACCTCTGCCTATGTCGAGGCGCAGGCCGATGCCGGTCGCGCCCGTTTCGACCTGGGTCTGCGCTATGAGAAGACCGAGACGGCCTCGCGCGTGGCGATGATCCGCCCGCTCAAGGAGGTCACCGACGCCGGCTATTCGGTGAACACCATCGAAGGCCTGCTCTATCAGTACAACGACGGGACCTATCAGGACCGCAAGGGCGACTACGACGACTGGTTCTGGAGCGGCGGGGTCAAATACGACTTCACCGACAAGCTGGTCGGCCAGTTGTCCTTCAGCCAGGCGATCCTGCGTCCCGACTACGGCAATCTGGGCGGCGTGGTGTCGATCAACGACGACACCATGATCGTGACCGTTCCGAACCCCGAACTGAAGCCGGAGCGTTCGACCAAATATTACGCCAGCCTGCAGTATTATCTGGCGCCGGCGGGCATCATCGGCCTGTCCGCCTATCAGCTGGACATGAACGACATGCAGGTCACCGGCATGACGGTGAACCCTGAGGATGTCGGCTTCGATCCGGCCGAATATGCGGGCTACACCTTCCGCAGCGCCCAGAACCTGGACGGAACCAGCACCAATCGCGGCGTGGTGCTGGAGTACAACCAGCAACTGACCTTCCTGCCGGGCGCCTGGCGCGGTCTGGGCCTGCACGGTTCGGTCACCTACCTGGACCCGGACGGCGAACGTCAGGGCACGCCGAAACAGGCGGCCAACTGGGGCGTCCGCTACAACATCGGCCGTTTCGACTTCCAGCTGAACGGCAACTGGCAGTCGAAGTATCGGGTCAGCGGACTGAACAATACGCCGACCACGCCGAACAACGGCATCCTGTATCACTCGCCGCGCGAGCTGTGGAACGTCAGCGTCAACTACAAGCTCAACGACCGCTTCGATCTGATGCTGGCGGGCCGCAACATCTTCAACGCGCCGGACATCATCTATTCCAACGAGCGCGAGCGGGTGCAGCAGTACACCGTCTACGGCTCGATGTGGAACATCGGCATCAAGGGCGTCTTCTGATCCGCCTGAACGCCTGAAGACCCGGCGGCCGCGTCGTCCTGCGACGGCGCGGCCGCTCGAACCACTTTTCCGAGGGACGGCGTCCCCGGATCTTTCTCTTCAAAGGACATCCCATGGCCTTGAGGCTTGATCGACGACGGCTGGTGATGGGCGGCGGCCTGGGCCTGGCGGCCCTGGCGCTGCCGGGCGGCGCGGCGCTGGCGAAGACCCTGTTGAGCGCGTCGGGCTTCACCCACGGCGTGGCCAGCGGCGAACCGGGGCCGGACTCCCTGCTGTTGTGGAGCCGCTACGTCCCCGCCGGGGAAGCGGGTGAAACGCGGCTCGACGCCGAGATCGCGCTGGATCCCGACTTCCGCCAGGTGGCGGCGCGCGGAGTGGTGCGCACGGGCGCCTATCGCGACTGGACCGTCAAGATCACCCTGGACGGGTTGGAGCCCGGCCAGACCTATTGGTACCGCTTCATCGGCCCGGATGGATCGCGCTCGCAGACGGGCAGGGCGCGGACCCTGCCGGTCGGCCGGGCCGAGCGGTTCCGCATCGGCCTGTTCTCCTGCTCGAACCTGCCCATGGGATGGTTCAACGCCTATGCCCATGCGGCGGCGCGCGACGATGTCGACCTGTGGCTGCACGTCGGCGACTATGTCTATGAATACGGCATCGGCTCCTACGCCGCAGACGATCGCATCGCCGAACGCGTGGTCCTGCCGGCCCATGATCATGAGATGGTGGCGCTGGCCGATTATCGCCTGCGCTTCGCCTGCTACCGCGCTGATCCCGACCTGCAGGCCCTGCATGCGGCGGCGCCGATGGTCTGCGTCTGGGACGATCATGAATCGACCAACGACAGTTGGGAGGGCGGCGCCCAGAACCACCAACCGGCGACCGAAGGCGACTGGAGCATGCGCCGCGCCGCCGCCGTCCAAGCCTATCTGGAATGGATGCCGATTTCCGAAGAGCCGTGGAAATCCTATCCGATCGGCGATCTGGCGACCCTCTACCGCACGGAATCGCGTCTGATCGGCCGCACGCGTCAGGCCGATATCGGCGCCGCCTATCGCGAGGGGACCGAAGCCGCCCTGACCGCCTTCCGCGACGGCGCGTGGCAGGACGTCTCGGCCACCATGCTGGGCTCGACCCAGGAGGCCTGGCTGGCGCGCGAACTGCGCACCAACGCCCGGATCACGGCCTGGCAGGTGGTGGGAATGGGCACCATCATGGGCCGCACCGTCATGCCAGGGGATGCGCTGGACTGGTTGCGGCCGGATCTGAGCGAGGGCGCCGTTCGGTCCTTCGCCAACGCCGCGCGGGCAGGGCGGATCGGCCTGCCGATGTGGATGGACCGCTGGGACGGCTATCCGGCGGCGCGCTCGCGCTTCCTCAAGGCGGCGCAGGCGGCCGACGCCGATCTGGTCATGCTGTCCGGCGACAGCCACAACGCCTGGGCCTTTTCTCTGTCGGAAGACGGTCGTCCGGCGGGCGTGGAGTTCGCAGGTCAGGCCGTGACCTCCAACGGGATGGAGAAGCAGTTGGGCGTTGCGCCGTCGGTCGCCGCTCGATCCTTCGTCGCCGCCAATCCGGAAATGGCCTGGGCCCAGCCCAGCGGGCGCGGATACATGATGATCGACATCACGCCAGAGCGCGTCGGCGGCGAGTGGATCTTCATGGAGACAGTCAAGGCGCGCACCTCGGCCGTCGCAGGCGCGCATCGGATGACGGTCGAGAAGGGCCGACGACGCTTCACGGCCTGAGCCCGTCGGACTTGATGTTTCCGGCGCGTCCCAGCAGTATCGTATACGATTCAGGCGCGGGAGAGCGATGTGAGCGTGTTCGAGGCCCAGGAGACGGTCGCCCTGTCGATCGAAGAGGTGTTCGCCCTGTCGCGGCGGGTGCTGACGGGGGCCGGCCTGTCGGCCCCGCACGCCGAGGCGGTGGCCCGCGTCATCACGGCCGGCGAGCGGGACGAGTGTGCGTCCCACGGGCTCTATCGCCTGCCGGGCTGCGTCATGACGATCCGTTCGGGCAAGCTGTCGCCGGATGCGGAGCCTGTCATCACGGACGCCTCGCCCGCCCTGGTGCGGGCCGATGCGGGCCATGGCTATTCCTTGCTGGCGTTCGAGCGGGCCGCGCCTCTGCTGGCGGAAAAGGCCAGGGCGGTCGGGGTGGCGGCCCTGGTCATCAACAACTGCTTCCACTTTTCGGCCCTGTGGCCCGAAATCGAGCAGTTGACGGGCATGGGCGTGGCGGCCCTGGCCATGACGCCCAGCCATTCCTGGGTGGCGCCCGCTGGAGGAAGGCGCGGCCTTCTGGGCACCAATCCGATCGCCTTCGGCTGGCCGCGTCCGGGGCCGCACCCCTATGTCTTCGACTTCGCCACGAGCGCCATCGCACGCGGGGATATGGCGCTGCACGACATCGCCGGGAAGCCGATCCCCGAGGGCTGGGGCGTTGACGCCGAAGGACGTTCGACCACGAACGCCCGCGAGGCCCTGGACGGCGCCATGCTGACCTTCGGCGGACACAAGGGCTCGGCCCTGTCGACCATGATCGAGCTGATGGCGGGGCCGCTGATCGGGGATCTGACCAGCCGAGAGTCCATGGCTTTCGACGACGGCGCCAAGGCGGCGCCGATGCACGGCGAACTGATCCTGGCGTTTGATCCCGCCGTCATGGGCGGCGGAGACGCCGAGGCGAACGCCGCCCGCGCCGAGGCCCTGTTCGCCGCCTTCGCCGATCAGGGCGCGCGCCTGCCGTCGCAGCGCCGCTATGAGGCCCGCGCCCGCAGCCTGGCGCGCGGCGTGCGCACGCCCAAGGTGCTCTACGACCAGATCCTGGCTCTCGGGTTCTGAGCCCGGTTGGAAGCGATCGAACGCGCTGCAGAGGCGGTAGACCGCTTGACTTAATCTGCAATCAGATATCGTATACGATCGTTGTTTGAGGAGGAGTTGTTCATGGCTGGGGCGAAGTTGGACTGGACCGGGGTGATCCCGGCGGCGACCACGCAATTCGACGAAGGACTGGGGGTCGATCTGGACGCCACCCAGACGGTGCTGGACGGCCTGATCAAGGACGGCGTCGACGGCATCATCGTCATGGGCACGGTCGGCGAGAACAACTCGCTGGAGCCGGAAGAGAAGCGCGCCGTCCTGAAGGCGGCGGTCGAGGTCGCCGCGGGACGCGTGCCGATCATCACCGGGGTCAGCGAACTGACCACGGCGCGGGCCGAACGCTACGCCAGGGACGCCGAGGCCATCGGCGTGGACGCCCTGATGGTGCTGCCGGCCATGGTCTATGTGCCGACCCAGGCGGAGTTGGAGGCGCACTTCCGCGCCGTGGCGGCGGCCAGCGGCCTGCCCAACATGCTCTACAACAACCCGCTGATGTATCGGCAGACGCTGAACAACGACGACCTGCGTCGTCTGTCGGACGTGCCCAACATCGTGGCCCTGAAGGAAAGCGCTCCGGACTCGCGGCGCATCACCGACATCGTCAACGAGTTGGGCGACCGCTATGCGCTGATGGTCGGTCTGGACGATGTGGCGCTGGAGGGTCTGATCCTGGGCGCCAAGGGCTGGGTCTCGGGTCTGACCAACGCCTTCCCCGAAGAGTCGGTGGCCCTGGTCAAGGCGGTTAAGGACGGCGACATCGCCCGCGCGCTGGAGATCTATCGCTGGTTCATGCCGCTGTTGCACCTGGATTCCGTGTCGGACCTGGTGCAGTCGATCAAGCTGTCCGAGACCATCATGGGTCGGGGGACCGAGCGGGTCCGCATGCCGCGCATGCCGCTGGCGGGCGCGCGCCGGGCCGAGGTCATCGCCATGGTCGAGAAGGCGGCGGAGACTCGCCCCATCGGTTCGGGCAAGGCTGTGAAGATCGTCTGATCCGGAGTCCCGATGCGCGACGTCTTCTTCTGCATTGACGGTCATACCGCCGGCAACCCGGTCCGCCTGGTCGCCGGCGGCGCGCCCCTGCTGTCAGGGGCCAGCATGGCCGAGCGGCGGCTCGACTTCCTTAGCCGCTATGACTGGATCCGCACCTCGCTGTGCTTCGAGCCGCGCGGCCACGACATGATGAGCGGCGGCTTCCTGTATCCGCCGACCCTGCCGGACGCGGACGCGGGCATATTGTTCATCGAGACCAGCGGCTGCCTGCCCATGTGCGGCCACGGGACCATCGGCATGATCACCTTCGGTCTGGAGCACGGTCTGATCCGGCCGCGCACGCCGGGGCGGCTGAAGGTCGAGGTTCCGGCGGGCCTGCTCGACATCGCGTATGAGACCGAGGGCGATCGCGTGACCTCGGTGCGCATCCGCAACGTCCCGGCCTATCTGGCGGCGGAGGGGATCGAGATCGAGGTCCCGGGCCTCGGTCCGCTGACGGTCGATGTCTCCTACGGCGGCAACTACTACGCCATTGTCGAGCCGCAGGGCGCCTACGCCGGGCTGGATGATCTGGGCGCCAGCCGCATCATCGAACTGAGCGGTCTGGTGCGTGAGCGGGTGCGGGCGGCCTTCCATCCGGTGCATCCGGACGAGCCCTCGATCAACGGCGTCAGCCATGTCCTGTGGGCCGACAGGCCCAAGAGGGAGGGCGCCGACGGCCGCAACGCCGTCTTCTATGGCGACAAGGCCATCGACCGCAGTCCGTGCGGCACCGGCACCTCGGCGCGACTGGCGCATCTGCACGCCACGGGGCGGCTGAAGGTCGGCGACGCCTTCGTCCATGAAAGCTATATCGGCAGCCGTTTCATCGGCCGCGTCGAGGCCGAAACGACGGTGGGCGACCACAAGGCGATCGTGCCTTCGATCGAGGGCTCGGCCGTCGCCACGGGTTTCAACACCATCTGGGTGGATCGTCGCGATCCCTTCTGGGCGGGCTTCCAGGTCGTCTGAGGGAGTTCCGCATCGTAATTACGGCCGTCGCGCGGTATGGCTGGGCCGGGCGACCAGCCCAGCCTTTTCGACTCGATGAACTCCCGCATGGCCGCATCCCCGCTTGAAGTCCGCACCCTGTCCGATCGCCTGATGGAGGTGGTGCGCGACATGATCGTGTCTGGGGCGATCGCGCCCGACGTGCCCATTCGGCAGGATGGTCTGGCGGCCGATCTGAACGTCTCCAAGATTCCTCTGCGCGAAGCGCTGGTGCGGCTGGAACAGGATGGTCTGGTGGTGTCGCACCCCAACCGCGGCTTCTTCGTGCGCGGCATGAGCGCCGCCGAGGCTGAGGAAATCTATGAGCTGCGCCTGAAGCTGGAGCCCGAAGCGGCGGCTGAGGCCTGCCTCGGCGCCGACGAGACCCGGCAGGAGACCGCCCGGCGGGTGCTGGCCGAACTCAACGCGGCGGCGGCGGCCGGTCTGCCGACGGTCGGAGCGCTGAATCGCGCCTTCCACATGGCCCTGGTGCAGCCGGGCCGACGCGCCCTGACCACGGAAATCACCGCCCGCCTTCACGTCATGGCCGACCGCTATGTCCGCAAGCACCTGGAGCACAAGGGCCGTCACCTGACGGCCGAGGCGGAACATCATGAGATCCTGCAGGCGTGGCTGAACCGGGACGCCGCAGCGGTCCGCCGCCTGGTGGCCGAGCACCTGCAACATACTCTGTCCGACCTTCGCCAGGAGTTCGGACAGGAAGATCGGCAAGACTGATCGAAGGCCTCACCCCTGTTCGGCGGCGGCAGCCTCCGGGCGAGCCTTCAGGGCGGTCGTCAACAGGCTGACAGCTGCATAGAGGACCACGGCCACCACGCCCCAGCGCAGCACGGTCAGCGGCAGGGAGGTGATGACGAAGGCGGCCAGCAGCACCGCCGGTATGCCCCCGATCGCCATGCCCAGCACCAGACGCAGGTCGATGCGCTCGCTCCTGATGAATCGCAGGCTCGACACCGGCATCAGGAAGGCGCAGGCGCCCATCATGATGGGGAAGGCCGCCGTGGGGTTCATCCCCATCAGGCTGAGCATGATCAGGGACGGCGCATAAAGGCCGATGCCGAAGCTCATCAGCGCGCCCATGATCAGGTGGGCGACGACGGCGACGACGAACAGGCCGCCGCCCAGCGATACGGCTTCGCCGCCCGCCGGCATCAGGTTCAGATTGGTCATGGCGTAAAGGGCGGCGGCGATCAGCAAGGCCGCGCCCACCACCATCTGCACCGCCCGCACCGGCAGACGCAGCACGATCGGCGCGCCGATGACCGCGCCCAGGATGGAGGCGCCGATACAGGCGATCAGCAGCACCGGGTCGACCTGGATCAGCTTCATGAAGACCAGCCCCTGCATCACCGTCGGCAGACAGTGGCCGGCGTTCAGCACGGCGGGCAGGAAGCTGTCGGGGACCAGTTTGCGGAACCGCAGCCAGGCCGTCGTCGGCGCGAAGGACCCGATGCCCAGGGCGTCGAAGAAGTTGGCGACAGCGCCCATGGCCACGCCCTCGGCCCTGGGCCTCAGGGCTCCGCGCGCCTTGGCCGTGCGCACCAGTTGGACGGCGTAGCAGGCGGCCAGCAGCGCCAGCGCCGTCAATAGAACGGCTACGATCATGTTTCCCTCCCCCGAGGTTTCGCCGCCCTTGCCGGGCGGTTCGAGCCGCAGGAAAACATGAGCTTAAATCAGATACAATATACGTTGCCTGCTTTGAGCGCTCAGGCTTGGTCGAGAGCGCGGGGAGCGGCCGCCGCAATGTACTTGGCGGGCGGCTTGCCCAGGGCGGCCTTGAACATGGTGATGAAGGCGCTGGCGGACTCATAGCCCAGGTCATAGGCGACGCTCTGGACCGAGGCGCCGGACGACAGGCGTTGCAAGGCCAGGACGATCTGCAGCTGCTGGCGCCAGCGGCTGAAATTCATGGCTGTTTCACGCACGACCAGCCGAGTCAGAGTGCGTTCGCTCATGGCGACGCGGCGCGCCCACTCGCCCACGGTGGATCGGTCGCCGGGGTTGTCGATCAGGGCCTCCGCGATGCGGCGCAGGGCGGGGGAGGCCGGGATCGGCAGGTGCAGGGCCGCGATCTCGGTCCGCCGCAGTTCTTCCAGGATGACCTGGGCGATCCGGTCCAGATGGCCGCCGGACGCATAGTCGGGCGTGGGCTGGCGGGCCAGATGGCGGATCATCTCGATCAGCATGGGGCTGAGCGACAGGGTGCAGCATCGGTCGGGCAGGCCGGGCACGTCCGGCTCGACGAACAGCATGCAGACGCGGCCGTTGGCGGTGACGCGGTTGCTGTGCGGCGTGCCGCCGGGCGCCCAGACGCCGCCGCCCAGGGGCGCCATCCACAGGCCGTCCTGCGTCCGGCACATGACCCCGCCCTGCAGCGCGACGACCAGTTGGGCCTTGCGATGGGTGTGCAGGGGCAGTTCGACGTCATGCGCCGATCCGCCCAGGCTGACGGCGATGGCGGCCTGAGGAAAGGCGTCGGGGTCGAAGCTCTGGAAGCAGGCGTGCAGGGAGGTCATGGCGATCTGACCGATTATCGAAACTTCATGCCTGAATAGCCGAAGTCCGCCGATTGCTCCATCGCTAGTGTGGGCGGGCCTTCCTCCTGAGGCGTCTCTCCCCGGCGGCTTGTCATGACTTCGCGTGCTTCCCTGCATCCCTTCTGGATCATCGCCGGCGTTCTGCTGGTGGCCAGCACCCTGCGCGGCACGTTCACGGGGGCGGGGCCGCTGCTTGGGGATATAGGCCAGGCGTTCGACCTGGGAGCGAGCCAGGCGGGCTTCCTGATCACCCTGCCGCTGTTGGCCTTCTTCGTCGTCTCGCCGTTCGCGGCGCGGCTGGCCAGGGCGGCGGGCCTGGAGCGGGCGATCTTCCTGGCGCTGATCGCCATGATCGGGGGCATAGCGATCCGGTCCGCCGGGCCGTTGTGGGCGCTTTATCTGGGGTCGACGGCGCTCGGCGCCGGCATCGCCATCGGCAACACCCTGCTGCCCAGTCTGTTGAAGCGGGATTTTCCCGATCAGATCACCAAGCTGACCACCCTTTACGCCGTCACCATGGGCGTGGCCTCGGCCGGGGCGTCGGCGGTGATGGTCCCACTGGCGCAGGCGTTCGACTGGCGGTGGGCGCTGGCGGCGCTGATCGTATTGCCGCTGACGGCGGCTCTGGTCTGGGCGCCGCAGTTGCGCCGCCGTTCCGCGCCTGCGTCCGAGGCGGCGACGGGCCTGAGCGGCGTCTCTGTGTGGCGGTCGGGCCTGGCGTGGCAGGTGACGCTCTTCTTCGGCGTGAACTCCTTCGTCTACTACGCGGTGGCGGCCTGGCTGCCGTCGATCCTGACGAGCGCCGGCATGTCGCCGGAGGTCGCAGGCGGCCTGCACGGCGTGATGCAACTGGCCACGGCGGCGCCGGGTCTGGTTCTGGTTCCTCTGGTGGGCCGGATGAAGGATCAGCGGGCGTTGGCCACAGGCTTCGCCCTGCTGGGCCTCATGTCGTTGGCGGGTCTGTACGCCGCGCCGGGACTGGCGATGATCTGGGTCGCCCTGTTCGGATTCGCCATCGGCGGAGCCTTCATCCTGGCCCTGGCTTTCATCGGCCTGCGAAGCCGTTCGGCCGAACAGACCGCGCAACTTTCAGGGATGACCCAATCGGTAGGCTATCTGATGTCCGCCTGCGGCCCGATTGCGATTGGAGCCCTGCACGACGCCGTCGACGCATGGGCGCCGGCCTTGGCGGTGTGTGGCGCCTTGTGCATCCTGTTGGTCGTGCTTGGGCTGGGCGCGGGGCGTGATCGCCAGGTCGCCTAGGCGTGCTTACGGACGAGCGGTGAACACGCGATAGCCCTTCTCCTCGGCCGCCGCGATCATCTGGGCGTCGCCGGAAGTGTCGCCATAGGCGGCCGTCAGCACCATGTCGTCGCCATAGACGGCGCGCAGGCGGTGCATCTTCTCCTCGCCCCGGCAGTTGCCGCCGACGAAGGCGCCCAGCACCTGATCCTGGTCGTCGAAGGCCAGGCGGGTGCCGATCAGGTTCTCGGCGCCCAGCCTGCGGGCGAAGGGGGCGACGGTGGTTTCCGGCGAGGCGGTGACGATGACGCGATGGGCGCCGCGACGGCCCCAGTCCTCCCAGGTCGCCAGGGCGTCGGGACGCATGAAGCGCGGCCAGATGATCTGGGCGAAGCGTTCGGCCTCGGCCTCCAGCGCCGTGCGGTCGACGCCGGTCAGGAATTCACGCACCGAGGCGACCTTGATCCGGCCGCGATCCTGGTCGCTCAGATAGGCGAAGACGGCCGGGACCAGACGCGCCAGCCCCTGAAGCCAGCGCAGGGGGCCGGCCCGCCACTTCAGGAAGGTGGTGAAGCTGTCGCGAATCGTCAGGGTGCCATCGAAATCGAAGGCGACGATGGCCTGGCCGGGGGCGGGGGACTGGTGAAAGGCTTTTTCGCTTCCCATGTCAGACATTAGCCGTGATCCCCATATTATCTGTCCTGTCCGTTCCCCGAAGCGCGTTGCAGCGCCGCAACGGGGTTGTGGCGGAACGTGTGATGGGTGATTGTCATTTTTTGAAGACCTTCGATGATAGATTCCCTGGATCGATCGTGAAGGAAGCGCCTTTCGTCCCAATGTCGGGGCGGATTGCGGATAGTGAGAAGGGTCTATGACCAAAGCCGCCGGCACAGACGCCAAAAGCACGCTCTACTGCTCGTTCTGCGGCAAGAGCCAGCACGAAGTCCGCAAGCTGATCGCCGGACCGACCGTCTTCATCTGCGATGAATGCGTCGAACTGTGCATGGACATCATCCGCGAAGAGCACAAGATCGCGTTCAAGACCTCCAAGGACGGCGTGCCCACGCCCAAGGAGATCCGCGACGTCCTCGACGATTATGTGATCGGTCAGGCCCACGCCAAGAAGGTGCTGAGCGTCGCCGTCCACAACCACTACAAGCGCCTGAACCACGCGACGAAGAACAACGACGTCGAACTGGCCAAGTCGAACATCATGCTGATCGGGCCGACCGGCTCGGGCAAGACGCTGCTGGCCCAGACGCTGGCGCGCATCATCGACGTGCCCTTCACCATGGCCGACGCCACCACCCTGACCGAGGCCGGTTATGTGGGCGAGGACGTCGAGAATATCATCCTGAAGCTGCTTCAGGCGTCGGACTACAATGTCGAGCGGGCCCAGCGCGGCATCGTCTACATCGACGAAATCGACAAGATCTCGCGCAAGTCGGACAACCCGTCGATCACCCGCGACGTGTCGGGCGAGGGCGTGCAGCAGGCCCTGCTGAAGATCATGGAAGGCACCGTCGCCTCCGTGCCGCCGCAGGGCGGCCGCAAGCATCCGCAGCAGGAGTTCCTGCAGGTCGACACCGCCAACATCCTGTTCATCGTCGGCGGCGCCTTCGCCGGCCTGGAGAAGGTGATCTCGGCGCGCGGCGAGGGGGCCTCGATCGGCTTCGGCGCCAAGGTCAAGGAGATCGACGAGCGTCGCACCGGCGAAATCCTCAAGCAGGTCGAGCCTGACGACCTGATGCGTTTCGGCCTGATCCCCGAGTTCATCGGCCGTCTGCCGGTCCTGGCGACGCTGGAGGACCTGGACGAGACGGCGCTGATCAAGATCCTGACCGAGCCGAAGAACGCCCTGGTCAAGCAGTACAAGCGCCTGTTCGAGATGGAGAACGTGACGCTGACCTTCACCGACGACGCCCTGTCGGCGGTGGCCAAGAAGGCGATCACCCGCAAGACGGGCGCGCGCGGCCTGCGCTCCATCCTGGAGGGCGTGCTGCTGGAGACCATGTTCGAACTGCCCACCTACGAGGGCGTCGAGGAAGTCGTGGTCAACGCCGAGGTGATCGAGGGCAAGGCCCAGCCGTTGCTGATCTATTCGGAAACCAAGAAGAAGACGGCCGACGGCGCCGCCTGACGCTGCGGTCCGATCCAGGAGACAAGGGGCGGCTCGCCACGGGCCGCCCCTTCATCGTTTCAGGGACTATTCAGGCGGTCGGCTGAAATCACACGCTTTTTCACGCTTCTGTGGGCCGCGCGCCCGCCACGCTTGAACCGCGTCCAGACAGAACCACATACTCACACGAAAGCCGCTGAAAACAGCGGGTCGAGTCGAGACGAGGCGGCAGTCGCGCCAAGTCGGATCGGATCGGCGGGCCGGAGATTCACGAAGGCCCCGGAAAGTACGCATCATGACCGAGAGCAAAATCCTCCCTGTCCTGCCGCTGAGAGACATCGTCGTCTTTCCGCACATGGTCGTGCCCCTGTTCGTCGGGCGCGAGAAGTCCGTGCGCGCCCTCGACGAGATCATGAAGGGCGAGAAGCAGATCCTGCTCGCCACCCAGAAGAACTCTGTCGACGACGATCCGGCGACGGACGCCATCTATCCGACCGGCGTGCTGGCGACGGTGCTGCAACTGCTGAAGCTGCCCGACGGCACCGTGAAGGTGCTGGTCGAGGGCAAGTCGCGCGCGCGCCTGACCCGCTTCACCGACCGTGAGGACTACTACGAAGCCGAAGCCGTCGAGATCGAGGACGAGGCCGGCGACCCGTCGCAGAGCGAAGCCCTGCTGCGCGCCGTGATCGAGCAGTTCGAAAACTATGTGAAGCTGAACAAGAAGGTCCCGCCCGAAGCCCTCAGCGCCATCCCCCAGATCACCGATCCGTCCAAGCTGGCGGATTCGGTCGCCGCCCATCTGTCGGTCAAGATCGCCGACAAGCAGGCCCTGCTCGAAACTGTCGTCATCCCGACGCGGTTGGAGAAGGTCTATGGCTTGATGGAAGGCGAGATCAGCGTCCTGCAGGTCGAGAAGAAAATCCGCAGCCGCGTGAAGCGGCAGATGGAGAAGACCCAGCGCGAATATTATCTGAACGAGCAGATGAAGGCGATCCAGCGCGAGCTGGGCGAGACCGACGATGCCCGCGACGAACTGCTGGAGCTGGAAAAGCGCATCAAGAAGACGCGCCTGTCCAAGGAGGCCCGCATCAAGGCCGAGGCGGAGCTGAAGAAGCTGCGCAACATGTCGCCCATGTCGGCGGAATCGACCGTGGTGCGCAACTATCTCGACTGGCTGCTGTCGATCCCGTGGTCCAAGACCCGGCCGAAACCCATCGACCTGCAGAAGGCCGAGGACATTCTCGAAGAGGATCACTACGGCCTGGAGAAGGTCAAGGAACGGATCATCGAGTATCTGGCCGTTCAGGCGCGCACCGGCAGCCTGAAGGGGCCGATCCTGTGCCTGGTCGGTCCTCCGGGCGTCGGCAAGACCTCGCTGGCCCAGTCCATCGCCAAGGCGACGGGACGTGAATACGTCCGCATGTCGCTGGGCGGCGTGCGCGACGAGGCTGAGATTCGCGGCCACCGCCGGACCTACATCGGCTCCATGCCCGGCAAGATCATCCAGTCGATGAAGAAGGCCAAGACGACCAACGCCTTCGTCCTGCTGGACGAGATCGACAAACTGGGCGCCGACTGGCGCGGCGACCCGTCCTCGGCCCTGCTGGAAGTGCTGGACCCGGCCCAGAACTCGACCTTCGGCGATCACTATCTGGAGGTCGACTACGACCTGTCGCCGGTGATGTTCGTCACCACGGCCAACAGCCTGAACATGCCCCAGCCCCTGCTGGACCGCATGGAGATCATCCGCGTCTCGGGCTACACTGAGGATGAGAAGGTCGAGATCGCCAAGCGCCACGTCCTGCCCAAGCAGCTCAAGGACCACGGCCTGAAGGACGGCGAACTGATCGTCCCCGATGAGACGATCCGCGACCTGATCCGCTACTACACGCGCGAAGCGGGCGTGCGTTCGCTGGAACGCGCCCTGGGCGGTCTGGCCCGCAAGGCGGTGCGCGAGATGGCCAAGACCAAGGCCGCCTCGATCACCGTGGATGCGGCCAAGCTGGCCGAATACGCGGGCGTGAAGAAGTTCCGCTATGGCGAGACGGACTCCGAAGATCAGGTCGGCATCGTCACCGGCCTGGCCTGGACCGAGTTCGGCGGCGACATCCTGACCATCGAGGCCCTGAAGATGCCGGGCCGCGGCCGCATGACCGTGACCGGCAACCTGAAGGACGTCATGAAGGAGTCGATCTCGGCGGCGGCGTCCTACGTCCGCAGCCGCGCCCTCAGCATCGGCGTCAAGCCTCCGGTGTTCGAGAAGACCGACATCCACGTCCACGTTCCCGACGGCGCCACGCCCAAGGACGGCCCCTCGGCCGGCGTGGCCATGACGGTGGCCATGGTCTCGGTCCTGACCGGCATCCCGATCCGCAAGGACATCGCCATGACCGGCGAGATCACCCTGCGCGGCCGGGTGACGGCCATCGGCGGTCTGAAGGAGAAGCTTCTGGCGGCCCTGCGCTCGGGCGTGAAGACCGTCCTGATCCCGCAGGAGAACGAGAAGGACCTCGAGGAGGTGCCGGAAAACGTGAAGGCCGCCCTCGAGATCGTGCCGATCTCCACTGCCGACGAGGCGCTGAAGTGGGCCCTGACCGGCACGCCGACCCCCGTCGAGTGGGACGAGGCGGCCGAGCCCATGACCCCGACGCCGCCGGCGCCGACGGCGGGCGAGGGGGCCAGCGTCAGCCACTGACGCCGGGTCTCTGATCCGATGAAGGAAGGCGGTTCGGGGCGACCCGGACCGCCTCTTTTTTGACCTGCGCGCCGACAGCCGTTTAAGTGCGCCCTTCGTTCGAGAGGGGAGCCGCAGAGATGACTAAGACGGAACTGATCGGCCGCATGGCCGAGGCGGCGGGCATCAGCCGCGACCAGGCCAAGCTGGCCCTGGAAGCCTTCACCGATCAGGTGACGGGATCCCTGGTTCAGGGCCGCGACGTACGGCTGGTCGGCTTCGGCAGCTTCGTCGCCGTGGACCGCAAGGCGGGCGTGGCCCGAAACCCCCAGACCGGCCAGGAAATCGCTCGCCCCGCCTCGCGCACCGCGCGCTTTCGTCCCGGCGAGGGCTTGAAAAGCGCCTTGAACGGCTGACCGCCGCAGGGCATGAAGCCTGTCCCCGACATTGAGTCGGGTGATGTGGGCGGCTAGCTCAGCTGGTCAGAGCATCTCGTTTACACCGAGAGGGTCGGCGGTTCGAACCCGTCGCCGCCTACCATTCCCCCTTTTTTTGGAAGCCTTTCAGCCCGCCAGCAGCGCCAATAGGGCGAAGCTCGCCAGCCAGTGCTCGCCCATGTAGTCGCCCGTGACGTGGGGCAGGGCGGCGTTCAGGTGGACCGCCGTCGCTGCGGCGCCGACGGCGCGGCGCGGGTCTTCGGCGGGCAGTCCGGCGACGATCTCGCGCCAGCACCAGCCCCGGCTCAAATTCAGCCCGTCCAGATGGGCGATCTTGCCGTCGGTGCGGTCGCTGACGCGGGCGGGGCTCAGCAGGGTCGCGGGCAGGCCGTCGCCAAGGCGCGGCAGGAAGGCGTCGAACCAGGCGCGGAAGGCCTCAGGGGACAGGACGCGCCGCATCAGGGCGGCCTCCATCAGGGCGGGCGACAGGAACTCGTCCTGCGACGGCTCCCACGCCTGGCAGTCGCGGTCCTCGTCGTGCCAGCGCAGGGCGGCGGCGCGGCACAGGGCGGCCAGGTCGGCGTCGTGGGCGTCCGCATAGTCCAGCGTCAGCCGCAGGGCGAAGGCGGTGTTGTAGTGGGTGCCCGTCCGCACCGGGTAGTCGGCCAGCGGCAGGAAGGCCTTGAAGCGGTCGGCGAAGACCTGGGCCAGCGGGCGCAGGGTCTGGGCCCAGCGGCGGCCTTCGTCCGTCTCGTGCCGCTCCAGCTCCGCCGCCAGCATCAGCAGCCAGGCCCAGCCGTAGGGGCGTTCGAAGCCGCGTGCTTCGGGCCGGGCCAGATAGGCGGCTTCTCCGGTGACGTTCTGCGGCGTGAACAGCTCGTCGGCCAGGGCGCGGATGGCGGGCGCTTCGGCCATGTCGGGGTGCAGGCGATAGAGGGTGAACAGGGTCCACCAGCCATGGACGCACGAGTGCCAGTCGAAGCTGCCGAAGAAGATCGGGTGCATGTCGCGCGGCGTGCGGGCGTCCTGAGGCCCGGTCAGCACATGCATGATGTGGTTGGGATACTCGCGCGTCACATGGCCCAGGGCCGTGGCGGCTAAGCGGGAGGCGAGAGCGGCGTCGAGGCTTTGCGTCATGATCCGAACCGGAAAGCGAGGAAATACATCAGCAGCATGTTGGCGAACAGCATGACGACCGCCGTGGGAAGCTGGGCGCGGATCACCCCGTTCAGGGGTGAATTGCGGTCCGGCAATTCCAGAAGATTGGCGGGCACCACGTTGAAGTTGGCGGCCATGGGCGTCATCAGCGTTCCGCAGAACCCGGCCAGCATGCCGATGGCGCAGACGATGGCGGGATCGCCGCCGAACTGATGCACGACGATGGGCAGGCCGATGGCGGCGGTCATGACCGGGAAGGCGGCGAAGGCGTTGCCCATGATGATGGTGAACAGGGCCATGCCCGCGCAATAGGCGAACACCGCCATGAAGGCCGAGGTCATGGGGATGACCCGCGCGATCAGGTCGCCGACCACCTGACCCACATCGGCGGCCAGGAACACCGCGCCCAGAGACGCCAGCATCTGCGGCAGCAGCGCCGCCCAGCCGATGGAGTCCATCAGGCGCCGGCCTTCCTGCACCGGGGCCATGACCGGCGGCCGGAACCAGGCCATGGCGGCGACCAGAGCGATGACGCAGCCCAGCCCCAGCGAGATCAGCGTGGTCTGCACCGGCGAGATCAGCCAGGCGCCGGCCGCCGTGTGCTTGGCCAGCAGGGTGCCGCCGACGGCGACCAGGGGCACCATCAGGGCGGGCACGAACAGGGCGTTCTTCCAGCGGGCGGCGCTGGCCTGGCGCTGCTCCGGCGTCGTGGTGGCGGGCTTGCCGACGCCCAGCTTGCCCGAGGCGCCGATGACGACCAGGGCGATGACCAGGAATCCGTTGCCCAGACCGCCCAGCCAAGAGCCGAACAGCATGGACAGGGCGATCAGCCCCCAGAACAGGGCGCTGCGGAAGCGCGTCGGATTGTGCGGATCGCGAAGGCTCAGGATGGAGAAGGCCGCGAACATCAGCCCGGTCGCGACATAGGCGTGCTCCAGCGTGATCATCGGCCTCCCTCCGCGTCTGCGGATGCGCCGGGCGCGGCCATGTCCTTCTTCACCTGACGATCGAACATCAGCAGGCGCGCGCCGTGGACCAGGAAGGCGACGATGGCCGTGGGGATGGCCCACAGGGAGACGTGCAGCGCCTCGACCCGGATGCCGGCCTGCTCCAAAAAGCCGACGATCAGGATGATGGAGCCGATGGCGATGAAGATGTCCTCGCCGAAGAACAGGCCGATGTTGTCCGTGCCCGCCGCCATGCCGCGAATGCGGAAGCGGGCCTTGTCGGTCAGGGGGCCGTGGGCGCTCTCGGCCGCGCCTTCGGCCATCGGCGCGATCAGCGGGCGCACCATCTGGGGATGGCCGCCGAGTGAGGTCAGGCCCAACGCCGAGGTCGCCTGACGCACCAGCAGATAGATCAGCATCAGCCGTCCGGCCGTGGCCGCCTTGACCTTGGTCACCAGATCGCGCGCCCGTTCCTGCAGGCCCGCGCGTTCCAGAAGGCCGATCACCGGCAGCACCAGCCAGGTGATGTGGAAATAGCGGTTGTCGTTAAAGGCCTGACCAAAGCGCGCAATGGTGTCGATCCCGGCCTGAAACAGCGCGCGTGCGTCCACGCCCGGCCCGACCGCCGCCAGCACCCCGGTGGCGATGGCCGCGACCAGAATGACGATCAGCGGATTGATCCGGGCGACGAAGCCCGCGACCACGATCAATATCCCCAGCAGCACCAGCATCCGATCACGCCCTCCCCAGACGGACTTCTAGCGAATGGTTACGCGGTTCGGGCGTCTCAGGAAGCGTCTTTCGCGCCGAAGCCGCCGCCGCCGGGCGTCTCGATGACGAAGACGTCTCCGGGCGCCATGGCGACTTCGGCCGTGGCGCCCAGCGGCTCGACCCGACCGTCGGCCCGCTCGACCCGATTGATCCCGACTGCGCCGGGTTCGCCGCCGTCCGCGCCGAAGGGCGGCACGCGGCGGTGGTTGGACAGGATGGCCGCCGTCATCGGTTCAAGGAAGCGCATGCGCCGCACGGCCCCGTCGCCGCCGCGATGCAGGCCCTCGCCGCCCGAGCCGCGTCGGATGGAGAATGCCTCCAGCAGCACGGGGAAGCGCGTCTCCAGCACCTCGGGGTCGGTCAGGCGGCTGTTGGTCATATGGGTCTGGACGGCGGCGGTTCCGTCGAAGTCAGGCCCGGCGCCCGATCCCCCGGCGATGGTCTCGTAATACTGACGCGCGTCGTCGCCGAAGGTGAAGTTGTTCATCGTCCCCTGGCTGGAGGCCAGAACGCCCAGCGCGCCGTAAAGCGCATCGACCACGGCCTGGCTGGTCTCGACGTTGCCCGCCACCACGGCGGCGGGATAGCGCGGGTTCAGCATCGAGCCTTCCGGCACGATCAGTTCGATCGGCTTCAGACAGCCCTCGTTCAGCGGAATGGCGTCGTCCACCAGGGTGCGGAAGACATAGAGCGTCGCCGCCCGCGCGATCGACAGCGGGGCGTTGAAGTTGGTCGGCAGCTGGTCGCTGGTTCCGGTGAAGTCGACGACCGCGCTGCGGGCCGCGGCGTCTACGTCGATGCGGACGCGGATGACGGCGCCGTCGTCCATCTCATAGGCGAAGGCGCCGGGCTTCAGGGCGGCGACGGCGCGGCGAACGGCCTCTTCGGCGTTGTCCTGGACGTGGCCCATATAGGCGGTGACGACCTCGCGGCCGAACTCGCCGGTCATGCGGATCAGCTCCTGAGCGCCGCGCGTGCAGGCGGCGACCTGGGCCTTCAGGTCCGACAGGTTCTGATCGACATTGCGCGACGGCCAGGGACCGGAGGCGAACAGGGCCCGCGTCTCGGCCTCGCAGAGCTTTCCGGCGTCGACCAGCAGGAAGTCGTCGATCAGTACGCCCTCGTCGTCCACGCTGCGCGAGTTGGCGGGCATGGAGCCGGGCGTGATCCCGCCGACATCGGCGTGGTGGCCACGCGCCGCGACGAAGAAGGCCGGGGCGTCATCGCTGTCCAAAAACACCGGCATGATGACCGTGATGTCGGGCAGGTGGGTGCCGCCGTTGTAAGGCGCGTTCAGCATATAGACGTCGCCCGCCTTCATGCCTCGACCGTCTCGCGGATCGCCGCGCGAGGCGATGACGGTGCGGATGCTTTCGCCCATCGAGCCCAGATGCACCGGGATGTGCGGGGCGTTGGCGATCAGCGACCCGCCCGCATCGAAGACGGCGCAGGAGAAGTCCAGACGCTCCTTGATGTTCACCGAATAGGCGGTGGCGCGCAGGGCCTCGCCCATCTGTTCGGCGCAGGCCATGAAGCGGCTGTTGAACACTTCCAGCATGATCGGATCGACGTCTGTGCCGATGGCGATGCGGGCGGGCAGGGCGACGACGCGCTTCAGCAGCAGGTTGGACGCGGCATCGACCGAGGCGCGCCAACCGGGTTCGACGACGGTGGTGCCGGTGTCTTCCAGAAGGATGGCGGGGCCGTCGACATGAGCGCCGGGTTTCAGCGCTTCGCGGCGATAGACGGGCGTCTGGCGATCCTCTCCCGCCATGCGGACGGTCAGGGCAGCGACCGGTTCGGGCGCCGAGGCCCCGCCATCAGGCGCCGGGGGCGCGTCCGGCGTCTGGTCCGAGCGTCCGACGGCTTCGACCTCCAGCGTCTCGACCACCAGGGCCTTGTCCTCGGCGAAGAAGCCGAAGCGGCGGCGGTGCGTCTGCTCGAAGGCGGCGGCCATGTCGGCGGCCGGACCGAACGGCACGGTCAGAGGCGTGTCGGACCCGGCGAACTTGATCTCGGCGCGGGCGATGGTCGAGACGGCGTCGGCGGAGAACCTCTGCGCCGTCAGATCGCCGGACGCGGCTTTTGTCAGCGTTTCCACCTGTTCGACCAGTGCGCCGTCGGCTTCGGGTGAGAGGGGCAGGGCTGCGGTGGTCTGGCGGATGGCCCGCACCTCGGCCAGACCCATGCCGTAGGCCGACAGGACGCCTGCGAACGGGTGCAGCAGCACCTGGGTCATGCCCAGGGCGTCGGCCACCAGGCAGGCGTGCTGGCCGCCCGCGCCGCCGAAGCAGTTCAGCACATATTTGGTGACGTCATAGCCGCGCTGAATTGAGATGGAGCGGATCGCCTCGGCCATGTTCTGCACGGCGATGGTGACGAAGCCCTCGGCCAGTTCGCCGGGCGTGACGGGGCGGCCGGTCGCGGCCTCGACCTCGGCCGCCATGGCCTCGAACTTCGCGCGCACCGCCTCGGCGTCCAGCGGCTGGTCGGCGTTCGGGCCGAAGACGGCGGGGAAGAAGTCGGCGCTGAGCTTGCCCATCATGACGTTGCAGTCGGTCACCGTCAGCGGCCCGCCGCGCCGATAGGCTGCGGGGCCGGGCGAGGCGCCGGCCGATTCCGGACCGACTCGCAATCGCCCGCCGTCGAAGCGGCAGATCGAGCCGCCGCCCGCCGCCACGGTGTGGATGCTCAGCATCGGCGCCCGCAGGCGCACCCCGGCCACCACGGCGTCGGAGGTCCGCTCATAGTCCCCGGCGAAATGGGACACGTCGGTCGAGGTGCCGCCCATGTCGAAGCCGATGACGCGGTCGAAGCCGGCGGCCCTGGCCGTCTCGGCCATCGCCACCACGCCGCCCGCGGGTCCCGACAGGATGGCGTCCTTGCCCCGGAAGGCGTCGGCCGCCGTCAGCCCGCCTGAGGACTGCATGAACTGCAGCGGCGTCGCCGCGCCCAGATCGGCGCCGACCCGCTCCACATAGGCGCGCAGGATCGGCGACAGATAGGCGTCCGCCACCGTGGTGTCGCCGCGCCCGATCAGCTTGATCAGCGCCCCGACCTCATGGCTGATCGAGACCTGGCTGAAGCCGACCTCGCGCGCGATCTCGGCCAGGCGTCGCTCGTGATCGATGAAGCGCCAGCCGTGGACCAGAACGATGGCCACGGCGCGGAAGCCCGCCGCATGGGCCGCTTTCAGATCAGCCCGCGCCTTCGCCTCGTTCAGAGGACGATCGACGGCGCCGTCGGCGGTCAGGCGCTCGTCGATCTCGACCACGCGGTCGTAAAGCTGATCGTTCAGGCGGATGTGGCGCGCGAAAAGGTCGGGCCGGGCCTGCCAGCCGATCCGCAGGGCGTCGCCGAACCCGGCGGTGATCGCCAGCACGGTCGGCTCACCCTTGCGCTCTAGCAAGGCGTTGGTGGCGACGGTGGTGCCCATGCGCACCTCGTCGACCAGGCCCGCCGCCAGCGGGCCGGGCGCGGCGCCCAGCATCCGCCGGACGCCCTCGACGGCGGCGTCGGCGTACTGCTCGGGATTGACCGACAGCAGCTTGCCGGTCCTGAGCGCGCCGTCGGGCGCGCGGGCGACGATGTCGGTGAAGGTGCCGCCGCGATCGATCCAGAAACGCCAATTCGCATTCATCTTGCTCATGGGTCTGGTTTACGGCCCGGAAGCGGGATCGCGCTAGTCGGCTTGCGTTTTTCCGTGGCCTGCAGGATGCGGCGCCTGCGCTTTGCGCCGGTACAGCAGGCAGGAGATGAACAGCGTCGCGATCAGTCCGATGTTCCAGACGTAGTAGGCCGAGACATAGGCCCATTGCTCCAGCCTGATGTCGGTGATGAAGACGTAGTGGGTGGCGAGCACCAGGAACTGGAAGGCCGCGGCAATCGGCATCCACCAGGTTCCGCTTCGCGCAGCGCCGTAAAGCAGGAGCAGGAAGACCAGGCCGTCGGCCGACACGGCCGCCCACGGGGGCGTGCGGTAGTCAAACGGAACGATCTGGGAAATCAGCCAGGCGACCCCCAGGGCGATGGAGAGGACGCGTTGCCATGGCCCGCCGCGCCACAGGGCGAGGAGCGCGGTCAGAACCAGAAAGACGAGGGTGAAGAGGTAGATGGGTGACATGGCCGCCATGTCACCCTCATCGATTCAGGCCGCCCGATCAACCAGGGCCAGACGGGTTTCGCGCGGCACCGGGTCGTCCGCCTTGTCCAGACCGCCCAGACGTATGCTGCGGAAACGCGTCTGGCCTTTCACCTCGGCGAGCGCGCCGTGAAGTTCGACCATGGCCTTCTGCGCCTCGACCTGGGCTGCCATGGCGCGCGCCAGGGCGTCGAAGGCCGGCTGGCCGACGGTGGTCGAGAGGCCGGCGGCGCGACGCCCGCGCGTCAGGGCCTGGGCCAGTTGGCCCAGTCGGTCGATGGATTGGTCCTGCCCCTGTTCGGCGCGGCACAGGGCGCGTTGGATTCTCGTGGCGATGAGCGTCGCCTCTTCGCTTCTTTTCATATCACTCGTTCCGTATTGAACGGGCGCCGGGTCAACCCCCATACCGCAGGTGCTGCAGCACGAAGGCGAACCTCTGAGCGCCGGCTGCAGCTGTCAGGATCCAGGCCGCTGCGGCGGCGACGCCGAAGACGACCAGAAGGCTTCCGAGGCGCCCGCTTCCTGCTCCGAGGGACAGAAGTTGGAGTCCAGCATCGCTGCGGCGATGTAGGCCAGCTCCGTCATCACGGCCGTCGGCGTAAGGAACGCCGCTTGTTTGCGGGTCCCCTCGATCAGATGACGGACCATCCGCTTCTTCGTTTCGGTCGGAGCCAGTTGGTGAAACACGGCTTCCAACTCGCGCCATTTCAGCGGCGGCATCATGTCTTCGGGATCGGTCATCGGGCGCCCTTTCAGCGACCCGATCCAGCGCAAAATCGACCGTCTCGAACATTGGCGCCGATCCGTCTTGGGAAGCGTTCCCAATGCGCGACCGGCTTTCCGAAGCCAGCGCCAGGGCGGCGGCCACGCGGCTGTCGACCTGCAGCTTTCTCACGGCGTTTTCGCAGTGGCGGTCGACCGTTCCGGGCTTGATGCCGAGCTGGCGTGCGATCTGCTTGGAATTGAAGTGGGCATGGACGAGCTGCAGGCATTGCCGTTCCCGCTCCGTCAGCCGCTCCACCAGACTCGTCACTGGTCAGATTCCTTAACCCAACACGCGATGTTACCTTTCGCCCAGCCGGAGGGCAGGGGCAAGGGCTGGCCTGACTCCGGACGGATGCGCTTCCCCCAGCGTTGGAACAGGACTAGAACATCTCCATGATCGCCGCCGCTCTGATGATGCTCCAGCTATCCGCCGCTCCGGCCGAGACCGCCTCGGTCGAACGCACCCTGGACGCCATGCACGCCGCCGCCTCGGTCGCGGACGGCGAGGCCTATTTCGCGACCTTCACCCCGGACGCCCGCTTCATCGGTACCGATGCGGACGAGCGGTGGAGCCTGCCGGAGTTCCGCGCCTACGCCATGCCCTATTTCTCGCAAGGCAAGGGCTGGACCTATCGGCCGACGGCGCGGACCGTGACGATCGCCCCCATCGACTGCCGCTGCGTGGCCTGGTTCGATGAAGTGCTGGACAACGACGCCTATGGAACCACGCGCGGCTCGGGCGTGCTGCGCCTGACCGACGACGGCTGGAAGATCGAGCAATACGTCCTCAGCTTCGCCGTGCCGAACGATAAGGCGCGCGCCGTCGTCGACGCCATCAAGGCCGACTGATGGAGGTTCAGGACGACGCCTTCGTGCTGTCGGCGCGGGCGCATGGCGATACGGGGGCGGTGGTCGATCTGTTGACCGAGCGTCATGGCCGTCACGCCGCCTATGTCGCGGGCGGGGCGTCGCGTCGGATGCGGCCCTTTCTTCAGCCGGGCGCGCGGGTCGTGGCCGATCTGCGGTCGCGGACCTCGGATCAGCTGGGCTCGGCGCGGCTGGAGCCGGTGGGCGAAGGCCCCGCCGCCCTGTTCGACGACCCGCTGGCCCTGACTGGCCTCAGCGCCGCCGCTGCGGTGGCGCAGGGCGCCCTGCCGGAGCGGGAGCCGCATCCCGGCGCCTTCTATGCTTTCGAGGCCCTGATGGGCGCCTTCGCCCTGCCTGAGGTCTGGCCCGCCATCTTCGTGCGGTTCGAGGCTGGGTTGTTGGAGGATCTGGGTTTCGGTCTCGACCTGTCGCGCTGCGCCTCAACAGGGTCGATGGACGATCTGGTCTGGGTCAGCCCCCGCACCGGCCGCGCCGTCAGCCGCGAGGCCGGCGCCCCCTATGCCGACAAGCTGCTGAGCCTGCCGCCCTTCATGCTGGGCGCGCAGGCCGGGCTGGGCGAGGGCGACGTGAAGGCGGGGCTGGAGCTGACCGGGCATTTCCTGGAGCAGTTCGTCTTTCATGCTCTGAACCGGCCGCTGCCGCCCGCGCGGATCTGGATGATCGACAAACTGGGCGAGGCGGGGCGGCTGTAGTTCCGGGGAGACGGGATTTGAGCGTGTGAGCTTACCGGCTCAGCGCCGACAACCCCGCAATCGCCTCACGCATTTCCCTTTGCAGCGTCGCGACCAGTTCGGCGGCGGGCAGGGCGCGGCCCAGCGGCGCGCCTTGCCCGGCCCAGTGCGGCGCGTAGCCGTTGTCGCCCTTCGCCCTGGCCGCCGCGTTCAGCGCCTTGCCGAGATCGTAGGCGTAGGGATAGGCGGCGATCTTCGCCTCATCGGCGCGGCGCATGAAGGCGTTCTCCACCCCGCGCGCCGGACGCCCCGAGATGGCGGCGCTGACCCGCGTACGCCTGGCCTCCGCTCCTGCCAGCGCCATCCGATAGGCCGCATCGGCTGCCGACTCCGGGCAGGCGGCGAAGGCTGTGCCCATCTGCGCCCCGGCCGCGCCCAGCGCCAGCGCCGCCGCGATCCCTGCGCCGTCCATGACGCCGCCCGCCGCGATGACCGGAACCGGCAGGTCGCGCGCCAGCAGGCGCGTCAGCGGCAGGGTGGCGAAGCGCGGATCGTCGGCCGGGTCGAAGACGCCACGATGGCCGCCCGCCTCGACCCCTTGGGCGATCACCATGTCGAACCCGGCGGCGACGGCGGCGCGGCCTTCCTCGGGCGTGGTGGCGCTGGCGATCAGGACGCAGCCCGCCGCCTTCAGCGCCGCGATCTGATCTGCGCGCGGCAGGCCGAAATGGACGCTGACGACGGCGGGTCTTTCCTCGACCAGCACGGCCAGCTTGGCGTCGTCGGTCAGGAAGCTCTGGTAGATGTCGTTGAGGCGTTCGGGCGGGGCCGCGCCGAACTCACTGAAGATCGGGCGCAGGCTGTCGATCCAGACGGCGTCCCGCGCCGGATCAGCCGCAACCGGCGCATGGCAGAACAGATTGACGTTGAACGGCCGCTCGGTCAGCGCCCTGGCCGCGCGGATGGCCTTGCGGCTCGCCTCGGCGTTGATGGCGCCCAGGGCGATGGAGCCCAGCGCCCCCGCGTTCGACACGGCGGCGGCCAGTTCGGCGGTCGAGGTTCCGGCCATCGGCGCCTGGATCAAGGGGAAGGACAGGCCGAGGCGGTCGGTCAAGGCGGTCTTCATCGGGGCTCCTTCGCGCGTTTCTGCACAGATAGGCGCTGACAATCCCGGCGTCAGGCCCCGGCTGCGCTAGACTTTCCTCGTCCGATCATTGATTCGAAGCCGTATGACCATCCACACCCCGACGCCGGACGGCGGCCGCATCGTTGAAGAGCCGATGGGCGAGGCGCTGTCGCGCCGCTATCTGGCCTACGCCCTGTCGACCATCACCAACCGCGCGCTGCCCGACGTGCGTGACGGCTTCAAGCCCGTGCACCGGCGCATCATGTACGCCATGCATCAGATGCGACTGAACCCGCAGGCGGCCGCGCGCAAATGCGCCAAGGTCGTCGGCGAGGTCATGGGCGGCTACCACCCGCATGGCGACGCCTCGATTTACGAGGCGCTGGTCCGTCTGGCTCAGGACTTCGCCCAGCGCTATCCGCTGGTCGACGGTCAGGGGAACTTCGGCAACATCGACGGCGATAGCGCGGCGGCCATGCGCTATACCGAGTGCAAGCTGACGCCCGCCGCCGTCCTTCTGCTGGACGGCATCGATCAGGACGCGGTCGACTTCCGCCCCACCTATGACGATCAGGACGAAGAGCCGGTGGTCCTGCCGGCGGGCTTCCCCAACCTGCTGGCCAACGGGTCGTCGGGCATCGCCGTCGGCATGGCGACCTCGATCCCGCCGCACAACGTGGGCGAACTGATCGACGCCTGCCACCTGCTGCTGGAGCGGCCGGACGCCACGACCGAAGACCTGGTCAAGATCGTGCCGGGGCCGGACTTCCCCACCGGCGGCGTCTCGGTCGAGGGCCACGCGTCCATGCTGGACGCCTATGAGACGGGCCGGGGCGGGGTGCGCCTGCGCGCCGCATGGGACACCGAGGATCTGGGCCGTGGCGTCTGGCGCATCGTCGTCACCGAAATCCCCTATCAGGTGCAGAAGTCCAAGCTGATCGAACAACTGGCCGACCTGATCGAAAACAAGAAGGCGCCCCTGCTGGCCGACGTGCGCGACGAGTCGGCCGAGGACATCCGCCTGATCCTGGAGCCCAAGTCCCGGACGGTAGAGCCTGAAGTCCTTATGGAAAGCCTGTTCAAGCTTTCCGATCTGGAGACGCGCTTCCCCATCAACATGAACGTGCTGGACGCTACCGGCACGCCGCGCGTCATGGGGTTGAAGGACTGTCTGCGGGCCTTCCTGGATCACCGCCGCGTGGTGCTGAACCGCCGCAGCCAGTGGCGCATCGCCCGCGTGGAGAAGCGCCTGCACCTGCTGGAAGGCCTGCGCATCGTCTTCCTGAACCTGGATGAAGTCATCCGCATCGTTCGCGAGGAAGAGCAGCCCAAGGCCGAGCTGATCGCGACCTTCGGACTGAGCGAGCTTCAGGCCGACTTCATCCTCGACACCCGCCTGCGTCAGCTGGCCCGTCTCGAAGAGATGACGATCGAGAAGGAATTCAAGGAGCTGTCGGAAGAACTTGCAGCGCTGCAGGCGCTGACGTCCTCCGAGGCCAAGCAGTGGAAGGCCATCGGCAAGGAGCTGGAGGCCGTGCGCAAGGCGCTGATCTCGCCGCGCCGCACCGTGATCGGCGAGGCGGTCGACGCCTCGGCCTTCGTCGCGCCCGAAGCCTTCATCCCGCGTGAGGCGATCACCGTCATCCTGTCGGACCGCGGCTGGATCCGCGCCGCCAAGGGCAAGGTCGACGACCCCTCCGAGCTGAAGTTCAAGGAAGGCGACAAGCTGGGCTTCCTGGTTCCCGCCTATACGACGGACAAGCTGCTGATCGGCGCCTCGGACGGCCGCATCTTCACCATCGGCGCCGATAAGCTGGCGTCGGGGCGCGGGCATGGCGAGCCGTTGCGCCTGATGATCGATCTGGACGAGAAGGCTGAGATCATCAATGTCGTGGCGCACGAACCCGATGCGAAGCTGCTGATCGCGTCCAAGGCCGGTTACGGCTTCGTGGCGCCGGAGAACGACCTTCTGGCCCAGAAGCGCGGCGGCAAGCAGGTGCTGAACGGCGAGATGCTGGCCATGCTGCGGGTCCCCCAAACGCCTGTCGGCGATCACGTCGCGACCATCGGCGAGAACATCAAGACCCTGATCTTCCCCCTGGCCGAACTGCCCGAAATGGGCCGTGGCAAGGGCGTGAAGCTGCAGAACTACAAGCAGGGCGGCCTGGCCGACGTGGCGGTGTTCAACGCCGAACAGGGGCCGGAATGGGTCGACGGCGGCGGTCGCCGCCGCAACTGGGCCGACTGGAAGGACTGGCTGGGCAAGCGCGCCGGGGCCGGCCGCCAGGGCCCGCGCGGCCTGAGGAAGTTCCGCTGATCGTCAGCTCCTCTCCAAGGCGTGGGGAGGAGCGCGACGCCTCAGGCGGCGAAGAACCACACGTAGATGCTGAACAGGAAGGCGGCCAGGAAAGCCATGAAGGCGATCCCCGCGGCCACCGCTCCGATGCTCAGGAGGACGGTGAGGGTCTGATCTCTCATCTTCATGCAGCACACGTAGTACGCCGTTCTTTCACCGCACAAGCCGGGTGCGTCAGAAGACCGCGTATGTCGGGATTTTCATTAGGCGCGACGCAGGTTGCCCCCCATATTCACGCCTGATCTTTCGGAGGAGGCTCAATGATCACCTGGATCATCATCGGCGTCATCGTCGTCATTCTGCTGTTCGTCGTGGTCGGCGCCTACAACCGGCTGGTGAAGCTGGACCAGACGGCGAACCAGTCGTTCGCGGACATCGACGTGCAGCTGAAGCAGCGTCAGGACCTGATCCCCAACCTGGTCGAGACGGTGAAGGGCTACGCCACGCATGAGCGCGGCACCCTGGACGCCGTGACCCAGGCGCGCGCCGCCGCTGCGGGGGCTCGCACCGTTGATGAGAAGGTGCAGGCCGAGAACATGCTGACAGCGACACTCGGCCGCTTGTTCGCTGTGTCCGAGGCCTATCCGGACCTGAAGGCCAACGCCAACTTCCAGCAGTTGCAGATGGACCTGTCGGACATCGAGAACAAGCTGGCCGCCGCGCGCCGCTTCTTCAACAATGCGGTCAGCGAGTTCAACGCCGTGCGCCGCCAGTTTCCGACCGTTCTGTTCGCCGGGATGTTCGGCTTCGGCGCCGACAAGCCCTTCTTCGACGTGGGCGAAAGCGAGCGCGCCGGCCTGAACGCCGCGCCGCCGACGGTGAAGTTCTAAGCCCCAATGGCGGTTTTCGGTCAGGCCGTCGGCCTCAAGACCCACATCTGGCGGAACAACGCCCGGTCAGCGATCCTGCTGGCCGGGTTCCCGGTGCTGCTGGTCGGCATCCTGTTCGGCGTCCAGGTGCTGATGATGGGGTTCGGCCTGCTGCCCAACTCGGGCGGCGATCTGGGCCAGGACCTGGCGCTGGCGGCCTCCATGCTGGGCTGGACCGTGCCCTTCGCCGCCATCGCGGCGGCGATCTGGTTCGTCATCGCCTATTTCGGCAACCAGATGATGATCGACGTCATGACCGGCGCGCGAAAGGTCGAGCGCCGGGTCGAACCGGAACTCTATAATCTGCTGGAGAACCTGGCGATCTCGCGCGGGATGAAGACGCCGACCCTGCGCATCATCGAAAGTCCGTCGCTGAACGCCTATGCGTCCGGCCTGCACGAGGGCAACTACAGCGTCACCGTCACGCGCGGCCTGATGCAGACCCTGAACCGCGACGAGATGGAATGCGTCCTGGCGCACGAGCTGACCCACGTCATCAACAAGGACGTGCGGACCATGGTGATCGCCTCGATCTTCGCAGGGATCATCAGCGTGGTGGCCGAACTGGTGTTCCGCAGCCTGTTCTATGTTCGCGGCGGCCGCGGCGGGAACAACAAGAACGCCATGCCCCTGATCCTGATCGGCCTGGCGATCGGGGTGATCGGTTTCGGCCTGGCCGCCGTCATCCGCATGACCCTGTCGCGGACGCGCGAGTATGTGGCCGACGCCGGGGCGGTGGAGCTGACCAAGAACCCGGACGCCATGATCTCGGCGCTGAGGAAGGTGTCGGGCCAGTCGAAGGTCGAGGCGCCGGACGAACTGCGCGGCATGTTCCTGGACAATACGGCCGACAAGGCGGGATTCTCGGGCCTGTTCGCGACGCACCCGCCGATCGAGAAACGCATCGCGGCGCTGGTGCAGTTCGCCGGTGGTCGGGACGACGGACCGTGGGGTGGAGCGCCTCAAGCTTCAGGTACGGCGGTGCCGACGACCTGATCCCTTCTCCCCTTGCGGGAGAAGGTGGCTGGCGAAGCCAGACGGATGAGGGGTTGCAGGACCTTCAACTCGCCGCTCCATCTCGCGTTGAGAGACGCCTCATCCGACCTTGACGGGCCACCTTCTCCCGCAACGAGAGAAGGAGAAGGGCTTTACAGCCGCTCCCAGCCCCAGGGGCGCAGAGCTTCCAGAGGGCGGAACTCGGCCTTGTAGTCCATCTTGGGCGAACCCTGGACCCAGTAGCCGAGGTAGACATAGGGCAGCCCGACGGTCTCGGCCTGATGCAGGTGGTCCAGTATGGCGAAGCGGCCCAGGCTACGGCGCTCCAGGTCCGGGTCGAAGAAGCTGTAGACCATCGACAGGCCGTCATGCAGCAAGTCGGTCAGGCAGACGCCGACCAGGCGGCCGGGACCGTCATCCTCGCTGGGCAGACGGTATTCGATCAGATGGGTGCGGACGGCGGTGTCCTCGACCATCGACACATAGTCCAGCCAGCCCATGTCGCTCATGCCGCCGCCGGGGTGGCGGGCGTTCAGATAGCGGCGCAACAGGTCGAACTGCTCCATCGTCGCCTCGGCCTCGACCAGGTTGCGCGACAGGTCGGCGTTGCGCGCCAGGATGCGGCGACGTGAGCGTGAGAGTTCGAAATCCGCTACCGGAATGCGTACCGAGACGCAGGCGATGCAGGCCTCGCACGCCGGGCGATAGGCGATGTTCTGGCTGCGACGGAACCCGGCCTGGGTCAGGGCGTCATTGACGTCGGCCCCGTCGCTGAACGGCAGGTTGGCGAAGACCTTGCGCTCGAACTGCCCTGGCAGATAGGGGCAGGGCGCGCTGGCGGTCATGAAGAAGCGAAGCTGGCGCGAGAAGAAGTGCTGGGTCACCGCTGTCGCTCCGTGACGAAATCAGCGCCCGCACAGGGGCTGGATGGGTACGCGCGGCTCATATTCTGATTTGGCGCGCAACCAGCCGTTTTCGCAAGCCTTCTTCGTGCGGCGAGGGCGTCGCCGCACGGCCTCACAGGCTGGTGTCCGTGGGCAGGACCGGCGCTTCGCGCAGCAGAACGATGGCGATGCGGCGGTTGCCCGCCAGCGACGGGTCGTCGGGATAGAGGGGATCGGACCCCGCCTTGCCTGCGACGGAATAGACCCGGTCCGTGTTCACGCCTGAACCCTGCAGCACCAGACGCGAGGCGTCGGCGCGGGCCGAGGACAGGGGCCAGTCGCCGGGGCTGCTGGCGCGGCTGGAGCCGGCGACGGCGTTGGTGTGGCCGGTGATGGAGATGCGGTTGGGCAACTGGTTGATGACCTTGGCCACGGCGCGCAGCAGCAACTGGGCGCGCGGATTGGGGCGCGAGGAGCCGTTCTCGAACATCGAGCGGCCTTCCTGATCCACCAGCTGGATGCGCAGGCCCTCGGGCGTCTGGTCGATGATCAGCTGTTTCGACAGTTCGGCCAGTTCCGGCATGGACTGCATGGCCTGGCGCAGGGATTCGGCGGCGCTGGCGAAGTCGGCGGCCTCGCGACGGGCGATCTCGGCGCGCAGGGCGGCCTCGCTGGCCGAGGCCAGGTTGGAGTTCTGGCCCGCTTCCTGCGGCGCGTCGGGGGCTTCGGGGGCCAGCTGTTCGATGACGGCGTTGGAGCCGGCGCCCTTGGCCCCTTCGGAATCGCCCAGCGAGGTGCCGCCCAGGATGCCGCCGGACCCCGAGGTCGAGGCCGAGACATTGGCCGGGGCGAAATATTCGGCGATGCCGCGCTTCTGCTCCGGGTCGGTCGTGTTGATCAGCCACATCAACAGGAAGAAGGCCATCATGGCGGTGACGAAGTCCGCGTAGGCCACCTTCCACGCGCCGCCGTGGTGGCCGTGTCCGGACACCTTCTTCACCTTCTTGATCAGGATCGGGCGATCGTTCAGCGCCATGGGGCGGGTCCGTCTTAACCGTGTTCGTTCGCCCTAAATCCCATGAGGGGCTTAAGAAGCGGTTGCGGTGGGATGAGACGCATGCCGCACCCTTGCCGATGGCCGCAGCACGGCCTAGCTGAGGGCCATGTCCGACGCGTCCGCTTCATCCGCCGCCGAATTCGACCCTCGCGCCTATCGCCGGGCGCTGGGCGGGTTTGCGACGGGGGTGTGCGTGGTGACGGCCCATACGGTCGACGGCCCGCTGGGGATCACGGTGAACAGCTTCACCTCCGTCTCGCTGGACCCGCCGCTGGTGCTGTGGTGCATGGACATCAAGTCCGACCGCCACGACGCCTTCGCCGGGGCGGATCGGTTCGCGGTGCATATGCTACCGGTCGAGGACAAGGCCATGTCCGACCGTTTCGCCTGGGGTGTCTGCCGCCTGTCGGACGATGAGTTCGCGGTCGACGACCCCGAGCCGCCGCGTCTGCTGAACGCGGTGACGCGGCTGACCTGTCGGACGCACGACCGCATCGTCATGGGCGACCACCTGGTCATCGTCGGCCGGGTCGAGGCGTTCGACACGCGGCCGTGCGATGCGCTGACCTATTTCCGGGGCAAATACGGCAAAGCGGTCGATCCCACCGCCTGAAATTTACGAGAACGATGGTTTATTGATTGGGTTTGGGATAAGCTTCACCGTTGCCAGGTGCAGCTCGTGCATCGTGAAGAAACGGTTGAGGATGTGACTAAAATAGACTCGGCAGATCATGCTGCACGTAGAGCTAAATGGGATGTTCGCTACGTGCGTTTGGCCAAGCATATTAGCGATTGGTCTAAAGACCCAAATGCAAAAGTCGGAGCTGTAGTTAGTAACTCTTCTCTCGGTAGGGTAGTTGGTCTCGGAATTAATGGTTTTCCGATGAATATCGAGGATGATAAAACTCGCCTGTCAGATAAAAAACTTAAGCTTAACATGGTTCTGCATGCTGAGCAGAATGCTATTCTGAGTTCTGGTAGGGATTCATCTGGAGGAAATATTTACGTTTATGGGAAGCCTGTCTGTAATCATTGTGCTGCATTGATTATTCAGGCGGGTATTGACCGAGTTATTGCGGCGCGCCCAAAGCCTGAATCAGAAAATGAATCTGATTGGGATATCAAGGGTCGGTTGGCATTGGAGATGTTTTCTGAAGCTAATGTTCGATTTACTGAGATCGATGAGGCATGGTTAGGCGATTAATCTTGCCACTTGCGGTGTGAAATAGCTGATGACGCCGGACGCCCCCGCGCGCTTGAAGGCGTGCAGGCTTTCCAGGATGGCGCGGTCCGGGTCCAGCCAGCCGTTGGCGAAGGCGGCCTGCATCATCGCGTACTCGCCCGAGACCTGATAGGCGAAGGTCGGCACCTTGAACGTCTGCGACACCAGTCGGACGATATCCAGATAGGGCAGGCCCGGCTTGACGATCAGGGCGTCGGCGCCTTCCGACAGGTCCATCGCCACTTCGCGCAGGGCCTCCTCGGCGTTGGCGAAGTCCATCTGATAGGTCTTCTTGTCGCCGGTCAGCGACTTGGACGAACCGACCGCGTCGCGATAGGGGCCATAGAAGGCCGAGGCGTATTTGGCCGCATAGCTGATGATCAGGGTGTCGCTCAGCCCGTTGGCTTCCAGCGCCTCGCGGATGGCCTGAACGCGGCCGTCCATCATGTCGGACGGGGCCACGGCGTCAGCGCCGGCGTGGGCGTGGATGAAGGCCTGTTCGGCCAGCCGCTCCAGCGTCGGATCGTTGACGATGCGGCCGTCTTCCAGAACGCCGTCGTGGCCGTGGTCGGTGTAGCAATCCAGCGCCACATCGGTCATGACGCCGATCTCGGGCGCGGCGTCCTTGATGGCGCGGATGCAGTCGGGGATCAGGCCGTCCGGGTCGGTGGCGGCGGTGGCCACATTGTCCTTCAGCCCGTCGTTCACGTTCGGGAACAGGGCCACCATCGGAATGCCCAGATCGCGCGCCTCGACGGCGGCCTTGGCGGCCTCCTTGGGCGACAGGCGGAAGACGCCCGGCATGGAGGCGATCGGCTGGCGGTCCTCGTCGCCGTCATGGACGATCAGTGGCCAGATCAGATCGGCCGGCGTCAGGGTCGTCTCGGCGACCAGACGGCGCACCCACGGCTGCGAACGCAGGCGGCGCGGGCGGGCGTAGGGGAAGGCGGCGGGCTGGAAGGGCATGGTCATGCGCGCGGCTTAAAACAAAGCGCGGGGAGAGGCAAAAGACGAACTGTCCAAGCGAGCGCGTACCCTTTCTCCCCGCTCATCCCGGCGGACGCCGGGACCCAGTGCTTTGGCCTCAGAATGATCATTTGAGATTCGCGCTGTCGCGCCCCGAACATCAACGCTGCGCTCGTCGCTCTTACTGGGTCCCGGCGTCCGCCGGGATGAGCGGAAATCTGATAGGGGCGCCGACAGCAAGATGACGCGCGCAGCGCCAACCGTTAGAAGCGCCCCGAACGCCCCGTCAGAGGGCAGGCTGTAATGCGGGAGCTTTCATGGACTTCGCCCTCACCGACGATCAACGCGCCATTCAGGACGCGGCCCGCGCCTTCGCCGAGGCCGAGCTGGCCCCGCACTCGGCCCGCTGGGACGAGGATAAGCATTTCCCGGTCGATGTGCTGAAGGCCGCCGCCGAAATGGGCTTCGCCGGCATCTATACGGGCGAGGAACACGGCGGCATGGGGCTGGGCCGGGTCGAGGCGGCGGTGATCTTTGAGGAGCTGTCGCGCGGCGACGTGGCGACGGCGGCCTTCATCTCGATCCACAACATGGCGACGTGGATGATCGACAGCTTCGGTTCCGATGAACTGCGGGCGCGCTTCGTGCCGTCGCTGGTCGGGATGGAGAAGATCGCCAGCTACTGCCTGACCGAGCCGGGCTCGGGCTCGGACGCGGCGGCGCTGCGGACGACGGCGGTGCGCGACGGCGACCACTATGTGCTGAACGGCGCCAAGGCTTTCATCTCGGGCGCCGGGACGTCGGATGTCTATGTCGTCATGGTCCGCACGGGCGGCGAGGGGCCCAAGGGCATCTCGACCCTCGTGGTCGAGGCGGGGACGCCGGGCCTGTCGTTCGGCGCCAATGAGAAGAAGATGGGCTGGAACGCCCAGCCGACCGCCGTGGTCAGCTTCGACGACTGCCGCGTGCCGGTCGCCAATCTGGTGGGCGAGGAAGGCGCGGGCTTCAAATACGCCATGGCCGGTCTGGACGGCGGGCGCCTGAACATCGCCGCCTGCTCGCTGGGCGGGGCGCGTCTGGCGCTGGAGACGGCCCAGGAATACGTCGCCGGCCGCAAGCAGTTCGGCCAGGCCATCGGCCAGTTCCAGAACACCCAGTTCGAGCTGGCGGACATGGCCACGGACCTTGAGGCCGCCCGCCTGATGGTGCTGCGGGGCGCCTGGGCCATCGACACCGGCCACCCGGAAAAGACCAAATGGTGCGCCATGGCCAAGCGCCTGACGACCGACGCCTGCTTCCAGATCGCCGATCAGGCGCTGCAACTGCACGGCGGCTACGGCTATCTGAAGGACTACCCGCTGGAGCGGATCGTGCGCGACCTGCGCGTTCACCGCATCCTGGAAGGCACCAATGAGATCATGCGCGTGATCGTGGCGCGCGAGCTGGCGCGCTAGTGCGAAATCGGTTCACATGCGATCGCATGTGAACCCAGATATTCGCTCAAGGCATTGATACTGGATCATTGATCTGAGTTCGGAGTGATTCAATCCGAATCGATAATGGTCTAGGCGTCAGCCGCAGCGCCTCGCCAGGTTCACCAGCGCGGCGGACCGGCCCAGGTACCACGGCTCGTCCGCCTCGTTCGGGGCGTCGAGATCGACGTTGCGCGCCTGTCTCAGCGCGGCCTTGCCTTCGGGTGACAGGGTGTAGACCTGCCGGTCCATCTCATCGACCGAGGGTGTCAGGGCATAGTCCGTGTTGTCGATCGTCACAGCCAGGACGCGCTCGCCGGGGCCGGGCGATCCCGGAAAATCATAGAAATACTGGAACGTGATCTGTCCGCCCGCGCAGTGCGCGCGGGTGATGACCGAGGTGTAGTTCCAGTTCAGGAAGCTGGCCACCGGCCCTTCGCCCGATACGTCGTGCGTCACCCACTGCGCGCTCCTTTCATCGACGGGAGCGGCCGTCAGGGTCAGGGCGGCTGTCATCGCGGCGAGGAGCATGGGGGAGGTCTCTCGTGAGCTATGCGGAGGCCATACCAGCGTTGCTGCGGCGTGAATGCAAGACGGCTTCGGCTTTACCCGCACCGACGCCGGCTCTAGACCCACCGCATGAGCACTGAATCCGAAGTCATCTCCCGCATCGAGAACGGTGTCGGCCGCATCACCCTGAACCGGCCCAAGGCGATCCACGCCCTGAACCGGCCCATGTGCGAGGCGATGATTGAGGCGCTGCTGGCCTGGCGCGCGAACGACGCGGTTCAATCGGTGCTGATCGACCACGCGGGCGAGCGCGGCTTCTGCGCCGGCGGCGACATCCGCATGATCGCCGAGAGCGGGGCAGGGGACGTCTCGGAGGCCAAGGCCTTCTTCAAGGCCGAGTATCAGCTGAACCATCTGATGTTCGTCTATCCCAAGCCGATCACGGCGGTGGTGGACGGCATCGTCATGGGCGGCGGCGTGGGCATCAGCGAACCCGCCGATGTCCGCATCGCCACCGAGCGCACCACCTACGCCATGCCCGAGACCGGCATCGGCCTGTTCCCCGACGTGGGCGGCGGCTGGTTCCTGCCGCGCCTGCCGGGCCAAACGGGCGTCTGGCTGGCGCTGACCGGCGCGCGGCTGAAGGCGGCGGATACGGTGGCGCTGGGCATCCATACGCACTTCGTCGCGTCGGAGGCCGTTGAGGCGCTGAAGGTCGACCTGCTGGCCGCGCCCGCCGATCCGAAGGAGGTCGCCGATCATGCCGCCGGAGACGCCGGGCCGTCGCCGCTGGCGCCGCACCGCGAGGCCATCGACCGCCTGTTCGCCTTCGACACGGTGGAAGAGATCGTCGCCGCCCTTCAGGCCGAGGGTTCGGAGTGGGCGCAGAAGCAGCTCGACATCCTGAAGACCAAGTCGCCGCAGTCGCTGAAGGTCTCGCTGCGCCAGATCCGCACGGGCGCGACGCTGACCGATTTCGCCGACAACATGGCGATGGAATATGCTCTGGGCGGCCGTGTCGTGCAGACGCACGATTTCCAGGAAGGCGTGCGCGCCGTCATCATCGACAAGGATAATGCGCCTCAGTGGTCGCCGGCCGCGCTTTCTTCGGTTTCAGAGGCCCAGATCGAGGCCCTGTTCGCGCCCCTGCCTGCGGGTGAGGCATGGAAACCGCTGATCCGCTGATTTCGCGCAAGCTTCATTGTTCCGGGCGGGGGAAAAGCCTATCTTGGCGGCATGACTAGTCGCTGGACCCCCGAATCCTGGAGAAACAAGCCCGTCCTGCATATGCCGACGGACTATCCGGACGCCGCCGAGCTGGCGCGCGTCGAAGACGAGTTGCGCGCGATGCCGCCCCTCGTCTTTGCGGGCGAGGCGCGCAAGCTTACCGATCACCTGGCCCAGGTCGAGGCGGGCGACGCCTTCCTGCTGCAGGGCGGCGACTGCGCCGAGAGCTTCAAGGAGTTCTCGACCGACAACATCCGCGACACATTCCGTCTGATCCTGCAGATGGCGGTGGTGCTGACCTTCGCCGGTCGCAAGCCGGTGGTGAAGGTCGGCCGCATCGCCGGTCAGTTCGCCAAGCCGCGCTCGTCTCCGATCGAGGAGATCGGCGGGGTCGAACTGCCGTCCTATCGCGGCGACATCATCAACGGCATGGGCTTCACGCCGGAAGAGCGCACGCCCGATCCGCAGCGCCTGATCCGCGCCTATAACCAGTCGGCCTCGACGCTGAACCTGCTGCGCGCCTTCGCGGGCGGGGGGTATGCCGACCTGTACAACATCCACCGCTGGACGCTGGGCTTCGCCGACGACGGCGCGGGCGCGGCCTACCGCGAACTGGCCGACAAGATCACCGAGGCCCTGGCCTTCATGGAGGCGGTCGGCGTCACGCCCGAGACCCATCCCGACCTGTCGCGCGTCGAGGTTTTCACCAGCCACGAAGCCCTGCTGCTGAACGTCGAGAGCGCCCTGACGCGCCTGGACGGCTCGACCGGCGAATGGTTTGACACCTCGGCCCACATGCTGTGGATCGGCGAGCGCACCCGCCAGCTGGACGGCGCCCACATCGAGTTCATGCGCGGCATCTCCAACCCCATCGGGGTCAAGTGCGGGCCGACCATGACGGCGGACGACCTGCTGCCGCTGATCGACGCCCTGAACCCGAACAACATTCCGGGTCGCCTGACCCTGATCGGCCGCTTCGGCCACGACAAGGTGGGCGACCGCCTGCCGGGCCTGATGCGGGCGGTGAAGGCGGCGGGCAAGCGCGTCATCTGGTCGATCGACCCGATGCACGGCAATACGCTGAAGGCCGGCAACGGCTACAAGACCCGGCCCTTCGACCGCGTCATGGGCGAGGTCCGCACCTTCATCGACGTGGCGGAGGCCGAGGGCGTCCACCCCGGCGGCGTCCACCTGGAGATGACCGGCCAGAACGTCACCGAATGCATCGGCGGCGCCCAGGCGGTGACCGAGGACGACCTGTCGAGCCGTTACCACACCCACTGCGACCCGCGCCTGAACGCGGATCAGGCGCTGGAGATGGCCTTCCTGGTCGCCGAGCGCCTCAAGGCCGGGCGGCAGGCCCGGTCCGAGGCCGCATGACGGCAGAAGACGAAACGCCCGGCCGCGTCGCCTATCAGGGCGCGCCGGGCGCCTTCAGCCACGAAGCCTGCCTGGACCTGCGCCCGTGGGACGAGGCGGTCGGCTTTGAGACCTTCCAGGGCGCGATCGACGCCGTCCTGAGCGGCGACTGCCATTGCGCCCTGATCCCCGTCGAGAACTCGACCGTCGGCGTGGTCGAGCCCGCCGCTACGCTTGTGAAAGAGGCGGGACTTGTGGCGGTCAGCGACGCCTGGCGGCCGATCCGTCTGGCCCTGTTGGGCGTGCCCGAGGCGCGGCTGTCGGACGTGAAGACGGCCGAGAGCCACCCGGTGGCCCTGCAGCAGTGCTCCAAGGCCCTGAAAGAGATGGCGATCACGGCCGTCGAGGTGTTCGACACTGGCGGCGCGGCCGCTGCGGTTGCCGAGGCGGACGACGTCTCGCGCGCCGCCGTTGCGCCCGCTCGCGCGGCTGAGGTCTATGGGTTGTCGGTTCTGCGCAACGATCTGCAGGATTTCAGCGACAACCGCACACGGTTTGTCCTCTTCACGGCTCCTGAGGCTTGACCGCGCATAAAATTTGCTATTGTAAGGCTCGGTCGGATCAACCCTGATCCAGAAACCGGACCGGATTCATGTCCTCGCTGCGCGCACAAATGACCCTTGAAACCACCTCGCGCGCGGTGGCCGGCTTTTATTTTGGCTACGGCTATTACGGCTTTCGATACGCCGGCTGAGGCGTCGGGCTTCTAACCAGACCCTGACTGTCTCGCTGGCGACCGCTTCTCCCCAAGCGGCCAGTACGCGCGTTCACGCCTGATCTTCTGTCGGCGGGACGCGACCTCCCCATCGAAATCCCATGCCGAAAGCCATCTCCCATGTCGCAATCCGCCATCCAGCAAGTCTGGCCCGCCGAAACCGTTGAACTGAGCGCCGAACAGAAGGCGCTGGCCGCCCTGCGCGCCGAGATCGACAGCCTGGACGATCAGATCCTCGAACTGTTCGAACGTCGCCTGTCCGTCGCCGCCCAGGTGGGCAAGGCTAAGGACGCCCCGACCGGCCCCCACACCAAGTTGCGTCCCGACCGCGAACAGGCCGTCCAGGCCCGCATCCTGAAGCAGTGCGAACCCGAGAACCGCGAGGCGGTCGAGCATCTGTGGCGCGAGATCGTCGGTTGGGGTCTGGCCCGTCAGGGCCGCCTGCAGGTCCAGGTCTGGGCCCCGATCGATCCGGCCAAGGCCGTGGACGGCGCCCGCCTGCGCTTCGGCGCCGCCGCCGACATCAAGCTGGTCCTCGATCCGCAGGCCGCCCTGGCCCATGCGGCCGAGGGCAAGGGCGTGGCCGTCCTGTCCATCAGCGGCGACGATCCCTGGTGGATCGGCCTGCGCCGCGAATGGTCGATGCTCAGCGTCTTCGACGGCTACGGTGGCGAGACGCCGACGTCTCTGGCTGTCGGCAAGATCGATCCGCCGGCCCTGCCCAAGGGCCGCCGCGTGGTCGTCACCGCGGGCGGCGATGCGGGCGACGGTTCGGGCGCGCGTCGCTGGGGCCTGAACACTCACCACGGCTGGAGCCTGGCCCTGACCGACGCCGATGTGGCGCCGGGCGATGTCGAAGGCTGCGTCGGCGCCATCGGCTGACCGCAGGCCGTTAACTCCGTCTCAAAGCAGGGTGGGCGAGGGTGGCTGCATGGCCCAGCCCGCCCTGCATCGATCGCGCCGCGTCGTCGCCCTTGCGGCGGCTGCGCTGACGCTTGCGGGCTGCGGCGTGAACGAAGCCGATCCCCATCGCTTCGAGACCCTGGCGCAGTCGGTGGCCTCCATTCCAGTGTCGGCTGAAGACGAGGGCGAGGCGCGGCCGACCGTCACGCCGGATCAGCCGCGCGAGCGAGCCGAGCCGTTGAAGGTCGAGCTGATGACCCCGCACGAATTGTGGGACGCCCGCGAGGGCGTGACAGCCAGGGTGCGTCTCGCCTCCGCGTCAACGCCGACGAACGACCCTGATCCCGAGACGCCGCCTGCGGCCGTTGCGGCGCAGCCCGCGACCGCCGTCCGCCAGGTGCAACTCGGCGCCTATTCCAGCGAAGACGGCGCCCGCGCGGCCTGGGCGCGGCTGAGCCGGGGGCCGGGCGGGGCGGCGCTGTCCGGGCTTCAACCCGCCTATGAGGCGGTGGAGGTTGGCGGGCGTCGTCTGATCCGGCTGAAGGTCGCCGCCTCCGTCGAACAGGCTCAGGCCCTGTGCCGCGACCTGGCGGCGTCGGACCCGTGGTGCGCGCGATCCGGCGCCGCAGCCTGATCGTCCACAGGCTCAGCTTAAGGTTTCGTTGACGATCGGCCCGCGGAGGCTGATCTTGCGGCCCATGGGCGGGCGGCGGACGAAGATGAGTCGCGCCTGCTGATCACAGTGGGATTTCACATGGCGCAGCCTCAGGTCATCGTCATCGGCAATGAAAAGGGCGGGGCGGGCAAGTCCACCCTGGCCATTCACATCGTCACCGGCCTTCTGCACGCCGGACGCAAGGTCGCCATCATCGATCTGGACCTGCGTCAGCGCTCGCTGGAGCGGTTCTTCGCCAACCGCGTCGCCTGGACCAAGGCCAATGGCCATGATCTGCCGCTGCCCTTCGTGCCGGACATGGGCGACGGCAAGGCCCTGCATAAGGCCGATGAGACGGAGCAGTTGGCGCGTTTCGAGGCAGCCTACGCCGAGGCGAGGGGCGTCGCAGACGTCATCGTCATCGACACGCCGGGCGGGGACACGGCTCTGTCGCGCGCCGCGCACGGCCGCGCAGACCAGATCGTCACTCCCATGAACGACAGCTTCGTCGACTTCGACCTGCTGGGCGAGGTGGACCCGGTGACGCTGGATCTGATCCGTCCCTCCATCTATTCGGAAAGCGTCTGGGAGGCGCGCAAGCATCGCGCCGTCACCGAGGGTCGTCAGGTGACGATCGACTGGATCGTCGTCACCAACCGTCTGGCCGTGGCCGAGGCCCGCAACCGGCGCCGTCTGGCTTCACGCATGGCCAAGTTGGCCAAGCGGGTCGGTTTCCGCGTCGGGCCGGGCCTGCGCGACCGGGTCATCTATCGCGAGCTCTTCCCCTTCGGCCTGACGGTGGCGGACCTGTCGAACGACATCCGTCCGGTGTCGGTGTCTCTGGCCCACGTCGCTGCGCGTCAGGAGATGCGCAACCTGATGCAGGCCCTGGGTCTGGACGACGCCATCGCCGCCATGGACGCGGCGGCCTGATCGCTTCATGGGCCTGATCTGGTTGGGTCTGGCCGCTGTGGCCCTGTGGGCCATGGTGCGACTGGGCCGCCAGACCGAACGCGCCCGGCGCGGCCACTGGCGCATCTCGGCCACTATATTGAGCGCCGCCCTGCTGGCCGGGGCGGTGTTCGCCGCCGCGCGCGGCGCCTGGCTGATCGCGGGCGGCATGGCGGCGGCGGGCGTCTGGCTGGCGGTGCAGTCGCGCATACGGCCTGTGGCGGGCAGGGCGGCCCCACCCAATGAGCCTATGAGCAAGGCCGAGGCGCGCTTCATTCTGGGCGTCGCCGCCGATGCGGACGCCCAGGCGATCCACGCTGCCTGGCGTCGCCTGATGGCGCGCGCTCACCCCGATCAGGGCGGAACCGAGGGCCTGGCCGCCCGCGTCAACGCCGCGCGGGATCGGCTGCTGAAGGGGTAGGGCGCTTTCCTTCTCCCCTTGTGGGAGAAGGTGGCCCGTGAGGGCCGGATGAGGGGTGTCGGCGCGACATGCAGCGCTTTCCCCTTCGCCAGATTCTCAGGCCGACGAGGCGCTCGCACCCCTCATCCGTCTGCCTTCGGCAGCCACCTTCTCCCTCAAGGGGAGAAGGAAGTGGATTAGGTATTTTAATACCTCATTTAAAATATTCAATAAAATCAAATATCTACTCCGAAATCGCCACCATAACCGACATTGACCTTCGGCGCGCGACCCTCTATCACCCCGGCCTCCGCCCGATCCATCTGGTTCGGGCCGCGTTTTTCGTCTTCCAGGACCCTCATCATGCTGAAGAGCACCACGGCTTCGCTGAAGCCGGCCGAGGTCGAGAAGAAGTGGATCCACATCGACGCCGAAGGCGTCGTGGTGGGCCGCCTCGCGACCTTCATCGCCAACCGCCTGCGCGGCAAGCACCTGCCGACCTACACCCCGCACGTTGACTGCGGCGACTACGTCGTCGTCACCAACGTCGACAAGGTGGTGTTCACCGGCAAGAAGACCACCGACAAGGTCTACTATCGCCACACCGGCCACCCGGGCGGCATCAAGGAAACCACCCCGGAGAAGGTTCTGGGCGGTCGTTTCCCCGAGCGCGTGCTCGAGAAGGCCGTTGAGCGGATGCTGCCCAAGGAGTCGCCGCTGGCTCGCAAGCAGATGACTCACCTGCGCCTGTTCGCCGGCGCGGCTCACGAACACGAAGCCCAACAGCCCACGACCATCGACTTCAAGTCGATGTCGTCCAAGAACACCCGGAGCGCCTGAGCATGACCGACGTGACTCAAGACACCGCCGCCGGCTTTGACGCCCTGAAGGGCCTGGGCACCGCTGCTGCCGAGGAAATCGTCCGCGAGCCGAAGATCGACGCCCTGGGCCGTTCGTACTCGACCGGCAAGCGCAAGAACGCCATCGCCCGCGTGTGGGTGAAGCGCGGCACCGGCAAGATCACCGTGAACGGCAAGGACGTGGCTGCTTACTTCGCCCGTCCCGTGCTGCAGATGATGGTCGCCCAGCCGCTGACCGTCTCGGACCGCGCCACGCAATACGACGTGATCTGCACCGTCGAAGGTTCGGGCCTGTCGGGCCAGGCCGGCGCCATCCGCCACGGCCTGTCGCACGCCCTGACCCACTACGAGCCGGAACTGCGCAAGGTTCTGAAGCCGCACGGCTTCCTGACCCGCGACAGCCGCGTCGTCGAGCGTAAGAAGTACGGCCGCGCCAAGGCTCGCCGCAGCTTCCAGTTCTCGAAGCGCTAAGTCGCGAACCCGCGACTGGGAATACAAGGGCGCTTCGGGGAAACCCGAGGCGCCTTTTTTCTTTTGCCCTTCTCCCCTTGCGGGAGAAGGTGGCGGCCGCAGGTCGACGGATGAGGGGTTTCGCCTCATTCAATGTCGCCGTCAGAATGTCGCGTCAGTGCGACCCCTCATCCGACCCGCTGCGCGGGCCACCTTCTCCCACAAGGGGAGAAGGATCAGGAGCACGAGATGACCCACACCATCTTCATCGACGGCGAGGCCGGGACCACGGGACTGGAGATCCGCGAGCGTCTGGAGGCGCGCGGCGATCTGGAGCTGTTGCTGCTGGGCGATCGGCGACGCGATGTCGAGGCGCGGCGCGAGGCGTTGAACAGCGCCGACGCGGTCATCCTGTGTCTGCCCGACGACGCGGCCCGTGAGGCCGTGTCGATGATCGAGAATCCGGCGGTGCGGGTCATCGACGCCTCGACCGCCTATCGGGTGGCGGACGGCTGGACCTATGGTTTCGCCGAGATGGATTCGGGCCAGCGCGCGGCCATCGCCGCCTCGACGCGGGTGTCGAACCCTGGCTGCTATCCTACCGGCTTCATCGGCCTGATGCGGCCGCTGGTGAAGGCGGGGCTGGTCCCGGCCGACTGGCCCGTGACGATCAATGCGGTGTCCGGCTATTCCGGCGGCGGCAAGGCCATGATCGCCGAGTTCGAGGCCGAGGGCGCCGCGACGGCGTTCCGCGCCTATGGCCTGACGCTGAAGCACAAGCATGTGCCGGAAATGACGAAGCACGCGGGCCTGTCGCGCCCGGTGCTGTTCTCGCCCGCTGTGGGGAATTATCGCCAGGGGATGCTGGTCGAAGTTCCGCTGCATCTGTCGGCCTTGCCGGAAACGCCCTCGGTCGAGCGGCTGCACGGCGCTCTGGTCGAGGCCTATGAGGGGCAGCGCTTCGTCGAGGTCGCCGAGATCGACGAAACCGAAGCCATGACCGGCATCGAGCCCGAGGGCCTGAACGGCACCAACCGGATGCGTCTGCATGTCTTCGGCGATCGCGGCGGGGAGCAGGCGCGTCTGGTCGCCCTGCTGGACAATCTGGGCAAGGGCGCCTCGGGCGCGGCGGTTCAGAACCTCAACATCATGCTGGGCCTGGACGAGGCGACGGGCCTCAGCTGACGGGGTTCAGGGCGCCAGGCGGGGCGCCAGCTCGGGGGCTGCGGCGATCAGGTCGCGCGCGACCAGGGCGGCGATGACCTGCGCGCCCTCGGGGCCCAGATGGGTGTAGTCGAAGTCCTCGGCGTGACGGCCGTAGGGGCCTGCCGTCGTCGCCACGGCGGGCGGCGGCGCGGCGGGCGAGTTTCCGGCCTGAAGCTCGGACAGGAAGTCGGGCGGAGGCGCGCCGGGCGCCATGCGAGCGGCTTCAAGCGCGCCCATGCTCTGGACCAGGTCGCCGCTGGCGGCGTGCAGGTCGATCAAGGGCGCGCCGGTCTCGCGCGCCACGCGGCGCACGGCCTCGGCCCAGGGCTCAAGCGTGTCCTGCAGGCGGCCGTCGCTGAAGGATCGGCGCGTCAGGGGCGTCACCAGTACGGGCCGCGCGCCGCGCGCCCTGGCTTCGACGACATAGGCCCTGAGGTTGGCGGGAAACTCGGTCGCCAGCTCGGTGGAGCTGCGCTTGCCCGGCTGATCGTTATGGCCGAACTGGATCAGCACCCAGACCGCGCCATAGCCGGGCGTCGCCATTTCGTTCAGGGCCAGATCCCATGAACCTTCCGCGCGATAGGTCGAGGTGCTGCGGCCCTGACGCCCCAGGTTGACGCAGGCCAGGGACGACAGGACGTGCCGGTCACAGAAGGCGCCGCCCCAGCCGCTGCCGACCGAGGTCGTCGAGTCCCCGACCAGTATGATCTTGTCGGCGTCGATCGGCCGCTCCTGGGCCCTGACCGCGCCGACGCAGACCAGGGTCGCCGCGATAGCGGCCGGCAGGGCGCATCGAATCATCAGACCCGGCGGGCCTTGATCGCGGACTCCACCGTCAGGGCGAAGAAGATGGCGGCGATGATGATCAGCAGGCCGTAGTCGTGGCCGGGGAAGACCAGGGGAACACCCGCCGCCAGGATGATCAGCGCGGGAAACAGGCTGGCCCAGACGGCGGTGGAGGCGGCGTCAGGATGGATCATCGGCGGGCGGACCCAGCCCATCTTGGCGCGCATGACGGCGTTCAGCGGCACGAAGACGGCCGGAACGACCACGGCGATGACCACATACTTCAGCAACTGACCCGGCGCGCCGAACAGGGTCGCCGTGGCGATCAGCAGGATCAGCGGAATGGCCGTGGTCAGGGCCAGCAGCAGGTTGGGCTCGATACGCTTCAAGACTTCACTTTCACATAGGCGCCGGGCGCCGGTTCGATAGGCTTCAGCGGCCCGACCTTGGGATCACGCGCCGGGATCTGCGCGCCGGACCGGGCGTGCAGCCAGTCGGCCCAGTGCGGCCACCAGCTGCCGGGATGCTGTTCCGCCCCCGCTTGCCACTCCTGAAGCGTTTCGGGAAGGGCGGCGTTGATCCAGTGCTGATACTTCTCGGCCGAGGGCGGGTTGATGACCCCGGCGATATGGCCCGATCCGGCCAGCGTATAGGTCACCGGCCCGCCGAACAGTCGCGCCGAACGATAGACGGAGTTCATCGGCGCGATGTGGTCCTCGCGGCTGGCCTGGAAGTAGAGGGGGATGCGGACCTTCGACAGATCGATACGCTCGCCGTCGATCTCGAGATCGCCCCCGGCCAGGGCGTTCCGGCCGTACATCAGGCGCAGGTATTGCAGGTGCAGCCGCTTGGGCATCCGCGTCTGGTCGGCGTTCCACGCCAGCAGGTCGAAGGCGGGCGGCTCCTTGCCCATCAGATAGTTGGACACGAAGAAGGACCAGATCAGGTCATTGGCGCGAAGGGCGTTGAAGGTGTCGGCCATGGCCGTGCCGGGCAGGACGCCGCCCGCCTCGTCCATCAGCCGCTCGATCTCGGCCAGCCAGTGTTCGTCGGTGAACAGCAGCAGATCGCCCGCCTCGGCGAAGTCGTGCTGGGCGGCGAAGAAGGTGGCCGAGGCGACGCGGTCGTCCCCCTTGCTGGCCATGTGCGCCAGGGTGGCGCCCAGCATGGTGCCGCCGATGCAGTAGCCGACGGCGTTCAGATGTTTCTGGCCGGTCTGCTCCAGCGTCTTCTCGACGGCGCGATAGACCCCCTTCTTCATATAGTCGTCGAGGCCGAACTCCGCCTTGTCGCGGTCCGGGTTGACCCATGAGCAGACGAAGACGGTGAAGCCCTGGGCGCTCAGCCAGCGAATCAGGGAGTTCGCCGGCTGCAGGTCCATGATGTAGAATTTGTTGATCCACGGCGGGAAGATCAGCAGCGGAATGGCGTGCTGCTGCTCCGTCGCGGCGTCGTACTGGATCAGCTCGAACAGCTCGTCGCGCCAGACGACCTGACCCGGCGCCGTGGCGACGTTCTCGCCCAGGACGAAGCGGCCGTAATCGGCCTGGCTGATCTTCAGCGAGCCGGCGCCGCGCTCCAGGTCGGCGGCGAAGTTCTGCATCCCGCGCACCAGAGACTCGCCGCTGGTCTCAGCCAGGGCTTTCAGCGCCACGGGGTTCGACGCCAAGAAGTTGGCGGGCGAAAAGGCGTCGGTCAGCAGGCGGGTGAAGAACTCGGCCCGGCGCTTTACGCGCGGATCGACATCCTCGACGCTGGAGACCAGGCTGTTCATCCAGTCCGAGGTGGCCAGATAGGACTGGCGCATCATGTCGAACATGGGGTTTTCGGACCAGGCGGGGTCGCGGAACCGCTTGTCGGCCGGGGCGGGGCTGTCGACCGTCTCGCCCATGGCGCGGCGCGTGGTGGTCGACCACAGCTCCATATAGCGGCCGAACAGGTCGGCCTGGGCCTGAAACAGCTTTTCGGGCCGGGCGGCCAGGCTGGTCATGATCGAGGACATGGCTGGGGCCACGTTGAACGGATCGGGCGACAGGGCGGCGGGGCGGTCGGCCTGCGACAGGGCCGCCTCGGCCACCGCCGTCTGGGCCATCATCGCCGCCTTGGCCAGGTTCAGCGACAGGGTCTCCAGCTGCTGACGCTGGTCGGCGCTGAAGGCCATGAAGTCGGGCGCGGAGGAAGGGGCTTCGGCGGTCGCCGCCGGTTCCGCGGCGGAGGCCGGTTGCGGCTTTTCAGCCGGGGCGACCTTTTTTACGCGGGGCTTGGCCGAGATCGGGCGCCCCGCCTTGCGCGGCGCGGGCGCGTCCGCCGGCGTCGTCTTCTGGGGCGAGGCCTTGGTCGGGCGCTTGGCCATGGCGAACCTCCGATGGGGACGCGCGAGTTCGCACGCCTTCCTCCCGACGCGATGATGGCATATGTCAGTGACGGAAATGAACGCGCTTCTGCTGAAAAAGACGGGATGGACGGCGGCTTGGGGCATGGCCTTGAGTTCTGCCGTGGCGCTGGGCGGCTGCGTCAGCGCCTTCGAGCCGAAAACCGACCCGACGTCGCCTCTGGCGCCCCGCATCCAGAAGCTGGTGGACGAGAATCGCCAGTATCCGCGCTGGGCCGATTTCCCGCGCACCAGCACGCCCTTGCCGGCTCCGGCCGAGATCGCCGCCGAGGTCGGGCGTCTGGAAAGCCGCAACACCGCCCTGACCGCCGAGATGGCGCGCATCGACTGGACGCTGGACAGCGACCCGGCCGCCTTCGCGGAATCGATCAACCGTCGTATCGACGCCAGCCAGATGTCGCCCCAGACCCTGCGCACCGCCGAGGAGGTCGAGGCCTACGCCGAGGAATTGCGCCGGCGCGCCAAGGCGCCGCCACCGATCGACCGCCCGCGTCCTTGAGGCGACAGGCGTAACCCGCCTCTAGGATGCGAGCCGCGCGAACGTCGCGTCGTGGCGCGAATCCCGCGATCCTGCGCGGCGGCGAAAGTCGTCGCCCGAACTGTCCAAAAAGGTCCGTCATGGCCCGTCACGCCTGCATCGCCCTTCCTTTCGCCGGTCGCGCCTCCTGATGGCGGACGGCGCCGCTTCGCCCGCCTTCCTAGACGTCAGCCGCTCGCTGTCCGGGCGGGCCTGGCGACAGCGGCCGGCCGAGGCGACGACGATCCGCGCCCATATGCAGACGCTGGGGCTGGACGAACCGCTGGCGAGGGCGCTGGCGGCGCGCAAGGTGGCGGGCGAGCAGGGCGCCGACTTCCTGAAGCCGACGCTGAAGGCGCTGTTCCCCGATCCGTCCAGCTTCATGGACATGGACGCCGCCGCCGCCGCCATCGTCGACGCCTTGCAGGCGCAGGCCAGCGTTCACGTTTTCGCCGATTACGACGTGGATGGAGCCTCCAGCGCGGCCCTGCTGGTGCGCTGGTTCCGGGCGCTGGGGGCGGACCTTCCCATCTATGTCCCCGACCGCCTGACCGAAGGCTACGGCCCCAGCGCGCGCGCCTTCGACACGCTGAAGGCGCGCGGCGCCGATCTGGTCATCACCGTCGACTGCGGGGCGGCCGCCAATGAGGCGGTGGCCCATGCGGCGGCCATCGGCCTGAAGGTCGTGGTCATCGACCACCACATGATGCGAGAGGAGCCGCCCGCCTGCCTCGCCGTGGTCAATCCGAACCGGCCGGGCTGCGGCTCGGGGCAGGGTAATCTGGCGGCGGCGGGCGTGGTCTTCGTCCTGCTGGCCGCCCTGAACCGCGAGGCGCGCGGGCGTGGTCTGTTCGAGGGAAAGACCGAGCCGGACATCCGTCAGTGGCTGGACCTGGCCGCCATGGGCGCCATCTGCGACGTGACGGGCCTGACGGGCTTCAACCGCGCCCTGACCAGTCTGGGGCTGGGGGTGATGTCGCACTGGCGCAATCCGGGCCTGCGCGCCCTGCTGGCCGCAGCGGGCGCCGAGCCGGGGCCGGCCAAGACCAACCACGCGGGCTTCATCCTCGGTCCGCGCATCAATGCGGGCGGCCGGATCGGCAAGTCGGACCTGGGGGCGCGCCTGCTGTCCACCGACGATCCCGACGAGGCGCGGATGCTGGCGCAGGAACTGGACGCCCTGAACCTGGCCCGGCGCGAGGTGGAGGCCGAGGTGACGGAGCAGGCCGTCCGTCGCGTCGAGGCGACCGGCGCCCACGGCGACGACAGCGCCGCCGTGGTCGTCTCGGGCGAGGACTGGCATCCCGGCGTCGTCGGCATCGTCGCCGGGCGTCTGCGCGAACGCTGGAGAAAGCCGGTCATCGTCATCGGCGTCGACGCCGTCAACGGCGTGGGCAAGGGCTCGGGCCGGTCGCAGCCGGGCATGAACCTGGGCCGGGTGGTGCAGGCGGCCTGGAACGAGGGCCTGCTGATCGCGGGCGGCGGTCACGCCATGGCGGCGGGGCTGACGGTGGCGGCCGACCGCATCGACGAGCTGCGCGCCTTCCTCAACGACCGCCTGTCGGCCGAGCGCGTCGAGGCCGTGGCCCAGGACTGGGTCGAGGTTGACGCCCTGATCGACCCGCGCGCCGCCACCCGCGACCTCTTCGAGGCTTTCGAGCAACTGGCGCCCTACGGCCCCGCCAACCCCGAGCCCCTGTTTGCGCTGGAAGGGGTGCAGGCGCGCGAGCCGGTCGCCATGAACGGCGGCCATGTGCGGTGCCGCCTGGTCGGTCCGGACGGCGCCTCGGTGCGGGCCATCGCCTGGCGCTGCGCCGACCTGCCGACGGGCAAGGCGCTGCTGGCGGGGCAGGGCGGTCTGAACCTGGTCGGACGCCTGAAGGCCGATGACTGGAACGGCCGTCGCGGCGTCCAGTTCGAGATCGAGGACGTCGCCGATCCGCGTATGGCCTGAGGGCTGTCAGGCTTGGCTGCGAAACGACGCAGGTCTTTGAAAAAGTCGCACAAATCCGCGTCGGCGCGCTTGCCATAAGCGGAATCGGCGGCTATCTACACGGTCCTCCGCGCAGCGGTCCCTTCGTCTATCGGTTAGGACGCCAGGTTTTCAACCTGGAAAGAGGGGTTCGATTCCCCTAGGGACTGCCACGCGGAGTTTTCTCCCAGAAAATTCGAATGCATTTTCGGCAGCGATAGCTTGCGCGGATTCGCCGTGCTGCGTTCTCGATCCACGCCTGAAGGCAGGCTTTCGTCGTTTTTTTGAAAAAGCGCGAGACGCCCTCTTGCATCGCCGAAAAGGGACGGCTATCAGGCCGCTCCTCCGCGCAGCGGTCCCTTCGTCTATCGGTTAGGACGTCAGGTTTTCAACCTGAAAAGAGGGGTTCGACTCCCCTAGGGACTGCCACGCGGGGCGAATAACGTCTTCTCCCGTCATCGTTATTTCTTTCACTGAGCGACTTCGCGCGGTCTTTTCGCGTGCGCGACATTTGGTTGTCGACAATGTGGCGTAAAAGGGGCAACTTGTATGTTCGAGTTCAAAGAACCGTGTTAGTGTAGCTGACCCGATTGTTGCGGGCGGGGGTTCAAGGTGGCGAGTTGTGACGTGATGGAGCCTATCGAGACCGTAAAGGTCGTCGGAAAGGTCAAATGGTTCGATGCCGGCAAGGGGTATGGCTTCATCGTGCCGGACCAGCCGGAATTGACCGAGGAACGCGACGTGCTGCTGCACGTCACCAGCCTGCGGGATGCGGGCCATGAGTTGGCGGGCGAGGGCGCGGCCATCGTCTGCGAATGCGCCAAACGCTCCAAGGGCTGGCAGGTCGTCAACATTCTCGAACTGGAGGCGACCGCCGCGCCGGTTCGTCGCGATCCCGTCCGCAGTTCGGCTCACGCCCGTCCGGAAGGCCTGCCTGACGGCCCGCTGGAAGCGGCGGTCGTCAAATGGTTCAATCGCACCAAGGGCTATGGATTCGTGGTGCGCGAGGGTGAGGCGGGCGATATCTTCGTCCACGTCGAGACGCTGCGACGCTGCGGCCTTGACGATCTCCTGCCGGGCGATCCGGTGAACGTGCGCTTCGCACAGGGGCCCAAGGGCCTGGTCGTGGCGGATATCAGAGCGGGCGGATGACTTTCGTCCGCTAGAGGACGAAGACATGGTGAACCGGCGCATCCTTCTGGCCCTGGCCCTCTCTGCGGCCGCCGCGACGGCGGCCTGCGCCCAGAAGGCGCCTCTGGATGCGACCGGCTGCCCGCTGGAGCCGCTGACGATCGTCACGACCTCGGGCGAGCACGAATTCATGGTCGAGATCGCCGACGACGACGCGAAGCGCCAGCGCGGCCTGATGTTCCGACCGCCTCTGCCCGACGATCGCGGGATGCTGTTCCAGTTCCCCGTGGCGGCGGAGCAGAGCTTCTGGATGCGCAACACGCCCAGTTCGCTGGACATCCTCTACATCGACCCGCGCGGGCGAATCGTCTCGATCGCCAGGCACGCGACGCCTAACTCCGACACGCCGATCTCCTCGAACGGGGCGGCCAACGGGGTGCTGGAATTGCGGGCGGGTCGCGCCGACGAGATCGGCGCCAGGCCCGGCGATCAGGTTAAACACCCCTTCTTTCATCCCTGAGCGACAATAGGCCGTCTCATCCGTTGCGGAGGCGGCTCCGTCGTGTCATGAGGGCGCTCCGTCGGTCCGGGGTGTGGCGCAGCCTGGTAGCGCATCTGGTTTGGGACCAGAGGGTCGGAGGTTCGAATCCTCTCGCCCCGACCACGGCTTAAGCCCTTTTGGGCTGGATGAGTTCTATACTTATCCGCCGAGGCGCGGCCTTTCGACTAGCATTACCAAGAGCAGACGCCCGCGAGTATCCGCCAAGGGTGGAAGTGATCATCGGGTGGCGAGCAAACGGCGCTGGGCTAACTGCTCATAAATGCAGTCTTCTTTGATTTTATGTTCCGAAATGCTCTCGGGAACATGGGCAGCCCATGCATTTCCGACCGGCTGGGGCTGAAACTGCAGAAGCCCACACCTCTCGGCTGCCTCAACCACCTGAGCACGAGTGGCCCACTCGTCATCAGGGCCGATGAAACAGCCCGAGACTGATAGGGTGCTCGCGCCGAAAAGTGCGAGGGCAAAGATTCGCTCTAGGTCTGGACGCTTCATCAACGGGGCACGCTGTCGATAGCCGTGCGACGGCAATGGGTCGTCAACCGAAGTTCGCTTAGGGTGGGGAGTGGACATTTGCCGATGCGGCTCCGCGCGCTAGGCTCTCAATATGACCGACACTTTCGCCGATTATGATGACAAGCCAGACCTGAAGCTGGGCGGGCTTTCCCTGTGGGCGGAATCCAAAGAGCGACCCAATGATGATGATGATTGGGATGGCAACTGGCTCGTCATTCGCGCGAGGGTCGACGCCCCTGGTTCGTCAGTGGAGTTGAGAGGGCCTTGGCTGCGCACTGACGAAGTTGCTTCTTTCCTCACCGAAGTTGAGACTATGTCGAGGGATATGCATGGGAAGGCGACACTCGCCCCCATTGAACCGGCTATCAAAGCCACGCTTGAGATGGGATCGTTGGGGCAAATCGCGGTTTATGTCGAAGCCTCCCCCAACCATCTTGAGCAGCGGCACTCCTTTAACTTCGGGTGCGACCAATCTTACCTTCCAGAGATTATTCGAGGGTGCCGAAAAATTCTCCTGAGATTTCCAATCAAAGGCTCAAGGCTGTAGGTGCGCCAACGTCCGCTGCGGGTCGTGAAGCGAAGTTCGCCTAAGCGTGGAAGTGGCCATTCGGCTAGCTGTCTCTAGACTCCCGACGTTGCCACAAGCCCCAGATCAGCTTCCCCATATTCCAAACACCTAGGGCTCCGACGCCTAGCCAGAACCATTTGGCGGGAACGCTATCGACAGCACCCCGGAGCACGTCGAAACGGACGAATATCCAGAAAAGCGCCCCGAAGACGATGGCGCCCGCCCAAAGCTTCAATGAAACGCGCAGATCACTGTTCATGATGAGAACATAGCTTCTGCTTGAGTGTCTGCAACGGGTCGAAAGCCGCCCTTAGCCCTCGCCGCAACCCGCTCATCGCACCGGCGTCTCTGACGCGCGTCAGGTCGAAGCGTAGCCGCCGTTGATGGCGTAGGAGAAGCCGATCGGCAGGGCGGCGCGGACCTGGGTGAAGAAGGCGGCCAGTTCGCCTAGGGTCGAGCGCGGCACGAAGATGATGTCGCCGCGCCGCAGCGGCAGAATTTCGGCGCGCGGCGCGCTCAGGTCGATCGCCTTCATCATGCGGACATCGCCCGGTCCGCGGCGGATCAGGGCGCAGCGCGAGGCTCTGGACGACGGTAGGACGCCGCCGGCCATGATGACGGCCTGATAGGCGTCGATGTCGCCCGGCATGTCGAACACGCCCGGATTGCGCACCTCGCCGTCGACCCAGACCTTCAGCGGACCGGCCTGGCGCAGGGTCACCTCGACCTCGGGCCGCAGCAGGTGAGGGGCGTAGGCCATGGAGATGTCGGCCTCCAGTTCGGACAGGCTGCGATCCGCCGCCGTGACGTGGCCCAGCAGGGGCAGGGACACCCGGCCGTCCGGGCCGATCTTCAACTGGCGGGTCAGTTCCGACGCGGTCGGCAGGGCGACCTCGATGTCGTCGCCAGGATAGAGGCGGTATTCGGGTTCGACCTCGGTCCAGTCGGCGAAGGGCAGGCCGGGCGGGAAATCGTCGACCGCCGTCGGACGCGGCCGTCCGCCGCCCAACCCGGCGCCGCCGGCGCAGCCGGCCAGGCCGGCGGCCAGCGCCATGAGGATGAGGCGGCGATCGAAATTCATGGTCGGGGACGGTCCAGGCGGAGAAATGTCGTCTTCTGTCAAGCTGACGGCTTATAGGTAACGCGTGGTTAACGCGTGGCCCTCAGTGTGGCGCACAACAGTCATCGACCGAGAAATTCGCCTTTTATGCGTTCCTCCCTCGCAGCAGCCCGTCCCCGTTACGGCGTCGTCGACGTCGTGGCCCTGCTGTTCCGCGAGCTGGTGCTGATGATCGTGATCTTCCTGGTGATCGCCGCCCTCGGCGCGGCGTTCGTCATGACGATGAAGAAGACCTACACGGCCGGCGCCAGCCTGTTCGTCGGGGTGGGACAGGAATACGTCTATCAGCCGCGCGTGGGCATGGGCGAGCGCGCCATGCCGCCTTCGGCCAGCGAGGTGGCCCAGTCCGAGGCCGCCATCCTCAACAGTCTGGAGGTCAAGCGCCGCGTGGTGCGCGCCCTGGGCGTCGAGAGCTTCCAGGGCGGGGTCCCTTCGACCGAGAGCCCGGCGCGTCAGGAAGCGGCGGCCATCCGTTCGGTGGCCGCGGGGCTCGGCGTCGAGGTCACGCCGCTCAGCCCGGTCGTGGGCCTGAGCTACAAGAGCGGTGATCCGGCCAAGTCGGCGCGGGTGCTGAACACGGTGATCGACCAGTATCTGACCTATCGACGCGAGGTCTTCCAGGATCGCGCGACCTCGGCCATCCGCACTCAGCGCCAGACGTTCGAGCAGGAGCTGGCCGACGCGGATCGCGCCTATGAAGAGTTCCTGCGCACCAACGCCATCGGCGATTTCGCCACGGCCAAGTCCACGGTCGCCAACAGCTATCAGTCCGTCTTCACCGAGCGGATGGGCGTTCAGGCCCAGCTGCAGCAGGCCTCGCAGCGTCTGGCGACCCTGGCGGCCCAGTTGGCGCGCACGCCGGCCGAGGTGGCCCTGTATCAGGATCTGAACGTTTCGGCCCAGGACCTGATCCTGCAACTGCGCACCGAGCGTGAGAGCCTGCTGGCCCGCTATCAGCCCGACGCCCAGCCGGTACGCGAGATCGAGTCCAAGATCGCCCAGCTTCAGGCCTATGTCGGCTCCGGCACGGCTGTCGGGGCCAAGGAGGTCCGCACCGGCCCCAACCCCGTCTGGGTCGAGCTGGAGACCACCCGCATCAACGCCCAGGCCGAGCGGGACTCCCTGGCCGCCCGCCTGGCGGTTCTGGACCGCCAGCTGGGCGATCTGCGCGCGCGTCAGACGCGACTGACCGAGCTGGAGTCGCGCAACTCGACTCTGGCCGGAAACCGGGAGGTGCTGACCGCCTCGATCCGCGAGTTCCAGCAGCGCGAGACCCAGAGCCGCGCCGACAACGAACTGGTCAAGGCGGGCGCCGACAACGTCACCGTCATCGAACGCGCCCAGCCGCCGTCGAAGGGCAAGAGCCTGCGTTTCCCCCTGATGATCGCCGTCCTGGCCTTCGCGGGATTCACGGCCCTGTGCGTGGGCCTGCTGCGGGTCTTCCTGCGCCGGGGCTTCGTCATGCCGGCCACGCTCAGCCGCACGCTGCAGGCGCCGGTCCTGGCCGTGGCGCCCGCCAAGAGCGCCTGAGCCCTACGCGTGCTAGGCTGGGACGAAGGGCGCACGTAACGATTCGCATGGTCGATCTGACGACGGAAATGGCGGGACTGTGGGCGGCGCTGGGACCAGCGCCGGCTCATCGCGGCCGCGTGATCCTGTTCGCCGCCGCCCAGACGGGCGAGGGCGTCTCGACCGTGGCGCGCGAGTTCGCCCGCATGGCGGCCGTGCGCGGCCGTCGCCCGGCCTGGCTGGTGGACGGCGATCTGACGCAACAGGCGCAGATGGAGCAGGTGGAGGCCCAGCCCGATCGCTTCGGGCGGCTGGGACCTGCGGTCCAGGCCTCTCCGGACGGTTCTGCTTTCTTCACGGTGGCGCCGCCGATGCGCGGTCGCGACGGGCGCGCCGTGGCGCCGGGGCGGCTGATGACGGCCAAGGCCTGTCTGGGCGGCCGTCTCTACGTCACGCGTTTTCACAATGAGGTCCTGCGCGCGGGCCAGCGGGCCGAGGCGGTCAATGATCCGCGCTACTGGACGCGCCTGCGCGCCCACGCCGACACCATCGTCATCGACGCCCCGGCGGCCGATCGCAGCGACATGATCCTGACCCTGGCGCCGCTGGCCGACGCCACCGTCCTGGTGGTCGCGGCGGAGACGACCGACGCGGCCGGACCCGTCGCCCTGCGCGACGAGATCGACGCCCAGGGCGGTCGCATCGCCGGGGTGGTGATGAACCGGGCCAAGTGGAAGCCGCCCGCCTTGCTCAAGCGGTTCATCGGCTAGAGCGCGTTAGGTCCGTCCCGCCGCGCGTTGCAGTCGGTCCAACTCGCGTTGACCGTAGAACTGCGGTTCGAAGCCCTTCATCCAGAACAGCTTGCCCAGCCCCCGCGCCGTGCGGTCGGCCATGTCGGCGCGCCTGGGGTGGCGGATCAGGCTGAGGGCCAGCGTCGTTGCGCCCCAGACCGCCGTCTGCGCCGCGCCGACGGCCATCCAGCGCGCCACGCCGGGCCAGTTCTTCGCCTCGGCGGCGGTCTGGCTCGGTCCCTGGCCATAGGCGAAGGCGCGCGTCAGGGCGTAGCGCAGGGTGGCGCGATGCGGCGGGGCGAACTCGTCTACCCAGGCGTCGGCGGCCCAGCCGAAGCGGCCGCCGCGTACCTCAAGGGCGGCGAACAGCACGTCGTCCTCGCCGCCGATCTGATCCGATCCGACGTGGAAAGGCTGGTCGCCGGGCAGGGCCGTGGCCCGAACCAGAAGGGAGTTGCCGCAACCGTGGGCGTGATCCAGCACGCCGTCCCGGTCCGGTCCGTGACGGCCGAAGAAACGTTCCAGATAGGGCGTGGTCCAGCCTGTGCCCTCGGGCACGCGTCCGCGGATGGGGCCGAAGACGGCGTCAGCGCCGGTCGCCGCTTGGGCGCTCAACAGGGCGGCCAGCCAGTCGGTCGAGGCGGCCTCGTCATCATCGAGGAAGGCGATCAGGGGCGCCGATGTGGCGGCCAGTCCCGTGTTGCGCGCGGTGGCGACGCCGGGACGCGGCGCATGGATCCAGATGAGCGGAGCGGACGCTTCAGGCCGCAGGGCCTCGACCGTTTCACGCGAACTGGCTTCGGGGTCGTTGTCGACGACGACGATCTCGCGCAGGCGCGTCGCCACGTCTTGCTGGGCGAAGACCGAGCGCAATGCCCGCGTCAGGCTGTCCAGGCGCCGCATGGTGGGGATGACGACGGCGACGTCAAGCGCGCTCATATCGCCTCCGCATAGAGGGCCGCGCGATACAGCCGCAGGGCGAAGGCGCGCAACTCGGTGGGCAGAATCGGCGCGCGCGCGGCAGCCTTGATCAGCGGGCGCAGCGCCTTCAATCCCGGCACGGCCTTCAACGCCTTGGCGACGCGATAGCTGGGGTAGGCCGACACGAAGTCGGGGTGGCGCGCCACGACGCGGGCGAAGTTCGGCGCCGACTGTTCGTATTTGGCGGCCAGGGCCTCAACCGTGTCCAGACCCATGTGGGTGGCGGGGTTGTCCAGATGCACGACCTCGAACCGGCGCGAGACGCGCATGGCCCACTCGACGTCTTCCCAGCCCCAGCCGCTGAAGCCGGAATCGAAGGTCTCCGTATCGAAGACGTCGCGGCGCACCAGCAGGTTGGAGGTGAAGACGTATTTCTCGGGTTGTTCGCCGCGCTGGGCGGCGGGGATGCAGTCCGACCGGGTCGCCATGTGGCGATGGACGGCGAAACGCGCATCCTGCGGCGCCTGCAACAGGGAGAAGCCGCCGAAGGCCACAGCCGGACGCACGTCGCGCGCCAGATCGACCCACGTCTTCAGGAAGCCCGGATGGTCGGGCCTCATGTCGCTGTCCAGAAACAGGAAGGTCTGGCCCCGCGCGGCCTGCGCCAGACGGTTGCGGCCTTCCGAACGGCCCTGATTGGCGTCGAGCGAGATCAGGCGCACGGGCAGGGCCATGTGGTCGATCAGGGCGTTCAGGCGGGCGGTCAGTGCGGCGTCCCTGGTGCCGTCGTCCAGCACGATCAGCTCGGCCTGTCCGGCCAGCGCCGCCGCCTCGGCGTCGAGCCGCTGCAACAGGTCTGTGGGATCGTCGCGCAGGAATGGGATCAGCACCGACAGGATGGGCTGAGCCTCACGCCACGCAGGACTGTCGTGGTGAAGAGCCTCACTCATGCCGCCTGCCTCCGTGCGCGCAGGAAGGCTTTCAGCCGCACGCTCAGATCGCGCACCCCGGCCGCGTTCAGGGCGTAGGCGACCACGCCGTAGACGATCACGCCTACGCCGGCGTCCAGCATCAGTTCGGCGAACCCGCCGATGGCCGGCAGCATCATCACGACGCCCGCCATGACGGCGGCGGCCAGACCGCAGCGCGCCAGCGCGTTCCACGGCACGGGCAGGGGCAGGATGCGCCGCCCGATGGTCATGGAGGCGGTTAGACCCAGCGCAAAGCTGATCGCCGTCGCCCAGGCTGCGCCCATCACGCCGAAGCGCGGGATCAGCAGGACGTTCAGGACGATGTTGCTGCCCGCCGGAATGCTCATGGCCAGCAATAGCCAGCCCGTGCGGCGGCCCAGTGTGAAGGCCTGTCCGAAATAATAGGTCGTCATGCCTGACAGGAAGGCGCCCAGCGCCACCCAAGGCGTGACCGAGGCGGCGACGGTGCGCAGGTCTTCGCCGATCATGAACTCGGCCAGCGGCCGCGCGACCAGGGCCACGCCTACGGCGGCGGGCAGACCGATCAGCACCAGGGTCGAGGCCTGCTCTCGCGCGGCGGTTTGCAGATCCTCGCGTCCGCCGCGTTCCAGCGCCATGACCAGAGCCGGAGCACCCGCCGCGCCCAGCCAGACGAACATGACGTCCAGCGTCCGGTTGGCGATGCTGTAGGCCGCGTGATAGGCGCCGACCGCCGCCTCGTTCATGAACAGGGCCAGCAGGAAGCGGTCGGTCGAGGCCAGCACCACGGTCAGGCCCAGGCCGACGGCGATGGGATAGCCGTAGACGGCGTAGGCCTTCAGACGCTCGCGATCCAGCCGCCCGCGCCGGGCCTCGCGCAGTTCGGCGGGCAGGACGAAGGGCAGGGCGGCCAGCGGCGCCAGCAGCATCCCCGCCAGCGGCGCCTCGGCCCCCAGGCCCAGCAGGGCCAGACCGACGCCGAAGGCCAGGCCCGCGACCGCGCTCCAGATGTCGATGGCGGCGGCGGGACCCACTTCGCCCGCGGCACGGAACCGCTCCTGCGCCAGCTTCAGGAAGCAGCGCACGGGAATCCCCGCCAGCGCCACGGCCAGCGGCAGGCGGAAGTTCTCCGGCATGGGCCACAGCCAGACGGCCAACCCGGCGACAGGCGTGAAGACGGCGGTGATCAGGAAGGCGGCGCGGTACAGGCTGGCGAAATGCCCGGCCATCTGGGCTTCATCGGACTGGGCCGCCCAGAAACGCGCCATGGAGGCTTCCAGCCAGCTGAACGTCGCCACATGGGCCAGCGTCAGCACCGAATAGGCCAGCGCATATCGCCCGAAATCCTCGGGCGACAGCAGGCGCGTGAAGATGATGATGGTCAGAAACCCGACCACGCCCTGCACGATATTGGCCGGCAGGTAGCCGAACACCCCCCGCCAGAACATCAGCGCACGGCCATCCGGTCGCCCAGCAGCACGGGAACGGTCACGGCGATGATCCACAGGTCCAGCCAGAAGGACTGGCGCTCGATGTATTCGATGTCGAGCTGCACGCGGCGACGCACTTCATCCGCCGTATGCAGCGGCCCGCGCGAGCCCTTGATGGCGGCCCAGCCTGTCATGCCGGGCTTGATGCGGTGGCGGTGGGCGTATTCGGCGACCAGACGCGCCGACTCGGCGTCGCCGGTCTTCATGCCGATGGCGTGCGGGCGCGGCCCGACCAGGGACATCTCGCCGCGCAGCACGTTCACCAGTTGGGGCAGCTCGTCCAGGCTGGTGGCGCGCAGGATCTTGCCGAGTTTCGTCACGCGGTCGTCGCCTGCCGTGACCTGGCGGCTGGCAGTGGCGTCGGAGGCTTCCTGACGCATGGTGCGGAACTTCCACACCACGATCTCTTCCTGGTTGAAGCCGTGGCGGCGCTGGCGGAACAGGGCCGGACCCTTGCTGTCCATCCGCACGGCCAGACCGATCAGGAACAGCGCAGGGCTGAGCACGACCAGCGCTAGAGCCGACAGGATAATGTCCAGGATGCGCTTGTTGAAGGCGCGCCGCTCGCCGTCCACCGCGCCGCCCAGCAGGGGCAGGGAGGCCGAGGCCAGCTTCTCCAGCGCCTCGTTCCGCTGGGCCGCGCCCCTGGGGTCGACCAGCATGGTCAGGGGGATGGGCAGGGCCTCCAGCCGATGCGTCAGGGCGCGGACCCGCGCCTCGGCCTTGGGATCGATGGCCAGGATGACGCGGTCGATATAGGGCGTCAGCCGGTGCTCCATCAGGGCGTCGGTCCCGCCCAGCACCGGGACCCCCGCCAGGGCGTCGGGCGTGCGGGCCAGGCGATCATCGAAGACGCCCAGGATATTCAGGTCGCGACGATCCAGCGCCTCGCGGATCAGGGCCTCTGCGTGACGCGTGGCGCCGACCACGACGACATTGGGGGTCAGGTCGCCGCGGCTTCTCCACTGGGCCACCAGCATGCGCCAGATGGTGTGCAGACCGGTCAGCAGCACCGCCGAGGCGATCGCCCACCAGCCGTATTCCGCCAGCGGCGCTTCCCCGTCCAGCAGGGCGAGGCCCAGGAGGCCGGCCGCCGCGCCGCCGACGCCCGCGACGGTCGCGGCGCCGGCCAGGTGGCGCGCCGGGGCTCGCGTGCGGTCAAATCGATACAGTCCCAGCGAGCGCGCCAGTCCCAGGGTCAGCAGGCAGCCGACCAGAATGGGCAGGGCCTCGATCAAGGTGACCTGCATCAGGCCGCCGGGGTTCATGCGGCCAATGGCCACAAGGCACAGGAAGGAGGAGGCGACGATGTCGACGCCGCGGAAATAGAACACGCGCCGCCGCGCCGCTGCGCGCTGGCGGGTGTTCAGCCATACGTCCGGACGCAGCGGCCCCCGCCGAGCCCGGCCGGCGCGCCCGGTCTCCGCCGCCGGCGCACGCGCTTCGACCAAGGCTGCGCGATTCGCGCGCGCGCCTTCGGCTGCGGAGCCCAGAGTGTCGGCAGGGGTGATAGCCAAGTCTTTTTCCCGAAATCGACCAAAATGGGGTGCGAACCCCGTGTCACATGCCACTCTTATGCCGGGTTAACACAAAGGGTGTCAGTTCCGCATTGCGAAGCGCCGCGCGACTCGCTATCCACGCGGCCTGCCGGAGACGTGGCCGAGTGGCTGAAGGCAACGGTTTGCTAAATCGTCGTACCCTGTAAGGGGTACCGAGGGTTCGAATCCCTCCGTCTCCGCCAGAATTCCCATCCAAAAAGATGATGTTGTCAGCCTTGGCCTTGCTGGGGCCCGCCGGCCTTGGCTTCGCTGGGACGGCGTACGGCGACGCCGTGTTGGCGCAGGATACGGCGGGCGACCTCGGGCGCGCCGATCATGGGCAGGGGCTGGCCGAAATGCTCGCGCCACAGTTGGTCCAGGCGAACTTCCTCCGGAGTGAGCAGGCGGGTCATTGGCGAGTCCTTGTTACGCAAGCCTGCCGCTTTTAGGCCTTCCTGACCGAGACAAACGCAAACTCATGTAAGCTGGACCATATGTGATGGAACCCGCAGGATATTGGATATCCGGGTCAGGGCTTCCCTTGGGTGATCTTGGCGCCGCCCGGCGCGCGGGTTAGGCGTGTGGCTCAACCTTCTCAACGGGAGAGACGCACATGGCCGATCTGGCCCTCGCCACCGACAAGATCCGCGCCGCCGTCGGCGAAAACTCGGGTCTGGGCAAGACCGTGAAGCTGGACTTCGGCGATGACGGCAAGATCTTCATCGACGGCGCTTCGGCTCCGAACACCGTCAGCAACGACGACAAGCCGGCCGACGCCACCGTCTCGATCAAGTGGGACGACTTCGTCGCCCTGGCCGAGGGCCGTCTGGACCCGATGATGGCCTTCATGCAGGGCAAGCTGAAGATCGCGGGCGACATGATGATCGCCCAGAAGCTGGCCCCGCTGCTCAAGGGCTGAGCGCGGGCTGAGGCTTGATGTTCGACGGCGCGGCTCCGACGGGGCCGCGCCGTTTTCATGTAGGGAGAGGCGTAGATGGATTTCCGGCTGAGCGAGCGGGGCGAGCACTGGCGCGAGCGGGTGCGCCGTTTCATGGAGGCGGAGGTCCTGCCGCGCGAGGCGGAGTATCGCGCCCAGGTCCGCGCCGATCCGAAGCGCCAACCGCCGGTGATGGAAGACCTCAAGGCCAGGGCCAAGGCCGAGGGTCTGTGGAACATGTTCCTGCCGGGCGAGCACGGCGCGGGGCTGTCGAACCTGGAGTACGCCCCCATCGCCGAACTGATGGGGCGGGCGCTGTGGTCGGCCGAGGCGTTCAACTGCAACGCGCCCGACACCGGCAATATGGAAGTCCTGCACATGTACGGCGACGCCGCCCAGCAAGAGCGGTGGCTCAAGCCCCTGATGGCGGGAGAAATCCGTTCAGCCTTCCTGATGACCGAGCCTGAGGTCGCTTCGTCCGACGCCACCAACATTCAGACCCGGATCGAGCGCGACGGCGACCATTACGTCATCAACGGCCGCAAATGGTGGTCGACCAACATGGCGCACCCGAACGTCGCCGTGACTATCGTCATGGGCAAGACCGATCCCGACGCCGCCGTCCACCAGCAGCAGAGCCAGATCATCGTCCCGGTCGACACGCCCGGCTTCCGCGTCGAGCGGATGCTGTCGGTGTTCGGCTATGACGAGGCGCCGATCGGCCACGCCGAGGTGGTGCTGGACAACGTCCGCGTGCCCGCCTTGAACCTGATCGCGGGCGAGGGGCGCGGCTTCGAGATCGCCCAGGGCCGCCTGGGGCCGGGCCGCATCCACCACTGCATGCGGACCATCGGCGCGGCCGAAAAGGCGCTGGAGCTGATGGTCGATCGCCTGCTCAGCCGCACCGCCTTCCGCAAGACCATCGCCGAGCATTCGGTGTGGGAGCAGCGGGTGGCCGAGGCGCGCACCAATATCGAGATGTGCCGTCTGCTGGTGCTGAAGGCCGCCTGGATGATGGACGAGGTCGGGGCCAAGGGCGCCAAGTCCGAGATCGCCCAGATCAAGGTCGCCGCGCCGCGCATGGCGCTGAAGGTCATCGACGACGCCATCCAGGCGTTCGGCGGGGCGGGGGTGTCGGGCGACACGCCGCTGGCCGAACTCTACGCCATGGTGCGAACCCTGCGCATCGCCGACGGCCCGGACGAGGTGCACAACCGCACCATCGCCCGACTGGAGTACGCCGCGCGAACGCGCGTCTAGGCTGTCGCTCGCCTCACAGTTCGTCGCTGGGCGGCCGCTGGTGGTGATGGTGCGCCGAGGGCGAGCTGAAGTCGCCGTCCACGATGTCGCCCAGATAAAGGTTCGAGCTGGCCTTGTCGGGCGGCGGCGGCGTGCGGCCGAACAGCCAGTCCATGAAACCGCGCTTGCCCGTGCGCGGGGTCTCGGGTGCGGGGGGATGTCGCGGAGTCATCATGACGGACTCTCCTGAAGGCTGGAATTTAACCCCTCGGCGGGGCCTGTGTTCCTCCGGTCTAGCTGTCGTCGTCCTCATTATTTTCTTCGCCGTCGAGCGGCGTCTCGTGCGCCAGCAGCAGGGCCAGACGGCGACGCGCGCGGTTGACCCGGCTCTTGACCGTGCCCACGGCGCAGCCGGCGATATCGGCCGCCTCCTGATAGGAAAGCCCAGCGGCGCCGACCATGATGATCGCCTCGCGATGCTCGGGCGGCAGGGCGTTGAGCGCCGTTCGGAGCGCCGTCAGCTCCGCCGTCCATTCCTGGCTGGGCTCGGCGGTCAGGCCGGCGGCGTGGCGGCCTTCTTCATCGGCCACTTCGCGGCGTCGGCGGGCGGCGCCAGTGTACCAGCTGTTTCTCAGAATCGTGAACAGCCAGGCCCTGAGATTGGTCCCGGCCTCGAACCGCGTCCGATGCGTCCACGCCTTGACCAGCGTCTCCTGCACTAGGTCATCCGCATCGGCCCGGTTGCGCGCCAGGGAGAAGGCGAAGGCCCGCAACGCCGGAATCTGGCAGGCCAGCATGGCGCGCCAATTGGCCGGGTTCGTCAGGTCTGGCGACCGGCCGGGATCGGGCGTCGATGGCGGGGGCTCGATGGCGTTCGGCCCCTCGGGCATGCGCATCTGGGGCATGCTGCGGGATCCTGAATGACCTGCGCCCTATCGGCGCCGGAACTCCATCAGAACGTCGGTTGACGACGCCTGTTCCGTTGCGCCGCCCCTCTCAACCGGCCGGCTGGCGGCCGTTGCGCCGGCGGAACCGCCTTTGCGCAGGCTGCATTTCAGGAAGGTGGCGACAGACGACATTCATCCAGGGGGACAGGGCATCATGACCGGAATGCTGCGCAGACCGGCGGAAGCCGCTGGGGATCTCGAGCGTTATCGGCAGGTGCGCGCCGTGCTGCCTGCCCTGGCGGCGTCCCTCTCGGCCGAGGACCTGCAGGCCCAGTCCATGGCCGAAGCCAGTCCGGGCAAGTGGCACCTGGGCCATGTGAGCTGGTTCTTCGAAACCATGCTGCTCGATCGGCCGGGCTATGAGTCGATCGACCCCCGGCTGCGGCGGGTCTTCAACTCCTATTATGAGGCCCTGGGCGACCGGATCGGTCGGGACGAGCGGGGGCTGATGACGCGGCCTTCGCTGGCCGACGTCATGGCCTATCGCGCCGAGGTCGACCGTCGGATGGAGGCGCGCCTGGCCGATGCGTCCGCGCCGTTCGACGCCCTGCGCCGCTATCTATTTGAACTGGGCCTGAACCACGAGCAGCAGCATCAGGAGCTTTTTCTGATGGACCTTCTGCATCTGATGTCGCGGTCGCCGCTGGACCCGGCGGCCTATGATGAGGAGCCGCGCCATGCGCCGCTCCAGCCGCCGCGCGGAGGCTGGCAGGCGTTCGAGGGGGGCCTTGTCGAGACCGGCGCGGGGGAGGAGGGGTTCGCCTTCGACAACGAACGGCCTGCGCACCGAGTCTGGCTTGAGCCGTTCGCCCTGGCCGCCGACCTGACGATCAATGGCGACTGGCTGGCCTTCATGAATGACGGCGGCTACGCCCGGCCCGAACTGTGGCTGAGCGACGGCTGGGCGACGGTCCAGGCGTGCGGCTGGACCGCGCCTCTCTATTGGCGGCGAGAGGACGGGGCGGGCTGGACGGTCATGACCCTGGCGGGGCGGCGGCCGGTGGATCCTGCCGCGCCGGTGCGCCATGTCAGCTTCTATGAGGCCGACGCCTTCGCGCGGTGGTCCGGCCGGCGTCTGCCCACCGAGGCGGAATGGGAGCACGCCGCCCGCAGCCGTCCCGACGCCCTCTCCAACCTGGACAATGAGGCGTGGCAGTGGACCGCCGGCGCCTACGGCCCTTACCCCGGCTTTCGACCGACCGAGGGCACGGCGGCCGAGTACAACGGCAAGTTCATGGCCAATCAGATGGTGCTGCGCGGGGGCGCCTTCGCCACGGCGCCGGGGCACGCGCGACCGACCTATCGCAACTTCTTCTACCCTGATCAGCGCTGGGCCTTCGCGGGCGTCCGCCTGGCGTCCGATCCCGGCGACGCGGCCCGAGGCGACGAGACCGATGACGAGCATGAGGCCTTCCGCCGCGACCTGGTCGCGGGCCTGGCGTCGTCGCCCAAGAGCCTGCCGCCCAAATGGTTCTATGACGCGCGCGGGTCGGAGCTGTTCGAGGCCATCACCCGCCTGCCGGAATACTATCCGACCCGGCAGGAGGCGGCGCTGCTGCGGCGGGTCGCCCCGCGCTGGGCCGAACGCTTCGGCCCCGACGCCGTGCTGGTCGAGCTCGGCTCGGGCGCCAGCGAGAAGACGCGCATCGTGCTGGACGCGGCCCCCGATCTGGCGGCCTACGTCCCCATCGACATCAGCCCCACGGCGCTGGAGGAGGCGGCCGCCCGCCTGAGGCAGGCCTATCCCGATCTGAAGGTCCTGCCCATCGTCGGCGACTTCGAGCATCTGGGCGTCCTGCCGGCCGAGGCGGGGCAGGGTCGGCGGGTCGGCTTCTTTCCCGGTTCGACCATCGGCAATCTCTCGCCGGCGACGGCCGAGGCGCTCCTGCGCGGCGCGCGCGACATGCTGGGACCGGACGCCCTGTTCATTCTGGGCGTCGACCTGATCAAGGACGCCCCGACCTTGATCGCCGCCTATGACGACGCCGAAGGCGTGACGGCGCGCTTCAACCTGAATGTCCTGACCCGCGCCAATCGGGATCTGGGCGCGGACTTCGATCTGGACGCCTTCGCCCACCGCGCCGTCTGGAACGAGGACGAGGCGCGGATGGAGATGCATCTGGAGGCCCTGCGCCCCATGACGGTGCGGCTGGGCAAGCTGGTCTTCCGTCTGGCGCAGGGCGAGACGATCCACACCGAGAACTCGCGCAAGTTCGACGAGGCCCGCGTGCGCGCCCTGGCCGAAGCCGCCGGCTGGCGCGTCGAGGCCTTCGAGGTCAGCGACGTCCCGCGCGTGGCCCTGGCCCTTCTGGCCTGCTGACCGCCGACCGGCTGTCAGCCAAAGAAAAACGGCGAGGTTTCCCACGCCGTCGGAAGGTTATGAAATCGATCGCGGAGGATCAGCGCTTCGGCGGCGCCGGGTCCTGACCGGTCTTGTTTCGCGCGCCGTGGGAGGCTTCGCCGCCCTTGCGTCCGGCCTGGGCCGCGAGCGTGCGGTCCTGGGAGAAGCTGCGCTTCTCGCTGGGGACGCTGGCGCCGCCCTTGCGAGCGATTTCGCGCTGACGTTCCGGGTCCATGGAGGCGAAGCCTCGCTTGGAAACACCGGAGCCGCGGGTGGGCTGACCTTCGGCCATTTCAGATGTTCCTTTCGTAGACGGTGGCGCTTGCGCAAGAGAACCCGGCCCCGGCGCGGAGGTTCCGACAAAGGATTAAAACCCTGTTCGACAAACGGGGGCCGCGCGTGTACCCGGCGGGGGAACCGCGCGGATTCCGGCGGGTTCATCGAAGCTCGGAATGCAGATTTCAGGAGCTTAGCCCCATGCCGGTTTCCAAGAACCCCATCGCCGACGCCGACGGCGCTCCGTCGCCCGAAGACATCACCGAAGGTCGTTCCACCCTGGGCGACCGCCTGGAAGGCGCGGCTGATGACATCCTGGCGGCTGGCGCCCGGCCGCGTCCCCTTCGCCGAGCCGTGCGCGAGGATGCGGCGGAAATGCGCGACTGGGCCCGCCATCGCGGCTCTCAGGCCTGCGAGGCGATTCGCGACGAACCGATCCGCATGACGCTCTATGCGCTCGGCATCGGCGTCCTGATCGGCCTGTTGGCCGCGCGCTAGACCAGGATCGGTTCGGATTGGTTCAATCCGAAATCAGCTCAATGGTCCGGCATCAAGGAGGTCAGGCCGGGCCGGAGGCCGGGCGCGCGATCGGAGCCGCCTGCATGGCCCGGTCCGAGACGAAGGGATTGCTGCGCCGTTCGGCTCCGAACGTCGAATGCGGCCCGTGGCCCGGCACGAAGGTCACATCATCGCCCAGCGGCCACAGCTTGGTGGTGATCGCGCTCAGCAGGGCCTGATGGTCGCTGCGCGGGAAGTCGGTCCGGCCGACCGAGCCCTGGAACAGCACGTCGCCGACCTGGGCGAAGCGGGCCTCGCGGTTGAAGAAGATCACATGGCCGGGCGTGTGGCCGGGACAGTGGAACACCTCCCACGTCGTCTCGCCCAGCGTCAGAACGTCGCCGTCGTCCAGCCAACGCGTGGGGGTGAAGGTGCGGGCCTCGGGCAGGCCGTATTTCTGGCCCTGCGTGGGAATCAGGTCGATCCAGAACTGGTCCTCAGGGTGCGGGCCGACGATGTCGAGGCCGGTCTTTTCCTGCATCTCGGCGGCGGCGCCCGCGTGATCCAGATGCCCGTGGGTGATCCAGATGGCGTCCAGCGTCAGTCCGCGCCGCGCGACCTCGCCCAGAATGGCGTCGACCGAGCCGCCGGGGTCGATGACGGCGGCCTTCTTCGTCTTCGTGCACCAGACCGTCGTGCAGTTCTGCTGAAGCGGCGTAACGGGCGTGACGAAGACGCCGATGGGGGCTGAAGGCTGGCTCATGCGTCATGAGATAGCGGCCCGATGACCACAAAGGAACCGCGTTGCGTTGACGTTTCGGCCCCTTCTCGACATAAGGGCGGGCTCCGAGGCGCCGCTCCCGAAAGGGGCGGCCCTGTTGCTTTATCCACCGCGCGCCTTTGCGGCGTCGCCACAGAGCGTCAGATACCCGACCATGCAAGTCGTCGAAAAGTCGAACGAAGGCCTCAGCCGCGTGATCGCGGTGACCATTCCCGTCGCAGAGCTGAACGAAAAGCTCGAAGCCCGCATCAAGGAAGTGGCTCCCCAGATGAAGCTGAAGGGCTTCCGTCCGGGCAAGGTGCCGGCCTCGTACGTCAAGAAGACCTTCGGCCGTGACTTCATGGGCGAAATCATCAACGCCTCGCTGAACGAGACCAGCCAGGGCGCTCTGGACGAGCTGAAGCTGCGTCCCGCCGCTCCGGCCGAGATGAACCTGACCTCCGACATGGACAAGGTCATCGCCGGTCAGGAAGACCTGGCCTATGAGATGTCGCTGGAAGTCATGCCGGAATTCACCCCGGTCGACCCCAAGACCCTGAAGCTGACCCGCCCGACCTATGAGGCCTCGGAAGAGGATCTGGACGAGGCGCTGAAGGAACTGTCCTCGCAGGCCAAGTCCTACGAGGACAAGAAGGGCAAGACGGTCAAGGCCGCCGACGGCGACCAGCTGACCATCGACTTCCTGGGCAAGATCGACGGCGAGGCCTTCGACGGCGGCGCCGCCACCGACGCCGACCTGGTGATCGGCTCGGGCCGCTTCATTCCCGGCTTCGAAGAGCAGCTCAAGGGCGCCAAGGTCGGTGAAGAAAAGACCATCGAAGTGACCTTCCCGGAAGAGTACCAGGCCAAGCACCTGGCCGGTAAGGCCGCGACCTTCGACGTCACCGTCAAGGCCATCAAGGCCGAGGTCGAATCCAAGATCGACGACGAGTTCGCCAAGCGCATCGGACTGGAGTCGCTGGACCAGCTGAAGGAACTGCTGAAGTCCAACCTGAACCAGCAATACGCCGGCGCCACCCGCTTCAAGCTGAAGCGCGCCCTGCTGGACGTGCTGGACGAGGGTCACGACTTCGCCTTGCCGCCGAAGATGGTGGACGCCGAGTTTGAAGGCATCTGGGCCCAGGTTTCGGCCGACAAGGACGCCGGCCAGCTGCCGGAAGAAGACGCCAAGAAGTCGGAAGACGAACTGAAGGCCGAGTACAAGAAGATCGCCGAGCGCCGCGTGCGCCTGGGTCTGGTCCTGGCCGAGATCGGCCGCGCCAACAACGTCGGCGTCTCGGATCAGGAACTGTCGAACGCCATCATGGCCGAAGCCCGCAACTATCCGGGTCAGGAAAAGATGGTCCTGGACTTCTATCGCCAGAACCCCAACGCCGCCGCCCAGCTGCGCGCGCCAATCTATGAAGAGAAGGTCGTCGACCTGATCGTCTCGGTCGCCGAGGTGAAGGACGAAGCCATCTCCAAGGAAGAGCTGCTGAAGGAAGAAGACGAGGCCTGATCTCGTCGTCTTACGGATCGGTAACTGTCGTTCCGTCAGCCATTCAGGCAAATGAAAAGGGTTCGCTTCGGCGGGCCCTTTTTGATTCTGGAGTCGACCTCATGGCCTTTTGGACGATGATCGCCCTGGCGGCCGGGCTGACCTCGATGGAGCCTCTTCAAGCCCAAGCCCAAGCCCCGGCCCAGTCTTCGGCTCAATCTCAGACCACGCCCGACCCCGACTCCGTTCAGGTCGAGGACGTCACGGTGGCCGCCACCCTGCGCGACGCCCAACTGCGGGCGCGGGTCGACACCTTTATCGAAAGCAACATGGCCCCTCCGGCTGGGCGTCCTCTGGCGCGTTGGAACAAGCCGGTTTGCGTGGCGACGGCCCATCTGACGCCGCAGTACGCCCAGGCCGTCATCGACCGCGTGGCTCAGCGCATCATCGAGGCCGGCGGCGACGTCGCCGGGCCGGGCTGCAAGGTCGACGTGATGATCGTCGGGACGGACGACGGCGCCCAGATGGCCAAGGCCCTGGTGAAGGACGATCCGCGCGGCTATCGGCCCGCGCGCGGCGCGACCGATCGGGGCCGGGCGGCCCTGCAGCGTTTCCAGGAGGGCGAGGCCCCCGTGCGCTGGTGGCATGTCAGCCTGCCGGTCAACATCGACACCGGCGAGATCGCCATCCGCCTGGACGGCGAGGAGTATCCGACCAATACGGTGCGCGAATCCTCGCGCCTGCGCAGCAATGTGCGCGATGACCTGGCGCGCGTCGTCATCATCGTGGACTTCACCCGGACGACCCAGGTTCGGATGAGCGCCTTGGTCGACTATGTGGCCTTCATCGCCCTGGCGCAGGTCAATCCCGAGGGTGATCTGGCGGGGCAGGACACCATCCTCAACCTGTTCACCCGGCCGGACGAGATCACGGAGATGACCCGTTGGGACCGCGACTATCTGGCGGCCCTGTATCGCGCCACGCCCAATCGCTTCACCCTGCAGGCCCAGACACGCGGCATCGCAGACGAAGTGGTGCACGGTCGTCGCGATCGATAGGCGATAAGTGCGCTCCCCCGGCGGATGCGCCTTGCGCAGGCCCGAGGCGAACGCGATATGCTGAAGCGAGGGCGCGACTCAAGCGCGCCATGAATCCGAGAGACCCCATGCGCGATCCGATCGACTACATCTCCAACAACCTGGTGCCGATGGTGGTGGAGCAATCCAGCCGCGGCGAACGGTCGTTCGACATCTTCTCGCGCCTGCTGCGCGAGCGGATCATCTTCCTGACCGGCCCGTTCGAGGACGGCATGGCCTCGCTGATCTGCGCCCAGCTGCTGTTCCTGGAATCGGAGAACCCGAAGAAGGAAATCAGCATGTACATCAACAGCCCCGGCGGTCAGGTGACCTCGGCGCTCGCGATCTACGACACCATGCAGTACATCAAGTCGCCGGTCTCGACCGTGGTCATGGGCATGGCCGCCTCGGCCGGGTCGTTGATCCTGACGGCCGGTGAAGCGGGCCAGCGCATCGCCCTGCCGAACGCGCGGGTCATGGTGCACCAGCCCTCGGGCGGCTTCCGCGGCACGGCCTCGGACATCGAGCGCCACGCCGAGGACATCATCGCCACCAAGCGTCGCCTGAACGAAATCTACGTCCAGCACACCGGCCGCACCTATGAAGAGGTCGAGCGCACCCTGGACCGCGACCACTTCATGACCGCCGAGGAAGCCAAGGCCTGGGGCATCGTCGACCACGTCTATGACAAGCGCACCCAGGCCGACGACGACGGCGTCAAGGCTCCCTGAGCCTAGCCCGGATTCAGGCTGCGACAATTTGCGAGGCGGAATCCGGCGACGGATTCCGCCTCGAATCATGTTTGAGACTCGTTATCAGCAGAAGGGGGGCGCTCATGGCGACGCAGTGGAGAGACGACGGCTTTCGATATGGCGCCGTCACGCGCGCGCTGCACTGGGCGATCGCCCTGCTGCTGACGTGGCAGTTCACCGGCATGGCGGTGAAGCTGATCGTCGGCAAGGCGCCGATCACCGCCTTCTGGGTCGGCACGCACAAGGGGATCGGCGTGGTCCTGCTGACCCTGATCGTGCTGCGCGCCTTGTGGGGCCTCTACAACATGAAGACGCGGCCGGCGCACGGCGGCGGCTTCTGGGGGCGGGCCGCCAAGGTCGGGCATCTGGCGCTCTACGCCCTGATGCTGATCGTGCCGTCGCTGGCGCTGCTGCGGCAGTATGGATCGGGCAAGCCGCTGGACGTGCTCGGCGTGCGCCTGATCGACGGCGGTTGGGCCGAGGTGTCGTGGATGACCGCCCCGGCCAACGCCATGCACGGCCTGTTGGCCTGGGTGCTGCTGGCCGCGATCGCGGGCCACATCCTGATGGTGCTGGTCCACCGTTTCATCTGGAAGGACGACACCGTCGGCCGGATGATCGGCTAGGCTGGTTCAGCCCGCCGTCACCGTGGGGGCGACGGCGGATCGCGACGTCAGACGTCCAGGTCGGCCTGGGCGAAGCGGGCGTTTTCCTGAATGAACTGATAGCGGGCCTCGGCCTTGCGGCCCATCAGGCGCTCGACCAGATCCTCGATCTCTTCCTCGCTGTCGGGAAGGGCGACGCGGGCCAGGGTCCGCTTTTTCGGGTCCATGGTGGTCTCCTTCAACTGAGAAGCCATCATCTCGCCCAGACCCTTGAACCGGCCGATCTCGGTCTTCTTGCCCTTGAACACGCTGGCCAGAAGCTCGTCGCGGTGGGCGTCGTCGCGGGCGTATTCCGACAGCGGGCCTGCCGAAATCCGATAGAGCGGCGGCAGGGCCATGTAGAGCCGTCCCTGCCGGATCAGGTCCGGCATGGAGCGGTAGAAGAAGGTGATCAGCAGGGCCGCGATGTGGGCGCCGTCGACGTCGGCGTCGGTCATGATGACCACGCGCTCATAGCGCAGGTCGTCGACGCTGAAGCGGCTGCCCGCCTGAACGCCCAGCGCCAGCATCAGGTCGGTCAGCTCGACGTTGGCGCGCAGCTTGTCCGCCGTGGCCGAGGCGACGTTCAGGATCTTGCCGCGCAGGGGCAGGATGGCCTGGGTTGTGCGATCGCGCGCCTGCTTGGCCGAGCCCCCGGCCGAGTCGCCCTCGACGATAAACAGTTCGGTGCCCTCGGCGGCCTGACGCGAACAGTCCGACAGCTTGCCGGGCAGGCGCAGCTTGCGCGTGGCGGCGGCGCGCTGGACTTCCTTGTCCTTGCGGCGGCGCAGGCGATCCTCGGCGCGGTCGATGACGAAGCCGAGCAGGGCGTTGGCCTGTTTCGGGCTCTCGGTCAGCCAGTGGTCGAAGGGGTCGCGCAGCAGTTGTTCGGCCAGGCGCGCGCCCTCGGGCGAGGACAGGCGGTCCTTGGTCTGGCCCTGAAACTCGGGGTTGCGGATGAAGATGGAGATCATCGCCCCCGCATTGGCGATGACGTCTTCCGCCGTGATCTGGGCGGCGCGCTTCTCATTGGTCAGCTCGCCATAGGCCTTCAGCCCCTTGACCAGGGCGGCGCGGAAACCCGCTTCATGGGTGCCGCCGTCGGGGGTCGAGACGGTGTTGCAGTAGGAGGCGACGAAGCTGTCGGCGTCGCCGAAGCCGATGGGGGACCAGGTGACGGCCCATTCCAGGGCGCCCGCCTCGCCCTTGCGCTCGACGCGCCCGGCGAAAACGGGGGTGACGGTCTCGATCTCGCCTACGCGCTCGGCCAGGGCGTCGGCCAGGCCGCCGGGGAAGTGCAGCGTCGCCTGGGCGGGCGTCTGGTCGGTGATGCGTTCCGGGGCGCAGGTCCAGCGGATTTCGACGCCGCGGAACAGATAGGCCTTGGCCCGCGTCATGCGGAACAGGCGCGCGGGCTTGAAGGCCGCGCCGACGCCGAAGATCTGTTCGTCCGGCTTGAACCGGATCAGGGTGCCCTTCTTCTTCGACGGGCCGACCTGCTGGATCGGTCCCTGCGACAGGCCGCGGCTGAAGGACTGCCGCCATTCGAAGCCGTCGCGCCAGACGGTGACATCCAGGCTTTCCGACAGGGCGTTGACGACCGAGACGCCGACGCCGTGCAGGCCGCCCGATGTCTCATAGGCCTTGCCCGAGAACTTGCCGCCCGAGTGCAGCACCGTCATGACGACTTCCAGCGCCGACTTGCCGGGGTGCTTGGGATGAGGGTCGACCGGGATGCCGCGCCCGTCGTCGCGCACCGACAGATAGCCCTCGGCGTCCAGATCGACGGTGATCAGCTTGGCGTGCTTGGCGACGGCCTCGTCCATCGCATTGTCCAGCACCTCGGCGAACAGGTGGTGCAGGGCGCGCTCGTCGGTGCCGCCGATATACATGCCGGGGCGCTTGCGGACGGGCTCCAGGCCTTCCAGCACCTCGATCGAGGAGGCGGAATAGCCGGTGGCGGCCGCCGTCGCGGCGCTGGCGTGGGACGTCAGCTCGACCTTCGGCTCATGCACGGGCTGAGGCGCAACCGGAGGCGCCGCCTGGGGAGCGGGCGTCGCAGCGGGCGCGGGGGCGGCGGGCTTGGCCGGTTCGGCATCGTCGAGCTTGGAAAACAGGTCGTCCATTAGGGCATTTTGCGGCGATTCGGGGCAGGGTCTGGTAGGCTTCGAAGACGGCGGGGGCAAGGCCCGCGTCAGGGCGCCCGGTCCGGGATCAGATTACGCGCCATCAGCGCCATGAACAGGGTCCACGGCAGATCCTGATGCCGCATCAGCACGCTTTCCGACAGGCTCAGCAGCAGGAAGGCCGCCAGCCAGGCCAGACTCCAGTAGCCCTCGCGTCGCCCCAGGCTGGACAGGCGCATGAGCACGGCGGCCGCTGTCACGGCCACGACGACGCCGACCAGGCTGACGCCGACCCAGCCCAGCTCTGCGCGCAGGTCCAGCCAGCCCTGGTGGGCGGACGGCACGCGCCAGCCCGTCTCATGGCGGATCCACTCCATCGGTTCCGAGTGCGGCAGCCAGAAGGCGCTGTAGCCGTAACCCAGCCAGGGCCTGCGCTCGGCCATGCGGCCGATGGCGTCCCAGATTTCCGTACGGCCCGTCAGGCTGGGGTCCTTGCCGAACAAGGCCAGAATCTCGACGGAGAACTCGCTCCAGGCCCAAAGGCCGCCGACCAGGGCGACGCCCATACACCAGACGGCGATGACGCCGAACACCGGCCCCAGACGCCGCACCAGCCGGCAAAGCAGCACCAGACCGCCGCCCAGCACCGCCATGACGAGGGCGGTCTTGGACTGAGAGCCCAGCAAGGCCAGGGTGCAGACCGCCAGGGCGGCCAGAGCCAGGCGACGATCCTTCACGTCGGTCTGCGCCGCCAGCAGGGCGGAGGCGCCGATCAGGCCGACCGCCATGACCATGCCCAGCTGGTTCTTCTCGTACCAGACGCCCCGCCACATGCCGGCGTTGGCCTCATGGTGGATGCCGAACCCCGGAAAGATGAAGACGGCGATCAGACTGCCGATCCCCAGGGCCAGGAAGGTCGCGGTCAGCAATCGGGGCAGGGCGATCCCGCGAAAGACCGCGCCCAGATAGACGGCGAAGATCCCGGTCAGTCCCAGGGCGAGCACGCGCCGCTCGGTCACATCCGGGGCCTGGGACCACAGGCTGGACGCCAGCGCCATGACGACCATCAGCAACAGGGGGATGAAAGCAGGCCAGGCCGCCGCCATCCGGCGTGCGCGAAATCCGATCAGACCCAGGATCACCAGATAGATCGGCGGCCAGATCAGCCGCAGCACCGGCGCTTCCTGCTGCTGCGGCGCGAAGATCGGACCCAGAAGGGCGCCGGACAGCAGGGTCAGGATCAGACCGGCCGCCGCCTGCTCCCACAGGGTGGGGGCGTCGGGATCGCGTCGTGAAAGGGCGGTCGCCCCCGTCACGCCTTCTCCACGAAGGTGTCGATGACCTTCTTCTCGCCGGCCTTGTCGAAGGTGACGACCAGCTTGTTGCCCTCGACCGCGCGGACGTGGCCGTAGCCGAACTTCTGGTGGAAGACCCGGTCGCCGCGCGCCCAGCCGGACGCCGCCTTGGGATCAGCCGTGGCGATCAGGCGGCCTTCGCCCTCGATCACCGCGCGGCGGGCATAGGCGGGCTTGGGCGTCTGGTTCGCAGTATAGGTCTGGGCGCGCTTCCAACCGGGACTGGAATAGCTGCCGCCGAAGGAGGGGGCGTCGTCCCAGCGGCTCTTGGCCTCCTTCATGCCGGTCGAGGCGCCGTAATAGCCGGTGTCCGACTGCGGCTCGACGTGGGCGATCGGCAGTTCATCGACGAAGCGGCTGGGCAACTGAGAGGTCCAGCGGCCATAGACCATACGATTGGCGGCGAAACTGATGCGCGCGTCCTGCTTGGCGCGGGTGACGCCGACGTAGGCCAGGCGACGTTCCTCCTCCAGCCCCTTCACGCCCTTCTCGTCGATGCTGCGCTGGCTGGGGAAGACGCCTTCCTCCCAGCCCGGCAGGAAGACCAGAGGGAACTCCAGCCCCTTGGCGCCGTGCAGCGTCATGATCTGCACCGAGCCCGACCCATCAGCGTTCTCGTCGCGGCGCTCCAGGTCCATGACCAGCGAAACGTGCTCCAGATAGGCCTGCAGCGTCTCGAATGACTGCATCGACTGGGTCAGTTCCTTCAGGTTGTCCAACCGCGTCTGGCCGCTGGTGCGGTCGGCCTTCTGCATGGCGGTGTAGCCGCTCTCGTCCAGCAGGGTCTCCGTCACCTGCCAGTGGGGCGTGCCCATGGCCATCAGGTCGCGCCAGCGGTCCAGGTCGCGCACGAAGTTGGCCAGCGGCGTGCGGGTGCGCGCCTGAAGCTCATCCGTCGTGATCAGGTGGCGCACCGCCTGCATGGCCGAGACGCCGTTCTCGCGCGCGATGTGCAGGATCTTCTGGACCGAGGTGTCGCCTATGCCGCGCTTGGGGACGTTGACGATGCGCTCGAACGCCAGATCGTCGTCCTCGGACTGGATCAGGCGCAGATAGGCGTGGGCGTCGCGGATTTCCGCCCGCTCGAAGAAGCGCGGCCCGCCGATGACGACATAGGGAATGGCCAGCATCAGGAAGCGTTCTTCAAACGCCCGCATCTGGAATGACGCGCGAACAAGGACCGCCATGTCCTTGTAATTCATGCCCTGCTTGCGCGCCGTTTCGATCTCGTCGGCGATCAGGCGGGCCTCGGCTTCGCCGTCCCAGACGCCGCGCACGCGCACCTTGTCGCCGCTGTCGTCCTCGGTCCACAGGGTCTTGCCCAGCCGGTCCTGATTGGCCGCGATCAGGGCCGAGGCCGCGCCCAGAATGTGCTTGGTCGAGCGGTAGTTGCGCTCCAGCCGGATGACCTTGGCGCCGGGGAAGTCGCGCTCGAACCGCAGGATGTTGTCCACCTCAGCCCCGCGCCAGCCATAGATCGACTGATCGTCGTCGCCGACGCAGCAGACATTGCCGGTCGAGGAGGTCAACAGCCGCAGCCACAGATACTGGGCGACGTTGGTGTCCTGATATTCGTCCACCAGGATGTAGCGGAATCGGCGACGATATTCCTCTGCCAGATCAGCATGTTTTGACAGAATGGTGATGTTGTGCAGCAACAGGTCGCCGAAGTCGCAGGCGTTCAGCGTCGCCAGCCGCGCCTGATAGGCGGCGTAGAGCGCCGGGCCTTTTCCGTTGGCGAAGTCCTCGCCGGGCGGTAGCTTGTCGGGCGTCCAGCCGCGGTTCTTCCAGTGGTCGATCATATGAGCCAGCGACTTGGGCGTGAACCGCTTGGTGTCGATGTTGGCGGCTTCCAGAAGCTGCTTCAGCAGCCGTTCCTGATCGTCGGTGTCGAGGATGGTGAAGCTCGACTTCAGCCCGACCAGTTCCGCATGGCGACGCAGGATCTGCGCCGCCACCGAGTGGAAGGTGCCCAGCCAGCGCAGGCCCTCGGACGACGGACCGATCAGATGGCCGATGCGCTCGCGCATCTCGCGTGCGGCCTTGTTGGTGAAGGTGACGACCAGCAGTTCCCACGGCTTGGCCCGGCCCGTAGCCAGGATGTGCGCCAGGCGCGTGGTCAGGACGCGCGTCTTGCCTGTGCCCGCGCCCGCCAGCACCAGCACCGGCCCCTCGGTCGTCTCCACCGCCTCGCGCTGTTCGGGGTTCAGGCCCGCCAGATAGTCGTTCGCCGCGCCTTGCGGGGCCTGGGCGCGGGCGAGGTCGGAAATGCGGGGGGCGGGCAGGTCGGTCACAGGGGCAAGCACTCGGGCGGCGTCTGGGGCGGTCGCCCCGTCGGAATCTGAAGGGAGAACATAAGCAGCACAGCGGCCAAAGTCAGGCCTAATCGCACGGGCTGTTTCCGGAACCGTGCAGCCAGAGCGCCGTTGTCCCAGATGACAGGCCAACAAAGGGAAGGGATGCCTTATGGCGGAAAACTCCAGCGGCGGCGGGAACGCCGGTCTCGCCTTCATCGTCGGCGGTCTGGTCGTGGTGGTGGCCATCCTGGCCTGGTTCCTGCTGGGACGAGGCGGAGCGCCGGACACCAAGAACGTCGATGTCGAGGTCAAGCTGCCTGAGGTCTCGGCGCCGGCCGCGCCGGGCGGGAACTGAGGCGAGGCCATGACCGATCCGAACCTTCCTCCCGAGCGGGTGGTGCATCAGACCACGATCAACACCTCTTCGCCGTCGCCGCGAAAGGGTGGGGGCGCCGGCCTGGCCTTCGTCGTAGGCGGCCTGGTGGTGCTGGTGGCGATCATCGCCTGGTTCGTTTTCGGGAGCGGCCGTGTTCCCGAGCCGGAGCGACCCAACCTGGATGTCGACATCACCGTGCCGACGCCGCGCCTTCCCGAGGTGCCCGACCGCCCGGCTCCGCCCGAATTGCCCCGCCCGAGCGAACCGCCGCAGGTGGCGGCCCCGCCTTCTCAGGACTGAGCCGATGAAGCCGGCGCTGAAGAGGGTCTATGAGCCGCCGTCGAAATCGGACGGAACGCGTATTCTGATCGATCGCCTGTGGCCGCGGGGGCTGAGCAAGGACAAGGCCCATGTCGACCTGTGGCTCAAGGCGATCGCGCCCAGCACCGAACTGCGTCGCTGGTTCGGCCATGATCCCGAGAAATGGACGGAGTTCCAGCATCGTTATCGCGCGGAGCTCAAGGCCAACGGCGACGCCGTGTCCGAGTTGAAGGCCGCGCTCGCCGACGGTCCGGCGACGCTGGTCTATGGGGCGAGGGACGAAGCGCACAACGACGCCGTGGTGCTGGCGGATTATCTCGCCAACCTCTAACCGCTCATCCCGGCCTTCGCGGACCTATTTCAGCCGATAGCTGATGGTCGTGACGACCCGAACCTTCTTGTTCGGCGTGCTCGCCTCGTCGCCGGCGCCGTCGCGCGACAGGATCTCGAACGATCCTTGCCCCGCCGTCTTGATCGGCCCCAGAGGCGCGCCGGAATCCTTGGCGAACTGTTCGGCGCCGGTGCGGGCGGCGGCGGTGGCCTCGGCGATCATGGCGGGCCGCACGTCGTTGAGCTTGGTGAAGAGGTAGGACGGACCCTGGAAGTCCTGCAGCACCACGCCCTGGCGCACCAGATCGTTCAGATTGCGCGTGGTGGTCTGGACCCGGTCCACATCCGTGGTGCGGACGATGACGGTCTGGGTCAGGATGAAGCGCGGCCCGCCGGTCTGGCTGGCGTACTCGCGAGAGCGGGTGTCAGCCACGCCCAACTGGCCCAGGTCCACCGCGTCGTCGGGATAGCCTTGGGCCTTCAGGAACTGCCGCACGATGGCCAGGTCGCCGTCGATCCGCGCCTGCACCTCCGACAGCACGTCGCCCGAGGCGGTGAAGCGGATCGGCAGGACGGCCAGGTCGGCCTTCACGTCCTTTTCTGCCAGACCGCGCACGGTGACGGAGCGGTCCCCCGCGCGGGCGTTGACCACGCCCTGGCCGATCAGGGCGCCGCCGCCGATCAGTCCGATGGCCACCAGTCCGCCGAAGACGGCGGCGGGGATGAGGCGGTTCCTGTCGATGTCAGCGCTCATGAGGTCTTCTCTTCTGCGAAGCTGCGGTCGCCGCCGACCCACTGCAGGGCCAGGATGCGGCAGGCGGAGGCCAGGGGGCGGCGGCCCCGCCAGGCGTCGATGCGGATCAGCAGGCTGGACCGACTGAGCGCCAGTTCGCCCGCGATGATATCCAGCACGGCCCAGAACTCAGGCTCCAGCGCCACCGAGGTGGCGTGGCCGGACAGCAGCACCGATCGCTTGACGAGACTGCTCAAGGTCTAGCGTACGCCCACCATCACGATCTCGACGCTGTTCGGCGCGCCGCGCGTCAGGACCGAATGGCGCGTGTCGGTGGTGAAGCGCAGGGCGCCCGACGGATCGCGGATTTCGGCGCGGGCGGCGTACTCCATGCGGCTGTCGATCCTGTCGTTCGGCACCGAAAGGGTGACGGCGTAGGGCGGGCCGCGGCCGTCCAGGCGCTGGGTCGTCTCGGCCAGGACGCGGGCAGGGGCGTCGGCGCGGCTGACGTCCTCGACCTTGACGGTCAGAACATGGCCCGGCGGCAGCATGATGCGCTCGCGATAGGTCGCCGTGACCTGCACCTGGGTGGAGGCTGCAGGGCTCTCGGGCCAGGACGAGCAGGCGGCGGCCAGAAGGGCCGGGGCCAGGACGAGAGGGGCGAGGAACAGGCGCATCGGCGTCTCCTTTGGGGGCAGCTTAACAGAACGCGCCAGCGTCGCATAAGGCTGCAACAGTTTGAGAGACGCGGGATAGGAAGCGGTGCTATCGGAAGTTCCCGTTTCGTTTCGATCGAGTCGCCGGCGTGTCCCAGTCTGAAGCTCCCCATTCCGAAACTCCGCCTTCACGCCTGTCGTCGCCGGCCCTGCTGGCCTTCGGCGGGGTCGGGGTCTGCGCCCTGATCTGGGGCACGACCTGGTACGCCATCACCTTCCAGCTGGGGGCCGTCGATCCGGTGGTGTCGGTGGTGCTGCGCTTCGGCATCGCCTCGACCTTGCTGGCCTTGATCGTCAAGGCGACGGGCGGGCGGCTGGCGCTGACTCGAGGGCAGCACCTGGCGGCGCTGGGACAGGGGTTGTTCTCCTTCGCCATCAGCTACGCCTTCGTCTACGCCTCGGAGGAGAAGATCGCCTCGGCCGTGGTGGCGGTGATCTTCGCCGCCCTGGCCTTCCTCAACCTGATCCTGTTTCGCGTGGCGTCGAAGCAGAAGGCGGCGCCGGCCGCCTGGCTGGGCGCGGGGCTGGGCGTGGTCGGCGTCGGCGTCCTGTCGGCGGGCGAGGTGATGGGGGCGGGGCTGGGCGTCCACGCCGTGGCCGGCGTCAGCTTCGCCGTGATCGCCGTCGTCGCCTCTGCGTTCGGCAACTGGTTCGCATGGAGGGGACAGCAGGCCGGCTCGGGCGTCCTGCCGTCCACCGCCTGGGCCATGGCCTACGGCACGGGGACGCTGGCGCTCTACGCCCTGGTCACGGGCGTATCCTGGTCGGTGGCGTGGAGCCCGGCCTATGTGATCTCCCTGCTGTATCTGGCGGTGTTCGGCTCGGTCGTCGCCTTCGGCCTGTATTTCACCATCGCGCGGGCGAGGGGGTATGCGACCGCCAGCTACATCTCGGCCCTGACCCCGCCGATCGCCATGCTGGTGTCGGTGATGTTCGAAGGCGCGCGCTTCGGCCTGCTGGCCTTGCTCGGCCTGGCCCTGGTTCTGGCGGGGCAGGTGTTCCTGATCCGCGCGCCCAAGCGTTCGGCGGCCTGATCAGGCGGCGCCGGTCGCGACCGGCGCATCCGGCCGGGCGCCCCATTCAGCCCACGACCCGTCATAGAGGCGCGACGGCCGCCCCAGCACGGCCAGCCCCAGCGTCAGAATCGCCGCCGTCACGCCTGAGCCGCAACTGGTGATGACGGGCCGCTCCAGATCGACGCCCGCCGCTCGGAAGGCGTCTTCCAGCGCAGGACCTTGCTTCAACGTCCCATCCACGCTCAGCAGGTTTGGGAAGGGCAGATTCAGCGCCCGCGGCATATGACCTGCTCGCACGCCAGGACGCGGCTCGGCCGCTTCGCCTCGGAACCGAGCGGCGCCGCGTGCATCGACCACCTGAAGGCCGTCCGCCAGCGCGGCCCCGACCTGATTGAAATCCGCCACGGCGTCGGCGTCGAACCGCGTCTCGAAGCGAGCGGCGCCTGGCGCGGCTGGAGCTCCGCCCTCCAGAGGCCGCCCCTCGGCCTTCCACTTCGGCAGACCGCCGTCCAGCACGCGCACGCGCCGGGCGCCCATCGTCCGCAGCGTCCACCAGACGCGCGCTGCGGAGAACAGCCCCTGCGCGTCATAGACGACGATGTCGTCCGTCGCCTCGACGCCCATCGCGCCCATCGCCTCGGCGAAGGCGTCCGGCGACGGTAGCATATGCGGATAGGGGCTTTCCCGATCCGACACGGCGTCCAGGTCGAAGAAGACGGCGCCGGGCAACCGCTCGCGTTCGAAATCCAATCGCGCGTCGCGGCCGTCCAGCCACCAACTGGCGTCGATGATCCGCAAGTCCGGCGCGTCCAGCCGCGCGGCCAGGGCCTCGGTCGAGATCAGGGGCGTGTCGGTCGTGTTCATGCGATCAGACTATCATGATCGCGCGGCCGGTGGTCAGGGCCTGAGTCGCCGGATAAGTTGCGGAATCATAGCTGCGACGCCACCTGTCCGACTTAAAGTCGCGGCATAGGCTCGCGAAACCACGTTGAAACCAGTCGAAAGCGCCGCCGTGACCTCTCCGAACGCCGTCATCACCCTGTCCGAAGGCCTCAAGAAACCCGTCGTCATCGGCGGCGGCGCCCGCATCGTCTTCATCGCCGGTCCTTGCCAGATGGAAAGCCGCCAGCATGCGCTGGAGACCGCCCATGCGCTGAAGGAGATCGGCGAGCGGCTGAACCTCGGCATCATCTACAAGACCAGCTTCGACAAGGCGAACCGCACCTCAGCCAGCGCCGCGCGCGGCATCGGCCTGAAGGACGCCCTGCCGATCTTCGCCGAAATCCGTGAAGTCACCGGCCTGCCGACTCTGACCGACGTCCACTCCGAGGCCCAGTGCGGCCCGGTCGGCGAGGTCGTGGACGTGCTGCAGATCCCGGCTTTCCTGTCCCGCCAGACCGACCTGCTGCTGGCCGCCGCCGCCACGGGCCGGGCGATCAACATCAAGAAGGGCCAGTTCCTCGCCCCGTGGGACATGAAGAACGTCATCGCCAAGGTGACGGGCGCGGGCAACCCCAACGTCATGGCCTGCGAGCGCGGCGCCAGCTTCGGCTACAACACCCTGGTCAGCGACATGCGCGCCCTGCCGATCCTGCGCGAGATCGGCTGCCCGGTGGTGTTCGACGCGACCCACAGCGTCCAGCAGCCGGGCGGGCAGGGCACGTCTTCGGGCGGCCAGCGCGAGTTCGTGCCGGTGCTGGCGCGCGCCGCCGTCTCGGTCGGCGTCGACGCCGTCTTCATGGAGACGCACGAAGATCCGGACAACGCTCCGTCGGACGGCCCGAACATGGTGCCGCTGAGCCAGTTCGAGGCCTTGGCCGCCGAACTGATCGCCTTCGACGACCTGGCCATCAAGCTGGGTCACAAGGGGCCGATGGCGAAGACGGCGTGAATCCGCTAGTTCGGCGTCATGGCTGAACGTTCTCTCGATCTCGGCGCCCTGCAGTCCCTGCTGGAGCGCGTGCGCGACCTGAAGGTCGCCTGCGTCGGCGATCTGATGCTGGATCGCTATGTCTATGGCGAAGTCAGCCGCATCTCGCCCGAGGCACCGATCCCCGTCCTGCGCGCGCGCCGCACCGTGGCCATGCCCGGCGGCGTGGGCAACGTCGCCCGCAACGTCGCGGCTCTGGGCGGTCAGGCCCGTCTGGGCGCCGTGGCGGGCGATGACGCGGCGGGCGCCGAACTGGCCGATCTGATCGCCGCCGAAGACCGGATCGAGGACGCCCTGATCCGGCCCGAAGGCGCCGCCACCATCGTCAAGACGCGCTTCGTCGCCGCCGGCCAGCAACTGCTGCGTCTGGACGACGAGACCGCGACCCATTCCGGCTATGCCGACAAGGCGGTGTTCCGGGGCGCGGGCGCCATCCTGCTGTCCGACTACGCCAAGGGCGTGGTCGACGACGGCGCCATTCAGGCGGCGCTGTGGGCCGGAGCCGAATACGGCGCGCCGGTCATCGTCGATCCCAAGGGCCGTGACTTCGCCCACTATGGCGCGGTCGACGTCATCAAGCCGAACGCCAGCGAACTGGCGGGCGCCACGGGTTTGCCGACTGAAACTGACGAACAGGTTGAGGCGGCGCTGGCCGCCCTGCTGGCCGCCACCACGGCCAAAGCCGTCATCGTCACCCGCGCGGGCAAGGGCATGACCCTGGCGAAACGGGGCGGCGGCGTCACCCACTTCCCCGGCCGAGCGCGCGAAGTGTTCGACGTGTCAGGCGCCGGCGACACCTGCCTCGCCGCCCTCGGGTTGGCGCTGGGCGCGGGCGCGACGCTGGAGCAGGCGGTGCAGTTCGCCATCCTCGCCTCGGGCGTGGTGGTGGGCAAGAGCGGCACCGCCGTCGTCACCCCCGCCGAACTGATCGAGGCCGAGATGAGCCAGCATGCGGCCCTGGCCCAGTCCAAGGTCACGCCGCTGGACGAACTGGCCGATCAGGTCGAGGCGTGGAAGCGTCAGGGCCTGAAGGTCGGTTTCACCAACGGCTGCTTCGACATCCTTCACCGCGGCCACGTCGCCTATCTCAGCCAGGCGCGCGGCTGGTGCGACCGGTTGGTGGTGGCGCTGAACACCGACGCCTCGGTGCGCCGCCTGAAGGGCGAGGGCCGCCCGGTCAATGATCTGGACAGCCGCGCCGCCGTCATCGGCGGTCTGGCCAGCGTCGATCGCGTCACCGCCTTCGACGATCCGACCCCCATCGCCCTGATCGAGCGGCTGAAGCCGGACGTGCTGATCAAGGGCTCGGACTACACCAAGGACAAGGTCGTCGGCGCCGCTGAGGTCGAAAGCTGGGGCGGGGTGGTCCGTCTGGCCGACTTCGCCGACGGCTATTCCACGACCAAGACCATCGAGAAGATGACTGGAGAGCAAGCATGACCCCGCGAATGATCGTCGTCACGGGCGGCGCGGGCTTCATCGGCTCCAACATCGTCGCCCGCCTGTGCGAGAGCGGCGCCTGGGACGTGGTCGTCTGCGACCGGCTGGAGACGGCCGATCTCGCCAAGTGGAAGAACATCGCCAAACACCCCATCGCCGACCTGTGGGCGCCCGAAGAGCTGTTCGACCAACTGGAGCGTCACGCCGACCGCATCGAGGCGGTGATCCACATGGGCGCCATCTCCTCGACGACGGAGCCGGACGCCGACCTGATCCTGCGCACCAACTTCAGCCTGTCGCGCGACATCTGGGACTGGTGCGCGGTGCGTAACGTGCGGATGATCTACGCTTCGTCGGCCGCCACCTACGGCGACGGCGAGGCGGGCTTCGAGGATCGCGATGATCCTGAGGGCCTGAATGCGCTGCGCCCGCTAAACGCCTATGGCTATTCGAAATATCTGTTCGACCAGTACGCCGTGCGTCAGGCCGATCGCGACGAGGCGCCGCCTCAATGGGCCGGGCTGAAGTTCTTCAACGTCTATGGCCCGAACGAGGGCCACAAGGGCGGCATGAAGTCGGTCGTCGCCCAGATCTGGCCCAAGGTGCAGGCGGGCGAGACGGTCAGCCTGTTCCGCTCGCACAACCCGAACTACCCCGACGGCGGCCAGCTGCGCGACTTCGTCTTCGTCGACGACGTGGTCGGCATCATCCTGTGGCTGCTGGAGCGCGAAGACATCTCGGGCGTGTTCAACGCCGGATCGGGGCAGGCGCGCTCCTTCGCCGATCTGGCGCGGGCCACTTTCGCGGCGGCGGGCAAGGAGCCGTCCATCGCCTATATCGACATGCCCGAGGTGATCCGAGACCGCTATCAGTACTTCACCGAGGCCAGCATGGATCGCATCCGCGCCCTCGGCTACGGCGGCCAGTCGACCCCGCTGGAAGAAGGCGTGCGCCGCTACGTCCAGGACTTCCTGGCCCAGCCGGACCCGTATCGCTGATGTGGCCTAAGCTGACCTTTCGACAGTGGGTCGGCTATGCGGGCTTCGCGCTCGTCCTGCTGCTGACGGCGGCGGTGGCTGTCTGGCGCGGGGACATTTTGCGCGCCGGGCTGGACCCGCAGATCCCGTTCCAGACCTATAAGCCGCCGGCGGCGCCGGACTATGCCTCCGAGGACGCCTGGGCCCTGCTGAACGCGCGCGCGCCGGGCGCGGGCCCCGCCCAAGTCTTCTTCATCCATTCCACCACCTACGACGGCGGCAGCGACTGGAACGGGGCCATCGACGACCGCCGCGCCCTGGACAAGCTGCGCAGCGTCGTCCTGCCCAACTACGCCGGACCGTTCGCCTCGGCGGGCGACGTCAGCGCGCCCCTGTATCGTCAGGCCAGCCTCTATAGCCGCCTGACCCTGCGCGAGGACGCGCGCGAGGCGCGGGCCTTCGCCTATGGGGATGTTCAGGCTGCCTTCGATCGTTGGCTGGCGGCGCGGCCGGAGGGGCCGATCGTCCTCGTCGGAGTGGAGCAGGGCGCCGACATTCTGGATCGTCTGCTGCACGACCGCGTGGCCAGGACGCCTTCGCTCAAGGCGCGTCTCGTCGCCGCCTATCTGATCGAGGGCCTGACCCCGGTCGCTCGCTTCACGCAGACGCCCCTGTGCCGCACGCCGGACCAGACCGGCTGCGCCCTGTCGTGGCGTTCGGTCGAGGAGAATGCGGAGGGCGAGGCCAGACGCCTCATTCGTCGCGCCCTGACCTGGAACGACCGCGGCGCCTTGATCGAGGCGGCGGAGACGCCCATCGCCTGCATCAATCCGGTGACGGGTTCAGTCGACGCCCCGATCTCGCAGGCGCGCGAGAGCCGGGGTGCCACCAACGCCACCAATCTGGAATGGGGCGCGCGTCCCGCCCTTCAGCGCCGTCTGGTGGAGGCGGAGTGCCGGAACGGCATCCTGTGGCGGTCGCGCCTGACGTCAGAGTCCTTCCGCACGCCCGCATCCTGGGCCGATCAGCGCAAGATCCCCGCCTATAATCTCTTCTACGCCGATATAGAGGCCGATGTGATGCGTCGCCTCAAGGCCTGGGAAGCCGCTGAAGACTGAGCCTGCCGGTCGTCAGACCATGCCCATGTTCATTGCGGCCATCAGGGCGTCGCGGATGGCGGCGTCGGTGAAAGGCTTCTGCACCGTGGGGTTGCCGCGCCAGTGCTCGGGCAGGCCGCTTTCACCGTAGCCGGTCGAGAAGACGAAGGGGACCCCCCGCGCCTTGAGCGCCTCTGCGATGGGAAACACCTCCTGGCCGGCCACATTGACGTCCAGCAGGGCGGCGTCGAGATCGATCTCGCTGGCCACGACGCGCAGGCCGTCGCCGACGTTCGATTCCGGACCCACGACGGCGCAGCCCATGTCGCTGAGGATGGTCTCCAGCAGCATGGCGACCAGGGACTCGTCCTCGACGATCAGCACGCGGCGGCCGGACAGCGCTTCAGTCATGCGATTTCCATTTCCAGAGGCAGGCTGATCTCGGCGCAGAAGCCTTGGGACGGGTAGGAGAGCTGGACCGTGCCGTGCAGATCGTGGCGCACGTTGCGCTCGATCAGGCGGGTGCCGAAGCCGCGTCGTTCGGGTTCAGGGATGGGCGCGCCGCCCAATTCGCGCCAGGTGATCTCCAGGCGCGGCGATTTCTGGTCGGCCAGGCGCCAGTCGACGATGACGCGCCCGTCGCCACAGGCCAGGGCCCCGTATTTGGCGGCGTTGGTGGCCAGCTCATGGAAGACCATGCCCAGCGACAAGGCGCGCGCGGGTGACAAGGCCACGTGTGGTCCGTTCAGGGTCAGCCGCCCCAGGCCGTGCGCCTTGGTCTCATGCTCCAGAACCGCGCGCAGATCAGCGCCTTCCCAGTGGCTGCGGGTCAGCAGGTCATGAGTGTGGGACAAGGCCAGGATGCGGGACTGGAAGGCGGCGGCGAAGGAACTGGGGTCCTCATGGGTGCGCGCCGTCTGCATGGCGATCGACTGGACGGTGGCCAGGGTGTTCTTCACCCGATGGTTCAGTTCGTCGATCATCAGCTTCTGGCGTTCGGCGGCCAGAACCACATCGGTGACGTCGTGGCCTTGGACGAAGATGCCGACGATGTGGCCTGCGTCGTCGCGAATGGGCTGATAGGCGAAGTCGATGTAGCGGTAGTCCAGCGGTCCGTCCTGCGCGTGCCGAAGGGCGAAGGCGCGCTGGCGGCCATAGACCGGCTCGCCGGTCTCGAACACGTCGTTGAGGAAGTCGAGGTGGCCCTGATCGCTCAGCTCGGGCAGGGCGTCGCGGACGGGCTGGCCCAGGATGTCACGGTGGCTGACCAGGCGGTAGCAGGCGTCGTTGCAGAACTGGATGATGTGGTCCGGACCGTTCAGCACCGCGACGAAGCCCGGCGCGTTCATCAACATGTCGGTCAGCTGTTTGCGTTCGGCTTCGAGGCGCTGGTTGTTGGCCTCGATCTTGGCGGCCCGCTGAAACACCTCGCCGCCGACCATGGCGTCCAGGGCGGAGGTCGGCTCTGCTTCTCCGATCTTGTAACGCAGGCGCAGCAGGTCGGTCACATCGCTGGTGTGCTGCAGGATATGGGTGACCTCGCCGGCCTCATTCTTGATCGGCGTGTGGGTGCAGCTCCAGAACCGGTCGTCGAAGACGGGCGTGCCGTCGGGACCGGGGATCAGGACGGGATAGTGCAGGATGGCCAGGTGATCCGGCTGCCCGGTGCTCAGCACCTTGTCGAAGGAGGCGCGTAGGCGGCGGCCTTCCTCTTCGCTGTCCGGGGCGTCGCCCGGCGCGAAAATCTCCATGACGTGGTGGCCGATCAACGCTTCACGCGTGCGTTGCGTGATGTCCAGATAGGCCTGGTTCATCCCCGCGAACCGAAGGTCGCGATCCAGCAACATGTAGGGATTGGGAGAGGAGTCGAACGCCGCCACCAGATCGATTGTTTTGGCGAGCTTGCGCAAACTCCATCCCCCTCTCACTGACTCCTTAACGCAGGATCAGCGGAAAGGGTGCCAGTTTCTGGGGCGAAAATGCAGCAAAAGTAAAGGTTGCCGTCTAGGCGTTCAGGCGCAGCGCTTCGGATAGGGCCTGGTGCATCGCCTTGGGCCGGTAATCGATGTCATAGGGCAGGCCGCGGTTGGGCGGAGCGTCCGCGTACTGACGTTGCGGCGGTTCGGACAGCCAGGAATGGCGGTCGCTCAGACCCCAGGTGACGACGCCTCGCACCTGGGGGAAGACCAGCATGGTCTCCAGATAGCGGCGCGTCTCATCGGCCACCTTCTGATCCCGCGCGGCCGCCGCGTCGTGGAAGCCGGCTTCCTTGACGTCCAGTTCGGTGATGGTGATCTCCAGCCCCAGGTCGACCAATTGCCGGGTCATGTCGCGCAGACCTTCGACCGCCAGCGGTCCCTTGGACAGATCCAGGTGCGCCTGCACGCCGACGCCGTCCAGCGGCGTCCCCGAGGCGCGCAGCCGTCGCGCCAGGGCGACGATGGCCTTGCGCCGGGCCTGATCCACCGGATTGTCGTATTCAAAGCCGTAGTCGTTGACGACCAGATGGGCCTGGGGCGCAAGGGCGCGGGCCTCTTCCAGGGTGCGCTCGATATAGGTCGGGCCGAAGGCGCGGTGGAAGACGTTGCGCCTCAGGCCGCCCGCGCCGCCCTGGGTGTCGATCGGTTCATTGATGACGTCCCACTCGGTGATGCGCTCGCCGTATCGTTTGAGAACGCGCTCCAGATGGCCCGACATCAGCGACCAGTCGCGACGACGCAGCATCTCCTGCCTGGCCCAGTCGGGCGTGCCCTGGTCCCACAGCAGGGTGTGGCCGCGAACCTGCATCCCGTGGCGCTGGGAGAAGTCGAGCAGATCGTCGACGGGGGCGAAGTTGAACTCGCCCTTGCGCCACTCCAGGGCGTTCCACTTCAGGTGGATTTCAGGCGTCAGCACCTGGCAGTCGCGCAGGACCGCGCCGCGCAATTCGGCGCTTTGGCGAAGCTGTTCGGCGCGGACGGCGGCGCCGAAATAGCGGCCTTGGGTCCTGGCGGCGTCGGCGAGGGCGGGGAGCTTCACGGGCGGAGGGTCCAGCGGCGCGCCTTCGCGCACCGGACGCCAGGCGGCCAGACCAAGGGCGGGCGCCAGCGCGGCGGCGCCGATGAAGACGCGTCTGGTGGGTCGCGGCAGCATCCGGCTGCACCTCCTCAGGAACGCGAGAAGGTTGCCTGACTACGCTTAACTTCTCGTTAAGGCGCAATCTTAAGAGGCGTCATGGACAATAAGTTGGGCGTGAAAACGGTGTTTCCATGAGCTGAGCGGCCCAATCCGCCGGCCTGACTGCGACCCGCCTTAGAAGCTGCGATAGAAACCGACCCGGAGATAGGCCTGGGAATCTCGTTCATCGCCGTCGCTGAGGCCTACAGAAACTTGGATTTCTGAGCGATCGTTCAGTTTGAAGCCGGCGACGGGCCCCACATGATAGGCGTTGTAGTTGGTGTCGCCTTCGGCCGCGACCTCCATGCCCAGGCGCACCCGGCCGGACGATCCGACCTGATGGGTCAGGCTGACCAGGGCGTTGTAGTCGTCCACCTCGAAGCCGTAGGAGCCGTACCAGTCGACTCGCCAGGGGCCGGAGACATGGCCGCCGTCCAGGGAGACGATGACCCCGCCCTGGCCGCCGTCGCGCCGGTTGCCGGGGTCGGCGGGGCTCAGGTCCGTATCGACATAGCGATAGCCCACGCCGACGCTGCCCCAGGTCGGCCCGCTGCCGAAGCGATAGATCAACTCCGCCTGGGCGCCGGTGAAGTCGGCGTCGATCTCGTTCGGGCCCGAGTTGTAGTCATAGCTGCCGGTGTAGACGGAGCCCCGCACCGCAAAGCCCCTGGAGTCGACCGAGCCCGGCAGGCCGATCGTCGCCCCGGCATAGGCGCTGTCGGCGACGTCCAGCTGACCGCCGGCGAAGATGGTCACGTCGCTTTGCGCCGAGGCGGGGCCGACCCAGGCGACGGCCGCGCAGGCGAAGGCCGCGGCCGTCAGGGCGGCCAGCGAAGTCATCGGGCGTCGACGATGGGGCATGGGTCAGTTCCTTGCGAAGTATCGAACGCGCCAGATGCTGGCGACGCCTGCGACGGGCGCTTCACGCATACAGAACAGGGGGGCGAATGCTGTCATACGACCAATCTTCCCCTGGAGAGTTGTTCCAGACTTTCAGCGCTGCGGTCAATGGGCGCGCGGGCGTGCGACACCCAGGCGATCAACTCCTCCATGCCCTGGTCCATGGAGCGCCGAGGGGTGAAGCCGAAGGTGCGCTCGATCTTGGAGATGTCGCCGAAGCAGTGGCGGATATCCCCGACCCGATAGCGGTTCAGCACCTCCGGGGCGATGTTCTTGCCCAACAATCGGGCCAGGACGCCGGCGATCTCATTGATCGAAACGGGCGCGCCGCTGCCGACGTTGAACACGTCCCAGATCTCGCGGTCGTCATCCAGCACGGTGGCGAAGGCCTCGGCCACGTCCTGCACATGGACGAAGTCGCGCATCTGCCGCCCGTCCTCGAAGACCAGCGGCGGCTGGTCGTTCATCAGCCGCGAGATGAAGATGGCCGCCACCCCCGTATAGGGATTGCTCAGCGCCTGGCGCGAGCCATAGGCGTTGAACAGCCGCAGGGCCACGGTGGGGATGCGCAGCGCCCGCCCGACCGACAGGAACATCTCCTCATGGTCGCGCTTGTTCACCGCATAGATGGAGTTGGGCTGCAGCAGCTTCTCCTCCGGCGTGGGGCAGGGCTCCAGCGACTCTCCGTCGACCATCAGGTCCCAATGGCGCGCCTCCAACTGAGCGTGCGGACGCACATCGGCGGTCACATGGGCGCCGGTCGAGGGGCGGACGTAATCACCCTCGCCATAGATCGACATGGACGAGGCGACGGCGATCCGTTCCACCGTGTGCGGTCGCTGGGACAGGGTCTCCAACATGACGGCCGCCGTCATGACGTTGTTGCGGGTGTAGTCGACGATGTTGGTCATGCTCTGGCCCACGCCGACCGAGGCGGCGAGGTGGGCGAGGTGGGTCACGCCGTTCAGGGCGGCCTCGAACACGCCGTCTTCCAGCAGGTCGCCCCTGATGCGGCGGGCCTGCGCGTCGAGGTAGACGGGCCACCCATCCGCATCCAGTTCGGCGTCGCCGTGGACCTGAGGCGACAGACTGTCCAGGACCGTCACCCGATAGCCCCGCGCCAGCATGGCGTCGACCAGGTGCGAGCCGATGAAGCCTGCCCCGCCCGTGATGAGAATGTGCCTGTCCATGATCGTCTGCTTAGTGCTGGTGATGACGAAGGGCGCCGAACTCATCCAGCTTGGTGCGGACGAGGGTGTTGTTGGCGTCGATCTTCTCGGTCCGCTGCCAGGCCAGGCCGCTGTCCCGCAGATACATGACGAAGCCCAGCGTCAGCGGGATGATCCAGACGCACCACCAGACCATGATGAAGATGGGATTGACCATCAGCATGTAGCCGAGGCGCGCGCCCGCGCCGTCCAGCACCAGATCGGTCCGCCGCCACGTCTTGATGTAGAGGCCGATCATCAGGATCGAGAAGGCGACGATGTTGAAGATCGACAGGATCACCAGCCACAGCGGCAGGAAGTCCGCGCCCTGAAAGAACCGCCAAGCCGCCCAGACGCCCAGGGGGATGCCCAGGGTGTTCACCCACATGGACATGCAGGGTAGGAAGTTCATCCAGACGCGGACCCGTTCGCCGAAGCTGAAGTCCATCTCCTTCAGCGGCGTCGTCAGGCTCTGGAAGAAGCCGGCGACCCAGCGCTTTCTCTGCGTGACTCCCTCGCTGAAGGTCTCGGGCACCTCTTCGATCAGGGAGCCCTCGATGATGCCCAGCGTCCGGCCGTTCTTCCAGAACCGCTGGCCCACCTCCGGGTCCTCGATGGCGATCCAGGGGTGGAAGCTTCCCAGTTCGATCAGGTCGTCCACCTTGAAGAACAGCCCCTTGCCCAGCACCCAGTAGGGCTGCTTCGGATCGGACAGGTGGCCGTATTTTGCCCCGTCCCAGGTCATGTGGTCGAAGGCGTGGAAGGCGGCGGCCAGACTGGCGTTCAGATTGCCCGCCACATTGCGCGCCTGCAGCACGTCGAACCGGCGCAGGCCGATGGCCGCGGCCTTGAAGTGGTCGGCCGGCGGGCAGCTGTCGGCGTCGATGTAGTCGATCGTCAGCCCGCTCTTGTCCCTGTAGGTCTCGGCCACGTGATAGGTGGCGTAGATCAGCTGCCGCGTCTTCTTGGGCGGCAGATCCTTGACCCCGGCGCGCTTGCCGGTGTGCCACCAGTAGGCCTTGGGATTCCGGTCCCAGGCGTTCCACACCATGTCCCAGCTGGGGTCTGTGGTCGGCGGCACCGCCAGGATCTCGACGAAGGGATAGGCGTCGGTCAGCCGTCTCAGGCTGGCGATGGTCTCTGCGTCGTTGCTGTTGGGAATGGCCAGGACGCGATAGCGATCGGTCGGATAGTCCAGCTTGGCCAGCGCCGTGAATGTCGTCTCCATGGTGCTCTCCAGCTCCCGCAGCACGGGGTAGAGCAGGACGATGAAGGGATAATCGGCCTCGCTGGCCGGCAGGGGCTCGTCCATGTCCACGCGCTCGACGCGCAGCGAGCGGAAATACATCTCCAGCAGGAAGCTGCCGAAATACAGGACCTGGGAAATGGCGAACAGCCAGACCAGCAGGGTCGCCCAGTTCGGATCTTGAGTGTTCATCACGCCGCTCGCCCAGTTATTTGCCCAATCAGTCGGTGGTGGTTGCTTGGTCCGTTGGTGAATTATCCAGCTGTCGTCTCAGGATGCGCTCGCGCCGCTTTGGGCCAGACGCTGGCCCTCCAGCTCGCCGGCGAAGTAGGCGATGGTCTGCTCCAGCCCTTCCTCCAGCGGCACCAGAGGCGACCAGCGCAGATGGGCCAACGCCCTGGAGATGTCCGGCTTGCGGCGGCGCGGATCGTCGATCGGCAGCGGGTGATAGACCAGCCGCGAGCCTGAACCGGACAGGGCGATCACCCGCCGAGCCAGGTCGTTGACGGTGATTTCGTTCGGATTGCCGATGTTGACCGGTCCGTCGATCTCCTCGTCCGTCTCCATCAGGCGGATGAAGCCCTCAATCAGGTCGTCGACGAAGCAGAAGGACCGGGTCTGCTCGCCTGTGCCGTAGATGGTGATGTCGCGCCCCACCAGGGCCTGAACGATGAAGTTCGACACCACCCGCCCGTCGTCCGGGTGCATCCGCGGCCCGTAGGTGTTGAAGATGCGCACGATCCGCGTGGTCAGGCCGTGCTGCTGCCCGAAGTCCGTCACCAGGGTCTCGGCGAACCGTTTGCCCTCGTCGTAGCAAGAGCGCGGTCCCACCGTGTTGACGTTGCCGCGATAGCTCTCCACCTGCGGGTGGATTTCCGGATCGCCATAGATTTCCGAAGTCGAGGCCTGGAAGAACCGCGCCCCGTCCGCCGCCGCCCGCTTCAGCAGGTTCAGCGTGCCGATCGAGCAGGTCATGGCTGTCTTCACCCGATCATATTGATAATGAACCGGGGAGGCGGGGCAGGCCAGGTTGTAGATCTGATCGAAGCGGCCCAGCGCCTCGTCCAGCGGCTCATTGATGTCCTGCGCCACCAGATGGAAGCGATCCGAACTCATCAGATGAGCGACGTTCGCGTGTCGGCCCGTATGAAAATTATCGATGCAGGTCACATGGTGGCCGGCGTCGATCAGCCGCCCGCACAGGTGAGACCCCAGGAAACCGGCGCCGCCGGATACTGCGATCCGTTTTGCAGTTTGGGCGTCGCGAGGCGTCGCATAAGAAAAGCGATCATCTGTCATCGCCTTCAGCCTTGATGGTTGTTTACAATTGGCGAAACAACGCTACGTGCTTACTGTATTCGCGTGACAGGGGAGATCGTATGACCCCCGACGCCGTCGACAATCGCGTTAACCTTTTATTAAGAATTGGGTTCCATTTGATCGCCTCATATGCGTCAAATTTCTGCCCGAATCAGACAAAAAGGGCGCAATGGCGGCGCTCAACGAGGGTGACAGGCCCGACGAACGCTGGATAGCGGTTGGGATCGCCGGGCCTGGGACTTCACGCCTCTCGCCTGAGGCGGCTTATGTAATCATCCGCCAGGCCGCCGCGTCATCTTGTCGGAAATACTAGGCTCTTCCAGCGCGACGCCTCCACCCAGGAGCCGCGGACGCAGCCGTCACGATTGCGACGACAGGCTCAAAGATGTTGTCATTTCCCTAGAACAAAGAACGCTGGTGTCGGAAATCGGCGTCTCGGCTGTAGCGTCCCGCCGGTCGGGTCCAGGGGAGGAAGGCGCATGTCGCTCACCGGGTTCATGCTCGCCTTCACAGGCGTCATCATCGGCCTGGGCGTGGCCGATCTGCTGACGAGCTTCCACAAGCTTCTGCGGGCGAGCGGACGCGTGAGATGGGATTGGCTCACGCTGCTCTATGCGGCCTATATGCTGTTCGGGATGATCGTCTTCTGGTGGTGGCAGTTCGGCTATCCGGGAGAGGGCAAAACCCTCACCGTCCTCCAGTTTCTTCCGAATTTCCTGTTCCTGGCGCTGAGCTTCCTCATGGTCGCGTCCGCCCTGCCTGACGAGGTGCCGGCGGAGGGGCTGGACCTCAGGGAATTCTACCTCGGCACCGTCAGGCACAGGTGGGGGCTGCTGACGATCAGCCTTTTCGCAAACCTGATCGGGCTCGTCTAGATCAGCCTGCGATACGGCGCGATGGATTGGATCGGAATTCCGCTGGTTCTGATCTGCGCGCTCCTGAGCTTGCTGGCGCTGAAATGGCGGAGCGCGTGGTTCCACGCCCTTGTCCTGATCTGGCTTTTCGGGGTTTCCGGCGCATCCATACTGATGCGCGCCATCGGCCCCTAGCCGACTGGCCCGTCTTCAGCTTTGAGATGCTAGGGGAAGAATGGTGGACGCGACAGGGATTGAACCTGTGACCCCCTAGGTGTGAACTCTGCGGGCCACCCGATAAAGTCCGCAAACAGGCGCAATCACCAGCCAATCCAGCGCGAACTCGGCACCTAAAACGGTTCACGACGGTTCAGTTGAGCCGGGAGCAACTAACTACCAATCCAATGCGTCGGCCGTCCCCTTCAGGTAGCTAGGAGACAGCTGGGCGTAGCGCCTTTCCGTGACCCTCGTGTCGCTGTGCCCCAGGTACTTGCTGATCTGGGACATGGGCACGTCGGCCATCGCCATCCATGACGCAGCGGTGTGGCGGAGGATGTGCGGCGTTACGTCTGGCAGACCCGCGCGCTTGGTGGCGGCTGCAAATCCTTTCTTGATCGACTGGACCCGGTGGCCGCAGGCGATGACGCCCGACTTCATATAGGCGTCACGGCGCAGACCGTCGTCGAAGCCTTTGAAGCGGAAGGGCTGGATCCGTGGGCTTATGCGCAGATCTGCCGCGACTTCCTGCCGGTGAGGGTCGCGCGGACGCGCCAGGTCGAGCGACCCATTGTGGAAACGGTGGAGGCTCCGGTGACGCGTGTCGAAATTCATGACGGGCGGCCGGTTATGGTCTGCGAGGTGCAGCGGGAAGAGCGGCCGGTCGGTCGTGCGCATGGAACCGGTCGTGGACGAAAGCGGGGCCGCCGTAGAAGGGCCGGATGGGCTAATGATGTGGCCTGTCCCGGTGATGGAAACTGTGTCGGAGGAATATTTCGTGGAAGAGCCTAGCGGAGCTTATCGCTTCGGCCTGCGCCCCGATGAGCTTCTCTGGGGTCTGCTGGCGTCAATGCCGCCAGCAGAGTAACGTCGCGGAGCACGAATCCGCCCTGGTTCCGCCAAGGTGCGATGGAAGCAGCGAGCATAGTTTTTGGGGCTAGAATTGAGCGATACATCTACCATTAGTAAGGCCGCATCTATAAAAAGCTCTGTAATATATGAAGATCCAATTCATGTCGGCCCCAGAGTTGAGATTCACGGAGGAAGCATAGGCAGGTATGCTTTTATAAATGCCGATACAATTATATATGACAATGTGCGCATCGGGAGGTTCGTAACCTTTGCAAGAAATTGCCAGATTGGTGGCGTGGAGCATCCGATACACTATCTTTCGACTAGCTTCTTTAGGATATCGCCAAACTGGTTTCCAAATGATCCATTATCTCAGAACAGCATCCGGATACGAAATACTCGCCCACCAAATAGGACAAGAGACAACTCTATAAGCATTGGAAACGATGTTTGGTTTGGCGCAGGAGCCATTGTCCTTAAAGGTGTTCGAGTTGGAGACGGAGCGGTTATAGGCGCTGGCGCCGTTGTGACACGCGATATCGAGCCCTACAGCATAGTAGCTGGAAACCCGGCCCGCCCTATACGAAAACGGTTTGACGAGTCGACTATTGATAGGCTTTTGTGCGCGAAATGGTGGGACAGAGACCCAGAATTCATCGCAACATTACCGATGAACGACATCGAGAAGAGCTTGGCGATGCTCGAAGCGCTTTAGCTAGTTGGATCGGAGCCGCTGCCTTTGTGGTTGGCCCAACTCAACAATATCACCCTCCATATCGGTGTTCGCGAAGCTGTCTTTCCATGACGCCAGGCTCATGCCGAACACTAAGATGTGCATCTGAATATTATACAGAGAAGTAGGGTTCGTTGCACACCTATTACATAAGCCCCCTTCACCGGGGGCTTTTTCATGCCCGGAGCTCAGATGGCCGAAACCCATCCGCGCCACCATGACTGACCGCAAGACGGTAACGGGCGCATATGCCAAGAACGATAGTCACGAGCGGGAATGCACCCTTCGCTATGAGGCCCTGAACGCCTCTATTCGCGACTTCAAGGACGGGGGTGATCCGGCTGGCGATAGGCATCATGCTGTCCCTGATCGGGTGGCTGAGCGGTCGATGATCGACCATGGCTGAAGCAACGCCCGAGGTGACATGGCCCAGCCGCCTTTGAAGCGAGAAACCGCCCTTGAAGCCATTCAGCGCGTAGAGGACAAGCTGCGGGAGGGCTTCCGCCCCAAGGGGATAACCGGGACCGGAAACGGCGCCATTGCCGAGGCCGCCGCGCAGGCTGTTCGGGAGGGCTGGGTCAACACCATCAGCAGCTTTGAAACGCGGGTCCGCATAGCGCGGGACACCTACGGGCTAGAGCTGGATGACAGTCTCTATCGGCCCCGGCACTGCCAACACCGCGCTCCGACCGACCCCCCTGTTGCCGACACAGGATCACGTCACCGAGCCACCGCCCGAGGGAAGGCCGGTCACGGTCTGCGTCATTGGCGACGCGCACGACAGCCCGCACCTGCCATACAAGGAGCGGTTCTACTGGCTGGGTCGGTTCGCCGCCAAGCATCAGGTGGATTGGGTCGTGTCGGTCGGGGACTGGATGAGCATGGACTGCTTTTTCACCCACCACGACCGGGCGACGTTCGAGGGGTTCGCCAAGCCGACCTTTGCGCAAGACCTGGAGAGCTTTCACGCCTCACAGCGGGAGTTCCAGCGGGGTCTAGGCGATCATCGACCAAAAATTGGTCACTTTGGGTAACCAATGAGCACAGAGCCTAGCGGTACGACAACCACCACCCTGACGGCCTGTCACACGGAGAACTCGTTGAAGAGGCCTTCCTGCAATGGGGCTGGCGCACGTCGCCCTATGGGGAATACCGCTTCATTGACGGGGTGGCGTTCACGCACGTTCCCCTGAACGGGCGCGGCAAGCCTCTGGCGCAGGGCCAACACGCCAACAGGCCATGTGCGACACGATCCACGGCGACGATCATCGGGCGACCCAGATCAGCGACCACAAGGCGGGACCATTCCGCAGCCTGACCGTCTATTCCGCCGCCACCGCCCTGCCTCCGGGATTTATTGAGGGGTATGCGAACAAGGGCGGGCGACATGGCGCCAGGGCGTGTGTCTGGCGACCACCTGGGGCGGCTTTGTCCGAAGCTGGCAGTTCACAGAGATGAGCCTTCTTCGGCATCAGTATGGGGAGCGGGTGGCCGCCTGATCAGCCTGCGAGCGGAACGAGAACAAGAAGGCCAATCCGGGGAGCATTCCGGGGACCGGCCTACAGGCGTTACGCTAACATATTGAAAAGAATGGTGGACGCGACAGGGATTGAACCTGTGACCCCCTCGGTGTGAACGAGGTGCTCTCCCGCTGAGCTACGCGTCCGCCTAGAACGGGGCGGTCAGTGACTGCGCCGTCGGGAGGCGCGGACATAGCCCGCGATTCCGATGACGGCAAGCCTCAAATCATCAAATACCAGCGCTGCTTGTTCAGATTCCCGCCGCCTGCGCGCCTTCCGGGGTTTGGTCCTCCGGATCGCCGGGCAGCCAGGCGACATGGCCGTTGTAGATGTCCTGGTTCAGGATGCCTTCTTCCTTCGCGACCAGGACCGGCACGACCATCTGGCCGGTGACGTTGGTGGCGGTGCGCATCATGTCGATGATGCGGTCGATGGCGATGATGTAGCCGACGCCTTCCAGCGGGAGCCCCGCCGTCGACAGCGTCAGGGTCAGCATGACGATGCTGGTCCCCGGCACGCCCGCCGTGCCGAGCGACCCCAGCACCGCCGTCAGGCCGATCAGCACATATTGCGTCAGCGTCAGGTCGATCTGGAAATACTGGGCGATGAAGATGGAGGCGATGGCCGGATAGATGGCGCCGCACCCGTCCATCTTCACATTGGCGCCCAGAGGCACGGCGAAGGACGCATAGGCCTGGGGCACGCCCAGCCGCTCGACCGTCTGACGCAGGGTGACGGGCAGGGTCCCCAGCGACGAGGAGGTGGCGAAGGCCGTCTGCATGGCCGCAGCGCCGCCGCGGAAGAAGCTGACAACCTTCAGCCCATGCAGCTTCAGCAGGCCCGAATAGACGACGAAGATGTGGAACAGGCAGGCCGCATAGATGGCGAAGATGAACTTGCCCAGCGGCAGCAGCGCCTCCCAGCCGTAGCCGCCGACGACCGAACCGATCAGGCCGAACACCCCGAACGGCGTCAACTGGATCACCCAGCGGGTGATGCGGAAGATCAGGGCCGCGCCTTCGTCCACCAGCCTGCGCGCGTTCTGCGCCCGGTCGCCCAGCGCCACCAGGGCCCCGCCCAGCAGTGCCGAGAAGAAGATGATCTGCAGCACCTTGCCCTCGGCCAGCGAGGCGAAGGGATTGGTCGGCACGACGCCCAGCAGCACCTGCAGGGGCGAGGGGATCTCGCGCGCCTTCACCTCGCCCAGCGGCAGGTCGGACAGGCCGACGCCCGGATTGATGATGTGGCCGAAGGCGAAGCCGACCAGCACGGCCAGCAGGGAGGTGACGGCGAACCAGACGATGGTCCGCACCCCCAGCCGCACCGCGCCGACCCCTTCGCCCAGCTTGGCGATCGAACTGGCGATGGTGAACAGCACCAGCGGCGCCACCACCATGCGGATCAGGTTCAGATAGACGTCGCCGATCGGCTGCAGCCAGATCGTCGCCTGCTCGCGCAGGATCAGGCCGGCGATGATGCCCAGGGCGAACCCGGCGGCGGTGCGCTGCCACAGGGGAATGGCGAAGAAGCGACGAAACATGACGACCCAGGGAGGAGGAACAGGTCGATCTATGTGTTTCGCAGGCGCACGGACGGCAACAGTAGCGGTCGCGATTGATGCTGAGAAGTTCTGTCGCGTGTTTTAGTTTTTCTGACGATCTGTGTGTTGCGGCGGTTCACGCAGATGCAGATAGAGCGGCAGCGCCAGCGATAGTCCGACAAAGAAGCTGGCCGGAAGGACCAGCCACCATCGCCCGACCTTGTTCGCGCGCGCATCACGCCATGACCACACCCAGAAGATGACGATTGTGATCAGCACATCAGCGGAAAAACCGCCGGCGGCGCCGTTTGCGAACAGCGACTGCAGAAACAGCGGAATGTCGGGCCCATGTGTCCCGAAGAACGACCCAAAGAACAACCAGGGAATCACTGTCCCCACAACGGCCATGGCCAGGTAAAAATTCTTGGCGGTCATGCGCTTTGCCTCGCTGCAGACCGCTTCTATGCGCCTTTATGCTCAAGCTGTCCGTAAGGAAATCAGGCGCTCATCACTCCGGCCAGCGCCTCTTCAAAACCATCGTAGTGATCGATCATCACATCGCCGCCCAGTTCTTCGTGCGGCACGTCGTTGTAGCCGAAGCGGACGGTGATGCAGGGCACGCCTGCGTCCCTGGCCGCTCTGGTGTCCGTCGTGCTGTCGCCGACCATGACGCAGCGCGCCGGATCGCCTCCCGCCTTGCGCACCGCTTCGATGATGTGCGCGCCGCTGGGCTTGCGCGCCGACACCGCATCTGGCCCGGCGATGAAGGCGAAGTGGCGCGTCAGGTTCAACGCTTCGATCAGCGCCACCGACAGGTCCGTGCGCTTGTTGGTCGCCACGCACAGGATCGCCCCGCGCGCGCTCAGCCGGTCCAGCGCCGCGACGCAGCCGTCGAACGGACGGCTCTCGTCGGCGATGTGAGCCAGGTAGACGTCGATGAAGCGCTCGAACAGGCCGGGGGCGTGGGCCTCGTCCCAGACGGCGCCTGCCTCCATGAAGCCGTGGCGCAGCATGGCCATGGCGCCGTGCCCGACCAGATGCCGGGTCGAGGACATGGGCACGGGCGGCAGTTCATACTCCGCCAGCATCCGGTTCAGCGTGCCGATCAGGTCCGGCGCCGAATCCACCAGCGTTCCGTCCAGGTCGAAGGCGATGGTCCAGCCTTCCAGGTCGCGCTCAATGCTCACTCATCTGTCTCCCGGCTCGCGAAGACCCCGGCAATGGGCTAGATCGCAGGCAACGACAAGCCGCCGGATCGATTCATGACCGCACCTCACCCTCGCGCCGCCATCATCCTCGCCGCCGGGCAAGGCACGCGCATGAAGTCGCCCTTGCCAAAAGTGCTGCACCCGGTCGGCGCGCGCGCCATGCTGGATCACGCCATCGACGCGGCCGAGGCCCTGGGGTGCGAGCGCATCGTGGTCGTGGTCGGCGCCCACTCGCCGGAAGTCCGCGCCCACGTTGAAAAGCGCCTCGGCGCCGACAGCATCGCCGTTCAGGACCCGCCGCTGGGCACGGGCCACGCCGTGCGCGCCGCCGAGGCTGTGCTGGGCGATTTCGTCGGCCATGTGGTCGTCACCTATGGCGACGTGCCCCTGCTGAAGGCCGCCGACATCGAGCCGGTCTTCGCCGCCCATGAAGGCGTCACCGTCATCGGTTTCGAGGCCCGCGACCCCGGCGCATACGGCCGTCTGATCCTTGAGGGCGACAGCCTGCTGGCCATCACCGAGGCCAAGGAAGCCTCCGCCGAGGTTCTGGCCGTCACCGCCTGCAACTCCGGCGTCATGGCCGCCCCGGTCGGCCTGCTGTTCGATCTGCTGGCCGAGGTCACGAACGACAACGCCAAGGGCGAATACTATCTGACCGACGTGGTCGAGCTGGCCCGCAAGCGCGGCGCCCCGACCCGCGCCGTCTTCGCCGCCGAGGACTCCGTCATGGGCGTCAACGCGCAAGGCGAACTGGCTCAGGCCGAGGCTCTGTTCCAGAAGACCCAGCGCGAGCATTTCCTGGCGCAGGGCGTGACCATGAGCGCCCCGGACACCGTCCACTTCGCCTGGGACACGGACATCGGCGCAGGCACGACCATCGAACCCTTCGTGGTCTTCGGCCCCGGCGCCAAGGTGGCCGAGGGCGCGCGTATCCGCAGCTTCAGCCACATCGAGGGCGCCAAGGTCGCGACCGGCGCCGAGGTCGGCCCCTACGCCCGCCTGCGCCCCGGCGCGGATCTGGGGCAGGGCGTCAAGGTCGGCAACTTCGTCGAGGTCAAGAACGTCCGCATGGACGCCGGCGCCAAGGCCAACCACCTGGCCTATCTCGGCGACGGCGTGGTGGGCGCGAAGGCCAACATCGGCGCGGGCACGATCTTCTGCAACTACGACGGCTTCTTCAAGCACCGCACCACGGTGGGCGAGGGGGCCTTCATCGGCTCGAACAGTTCTCTGGTCGCCCCCGTGACCATCGGCGCGGGCGCCATGGTCGGCTCCGGCTCGGTGGTGACGAAGGACGTCGCGCCCGGCGACCTGGCTCTGGCGCGCGGTCAACAGACGACGAAGCCGGGCTGGGCCGCCCGCTTCATGGAAACCATGCGCGCGAAGAAGGCGGCGAAATCCCAATGAGCGACCTGCAGAAGAAGAACGCCGGCGAAGCCGCCGCCCAATACGTCGAGGCCGGGATGGTGGTCGGCCTGGGCACCGGCTCCACCGCCGCCTGGTTCGTCAAGGCGCTGGCCGCCCGCAACCTGCCGGATCTGCGCTGCGTCCCGACGTCCGAACGCACCGCCGATCTGGCGCGCGAACTGGGCCTGACCCTGTCGACGCTGGAAGACACGCCGAAGATCGACCTGACGGTCGACGGCGCCGACGAGATCGGCCCCGGCCTGGCCCTCATCAAGGGCGGCGGCGCGGCCCTGCTGCGCGAGAAACTGGTGTGGGAGGCGTCGGCCCGCTGCATCTGCATCGCCGACGCGGCCAAGGTGGTCCCCGCGCTGGGAACCTTCCCCCTGCCGATCGAGGTGGTCGCCTTCGGTCACAAGACGACCGCCAACCGCATCGCCGATGTTCTGGCCGATCACGACATCGCCTCGCCCGCCCGCGTGCGCGAGGCCGAGCGCGGCTTGATCCGCACCGACGGCGGCAACCTGATCTACGACGCCGCCTGCAAGCTGATCGCCGACCCGGCCCGTCTCGCCGCCGACCTGAAGAGCCTGACCGGCGTGGTCGAACACGGCCTGTTCCTCGACCTCACCGACCTGGCCGTCATCGGCACGGACGAAGGGTTCGAGACGATTAATCCCTGATCCTTACCCATTCTTCGTCATCCTCCGGCAAGCCGCGTAGCGGCGCAGACCGGGGGACCCAGCGGCGCCCGTCAGGGCGAAAGCTCCACGCGTCACGCTTGCAGTAAAGATCGCCTTCGGCGCCGCTGGGTCCCCCGGTCTCGCTCCGCTCGCCGGAGGATGACGGAAGGGGTATGCGGCAAACGGGCGTGCTTGATCCTCACGCCTTGCCCCCCCGCGCTCCGGCGCCTAAGTCGGGTCAGCGCTGCGGCTCAGCCGGGCGGATTTCAGACGATTCAGACGAATTGGACTCTAGTTTTCGAGTCTGATGCCGGAGCCCCCGATGACCACGACCTACGACTACGACCTCTTTGTCATCGGCGCCGGTTCGGGCGGGGTGCGGGCGGCGCGGCTGACGGCGCTGGGCGGCAAGAAGGTCGCCATCGCCGAGGAGTACCGCGTCGGCGGCACCTGCGTCGTGCGCGGCTGCGTGCCCAAGAAGTTTATGGTCATGGCCTCCGAAGTCAGCCACGCCCTGGAGATCGCCGAGGGCTACGGCTGGTCCTTCGACAATGCGAAGTTCGACTGGCCGACCTTCCTGCAGGCCAAGGATGTCGAGATCGCCCGCCTGTCGGGCATCTACGCCGCCAACCTGGCCAAGGCGGGCGTCGACCTGGTCCACGGCCGCGCTGTCCTGAAGGACGCCCACACCGTCGAGATCGTCGGAAAAGACCAGACCATCACCGCCGAGAAGATCCTGATCGCCACCGGCGGCCGCCCGTGGAAGCCGGAAAGCCTGACCGGCATCGAACACGCCATCACTTCGGAAGAGGCCTTCCACCTGCCCGAACTGCCCAAGCGCATCCTGATCGCGGGCGGCGGCTACATCGCGGTGGAGTTCGCGGGCATCTTTGCGGGGTTGGGCGTCGAGACGACCCTGATCTATCGCGGCCCGAACATCCTGCGCGGCTTTGACGACGACGTGCGCGCCCATCTGGCGGGCGAGATCGAGAAGCGCGGCGTCAAGGTCATCCTGGGCTGCCAGCACGCCTCGATCGAGAAGACCGAGACCGGCCTTGTGAACCACCTCGAGAACGGCATGACGATCGAGACCGACGTGGTCATGTTCGCCACCGGCCGCACGCCGCACGTCAAGGGCCTGGGCCTCGAGACCGCAGGGGTCGAGCTGAACGAGAACGACGCCATCAAGGTCGATCAGTATTCGAAGACCACGGCCGACAACATCTGGGCCATCGGCGACGTCACCGACCGGATGAACCTGACCCCCGTCGCCATCCGCGAGGGCGTGGCCTTCCACGAGACGGTCTACCGGAACAATCCGCAGAGCTTCGATTATGAAGCCGTCGCCACCGCCGTCTTCAGCCAGCCGCCGGTCGGCACGGTCGGCCTGACCGAGGCGGAGGCCCGCCATGCCTGCCCGGGCGAGGTGGACGTCTACGTCACCCGCTTCCGCCCGATGAAGTACGCCTTCACCGGCTCGGACGAGCGGGTGCTAATGAAGCTGGTGGTCGATGCGGAGAGCCAGCGTGTCGTCGGCTGCCACATCGTCGGCCCCGACAGCCCCGAGATGATCCAGCTGGCCGCCATCGCCGTGAAGGCGGGCCTGACCAAGGCTCAGTGGGACGCCACCTGCGCCGTCCATCCGACCATGGCCGAGGAGCTGGTCACCCTGAAGGAGAAGCAGACGCCGGCCTCCATGTCCGCCGGTTGATCCTGAGACGGGGCGGCTTGCCAGCCGCCTTATCCGCGCGCCTTATGCCGACCGGGCCCCGACCGGGGCAGCAAGAGATCAAGGAGTTCGCCGTGAAACCGCATCTGCTCGCCGCCGCCGTCGCCGCCGTTCTTCTGAGCGGCGCTCCGGCGCTCGCCCAGGACGCTTCGACGCCCGCCTATCAGGCCGCCGTCGCCGACGCCCTGCGACCAGCTGATGAGGTCGAGCGCGATCCCCTGCGTCATCCGGCCGAGATGCTGGCCTTCGCCCAGGTTAAGCCGGGCTGGCGGATCGCCGACATCCGCCCCGGTGCGGGCTACTTCACCCGACTGTTCGCGCGGGTCGTGGGCGAGGGCGGTCATGTCTACGCCTTCGTGCCGAACCGCACGGCCGAGCGCGAGAACCCGCGCGCCGACGCCCTGGTCGCCGCCTATCCCAACGTCAGCCGCGTCAACGGCGACCTGGACGCCATGAGCTTCGACCAGCCGCTGGACCTGGTCTTCATTAGCCAGGAGTATCACGACTTCCACATCCCCCGTTTCGACGTGGACGTGGCCAAGATGAACGCCGACATCTTCAAGGCGCTGAAGCCCGGCGGCCTCTATGTCGTCATCGACCACCAGGCCGCGCCCGGCGCCGCCAACTCCGTGGTCGAGACCCTGCACCGCATCGAGGGCGCCCAGCTTCGCAAGGAGGTCGAGGCCGCCGGCTTCGTGTTTGACGGCGAAAGCACGGCCGTCGCCAACACGGCCGACGACCACAGCCTGAACGTCTTTGATGAGGCGATCCGGGGCAAGACCGATCAGTTCGTCTATCGCTTCCGCAAGCCGAACTGAGGCGTCCCGTCTCGAATTGGTGACTGGCGAAGCGGGACGGGCGGCGCTAACCCTCGGCCAAAATCCATAAGGGAAACGCACAGATGACTCGCATCGCCTTCATCGGCCTGGGCAACATGGGCGGCGGCATGGCCGCCAATCAGGCCAAGGCCGGGCATGACGTGGCCGCCTTCGACCTGTCGCCCGCCGCGCTGGAACGCGCCGCCGAGGCCGGCTGCCGTACCGTCAGTTCGGTCGCTGAAGCCGTGAAGGACGCCGAGGTGGTCATCACCATGCTGCCCGCCGGGCCGCACGTCCTCAGCGTCTATTCCGAGCAGATCATCGGCGCGGCGCCTTCCAGCGCGCTTCTGCTGGACTGCTCGACCATCGACGTGGAGACGGCGCGCAAGGTGGCGGCTCTGGCCAAGGAGGCGGGCTACGCCTTCGCCGACGCCCCTGTCTCGGGCGGCACGGCGGCTGCCGACGCAGGCACCCTGGCCTTCATGGTCGGCTGCGACGAGGCCGACTTCGCCCGCGTCGAACCGGCGCTGGACCCGATGAGCCGCATCACCATCCGGGCGGGCGACCATGGCGCGGGGCAGGCCGCTAAGATCTGCAACAACATGCTGCTGGGCATTTCGATGATCGGCACCTGTGAAGCCATCGCCCTGGCCGAGAAGCTGGGTCTGGAGCCGGAACGCTTCTTCGAAATCGCCTCCAAGTCGTCCGGCCAGTGCTGGAGCGTGACCAGCTACTACCCCTGGGCCGGTCCGGTGCCGACCGCCCCGTCGAACCGCGACTATGAAGGCGGCTTCGCCACCGCCATGATGCTGAAGGATCTGAAGCTGGCGCAGGACGCGGCCGCCAAGGCGGGCGCCACGACCCCGCTGGGGGCGCAGGCCGAGGCCCTCTACGCCCTGTTCAACGGCCTCGGCTACGGCGGCAAGGACTTCTCCGCCATGGTTCAGATGCTGCGCGGCCGTATCGACACCCTGGCCCAGTGAACTTTGGCCCAGCGAAATTTGGCCCAGTGAATTTTGGCCCAGGGATGCGTCAGGGCGGGCTTCGCCTGCTGGCTGCTCTGGCGGCGGTCGGTCTGATCGCCGCCGCTCCAGCCGATCCGCTTTACCGGGTCGCGCCTGGCCTGTTCCAGGCAGGGAAGCCCGACCTAGGGTTGAAACCGGCGCCGGGCGCCCAGACGTTCACGGTCTTCGCCCCAGGCGAGAACACCGACCGGTTCAGCAACGGCGTGGTGCTGACGCCCTTCAAGGGGCGGCTGTACGCCCAGTGGCAAAGCTCGGCGCGGGACGAGGATGCGCCCGATACCTGGGTCGCCTGGAGCGTCAGCGAGGACGGCGAAATCTGGCGTGCGCCCGCCGTCCTGGCCGAGGCGGGCGAGGGCGGGGTGATGCGCTCCAGCGGCGGATGGTGGACGGACGGCGAAACCCTGGTCGCCTATGCCAACGTCTGGCCCGACGGCTTTCAATCCGGGGCGGGCGGCTATGCCGAATATCGCCTGAGCCGCGACGGCGAGACCTGGAGCGAGCCGCGCCGCGTCACGGGCGTCGATGGGCCGATTGAGGGCGTGATCGAGCAGGACCCACACCTGATCGGCGGCCGTCTGATGACCGGCTTCCACAGGCGTCCGGGCATGATCGCCACGCCCTTCTACACTGATGACGCCCTGGGCGTGTCGGGCTGGACCGCCGGACGGATGCAGAACCTGCCCCGCGACGTCAGCGGCGCGGCCGCCGAACACGAAAAGCAGCTCAGCCGCGAGATCGAACCCAGCCTGTTCCAGCGCGGCGATTGCGCCGTCATGGTCTTCCGCGACGAGGAGCTGAGCTTTCGCCAACTGGCGTCGGAAAGCTGTGATCGCGGCGTGACCTGGACCACGCCCGCCTTGACCGACATGCCGGATTCGCGGGCCAAGCAGAGTGCGGGCAACCTGCCGGACGGGACGGCCTATCTGGTCAATGCGCCGAACGCGGACCGCCCGCGGGTTCCCCTGTCCGTGACGTTGAGCTCCGACGGGCGGCTGTTCGACCGCAGCTTTCTCCTGCGCGGGGCGAGCGATCTCCAGCCGCTGCGTTACGAGGGACAATACAAGCGGCCCGGCTATCACTACCCCAAGAGCGTCATCTGGAATGGATGGCTCTATGTCGGCTATGCGACCAACAAGGAGGATGTCCAGGTGACGCGTATTCCGATCGAGACCTTGGCCGAAACCTCTCGCTGAAGGTTCTGAGAACCGTTATCAATTAAGGGGTTGGGACGTTTTGTCCGGCTCCTGACATGGACAAGGCAGGGCGGCGCGCGCAATTAGGCTCCAAAAGCTGCATAAGCGAAAGAAGCGCCGCCTTGTTCGACTATAAGTCCGCCTTTCAGAACTCTGTGGAGCAGGTCCGCAGCGAGGGTCGTTACCGCGTCTTCGCCGATCTGAAGCGGGTGCGCGGCCAGTTTCCCCGGGCGGTGCGCCGCCGTGAGGACGGCACGCAGCAGGACGTCGTCGTCTGGTGCTCTAATGACTACCTGGGCATGGGCCAGCATCCGGCGGTGATCGAGGCCATGCAGGCCGAGGTCGAGAAGACCGGCGCCGGGGCAGGGGGCACGCGCAACATCTCGGGCACGACGCGCTCTGCGGTCGATCTGGAAGCCGAACTGGCCAGTTGGCACCAGAAGGAAGCGGCCCTGTTGTTCACCTCGGGCTATGTGGCCAATGAGGCGACGCTGTCGACCCTGCAGAAGATCCTTCCGGGCCTGATCACCTTCTCGGACGCCCTGAACCACGCCTCCATGATTGCGGGCATCCGCAACGGCGGCGGCGAGCGTCACATCTTCCGCCACAACGACCTCGAACACCTTGAGGAACTGCTGGCCGCCGCGCCTGCCGATGCGCCCAAGCTGGTCGCCTTCGAGAGCGTCTATTCGATGGACGGCGACATCGCCGACATCGCCGGCACCATCGCCCTGGCCAAGAAATACGGCGCCCTGACCTATCTGGACGAGGTTCACGCCGTGGGCCTGTACGGCGCGACCGGCGCGGGCGTGGCCGAGCGCGACGGCGTTCTGGACGGCATCGACATCGTCGAATGCACCCTGGGCAAGGCCATCGGCGTCATGGGAGGCTACATCGCCGCCGACGCCGTGATCGTGGACGCGGTGCGCAGCTGGGCCTCGGGCTTCATCTTCACCACCAGCCTGCCGCCGGCCCTGACCGCCGGCGCCCTGGCCTCGGTCCGCCACCTGAAGGCGCACCCCGAACTGCGCGACGCCCATCAGGAACGCGCCGCGACCCTGAAGCGGCGCCTGTCCGAGGCGGGCATCCCGGTCCTGCCCAGCGTCAGCCACATCGTGCCGGTGCACGTCGGCAACCCGGTCCACTGCAAGCTGATCTCGGACATGCTGCTGGAAGAGCACGGCATCTACGTCCAGCCGATCAACTATCCGACCGTGCCCAAGGGAACCGAGCGCCTGCGCTTCACGCCCTCTCCGGACCACGACGACGCCATGATCGACAAGCTGGTCGAGGCGATGGACAAGCTCTGGTCGCACTGCAACGTGGCGCGTCGTCCGGTCGCCGCATGACGGCTGACCCCGAACTCGGCGAAGTCATCGTCGAGTTCATCCGTAACGGCCCCTATGTGAAATGCTCGGCGGTCCACACGGCCACCGGCGTCGAGGTCTCGGCCATGGGGCCCGCCGCTGAGCCGCGTGCGGTTGAGCGCGTGGCGATCGCCAAACTGAAACGAGCGTTGTCACAGCGCTGACCCCCTAGATGTTGTGGTGTTCGGCGGCGCGGCCTAGAAGAGAGCGCCGTTTCCGCCTTCAGCCTTCGGGATGCCTGCCTGTGACCGCCTTCACCCACGACTCCTACTTCTCCAAGAGCCTCGCCGACGCCGATCCGGCGATCTTCAAGGGCATCCAGGGCGAGCTTGGCCGCCAGAAGGAGCAGATCGAGCTGATCGCTTCCGAGAACATCGTCTCTCAGGCGGTGCTGGACGCGCAGGGCTCGGTCCTGACCAACAAATACGCCGAAGGCTATCCGGGCCGTCGCTATTACGGCGGCTGCGAGTTCGTCGACGTCACCGAGGACCTGGCCCGCGAGCGCGCCAAGGAGCTGTTCGGCGCGGCCTTCGTCAACGTCCAGCCGCACTCGGGCGCACAGGCCAACCAGGCGGTCTTCTTCTCCCTGCTGCAGCCGGGCGACACCTTCCTGGGCATGGACCTGGCCTGCGGCGGGCACCTGACGCACGGGTCGCCCGCCAACCAGTCGGGCAAATGGTTCCGTCCCGTTACCTATAAGGTGAACGAAGACGACCATCTGATTGATTATGATCACGTCGCCGAAATGGCCCAGAAGGAGAAGCCCAAGCTGATCCTGGCCGGCGCCTCGGCCTACAGCCGTCACATCGACTTCAAGCGCTTCCGCGAGATTGCGGATTCGGTCGGCGCATATCTGATGGTCGACATGGCCCACTATGCCGGCCTTATCGCGGGCGGCGCCTATCCCGATCCGATCCCGCACGCCCACGTCGTCACCACCACCACGCACAAGACCCTGCGCGGCCCGCGCGGCGGCATGATCCTGTCCAACGACCTGGACTTGGGCAAGAAGATCAACTCGGCCGTCTTCCCCGGCCTGCAGGGCGGCCCGCTGGAGCACGTCATCGCCGCCAAGGCCGTGGCCTTCGGCGAGGCTCTGAAGCCCGAGTTCAAGCTCTACGCCCAGCAGGTCGTCAAGAACGCTCAGGCCCTGGCGGCCGTTCTGGTCGAACGCGGCCTGGCCATCGTCTCGGGCGGCACCGACAGCCACCTGATGCTGGTCGACCTGCGTCCCAAGGGCGTGTCCGGCAAGGCCACCGAGCATGAGCTCGAGAAGGCGCTGATGACCTGCAACAAGAACGGCGTGCCGTTCGACACCGCGCCCTTCACCGTCACCTCGGGCGTTCGCCTGGGCACGCCGGCGGGCACCACGCGCGGCTTTGGCGAGGAAGAGTTCAAGCAGATCGGTCACTGGATCGCCGATGTCGTCTCGTCGATGAACGGCGGCGACGAAGCCGATCCGGCCGTCGTCGCGGGCGTCGCCGCCCAGGTGCGCGAACTGACCGCACGCTTCCCGATCTATCGCTAAGAGGCCCATCGGATGAAGTGCCCCTTCTGCGGAAACGCCGACACCCAGGTGAAGGACAGCCGCCCGTCTGACGACGGCGCGGCCATCCGGCGCCGTCGGTCCTGCCCGCAGTGCAACGGGCGCTTCACCACCTTCGAGCGGGTGCAACTGCGCGAACTGGTCATCCTGAAACGGAACGGCCGCCGCACCCCCTTCGACCGCGACAAGCTGGAACGCTCGCTGGGCATCGCGCTTCGCAAGCGCCCGGTCCAGCCGGATCAGGTCGAGCTGCTGGTCAGCCGCATCGTGCGCCAGCTGGAAAGTCTGGGCGAGACCGAGATCCCGTCCAGCATCGTCGGCGACTTCATCATGAAGGCGCTGAAGTCGGTCGATGAGGTCGCCTACGTTCGCTACGCCTCGGTCTACAAGGACTTCCGCCACACCAGCGACTTCGCCAAATTCCTCGGCGACGAGGGTTTCGACGAGACCAAGTCCGGCCAGGACTGATGCGCCCGCGCGTCACTCTCAAGCTGGCCACCTCGCTGGACGGCCGCATCGCCACGGCCACGGGCGAAAGCCAGTGGATCACCGGGCCGGAGGCGCGCCTTCAGGGCCACCGCCTGCGCGCGACGCATGACGCCATCCTGGTCGGCGTCGAGACAGTGCTGGCGGATGACCCCGAACTGACCGTCCGTCTTCCTTCTCCCCTCGGGGGAGAAGGTGGCTCGCGGAGCGAGACGGATGAGGGGGCTGTGTCCGCAAGCGAAACGGCCGAAGTCGAGGGCGCATCCGGCGTCCCCCTCATCCGAGCGGCTTCGCCGCCCACCTTCTCCCCCGAGGGGAGAAGGAATCCGCTGCGTGTGGTGCTCGACAGCCGCCTCCGCACGCCCGCGACGGCCAAGGTCGCCAGCGGAAACACCCTGATCCTGACCACCGCTACGCCCCATCCCATTGGCCATGCCGAAGTCCGCGCCGTCGCCGCCGTCGACGGCCGCCCGGCCATCCCCGCTGTCCTCGACGCCCTGGCCGCCCGCAACGTTGGCTCCATCCTGATCGAGGGCGGAGGCCGCGTCGCCGCCTCCTTTATCCAGGCGGGGGCGGTGGACGCGATCGAGTGGTTCCGCGCCCCGATCCTGCTGGGCGGGGAGGGCAGGCCCTGCGTCGCCTCTCTGGCGCTTGCAAAGCTGGCCGACGCCCCCAAGTTCCGTCGTCTGGGCGTCGAGCCTGTCGGAGACGATCTGTGGGAACGCTACGCCCGCGCCTGACGCCTCCGCAGGCGCGATTTCAGACGAATTAGACTAATTAGACTCTGTTTTTTGGGTCCGAAGGGACCGGAGCTTTCATGTTCACCGGCATCGTCACCGACATCGGCCGCGTTCGCAGCGTCCGTGAAACCAACCGCGACCGTCGTTATGAGGTCGAGACCGTGTGGGACACGGCGGGCATCGACCTGGGCGCCTCCATCAGCCATGCGGGCTGCTGCCTGACCGTCACGGAAAAGGGCGAGGGGTGGTTCGCCGTCGAGGTTTCGGGCGAGACCCTGTCCAAGACCAAGCTGGGCGACTGGAGCGAGGGCAGCCGGATCAATCTGGAGCGCGCCGCGAAACTGGGCGACGAACTAGGCGGCCACATCGTTTCCGGCCACGTCGATGGTCTGGGCGAGGTCGTGTCCATCACGCCCGAGGGCGGATCGCACCGCATCTTGATCGAGGCGCCGGCGCCCCTGCACAGATTCATCGCCCCAAAGGGCTCAATCACGGTCGATGGGGTTTCCCTGACGGTGAATGGGGTGCATGAGCGCCGCTTCGACGTGAACATCATCCCGCACACGTGGGATGCGACCACCCTCGGCGGCCTGAAGGTCGGCGAAAAGGTCAATCTGGAGATCGACATGCTGGCGCGTTACCTCGCGCGGTGGCAGGAGACCGCATGATGAAACTGGCCGTCTACAACACCGACAGCCCGATCAGCTCGATCGAGGATATTATCGAGGACGCCCGCAACGGCCGCCCCTACATCCTGGTGGACGCCGAGGACCGCGAGAACGAGGGCGACATCGTCATTCCGGCCCAGTTCGCCACGCCGGACCAGATCAACTTCATGATCCGCTATGCGCGGGGCCTGGTCTGCCTGGCCCTGACGTCCGAGCGCGCCAAGCAGCTGCGCCTGCCGCCGATGGCCGCCGAGAACCGCGAGAGCATGGGTACGGCCTTCACCATCTCGATCGAGGCCAAGGAGGGCGTGACGACCGGCATCTCGGCCGCCGATCGCGCCCATACGGTCCAGGTGGCGGCCGATCCGTCGCGCACCGCCGACGACATCGTCTCGCCGGGCCACATCTTCCCGCTGGTCGCGCGCGACGGCGGCGTCCTGGTCCGCACCGGCCACACCGAGGCGGCGGTGGACATTAGCCGCATGGCGGGCCTGATCCCGGCCGGGGTGATCTGCGAGATCATCAAGGACGACGGGACGATGGCGCGGATGCCCGACCTGATCGCCTTCGCCCAGCTGCATGGGCTGAAGATCGGCACCATCGCCGACCTGATCGCCTATCGCCGCCGCACCGAGCGTTTCGTCGAGCGCGTGATGGAGACGCCGTTCGAGAGCGTCCACGGCGGCGCGTTCAAGCTGATCCTTTATCGCAACACCATCGAGGGCGCCGAGCACATCGCCCTGGTGCGCGGCGACATCGACCCGGCGAAGCCGACCGTCGTGCGCATGCACCAGATCGACTTCGCCGCCGACCTGCTGGGCCATGTCGAGGCCCGTCAGGACTATATTCCGAGGGCGATGCGCGCGCTGGCGGCCCAGGACGGGCCGGGCGTCGTCGTCTTCCTGCGCGATCCCGGCCTGCATGGCCTGGCCGAGCGGCTGGGCGCCACCAGCAAGCCCGCCGCCGTGGATCGTTCGCTGAAGGCCTATGGCGTCGGGGCGCAGATTCTGCTCGACCTCGGCGTCAAGGATATGATCGTGATGAGTTCGACGCGACCCAATCCGACGGCGCTGGAAGGCTACGGCCTGCGTATCGCCGGTTGGCGCGACATGGACGGAGAAGACCAATCTTGAACGAACCCACTCGCGTCCTCATCGTCGAGGCGCGCTTCTACGACGAACTGGCCGACGCCCTTCTGGAAGGGGCGAAGGACGCCCTGCGCGCGCAAGGCGTCCAGTATGACGTCGTGACCGTGCCCGGCGCGCTGGAAGTGCCGACTGTGATCGCCATGGCCGAAGAGGCCGGGCGCTATCCGACCGCCCCGCGTTATGACGGCTACGTCGCCCTGGGCTGCGTGATCCGCGGCGAGACCTACCATTTCGAGATCGTCTCGGATCAGTCGGCCGCCGGCATCCGCAATCTGGGCCTGAAGGGCGTGGCCATCGGCAACGGCATCCTGACGACCGAGGACGAGGAGCAGGCCTGGACCCGCGCCCGTCTCAGCGAGGGCGACAAGGGCGGCTTCGCGGCCCGCGCCTGCCTGGACCTGATCGCCATCCGCAAGCGCCTGCGCGGGGGGCTGGCCTCGTGACCGAACCGACCAGCGCCCCGGCGACCGTCGCCGAAGTCATGGCCCAGCTGGCCGAGGCCGAGAAGGCCCGCGCCGAACCGCAACTGACCAGCCGTCAACGCCGCGCCCGCACGGTCGCCCGCCTGGCCGCCGTCCAGGCCCTGTATCAGATGGAGCTGGCGGGCGAGGGCGTCGAAAGCGTCGTGCGCGAGTTCCGCAATCACCGCTTCGACGCCGACATCGACGGCGCCCCCCTGGCCGAGGCGGACGAGGACTGGTTCTCCGACATCGTCCACGGCGTAGTCGAGGATCAGCGGGCCATCGACGAGGCGGTCAAGGCGCGTCTGGCCTCCAATTGGCGGATGGAGCGTCTGGACGCCACCCTGCGCGCCCTGCTGCGCTGCGGCGCGTGGGAGCTGAAGCACAAGCCCGACGTCCCGCGTGAGATCGTGATCGACGAATATGTCGAACTGGCCAAGGCCTTCTTCGACGATGCGGAGGCGAAGTTCGTGAACGCGGCGCTGGACGGCGTGGCGCGCGATGCCCGCGATTGACGTCGCGGGTGAATTCGAGACCATCCAGCGGCTGCTGAAGCCGCTGGCGCACCCGGAATGGGCGAGGGGGCTGGCCGACGATGTGGCCGCGCTGCCCTCGCGTCCGGGGCACGACCTCATCCTTACCAAGGATGCGATCGTCGAGGGCGTCCACTTCCTGCCCGACGACCCGCTGGATACGGTGGCGCAGAAGCTGCTTCGCGTGAACCTGTCCGATCTGGCGGCCAAGGGGGCCGAGCCGTTCGGCTATCTGCTGGCCTGCTGTTGGTCCGAACGCTGCGGCTGGCCGGAACGCGAGGCCTTCGTCGCCGGACTGCGGCGCGATCAGGCCATTTTCGACATTTCCCTGCTGGGCGGCGACACGGTGAAGACGCCGGGACCGGCCAGCTTCTCGGCCACCCTGCTGGGCTGGGCGCCGTCGGGGGCGGCGGTCAGCCGGGCGGGTGCGCGGCCGGGCGATCTGGTCTTCGTGACCGGCACGATCGGCGACGGCTGGCTGGGCCTTCAGGCCGCCCAGGCGACCCTGAGCCTGGAGCCCGAACGCATGGACGCGCTGGAGGCCGCCTATCGCACCCCCATGCCGCGCGTGGAGTTCGCACCCGTCGTCCTGGGCCTGGCGACGGCCAGCGCCGACGTGTCCGACGGCCTGCTGGCCGACGCCGCCCATATCGCCGAGGCCAGCGGCGTCAGCCTTGAGCTTGATCTGGAGGTTCTGCCCCTGTCGGCGGCGGCCCAGGCCTGGTTCGAGGGACGGGTCGACCCGCAGGCGGCGCTGGAGCTGCTGGCCAGCGGCGGCGACGACTATGAGATCCTGCTGACCGTCCCGGCGGGCGCCGAGAACGCCCTGCGCCGCGAGGCCGAGCGCCGCCATCTGCGCCTGACCTGCGTCGGCCGAGTAACCGAGGGCAGGGGGCTGTCGGCGCGCTATCTGGGCCAGGTCATCACCCCGACCCGCACCGGTTGGACCCACGGCTGAGGGCAACGGAATCCTAACGGGACCAGGCCAGACTGCCGCCATGAACCGCCGCGCCCTGATCCTCGCCGTCGCCGGCGCCGCCCTGTCGGGGTCGGCGCTCGCCTCGCCGTCGGCGGAAACGCCCGCCCAGCCGGCGAGCTTCAACCTGACCGGGGTGGGCCTGCCGATCATCGTGGGCGGTCGCGTCCGAAACTACATCTTCGTGGTGCTGAAGCTGCATCTGGGCCAGGGCCACGCCCTGGATGCGGTGAGGGCCAAGGAGCCCTATCTGCGCGACGCCCTGGTCCGCGCCGGGCACCGCACGCCCTTCGTCCTGGCCAACGACTGGAACCAGGTGGACCCCGAGGCCCTGAGCGCCAGCCTGATCCGCTCGGCCGACGCCCTGATCGGCAAGGGCGCGATCGCCCGCGTCGAGGTCGTCAGCCAGGCCGCGCGCCGCCGCACGACCGTCCGCGCCGTCTAGAAGAGCGCTGTTGCGCCACGGCTCTGCTTTTGGCACGATTTAGCCGCAATTCCCGAGGGGCGTGAATTTGCGTCCGTAAGCGCACGGGGGGACCGGAAGGCGGCCGAGAGGCGACAACGCCCGTAGCGCAGCCCATGGATCCGCGCGTCTAGTTGCATAGGGCTTGGAAACGCCATGACGTCATATCTTTGGCTGGTCATCGCGGCCGGCGCTCTGGGGGTGCTTTACGGCGCCGTCCAGACCGCCGTCCTGATGAAGGCCGACAGTGGTAATGAACGGATGCGTGAGATCGCCGCGGCGATCCAGGAAGGGGCATCCGCCTATCTGAAGCGTCAGTACACAACGATTGGCATTGTAGGGGTCGTGATCTTGGTCGCGGCCTTTTTTCTTATCGGAACCTGGGCGGCGCTCGGCTTTCTGATCGGCGCCGTTCTGTCGGGCGCGGCGGGCTATGCGGGGATGCTGATCTCCGTGCGCGCCAACGTCCGCACGGCCCAGGCCGCGTCGCAGAGCCTGTCCAAGGGCCTGGACCTGGCCTTCCGCTCGGGCGCCATCACCGGCATGTTCGTGGCGGGCGGCGCGCTTCTGGGCGTGTCCGGCTACTACGCCTTCATGACCCAGGGGCTGGGCCACGCCTCGACCAGCCGCGAGGTCATCGACGGCCTGGTCGCCCTGGGCTTCGGGGCCTCGTTGATCTCCATCTTCGCGCGACTGGGCGGCGGCATCTTCACCAAGGGAGCCGACGTCGGCGGAGACATGGTGGGTAAGGTCGAGGCCGGAATCCCTGAGGACGACCCCCGTAACGCCGCCACCATCGCGGACAATGTGGGCGACAACGTCGGCGACTGCGCCGGCATGGCCGCCGACCTGTTCGAGACCTATGCCGTCACCACGGTGGCGACCATGGTGCTGGCGGCCATCTTCTTCCGCAACCAGCCCTATGTGGACGTGCTGATGCTGCTGCCGCTGGCGATCTGCGGCGTCTGCATCGTGACCTCGATCATCGGCACCTTCTTCGTCCGTCTGGGCAAGAGCGGCAACATCATGGGAGCCCTGTACCAGGGGCTGATCGTCACCGGCGTCCTGTCGTTGGGCGCGGTCTGGTGGGTGATCAACCAGCTTCTGCCGGGGGCGGTCGAAACCTCGGGCGGGCTGCTGATCCAGCCGATGAACCTATTCTGGGCGGGCGTCGTCGGCCTGCTGGTCACGGCGGCCATCGTGGTGATCACCGAATACTACACCGGTACGGGCTTCCGGCCGGTGAAGTCGGTGGCCAACGCCTCGGTCTCGGGGCACGGCACTAACGTGATCCAGGGGTTGGCCATGTCGCTGGAGGCCACGGCGCTGCCGGCTCTGACCATCATCGTGGGCATCGTCGCAGCCTTCCAACTGGCGGGTCTGTTCGGCATCGCCATCGCCACCACCACCATGCTGGGCGTGGCGGGGATGATCGTGGCGCTGGACGCCTTCGGTCCGGTCACGGACAACGCGGGCGGCATCGCCGAGATGGCGGGCCTGCCGCCTGAGGTCCGCGTTTCTACCGACGCCCTGGACGCCGTGGGCAACACCACCAAGGCCGTGACCAAGGGCTACGCCATCGGTTCGGCGGGTCTGGGGGCGCTGGTCCTGTTCGCCGCCTATGTGGAGGACCTCAAGTTCTTCGCGGCCGAGGCGCAGCCGGGCAGCTTCTTCCACGGACTGGGCGCGGTCGCCTTCGACCTGTCCAACCCCTATGTCGTGGTCGGCCTGCTGTTCGGGGGGCTGCTGCCCTTCCTGTTCGGCGGCCTGTCGATGACGGCCGTGGGGCGCGCCGCCGAGGCCGTGGTGGCTGAGGTTCGGCGTCAGTTCCGCGAGAACCCCGGCATCATGACCTTCCAGACCAAGCCCGAATACGGCCGGGCGGTCGACATTCTGACCAGCGCGGCCATTCGCGAGATGATCGTGCCGTCGCTGCTGCCGGTGCTGTCGCCGATCGTCCTGTTCGTCGTCATCCTGTTCATCCAGCCGGACAAGGCCAACGCCTTCGCCGCCCTGGGGGCCATGCTGATGGGGGTGATCGTGACGGGTCTGTTCGTCGCCATCTCGATGACCTCGGGCGGCGGCGCCTGGGACAACGCCAAGAAGGTGATCGAGGAAGGTTTCACCGACAAGAACGGCGTCGTCCACGGCAAGGGTTCTGAAGCGCACAAGGCCGCCGTCACCGGCGACACCGTGGGCGATCCCTACAAGGACACCTCCGGCCCGGCGGTGAACCCGATGATCAAGATCACCAACATCGTGGCGCTTCTGCTGCTGGCGGTGCTGGCGAGCGGCAAGATCGTCTGACGGCGCTTTGCTGAAACTGAAAACGCCCCGGAGAGCGATCTCCGGGGCGTTGTCTTTCTTGCGTCCTATGCTCGCGACGCGGTCGCTCGCGGCTTGAGGGCGCCTGTTTGTAGGGGCCGCTTAGTCCGGGCGGCGCTGGCCGGGGACGTCATCCTCGGTACGCGGCAGTTGGCCGCGGCCGACGTTGCCGAGCAACTGTTCGAGGATGGTCAGCTGGCGTCCGCGGGTGGGGGTCTCGCGACGCTCCATGGCGATCTGGCGGCCGTCTTCCAGGCCCAGGGTCCGCACGTTGGCGACCTTTTCGTCGCCCTCGGCGAAGGTGATTTCCGTGACGGTCCGCTGCGACACCTGAGGCTTGTTGTAGGTGTAGCGCTGCGTCGTCTGGGTCAGGTAATACCAGACGTTGTCGCTCTCGAAGGTCGAGGTCGTGGAGGGCGTGCCCAGCTTGGCCAGAACGGTCTCGCGGGTGTCGACGCCCACTTCGACGTCCTGAGGCTTGGCGTCCACGGCCTGGAAGCCCTGGGTGGCGACGACGGGGGCGCAGGCGCCCGCAGCGGCGGCGAGCGAGGCGGCGATGATGAGCGACGTAAAACGGGGCATCGGCGATGGGCCTCTAGGAACAAGGTCTTTGACCTAACCGTCGCTGCGTCCTAGTGCAACGGCGCGGCGGAAAAGGGGCCGTGAAATCCTATGTTCAAGACACTCTTCAGACGACAGACGCAAGAGCGCCAGGCGCAGGGCCTTTACGCCCTGGCCGTGGAACAGGCGCGCCAGCCCGATTTTTACGCCCGCCTGGGGGTGGCGGATCGAATCGACGCGCGGTTCGAGCTCTACACCCTGCATGTCCTTCTGCTGTTCGTGCGGATGAAGGGCGAGGGCGAGCGTGGGGCCGATCTGGCTCAGAAAATGTTCGATACCTACGTCTCGGCCCTGGACAATGTGCTGCGCGAGTTGGGCGTCGGCGATGTGTCGGTCGGCAAGAAGATGCGCAAGTTGGGCGAAGCTCTCTATGGCCGGATGAGCGCCTATGAGAAGGCGCTGCGCGATGGCGACTGTGACGGCTTTCAGGCCTCGATCGCACGCAATGTGTTCGAGAGCGACGATCCCGCAGCCGGCGCCGAACTGACCCGCTATGCGCTGGAATCGCACGAACGCCTGGCGCGTCAGCCGATTTCCGCCGTGGAAAAGGCGCCGGACTGGGCCATGATCGTCGCATGACGATTCCCGCCCTGCCTTACAGCGACCCCGTCCGCCTGCATCAGATCGGCGCGGGTCTGTCCCGGCGACTGGAGCCGGACGCCGAAGCCCGTCAGCGCATCGCGCGCGCGCTGAGCCTGAAGTCGCTGGACCGCTTCGAGGCGGATCTGGAGGTGACGGCCACGGTGTCTGGCTGGCGCCTGACGGGACAAGTCGTGGCTGACGCCGTTCAATCCTGCGTGCTGACGCTGGAGCCCCTGCCGGTCCACATCGACGAGCGGTTCGAGATCAATCTGGTCGAGGCCCTGGATACGCCGCCTTCGGAAGAGGGCGAGATCGATCTGGAACTGGACGACAATTCTCCCGACGTGGTCGAGAACGGCCAGATCGACCTGGGCCAGTACGCCGTCGAGCAGTTGGCCCTGCATCTGGACCCTTACCCGCGCAAGGAAGGCGCCGTCTTCGAGCAGCCGCCGGAGCCGGGCGAGATTTCCCCTTTCGGCGTGCTGAGAACCTTGAAGCCGGGCGACTCCGACAAGAGTTGACCTAAGGGCGCCCCGGTTGCATCCACAGGGTGCGACATTTGCGTCTATACGCCCTAACATTGAAGCGCCGCGACAAGACGGCGACGGAGTCGATTTCCACTTGGCATCATCCACACTGATTTCGCTCGACGCCATGGGGGGCGACCACGGTCCCGCCGTCGTGGTCGGCGGCGTGAAGGCCTATTATTCCCTGTATGGGGGCGATGGCGTGCGCTTCCTGCTGCATGGCGACGAGGAGGCGATCCGCGCCGAGATGGCGCGCCTGCACGTTGCAGACGACGTCTGCGAGGTCCGACACACCGACAAGGTCGTCGCCATGGACGAAAAGCCGGCCCAGGCCATGCGCCGGGGCAAGGGCTCCAGCCTGTGGAACGCGATCGAGGCCGTGAAGACCGGCGAGGCGCAGGGGGCTGTCTCTGCGGGCAACACCGGCGCCCTGATGGCGATCTCCAAGCTGATCCTGCGCATGGCGGTCGATGGGCTGGAGCGTCCGGCCATCGTCGCCAGTTGGCCGACCAAGCGCGGCGTCACCGCCGTTCTGGACGTGGGCGCCAACATCGGCAGCGATGCGCGCCAACTGGTCGAGTTCGCCATCATGGGCGAGGCGTTTCAGGCAGCCGTGCATGGGGTGGACCGTCCGACGGTCGGCCTGCTGAACGTCGGCTCCGAAGAGATGAAAGGCCATGAAGAGGTGCGCGAGGCGCACGCCGTCCTGCGCACCGACGCCGTGCCGGTGAACTATACCGGCTTTGTTGAGGGGCACGACATCGCCGCGGGAACGGTGGACGTGGTGGTGACCGACGGCTTCACCGGCAATATCGCGCTGAAGACGGCCGAAGGCACCGCGCGCTTCATCTCGGGCCTGCTGAAAGAAGCGCTGACGTCCGGCGTGACGGCCAAGCTGGGCGCCCTGATCGCCATGCCTGCGCTGAAGAAGATGGCGCGCCGCATTGATCCCAGCAGCGTCAACGGCGGCCCCTTGCTGGGCCTGAACGGCATTGTCGTGAAAAGCCACGGCGGCGCCACGGCCGAGGGTTATGCAAACGCTATCCGCGTGGCTGTCGAACTGGCCCGCAGCGACTATCTGACCAAGGTCAGCGCCAATTTCGCGCGTCTGGCGGCGGCCATGGACGAGACGGCGCCCGCCGTCATGGGAGAGACCGAACAGTGAGCGTCATCCGCAGCGTCGTTACCGGGGTTGGCTCCTTCCTGCCCGAGCAGGTCGTCACCAACGCCGACCTGACCAAGATCGTCGACACTTCCGACGAATGGATCATCGAGCGCACCGGCATCCGCCAGCGCCACAAGGCCCGCGACGACGAACCGACCAGCGACCTGGCGCTCAAGGCCGCCGAGCGCGCCCTGGCCGACGCCGGCAAGACGGCGGCGGACGTCGATCTGATCATCGTCGCCACCACGACGCCGGACCAGACCTTCCCGGCCACGGCCGCCATCGTCCAGCGCAAGCTGGGCGCGCCGGTGGGCATCGCATTCGACGTCCAGGCGGTCTGCTCGGGCTTCATCTACGCCTTGAGCGTGGCCGACGGATTCGTCGCGCGCGGTCAGGCCAAGTGCGCCCTGGTCATCGGCGCCGAGGAAATGACCAAGCTGATGGACTGGACGGACCGCACCACCTGCGTCCTGTTCGGCGACGGCGCCGGGGCCTTCGTGCTGGAACCGGGCGAGGGGCAGGGGACCAAGGACGATCGCGGCGTGCTGGGCTTCGCCCTGCGCTGCGAGGGCGCCAAGTCGGACATGCTCTATGTCGACGGCGGCCCGTCCACGACCGGAACGGTCGGCCACCTGCGGATGCTGGGCAACCAGGTCTTCCGTCACGCCGTGGTCAATATCGCCGAAGGCATCACCGCCGCCGCACAGGTCGCGGGTGTCGACATCGCCGAGATCGACTGGTTCGTGCCGCACCAGGCCAACCAGCGCATCATCAAGGGTGTGGGCGACCGTCTGGGCCTGGACGAGGGCAAGGTGATCTCGACCGTGGCCACGCACGCCAACACCTCGGCCGCCTCCATCCCCCTGGCGATGGACGTCGCCATCAAGGATGGACGAATCAAGAAGGGCGATCTGGTCCTGGTCGAGGCCATGGGCGGCGGTCTGACGTGGGGCGCCTGCGCCTTCCGCTTCTAGATTCGCATTGAGGACTTTGATTTCCGGCCGTTTTGCCCTTCAATGCCCCGCCGATTGATTGCGGGGAGATGCAAGTGGCCGGACATCACACCCTTACCCGGGCGGATTTGTGCGAAGCGGTCCATGAGGAAGTCGGGCTGTCCCGACAGGAATGCTCTGGACTGGTCGAGCGCACGCTGGACCTGATCGTCGACTCGCTTGAGCAGGGCGAGACGGTCAAGCTGTCGGGGTTCGGCGTCTTCCAGGTCCGTGAAAAACGCGCCCGCATGGGCCGCAACCCCAAGACCGGCGAACCGGCCGCCATCAACCCCCGCCGCGTCATCAGCTTCCGCGCCTCCCAGATCATGAAGAGCCGGGTGCACGACGCCGTCGTCGAGACCTGAGATCCTTGGCCAAAAGCCCCAAAGCCTTTCGCACCATTTCTGAAGCGGCCGATGAAGTCGGCGCCCCCCAGCATGTGCTGCGGTTCTGGGAGACCAAGTTCGACTTCGTCGTCCCGGTGAAGCGGGCCGGCGGGCGCCGTTTCTATCGGCCCGACGACGTCATGGTGCTGAAGGCCGTCCGGCGCCTGCTGCATGACGAGGGGCTGACGATTCGCGGCGTCCAGCGTCTGGTGCAGGATCAGGGCCTGGCGCGGCTGACGGCCTATGCCGATCCCGCCGCCACGCTGGAGATCGATTCGGGCGATCGAGCTGAAACGGCGTCGGAAGCGGCGGTGACGCCGGCGGCTTCGGCGCGCCTCGAGGCCGTGTTGAGCGACCTTGAGGGGGCCAGAGCCCGGTTGGAGGCCGTTCTGCGCCGATAAGGCGGAAGTTGTTGTCGATAGAGTGTTTTAGGGTTTGCGGAGCACCGAACCGCCGTCTATAGGGAGCGCCTTCGGAGCGTGGCGCAGCCTGGTAGCGCACTTGACTGGGGGTCAAGGGGTCGCAGGTTCGAATCCTGTCGCTCCGACCATTTGCTGAGGGTTATCAGCAGGCTGAAACGGCCGGTGAGGGAAACCTCACCGGCCGTTCTGCTGTTCAGGCTTTCGTTCTGTCGTCCGGCGCGCGCTCGGCCCAGCGAAGCAGGGGGATGAGCGGCACGCCCCAGCCGATCCCCGCCACGGCGAAGAAGATCAGGTCGATCCACCAGGCGTCCGGCAGGTGGTCGTGCAGCGTCACCGCGCCCCACACCCAGAAGACCAGGAAGCCGATGACGCCGAGGGTGGCGATGAAGCGGCGGGCGCGAGGCGGCATCAGCGTTTGCTCCGGAACAGGAAGAAGGCGACCAGACCTATGACGACAGCCGCGAAGGCCCAGGGAAGCCATTCCCAGTCGGCGAGGGTGGCGACGGCGAAGATGCGGATCGCCAGGAAGGCCCCGCAGGCGGCGCTGACCAGGGCGACCAAAATCGTCCCGCCAAGGCCGCGACGGCCCGTCAGCAGATCGGCGATCCAGGCCAGGCCCAGGGCCCCGGCCAGGGCGATGGCGATCTCGATATATTGCACCGGTCGGCGCTCCCTAGAATGTTGTGCGACGCTTTGGCGTAGAAACCGACTCGATCTTGCCTCGCGGGAGGGGCATATCCCTCGGTTCCGCCGCCCGCGAAAGAGGCGGCAAGCATATCGGGGCGAACGGCAGGCGTCGAATGAAGCGTATTGGTGAACTGGACCGCAGCCGCGCGGTGGCGCTGTGGCTGTTTTTCTGCGCGACCCTGGTGTTCGCCATGGTGGTGGTCGGGGGCGCGACGCGGCTGACCGGCTCGGGCCTGTCGATCACGGAGTGGAAGCCGATCATGGGCGCTCTGCCGCCGATGAACCACGCGGACTGGGTCGAGGCGTTCGACAAGTACAAGGCCATCCCCCAGTACGTTGAAGTCAACGCCGGCATGAGCATGGCGGAGTTCCAGTACATCTTCTGGTGGGAGTGGGCGCATCGGCTGCTGGGGCGTTTGATCGGCGTGGTCTTCGCCGTGCCTTTCGTCCTGTTCCTGGCCTTCCGCGTGCTTCCGCGCCGTCTGATCGCGCGCTGTGCGATCCTGCTGGCCCTGGGCGGCCTGCAGGGGCTGATCGGCTGGTGGATGGTGTCCAGCGGCCTGGCCGAGCGCGTCGACGTGGCGCCGGAGCGGCTGGCGACCCATCTGGGTCTGGCTTTCCTGATCTTCGCCGGCCTGATCTGGACGGGACTTGAGGCCTGGTCCGGCTCGGACTTCACGCGCGCGCCGCGCGGATGGAGCTGGGGCGCAGGTCTGTTGCTGGGCGGGGTCTTCTTCCAGTGCCTGCTCGGCGGTCTGGTGGCCGGGGCCAAGGCGGGCATGATCTATACGGACTGGCCGATGATGAACGGCGCCCTGTTTCCTCCGGTCGCTTGGGGGCAGGGGGCGCTGACCTTCCTGCACGATCAGGGGCTGGTGCAGTTGAACCACCGGATCGGCGCCTATGTGCTATTGTTCGCAGGCACCTTCTATGCCGTCCAGGCTCTGCGCGGGCGCCTCGGCGAAGGGCTGGGCGCTTCGGCCCTGGTGCTGGCGAGCGCGCTTTGGCTGCAGGCGGGGCTGGGCGTTCTGACTCTTATCCACGCGGTGCCGGTGACTCTGGGCGTGCTGCACCAGGCTGCGGCGGCGCTGGTGCTGGCGGCGGCCACGGTCAATCTGTGGCTGGTGCGGCGTTCACGTCCGAGGATGTTCGTCTCGGGGCTGCGCTAAGAAAAAGGCCGCCTTCCTCGATCAGGAAGGCGGCCTTTTCAATTGTGCGAGGGAATCCCTCTAGCCGATCTTCACCCGCGTGGCGGATTCCGGCAGGTCCTCGCCGAAGGCGCGCTGATAGAATTCGGCGATGGTCGGCCGCTCCAGTTCGTCGCACTTGTTCAGGAAGGTCAGGCGGAAGCTCAGGGCCACGTCGCCGTCGAAGATGATGGCGTTCTGGGCCCAGGTGATGACGGTGCGCGGCGACATGACGGTCGAGATGTCGCCGTTCATGAAGGCGTTGCGGGTCATGTCGGCGACGCGGACCATGGCGGCGATGCGACGCTTGCCCTCGGCGTCGTTCCACTCGGGCACCTTGGCGGCGACGATCTCGGCTTCGACGTCGTGGTCGAGATAGTTCAGGGTGGTGACGATGTTCCAGCGGTCCAGCTGCGCCTGATTGATCTGCTGGGCGCCGTGATACAGGCCTGTGGTGTCGCCCAGGCCGACGGTGTTCGAGGTGGCGAACAGGCGGAACCATTTGTTCGGACGAAGGACGCGGTTCTGGTCCAGCAGGGTCAGGCGCCCTTGCGCCTCCAGCACGCGCTGGATCACGAACATGACGTCGGGGCGGCCTGCGTCATATTCGTCGAACACCAGGGCCACCGGGCGTTGCAGCGCCCAGGGCAGGATGCCTTCGCGGAACTCGGTGATCTGCTTGCCGTCCTTCAGGACGATGGCGTCCTTGCCGATCAGGTCGATGCGGCTGACGTGGCTGTCTAGATTGACGCGAACCAGGGGCCAGTTCAGGCGGGCGGCCACCTGCTCGATGTGGGTCGACTTGCCGGTGCCGTGGTAGCCCTGAACCATCACGCGGCGGTCATAGGCGAAGCCTGCGCAGATCGCGATCGTGGTCTGGGGATCGAAGCGATAGGACTCGTCGATCTCCGGCACATGGCTGTCGCGCGTCTCGAAGGCGGGCACGAGCATGTCGGAATCGACGCCGAACGCCTCTCTGAGCGTGACCTTGCGGTGCGGTTCCAGGGTGACGAGCGGATCGGGGGAGGCGTCGAGCGGAGAGGTCATGGCCATCCACCTAGCGCCCTCGTGCGCGCGGCTCAACACGCGCGAGGGGCCGGATGGATTATTCGCCCTGGGCCGGTCGCCTATTCCGCCGACAGGTCTACGTCGACGTTGCCGCGCGTGGCGTTGGAATAGGGGCAGACCTGGTGCGCTTTCTGGATCAGGTCGTCGATCACCGCGCGATCCAGTCCATGGTCCGACACCCGCAAGGCGACATCGAGGTTGAAGCCCTCGCCTCGGGTGTTCTTGCCGAAGCCGATCCCCGCCGAAACCTTGGTGTCAGGACCGACGGGCGTACCGGCCTTGCCCGAGACCAGCCGCAGGGCGCCCAGGTAGCAGGCCGCATAGCCCGTGGCGAAGAGCTGCTCGGGGTTGGTCCCGTCGCCGCCCTTGCCGCCCATTTCGGTCGGAACGGACAGGCGAACATCGATCTTGCCGTCGTCGGTAGCCGATCGGCCTTCATCGCGGCCCCCGCCGGAGGCGGTTGCGTGCGCGCGATACAGAACTTCCATCTGTGGACTCCTTATCCCCAGCCTGGGGATGAACAGGGGGATGACGAAGAGGCAACGTCTTTCAGAAACAACGGTTCTGTGATTCGGGAATTCGGCAGGAGGGTGTTAACAATTGGGCATCGCTCCCGTCGGGGGAGAGGGACATGGAAACGCACACGCAATATTTTTGCTATGTCTATGACGCGCCCGGAAGGACGCCTCAGATGTTTCCCCTGGAAGCCGACAGCTTCACGGAGGCGGTCCAGGAAACGCAGCGCATGATGCTGGACGAGACCGGGGCCGAGGTCTTTGCCGAAATCTGGGATTCCTCGGCCGTCGATCAATCCATGACCCGCGTCGACGCCTTGCCGGGCGAGGGCGGCCTGTTGAGAACGCTCAGGCGTGACCGGCCTTCTTCAAGGTTTTCCAAGCCTTGATGACGCTCTGAAGCTTGGCTTCCGCGCCGCGGTCGCCGCCGTTGGTGTCCGGGTGGAAGCGCTTGAGCATCTCATGATAGCGCGCCTTGATCGCGGCCTTGTCGGCGCCGGGCTCGAGACCCAGGTCGGCCAGGGCGGCGCGCTCCAGCTTGCCCAGTCGATGACTGGGATCGTCCTGCACCGGGCCTTCGGCGTGAACCCGCCGACCGAACAGGCCGAAACTGTCGCGCCATGAACCGGCGCCTGAATTATTGGCCGTGCCGAATTTGGCGGCGAAGGCGGCGGCCTCGCGCGTCTGCGGTCCGGCCTTCATCTGCCAGGTGGGGCGGCCGCCGGTCATGGCCTCGTTTTCCTGGGCGGCGCGAATCTGGCCTTCGTTCATGCCGGCGTAGAAATTCCAGCTCTTGTTGTACTGGGCCGCATGCGCCTGACAGAAGTCATAGAATTCGTTCAGCTGCTCGCGCGATTTGGGCGCGCGGGCCGTGGCCGGCCGGGTGCACTCCGCCCATTCGCAGGCCTTCTCGCCAGGCTTGAGGCGCAGGACATCCTCCGCCGCTTCCTGTTCATCGTCGGAACGCGGCGGCTTGACCCGAATGTCGGTGAAGCGAGGCTTGTATTGAAAAGACGCAGACATCGCCCGAAGTGTAGGGCCGAATTGGTCAGCTTCAAGGAGTCCCTATGTCTGACGGCCCGATCGCGACGGTTATGCGCGGAAAACTGACGGCGGCCTTCGCGCCGGTGCGCCTGGAACTGGAGGATGACAGCTGGAAGCACGCGGGCCACCATCATGAAGGCGGCATTGACGCTCAGGACGGCGGGGAAAGTCATTTTCAGCTGACCATCGTATCCGACGCCTTCGTCGGCCAGACGCGTGTGGCCCGACAGCGCGCCGTCAACGCCGTGCTGAAGGAGGAGCTGGCCGGTCCGGTGCACGCCCTTTCGATCCGGGCGCAGACGCTGCAGGAAGCTCAGGCCTGACGCCGGTCGCCGCCGTTGATAATTCGGATTACGTAGTTATCCGCATTCATATCGTCTTAGAACCTTTCATTCTAGCGTCCGCACCCGAAGCATTTTGGAGCGAGCGGGGGCGTCGCGATGGTTGGATCTGACGGGTTTGCGAAGGGGATGGATGGGGCGCAGGCGCCGGGCGAAGCGGCCCAGGCCCTGACCGCCATCCTGCAAACCCACTATCTGCGCTATCTCATTATCGTCAGCTGGGCGTTGGGGCTGATTGCGACGGTCGGTCTGGCGCACGGCCTGCTCTGGTTCGTCGCGACCCTGGCCGCAGGCGCCTTGCGCGGCGAGGTCGAGAAACGCGTCAGCCAGAGCGCGGGCGCCGGCTGGGGGCTGGTGTTCCCTGCGGTGGCGACCGCCACCACGGCGGTCTGGGCCGTGGCGCCCCTGCTGGCGTGGTTCTCGCCGTCGCTGTTCGGGCGCGAACTGGCCATCGCCCTTCTGATATCGGGCTATGTCCTGGTGTTCGCCCAGCTGAGGAACTCGCCCCGGCAGGCTATTCTCATCTCCTCTCCCTATGGCGCGGCGGCGGCGATCATCGGCGCCAGCCTGATCGGCGACCCCGTCTTCTGGCCCTTTGTCGCCCTGGCGCCGTTCACGGCCGCCAGCCTCTTCGTCCTTGTGACGATGACCATGCTGCGCGAGGAGCGGATACGCGCCTTCCAGGAGCATCAGGCGCATCTCATCGAGGAGCTGGAGGCCGCGCGCGACAAGGCCGATGCGGCCAATGAGGCCAAGTCCAACTTCCTGGGCGTCATCTCCCATGAACTTCGCACGCCGATGAACGGGGTGCTGGGCGCGGCGCAACTGCTGAGCGCGACGCGGCTGGAAGGGGCGCAGCGCGAGTATCTGGCGATCATCCGCAACTCGGGCGACAACCTGCTGAGCCTGCTGAACGACATCCTCGACATGACCAAGATCGAGGCGGGACGCATGAATTTCGAGACGGTGGACATCAATCTGGAGGATCTGCACCGTCGCATCATCGGCCCGTTCGAGGCCCAGGCCGAGGCCAAGGGGCTGGACTTCGTGACCGCGTTCGAAGGCGACATTCCCGCCGTGGTGCGCGGCGATCCCTTGAGGGTCTGCCAAGTGGTGCAGAACCTCCTGTCCAACGCGGTCAAGTTTACGGATCAGGGCGCCGTTCGTTTCGTCACCCGAGGACGACGCGTTTCAGAACGCCGCGTGACTTTTGAATTCGCCGTCATCGACAGCGGCGCCGGCATCTCCCAAGCGGACATGGAACAGTTGTTCCAGCCCTTCACCCAGCTGGACGCGTCCTCGACACGGCGGTTCGGCGGCACTGGGCTGGGGCTCACGATCTCGCGCCGCCTGGCCAACATCATGGGGGGCGACATTTCGGTGACCTCCAGCCCGGGCGAAGGCTCCACCTTCACCTTCGTCGTCGAGGGCGAGGTGGTCGCCTGGCGCGCGGCCGAAGCTGCGACGCCAGCCGAGGGCGACGTCGTCATGAGCGACGGCATGGAGGTGCTGGTGGTGGAGGATCACCCCGTCAATCGCATGATCCTGGAAGCCTGGATGGCTTCCACCGGGCGGCGCAGCAGCATCGCCGAAAACGGTCAGGAAGCCGTTGACGCCGCTCGGGACCAGCGGTTCGATCTGATTGTCATGGACGTCAACATGCCGGTCATGGACGGCTTGGCGGCGACGCGCCTGATCCGTGAAGGGGGAGGGGCCAACGCCGAGACGCCCATTGTGGTTCTGTCGGCCTCGGCGCGGAACGAGGACCATGAAGCCGGGCTGGCGGCGGGCGCTGACGCCTATCTGAACAAGCCGATCGATTTCCGCAGCCTGTCGGCCCTCATGGCGCACGCCAAGGGCGGACGGACGGCGCTTCGCCGCTTGATGGACCAAGAAGCGGAGGCCGCCTGATCACGCGGCGCATGGGCCGGGAGCGGTCGAGGGAGCCAGGCGCTCTCTTCGTCGTTGTGCAGGAGAGCCTTGAGAGCTGGAGCCCGATTGCGTCCTTTCGCCGAATTGCTGGACCGCCTGTCGCTGACGACCTCGCGCAACGCCAAGCTGGTGCTGCTACGCGATTACTTGAAGGCGACGCCCGACCCTGATCGCGGCTGGGCGCTGGCGGCCCTGACCGGCGAGTTGAGCTTCACGGCGGCCAAGCCGGCCGTGATCCGCAAGGCCGTCGAGGCCCGGGTCGATTCCATCCTGTTTGGCTGGTCCTATGACTATGTGGGCGATCTGGCCGAGACGACCGCGCTGATCTGGCCGCGTGACCCCTCGCATCGCGCCAATCGGGAGCCGGATCTGGGCGAGGTGGTCGATGCCCTGCTTCGCGCCAACCGCGCCGACGCGCCCGTCCTGATCGAGGGCTGGCTGGATGCGCTGGAGCCCAAGGGGCGGCGGGCGTTGCTGAAGCTGGTGACGGGAGGGCTCCGGGTCGGCCTGTCCGCGCGTCTGGCCCGTACCGCCGTGGCGATGATGCGGCCGGCCGCCCTGACGGACCCGCCGAGCCCGCAAGGGCATGAGGCGGTCGAGCGCCTGCCGCCGATCACCGTCAGCGATGTCGAGGAGATATGGCACGCGCTGCAGTCCCCCTATCAGGATCTGTTCGCCTGGGTCGAAGGGCGGGCGGAGCAGCCCAGCGCGAACGCACCCGGCCGGTTTCGTCCTGTCATGCTGGCTACGGCCTTCGACGAAGGGCTGGATCTGCCGCGCCTGGACCCGGCGGACTTCCTCGCCGAATGGAAGTGGGACGGCATCCGGGTGCAGGCCGTACGCGAAGGCGGGCAGACACGCCTCTATTCCCGCACGGGGGATGAGATATCGTCCGCCTTTCCAGATGTAACGGCGGATCTGGCCTTCGAGGGGGCCGTCGACGGCGAGCTTCTGGTCATACGCGACGGGGTGGTGGCGCCGTTCGGGGATCTGCAGCAGAGGCTGAATCGCAAGACGGCGAGCGCGAGGCTGATGCAGGACTATCCCGCGTCGATCCTGGCCTATGATCTTCTGTCCGATGGAGAAGAAGACCTGCGAGGCCTGCCCCTGATCGAGCGGAGGGCGCGACTGGAACGCCTGGCGGGGGCGCATGGCGGGCAGCGCCTGGGGCTGTCGCCGCTGTTGGCGCATGAGACCTGGGACGATCTTGCCGCTCTGCGCGCTGATCCGCCGGTCGGGGCCGCCGCGGAGGGGCTGATGCTCAAGCGCCGCGACAGCCTGTATGTTGCAGGGCGTCCCAAGGGGCCCTGGTTCAAGTGGAAGCGCGACCCGCACGTCATCGACGCCGTGCTGATGTACGCCCAGCGCGGGCACGGAAAACGCTCGGGATTCTATTCCGACTACACCTTCGGCGTCTGGACCGATGAGGGCGCGCTGACGCCGATCGGCAAGGCCTACTTCGGCTTCACCGATGAAGAGCTGAAGCAGTTGGACAGGTTCGTGCGTGATCATACGACGGACCGGTTCGGGCCGGTCCGCGCGGTCCGCGCCGAGCGCGATTTCGGTCTGGTGCTGGAGATCGCTTTCGAGGGACTGCAGCGTTCGACGCGTCACAAGTCGGGCGTGGCCATGCGTTTTCCGCGCGTCAGCCGCATCCGCTGGGACAAGCCCGCGCGTGAGGCCGACAGCCTCGATTCCGTGCTCGACCTGCTGGATGCGATCGAGCGAGGCGGCGGGCGCGTCAGCGCCGGCGAAAAAGCTTGAGCGGCGGGGCTTCCAATCGGCTGTACGTGCGTTAGACCCGGTTCATGCTCACGAAGTTTCAGCATAGTCCTGCCGCGTTCGCCGAGCCTCTGGCTCAGGCTGTGGCCGCCGGCGAGCAGAGGTTGAGCATCGACGCCGCCATCCTGGCCAAGGCCATGGATATGCTGGGCGATTTCGCCATCAACCTGACGGTGGCGGCCATCATTTTCGTCCTGACTCTCATCGCCGCGCGATGGGCCTCGGGCGCGGCGCGCAAGATTCTGGGGCGGACGCGGGTGGTGCGGCGCGACCCCACCGTGCTGGCCTTCATGGTGCAGATCGTCCGGGTCGTGGTCATCATCATCGGCATGATCGCCGTGTTGCAGCGGCTGGGCGTGCAGACGACCTCCATCATCGCCGTGCTGGGCGCCGCCTCCCTGGCCGTCGGTCTGGCGCTGCAGGGGACGTTGTCGAATGTGGCGGCGGGCGTGATGCTTCTGATTCTGCGTCCCTATCGCGTCGGCGAGGCCATCGACGTAGGCGGCGCCTCCGGGACGGTTCAGAAACTGGACCTGTTCACCACCCAGCTGACGAACGCCAACAACCACAAGATCGTCATTCCGAACTCCAAGGTGCTGAGCGACGTGATCGTCAATATGACGGGACAACGCACGCGCCGCATCGAGATCAAGTTCACCGTCGGCTATGGCGACAATCTGAAGGACGCCTGCGCGGTGCTGGCTTCGGTGGCGCGGGTCAACGACAGGGTGTTGCAGGAGCCGGCGCCGTGGACGGGCGTGACAGGGCTGTTGGACAGCGCGGTCCAGATCACCCTGCATGCCTGGGTGAACAACGACGACTGGTGGCAGACACAGGCGGATCTGATGCAGGCGGGCAAGGAAGCCCTGGACGAGGCCGGCATCGAGATTCCTTTCCCGCACCAGGTCGAGGTGCCGGCAAGGGACGCCAAGTTCGCGCGGGTCGTCATGGCCCCTGTTCAGAGTGATGTGGCGCCCGACGGAACGTCGGCCCAAGGGGGAGAATGAGCCGTGCGTTTTGATTTCGGTTCCGACAATACGGCGGGCATGGCGCCCTCGGCGCTTCAGGCCCTGGTCGCCGCCAACGCGGGGTTCGCGCGGGCCTACGGGGCTGATGATACATCGGCGCGCGCCGCCGATCTGATCCGTCAGACCCTGGATGCGGACGCCGAGGTGCGCTTCGTCTTCAGCGGTACGGCGGCGAACGCCATCGGCCTGTCGATGCTGGCGCGTCCCTATGAGGCGGTTCTGGCGCATCACGCGGCCCACGTCTGCACGGACGAGACGGGCGCGCCCGGCTTCTTCGGCCAGGGCGTCGGCCTGATCGGTCTGCCGGGCTATTCGGGCAAGATCGACGTAGCCGCCCTGTACGCTGCTCTGGAAGAGCCGGTCGTGGGCCATCGTCAGCCGGCGGCCGCGCTCAGCCTGACCCAGGCGACAGAATACGGCGCCGTCTATTCCGAGGAAGAGTTGCGCCACCTGATCGAGCCGTCCAAACGGGCGGGCTTGGGCGTGCACATGGACGGAGCGCGGCTGGCCAACGCCGTGGCTGCGGGCTTCGACCCCAAGGATATTCCGCGCCTGGGCGTCGATGTGCTGTCGTTCGGCGGGGCCAAGGCAGGGGCGCATTGCGTGGAAGCCCTGGTGATCTTCGACAAGGCGATGACGCGGCGGATCGACAACCGGCTGAAGCAGGCCGGCCAGACGGCGTCCAAGGGGCGGTTGCTGGCCGCGCCCCTGCTGGGGCTGCTGGAGACGGGCGACTGGCTGGCGGGCGCCGCTCACGCCAATCTGATGGCTCAGCGCCTGGCGGACGGCCTCGAGGCGAAGACGCCCTTCGTGCTGGCTCATCCGGTAGAGTCCAACACCGTGTTCGTGCGGATGCACGATGAAGCCCATGAGAAACTGAATGCGGCGGGCTGGGCCTGCTATCAGTTCGATGACGGTTCGGTGCGGTTCGTCTGTTCCTGGGCGACGGACGAGGCGTCGGTGGACGCCCTGATCGACGCCGTGGCGAGCCTGAACTGACGTGGCGAGTGCGTTTCGCCTCGGAGGCGTGATGGCGGCGAGGCGTGGCGATGCGTGGTGAGCGCTCGGGAAGACGCGGCGATGTCGCGGCCAAGGCGATGAACGCCGGCGTCGACGCCTCTCAGCAAGAGGCGCCGCCTACGTTCGAGGCGCTGAAAAACCTGATCGGCGTCGTGGCGCGTTCGGGCGCGCCGCAACTGCCCTGGCGGGTGGCCGGCGCGATCCTGCTGACCCTGGCGGGCAAGGGACTGGGGGTGCTGGCGCCGCTGGTTCTGGGGGCGGCGGTCAACCATCTGGCGGCGGACCAGGGACCGGCGGCGTCCGTAGGCCTGGGATTCGCCGCCTTCGCCGTGGGTTGGGCGCTGGTCCGCTTCCTGTCGGCGGCGACGCCGCAACTGTCGGATGTGGTGTTCGCTCCCGTGCGGGCGGCCGCCCAGCGCAAGACGGCGGCCGAGACCTTCGCCCACGCGCTCAGCCTGTCGCTGGACTTCCACCAGACCAAGCGGTCCGGCGCCTTGTCTCGGGTGATGGACCGGGGTTCGCGGGCGGTGGACTTCCTGCTGCGCATCCTGATGTTCAACCTGGGGCCGACGGTGCTGGAACTGGTGCTGGCGGCGGCGGTGCTGGGCGGCAAGTACGACTGGCGTTTCGGCGCGGTCGCCGTGGCCGTGGTGCTGGTCTATGCGGCCACGACCTTCGCCATGGCCAACTGGCGGCTGGAGCACCGGCGCGCCATGAACGCCGCCGACAGCGAGGCGGCCGGCCTGTCGGTCGACGCCCTGCTGAACTACGAAACCGTCAAATCGTTCGGGGCCGAGGGCCGTGCGGCCGAGGCCTACGACCAGTCGCTGGCGACCTATGTTCAGGCGTCGTTGAAGGCCAACACCTCCCTGGCCGCCCTGAACCTGATCCAGGGCTTGATCATGAACCTGGGCCTGGGCGTCATGGCGGTCATGGCCGGGTTCGAAGCGGCGGCCGGGCGCATGGGGCCGGGCGATGTGACGGCGGCGGTGCTGATCATGATCTCCCTCTATGCGCCGCTGAACATCCTGGGCTTCGCCTATCGGGAAATCCGACAGTCCTTCATCGACATGGAGGAGATGCTTAAGGTCACGCGTCAAGCGCCGCAGGTGGCGGATGCGCCCGACGCCATCGATCTGCCGCGACCTGAAAGCGGCTGCGGGGCGGAGATCGTTTTCGACCATGTCGGTTTCCGGCATGACGCACGGGCGGCGGGGCTGGACGATGTCAGCTTCGTCACGCCGGCGGGCACCACCACGGCTCTGGTGGGACCGTCCGGCGCGGGCAAATCGACGATCGTCAAGCTGGCCCTACGGTTGCTGGACCCGCAGGACGGGCGCGTGCTGATCGATGGGCGGGACGCGCGCAGTCTGACACAGGCGTCGCTACGGGCCGCCGTGGCTCTGGTGCCGCAGGACGTGGCCCTTTTCAACGACACCATCGCCGCCAACATCGCCTTCGCCCGCCCTGACGCGGACGAGGCGGCGATCTGGGCGGCGGCCGAAGCAGCGGAACTGGCGGACTTCATCCGTAACCTGCCCGAGGGCATGGACACGCGCGTCGGCGAGCGGGGGCTGAAGCTGTCGGGCGGCGAGCGGCAGCGCGTCGGAATCGCCCGCGCCCTGCTGGCCGACCCCTGCATCCTGATCCTGGACGAGGCGACCAGCGCGCTCGACAGCCGCACCGAGGCCGCCATCCAGAAGACGCTTCGCCGCGCCCGTACGGGCCGCACCACCCTGGTGGTGGCGCACCGCCTGTCCACCGTGGCCGACGCCGATCAGATCCTGGTGCTGAAGGCGGGCCGGATCGTCGAGCGCGGCGCCCATCATGAGCTGGTGGCGCGTCAGGGCGGGGAATATGCGGCTCTGTGGCGCAAGCAGACGCGCGGGGCGAAGACCCAGGCGAGCTAGGCCTCAGGCTCTCCAGAGCCCGGAACCTTGGCCTTCAGCATGTCCTTGAGGCTGTCCAGCACCTTGGCGCGGGCGTCGACGGCTTCGGGCGGCAGGGTCAGCAGCAGGCGCAGCGCCTGGGCGTGGACGGTGACGACGCGCCAGTCGAATGGGCGGTCTTCGGGCGCGGCGTCGATCAGATCGCACAGATTGGCCGCCGCCGCGCACAGGTCGTTGAGCTCGAACGGCCCGGCTGCGTCGATCACGGCGCTGGCGTGGGCGTAGGCCTGGTCCAGCGCGCCTTCGTCGACGCCGGTCGGAACGGGCAGGGCGGCCAGGGCCGTGACCTGCTGCTCGATGATCTCGCGGCTGCGGCTCTCATACCGCGCCAGATTGGCGCGGGCCTCGGTCAAGGCGACGCCGACGCTGACGCCGCCAGGCTGATCGACCAGGGTCGACAGGCGGCTGCGGCGCCGATTGTGCGTGATGACCGTCATAGCTCTACCGCCGCGCGGCGTTCTTTTTCAAAGGCGGTTCTTCGATGTTCCTCGGCGCGACGTTCGGGGCCTGGCCAGGGCTCGTTTCGGAAGCGGCGGTCGGGGCCGAAATAGTCGCCCACCTCCAGGAAGGGACGATTGTCTCTCGACACCCAGACGATGCGTTCCAGCAGAACGCCGGCGCTGAACGGCTTGGTGATCAGGAAGTTGGCGCCGCAGTCGCGGGCGTCCGACACCTTGGAGCGGCGCACGTGGGCGGCGGTCATGATGACCGGGCTGTAGGCGTTCGGATCCAGCCCCGAGCGGCGCAGCCAGCGCACGAACTCATACCCGCTCATGCCCGGCATCTCGCAGTCGACCAGGATGAGGTCGACCGGATGGTTCTGCAGGATGGCGATGGCCCCGGCCGCGCTTTCGCAGGCGTGACGGACCTTCATGCCGAAACCGAGCAGGGCCTGGGCGGTCAGCTCCAGCGAAAACGGCGAATCGTCGATGACCATGGTCACCGCGCCGTCGAAGTTGAACACCGCGCTTTCGCGCAGGGATTCGCCGACCCCGTTCATGCCGCGCATGGCAACCTGCCGAGGGGTGAGGAAGGAAACAGACCGAATCGCATGGCGTCAGTTTCGACGGCGCTGCGACGCCGCGCAATCGCGATCAGCCCTCGATCAACCCAGGCGGCCGATGGCGTAGAAGCGGTCGGCGCGCTGCTTCTTCAGCTGTTCAGCCGACAGGCCGGACATGGCCTTCAGCTCTTCTTCGAGAACCTGACCGACGTTCTGGATGGCCTTTTCACGATCAGCGTGGGCGCCGCCCAGGGGCTCGGGGATCACGCGATCGACGATCTTCAGCTCGATCAGGTCGGGCGCGGTGATCTTCATGGCGTTGGCGGCGTCCTTGGCCCGCGTGCCGTCGCGCCACAGGATGCCGGCCGCGCCTTCCGGCGAGATGACCGAATAGATGGAATGCTCCAGCATCAGCACGCGGCTGGCCGCCGCGATGGCGATGGCGCCGCCCGAACCGCCTTCGCCGGTCACCGTGGCGATGGAGGGCACGCCGAGGGTCAGGCCGCGCTCGGTCGAGCGGGCGATGGCCTCGGCCTGGCCGCGCTCCTCGGCGCCCAGGCCCGGATAGGCGCCGGCGGTGTCGACGAAGGTCAGAACTGGCAGGCCGAACTGCTCGGCCATGTCCATCAGGCGGACGGCCTTGCGATAGCCCTCGGGGCGAGCCATGCCGAAGTTGTGGGTGATGCGGGTCTGGGTGTCGTGGCCCTTTTCATGGCCCATGATCACGACCGGCTGGCCGCGGAAGCGCGCCAGACCGCCCAGGATGGCCTGGTCGTCGCCGAACTGACGATCGCCGTGCAGCTCCACGAAGTCGGTGAACAGGCCGTCGACGTAGTCCACGAAGTGCGGACGCTGCGGGTGACGCGCGACCTGGGTGCGCATCCACGGGTCCAGGTTGGCGTAGGCCTTGGTGCGCATGGCGTCGGCCTTCTTGCGCAGGGCGGCGATCTCGGTCTCGAACGATCCGCTGGTCGGCGCCAGCAGCGACAGCTCGGCGATCTTGGCGTCCAGCTCGGCGATCGGCTTTTCGAATTCGAGATAGTGCGTGGCCATAAGGCGTCCGTAGAGGAGGAAGCGCCAATGGCGCTACGGAAAGCGGCGGAACCTAGAGCGGGGAACGTTCCGGAGCAAGCGCGGGTTCAGTCGTCCTTCGCCAAGGGGTGGTTGGCGTGGACCACCTGGGACAGGCGATCCGTGGCGACGTGGGTGTAGATCTGGGTGGTCGAGATGTCGGCGTGGCCCAACAGGGTCTGCACCACCCGCAGGTCGGCGCCGCCTTCCAGCAAATGGGTGGCGAAGGCGTGACGCAGGACGTGGGGGCTGACGCGGGCCGGGTCGATTCCCGCTGTGACGGCCGCCTGATCCAGAAGCTGGGCGAACCGCCGCGGCGTCAGATGGCCGCTCTTTCCGTGCGAAGGAAACAGCCAGACGCTGTCCGGCGCATTCGGCTTTCGCGCGGCGTCGCGGGCGTCGAGCCAGACCTTGATCGCCTCGCGTGCGGCGGAGTTAAGCGGGGCCAGCCGCTCCTTGCCGCCCTTGCCGCGCACGATCAGATAGGCGGGATCTCGGCGCACCGCCTCGACCCTGAGCGCCAGCAGTTCCGACACCCGCAGGCCCGAGGCGTAGGCCATCTCGACCAGGGCGATCAGACGCAGCCCCGCCGTGCTGTCGGCCGCGCCGGCGGCGGCCAGCAGAGCCTCGATCTCGTCGCGGCTGAGGGTCTTGGGCAGGCTGCGGCCCTGTTTGGGCGCATCTAGGCGGCGGGAGGGATCGTCGGCGCGCCAACCCTCGCCCAGGGCGAAACGATAGAACTGGCGTACGGAGGCGCGGCGTCGCGCGGCCGTGGCGGCGGACAGTCCGCGTCGCGACAGATCGGCGAACCAGGCCTCAAGAGCTTCCTGCGGCGCGCTCATCAGGCCGCCGGCGTCGTCCAGCCAGGTCTCTGCGTCCGCCAGATCGCGACCATAGGCGGCCAGCGTATGGGGCGAGGCGTCGCGCTCCACCGCCATCATCTCCAGGAAGGCTTCGATCTGCGGGGTCATGCGGCGTCGGGTCGTCTCTTCTGGCCAATCGTTGCTTGTGGGATGTGGAGCAGGGCGGCGTCTGGTGTAGAGGGTATACGGACCATGCCTTCCGACGCCTCGCCTGATTCCTTCCCGCTGTCTTCGGTCCGCACCATAGCTCTGGTGGGGCTGATGGGCGTCGGGAAATCGACTGTGGGGCGCCGTCTGGCCGCGCGGCTGGGCTTACCGTTCGCCGACGGCGATCAGGTGATCGAGGAAGCGGCGGGCATGACCGTCAACGAAATCTTCGCCACGCGCGGCGAGGCGGAGTTCCGTGCGGGCGAGGCGCGGGTCATGAAACGCCTGCTGGAAGGGCCGCCGATCGTGCTGGCGACCGGGGGCGGGGCTGTGCTCAACGCCGACACCCGCGCCCTGATGAAGCAGCACGCCGTCAGCGTCTGGATGCGGGCCGATCTGAAAGTGATCGCCGAGCGGGTGGGGCGGCGCGATACCCGGCCGCTGCTGCGCAATCGCGATCCTCTGACGGCCCTGAACGACTTGGCCAAGGCGCGCTATCCCATCTATGGCGAGGCCGATCTGACCGTCGATGTGGGCGGCGGATCGCACGCTCAGGCTGTCGAGGCCATCCTGAAACAGTTGCGCCGGTTCGGACGGCAGGAGACCCAGTCATGACCACGACGATCCCGGTCGCGGGCAGCGCCTTCGCCCCCTATGAGGTGGTCGTCGGGCGCGGCCTGCTGAAGGCGGCGGGGGCGGAGGTCGCGGCGCTGAAGCCGACGCGCGCCTTTATCGTCAGCGACGAGACGGTGGCGGCGATTCACGGCGAGACGGTGCGCGCCTCTCTGGCGGCGGCGGGCCTGGACACGGGGATCGTCACCGTTCCTGCGGGCGAAGCGTCCAAGTCGTTCGAACAGCTTGAGGCCGTTTTGGACCGGCTGCTGGCAGAGGGGCTGGACCGCAAGAGCGTGGTCGTCGCCCTGGGCGGCGGCGTGGTGGGCGACCTGGCGGGTCTGGCGGCGGCCCTGTTCATGCGCGGCGTCGACTTCGTGCAGGTTCCGACCACCTTGCTGGCTCAGGTGGATTCCTCGGTCGGCGGCAAGACCGCGATCGACACGCCGCGCGGCAAGAACCTGATCGGCGCCTTCCACCAGCCGCGCCGGGTGCTGGCGGACATCGAGGCCCTGGCCACCCTGCCGGTGCGGCAGGTGCGTTCGGGCTGGGCCGAGGTGCTGAAACACGGGCTGATCTGCGACGCGGCCTTCTTCGACTGGCTAGGCGGGGAGGGTGCTTCGGGAGCTCAGGGCGACCCTGATGCGCTGGAACGGGCCGTGATCTGCTCGGTCGAGATCAAGGCCCAGATCGTCGGCGAGGATGAGAAGGAGGCGGGCCGACGCGCCCTACTGAACCTGGGCCACACCTTCGGTCACGCGCTGGAGGCTGAACTGGCGTTCGACGAGACTCTGACCCACGGCGAGGCGGTGGCGCTGGGTTGCGCCATGGCCTTCCGCTATTCGGCGCGCCAGGGGCTGTGCCCGGCGGCCGAGGCCGAGCGGGCTGAAGCGGGTATTCGCGCGGCGGGCCTGCCGACGCGATTGTCGGATGTGGAGCACGGTTTCGCCGCCGACGCCCTGATCGCCCGCATGGCGGGGGACAAGAAGGCCGAGGGCGGGCGCCTGACCCTGATCCTGGCGCGGGCGGTGGGCGACGCCTTCACCGACAAGAAAGTCGACGCGGAGGCGGTGCGCGCCTTCCTGATCGAGGAAGGCGCGGCGTGAAGCTGTCGCCGATCGTCCTGGAAGACGCCTTCGTGCGGCTGGAGCCGTTCAGCGAAGCGCTGAAGGAAGAGGTGAGGGCGGCGCTGGACTGTGACGCAGACGCCTGGAAGGGCATGGTCGCCGCCGCCTATGGCGCGCATTTCGACGACTGGTGGGACGCGGCGCTGAGGGCGATGACGGCGGGTTCGCGCATCGCCTATGCGGTCAGACGGCGCAGCGACGGGGCGGTCGTCGGCACGACCAGCCTCTATGAGATCAGGCCCGAGCATCGGCGCTGTGAGGTCGGTTCGACCTTCTATCGGCCAGAGGCGCGGGGCGGGTCGATCAATCCGGCGTGCAAGCGCCTGTTGTTGGACTACGCCTTCTCGAACGGGGCGATCCGGGTGGAGATCATCACCGACGCCCTGAACGCGGCCAGCCAGGCCGCCATCCGCAAGCTGGGCGCGACCTTTGAAGGCGTGCTGCGCAAGCATAAGATCACCTGGACGGGCCGGGCGCGGGATACGGCTCAGTTCGCCATACTGGACGAAGACTGGCCCGAGGTGCGGCAGCGACTCGACGATCGTCTGGGGAGACTCGCCTAGTCCACCGCCCGGCATTCGGTCGGTTCGCGGTCGGCGGCGGTCCAGGTGGCCATGACGCCCTTGCCGCGCAGTTCATAGCCCGAGGCGCGATACCAGATGCCGTCGGCGGCGCGCTCCTGATACAGGTCGACCGCCTCGCCGCTGGAGTTGCGCACAGTCGCCATCTGGCGCGGATTGTCGAAGTCGACCGACAGACGTTCGGAATTGTTACACAGGTAGACGGCGTGAACGACGCGGTTCAGGGCTCGGTCCTGAAGTTCGGCGCCGGTGCGTCGGCGCGCGGTTTGGGCCTCGACAGCGCGCTCGCGCACCTCTTCGCCATCTGTAGGGGCCTTGCGCGGTTCAGGGCCGCAGCCGGACAATAGAACCAGGGCGGCGATGGCGGGCCAGAGGATACGAGTCGGCAAGGGAGGCCCCTCTCAAGGTCAAGCTTGAAGGCTCAACGCCCTGCGTCGCCCGTCGTTCCTGTGCGGGATTTCCTGCGTGAGCGGAAGAAGCCGCGCAGCATGTCGGCCGCCGGATCGGCCAGGACGCCGCCCTCGACCTGTGGTCGCCAGTGGCAGGTCGGCTGGTCGAAGAAACGCCCGCCGTTGATGACGGCGCCGCCCTTGGGATCATCAGCCCCCCAGACCACGCGGCCGATGCGAGCGTGGCTGATGGCGCCCGCGCACATGGCGCACGGCTCCAGCGTGACATAGAGGGTCAGGTCCGTAAGGCGATAATTCTGCAACTTCGCCGCTGCATCGCGCAGGGCGATGATCTCGGCATGTGCGGTCGGATCATGGGCCGTAATGGGGCCGTTTTGCCCACGCCCAAGGACTTCGCCGGTCGTTTCATCGACAATTACCGCGCCGACCGGCACCTCGCCGGCTTCAGCCGCCGCTTGCGCCAGATCGAGCGCCATGCTCATGAACCGCTCATCATGGATCGCCATCCCAAAGACAACGACAAGAAGCCCCGCTCCCGTCAAGACGACGACGCGCGCGGTCCCCGCAATTTCGCCGACAAGGGCCCGCGAAAGCCCTTTGACAAGGACGGCAAGCCGGGCGGGAAGTCCCGCGACCGGGCCGAGGGTCGATCGGGCGGCAAGCCTGGGCCTGAAGCCAAGGCGCCCGAACGCACCGAACGAATCGCCAAGGCCATGGCCCGCGCGGGCATCGCCTCGCGTCGCGAGGTCGAGCGGCTGATCGGTCTGGGTAAGGTGGCGGTGAACGGCCGCATCCTGGACACGCCCGCCGTTCTGGTGAAGCGCGACGACAAGATCACCGTCGACGGCAAGCCGATCGGGGCCGCACAGGCGACGCGCGTCTGGCGCTATCACAAGCCTGCGGGCCTGATCACCAGCCACAACGACCCGGCGGGCCGCCCGACCGTGTTCGACGCCCTGCCCAGCGGCCTGCCGCGCGTGATCTCCGTCGGCCGTCTCGATCTGGCGACTGAGGGCCTGCTGCTGTTGACCAACGACGGCGAACTCAGCCGGGCGCTGGAACTGCCGGACACGGCGCTGGTGCGCCAGTATCGCGCCCGGGCGCGCGGCCGCATCACCCAGGCGCAGCTGGACAAGCTGAAGGACGGCGTGGTCGTCGACGGCGTGCGCTACGGCCCCGTGGAAGCCACCATCGACAAGGCCAAGGAAAAGGCCGAGGGCGAGAAGTCCTCGGCGAACCTGTGGCTCAGCGTCCAGATCACCGAGGGCAAGAACCGCGAGGTTCGCAAGGTGCTGGAGAGCGTCGGCCTGACGGTCAACCGCCTGATCCGCCTGGCCTACGGCCCGTTCCAGCTCGGCACCCTGCCGGTCGGCGCGGTCGAGGAAGTCGGCCCGCGCGTGATCCGCGAGATGCTGGCCGATCATATCCGCCCCGAGAACCTGCCGACCGGCAACACGGTCGAGACGCCCGCGCCGGTTCCCGGCCGCCGCACCGGCACGCCGATCGTGCGCGGCAAGTCCGGCTCGGCCATGTCGGACCCGTCGCGCAAGCCCAGCCGTGTCCGCGCCGCCGAGACGGCTGCGGAAGAAGGCGCCGAGTTCGGCAAGCCCGCCCGCAAGGAGGGCTGGGCCAAGGCCAAGCCGAAATTCGAGCATTCCAAGACCTTCAAACCGCGCGCTCGTCCGGGCGAGGGTGAAGGAACGGAAGGCGGTGAGCGTCCGCGCCGCCCGTTCAAGCCGCGCGAACCGCGCGCGGACCAGTTCATCGACGACCGTCGCGGCCCGGCCAAGGGCGGTCGTCCGAGCGGGAAGCCTGGCAATAAGCCTTTCGGCCGCCCGAGCGGCGCCGGCGGGCGTTCCGATGCGCGTCCCAATGATCGCTTTGGCGAGCGCTCGGGCGACCGGCCCGGCGGTCCGCGCGGCGGCAAACCCTTCGGAGGCAAGCCTTCAGGCGGCGGCGGTCGCGGCGGGCCGCGCGGGCGCGGTTGATCCATGCGCATCGTAGCGGGCAGTCTGAAGGGACGCGCCATCGTCACGCCCGAAGGGCAGAACACGCGCCCGACCTCGGATCGGGCGCGTCAGGCGATCTTCAACGTGCTGGAGCACGCCCCCTGGGCTGATGGTCTGCATGAGGCGCGGGTGATCGACTTGTACGCCGGCTCTGGCGCGCTGGGGTTCGAAGCCCTGTCGCGCGGGGCGGCCTTCTGCCTGTTCGTGGACACGGACGACGGCGCGCGCGGCGCGATCCGCGAGAACATGGACGCCTATGGCCTGTTCGGCCGGTGCCGGGTGCATCGGCGCAGCGCGACCGACCTGGGGCCGCGTCCCGGTTCGGCGGGCGAGGCCTTCACCCTGGCGTTCCTGGACCCGCCCTACGCCAAGGGGTTGGGGGAACAGACGCTGGCGCGGTTGCTGGAGGGCGGCTGGCTGGCGCCGGGCGCTGTCGTGGTGTTCGAGCGCGGCTCGGACGAGCCCGAGATCGACACGCCCGGCTATGAGCGGTTGGACGCGCGCGACTACGGCGCCGCGCGCGTCCTGTTCCTCAGGGCGTCAGAAGCCTCGGCCTGAGGTCCGGTTGTCGGCCCGGCTGCGCAGGCGGCCGAGGCCCTCGCGGTTGACGACATAGGGGCCGCCGTTGCGGGACTTGATGACGCCCTTGCGCTTCAGGCTGCGCCATTGATCCAGATTGCAACCGTCCAGCACCCAGCCTTCGCGAGTGAAGCAGCGGGCGGCCAGGATGCGGCCCTGTTCATCGCGTTCCAGAAGGATGCGACCGCCCTGGGCGAGGGCGTGGAGCGTGCGTTGCTCTGCACGTGACAGGTTCATGGGATTGAGATTTCCAAGGCATGAGAAGACACGCGCCCGGCGCAAGGCGGCGCGGGGCGGGTTCAGGAGGCCTGGGACGATCAGCGTCCGGGCCTATGCCGTGGCTACAATCTCAAACATGGTTCGATCCCGTTGGGGGAAGAGGCGGGTTTCTAGCGCAGGACGAGGCGAACGGCTAGGTTTGTCGGCATGACCCTACACCGCCGCACCTTCCTCGCCGTCGGCGCCGCCGTCGCCGCAGCGCCCGTCGTATCCCGCGCCGAGACAGGCTGGACGCCCCGCGCCTCCATGCTCTGGCCGACGCAGGAGATCTATTGCGCCGCCCAGGACGGTTCGATCACGGTCGCGGGCGGCCTGGTGCGGTCGGCGGCGGGCGGGCTGCACATCAATGACCGGACGGCGATCTATGACGTCAGGGCCGACCGCTGGAGCGAAGGACCGCGACTGCCGCAACCGCGCCATCACCCGATGCTGGCGTCGGCGGCCGGGCGAATCTGGGCCTTCGGCGGCTACGACCGGCGCGACGGCGGCGAATGGACGGCTATGACGGACATCTGGGCCATCGACCGGGGGGTCTGGGCCCAGGTCGGCCAGATGCCGCAGCGTTTGTGCGAAACGGTTGGCCTGTCCGTGGGTGATCGGGTGCATTTGGTCACCGGCCGCTCGCCCAAGGGCGAGGCGAACGGTCAGTGGAACGATCAGGCCGATGTGGCGACCCATCTGGTCTTCGACGCCGCCGCCAATCGCTGGGAAACGGCGCGTCCGGCGCCGATGGCTCGCAACAGTGCGGCCGGGGCGGTGCTCGACGGCAAGCTGTTCGTGGCGGGCGGCCGCACGGTGGACGGCGGCGGAACAGGGCGGCTGGACCGCTATGATCCCGCCCGCGACCGCTGGGACACGCTGGCGCCGATTCCGGCCTCGCCCGCCACGGGGCGGCAGGTCGGAGGCGGCCTGGCCATGGCCGAGGCGGGCGGCAGGCTGATCGCTTTCGGCGGCGAATGGTTCGAGGGGCGCGGGGGCGGGGTCTTCGCCGAGACCTGGCTCTATGATCCGATGCGCGACGCCTGGACGGCCGGCCCGGCCATGCGAACGCCGCGCCATGGCCTGGCGTCGGCCAGCGTGGACGGCGTGATCTACGCCATCGGCGGCGGAGAGGCGGCGTCGGGCGGCAAGGCCAGCGGCCTGGTCGAGACGCTCAGCCTCTAAGACGCTGGAGCTCGGCGGTCAGGGCGCGGGCGCCGGCCGTGACGTCGGCCCAGGTGACATCGAAGCCGTCGTCCTCGCCGAAATAGGGGTCGGCCACGGCCTGACCGGCGCGGCCCTCGACGTGGTCCAGCAGCAGGCTCAGTTCCGCCGTGGCGTCGGGCGGGGCGAGGCGGCGCAGGTTCGCCAGGTTCTCGTGATCCATCGCCACCAGATGGGTGAAGCGTCGGAAGTCGGCGGGCTTCACCTGGCGACCGCGCAGGGCCGAGATATCGACGCCGTTCTTCAGGGCGACCGCCTGGGCGCGCGGGTCGGGCGGAGCGCCGATGTGCCAGCCGCCGGTTCCTGCAGAATCGGCGATGACATCCAGCTTCAGGCGACGCGCCTCTTCGCGGAAGGCCGCCTCGGCCAGCGGCGAGCGACAGATGTTGCCGAGACAGACGAAGAGGACGGAAGGGGTCATGCCCTCAAGTAGCGAAGCGGTAGGGCGACGAAAAGATCAGCGCCGCCCGAACAGCTTCTCGAGGTCGTGCAGCTTCAGCTCCACATAGGTCGGGCGGCCGTGGTTGCATTGGCCGGAGTGAGGCGTGGCCTCCATCTGGCGCAGCAGGGCGTTCATCTCGGGCGCCGACAGGACGCGGCCCGAACGCACCGAGCCGTGGCAGGCCATGGTGCCGCAGACCTCGGCCATGCGTTCCTTCAGCGATAGGGCGGCGCCGTGTTCGGACAGGTCGTCGGCGATGTCGCGGATCAGGCCCTGAACGTCCGTGTCGCCCAGCAGGGCGGGCGTTTCGCGCACCAGCACCGCGCCCGCGCCGAACGCTTCGACGATCAGTCCCATTTCGGCCAGTTCCTCGGCCTTGGCGGCGACGCGCTCGGCCTCGGCGGGGTCCAGTTCGACGACTTCGGGCGTCAGCAGAGCCTGGCGGGTGACGGCGCCGTCGGCCATCTGGGCCTTCATCCGCTCATAGACCAGCCGTTCGTGCGCGGCGTGCTGATCGACGATGACCAGGCCGTCGCGGGTCTGGGCCACGATGTAGTTGGCGTGAAGCTGCGCCCGCGCGGCGCCCAGCGGATAGTCGATCAGATCGACGGGGGCCGGGGCGCCCGGCGTGATCCGGCTGGTGTGGTCGGCCTGAATCTCGCCCAGCGTGCGGTAGCTGGGAGCGCTGGCTTCACCGCTCCATGTATGCTCGACGCGCCCGGAGCGTTCGTTCAGGCCCGGCAGGTTCTGGGCGGCGGCGGCCGGTTGCGACCAGCCCTGCCAGCCGCTCCAGCCCGGCGCGGCGGCGCCGAATGTCTGCGTCGCGCCGGGGTTGTAGAGGGCCTCTCCGGTATGCGGGCGGAACCCTGACAGGGCGTCGGCGGCGACCGTGGTCGAGGCGCGGTGCCCCGCGGCGTGCAGGGCGTGGCGCAGGGCGCCGACGATCAGGCCGCGCACCAGCGCCGGATCGCGGAAGCGCACCTCGGCCTTGGCCGGGTGGACGTTCACATCGACATAAAGCGGGTCGATGTCGATGAAGAGGGCCGCCGCCGGATGCCGGTCGCGCGCCAGGAAGTCGGCGTAGGCCCCCCGCAGGGCGCCCTGCAGCAGGCGATCGCGCACTGGGCGGCCGTTGACGAACAGGAACTGGTGCGCCGCATTGCCGCGCGAATAGGTCGGCAGGCCCGCATAGCCGGACAGGCGCACGCCGTCGCGCTCCTGATCGATCAGGAGGGCGTTGGCCTCGAAGTCGCGGCCCAGCAGGGCGCCGAGGCGTTTCAGCCGCCCTTCGTCGCCGGGATGTTCGGCGGGCAGGCGCAGGGTCGTCTTGCCGTCCAGCGTCAGGGTGAAGGCGACGGCCTCGTGCGCCATGGCCTGGCGCTTGATCTCTTCGGAGATGGCCATGGCCTCGGCCCGCTCGGACTTCATGAACTTCAGCCGGGCAGGGGTGGCGTAGAACAGGTCGCGCACCTCGACCCGCGCGCCGTGCGGGCCGGGGAAGGCCGCGGGCGACAAGGGCCGCTGGGCGCCGCCCTCGACGGACACGGCCCAGGCGTCGTTCTGCGGCTCGCCCGCCTCGGCTCTGGCGCGGGTGGTGATGTTCAGCCGGGCGACCGAGCCGATGGAGGGCAGGGCCTCGCCCCGGAAGCCCAGGGTGAAGATGCGCAGCAGGTCCACGTCGCCCGCGTCGTCCGGCTCCAGCTTCGAGGTGGCGTGGCGCTCGATGGCGACGGGCAGTTCGTCGCGCGGGATGCCCTTGCCGTCGTCGGCGATGAGGATGCGGGTCAGGCCGCCGCCGTCCGCCTGAATCTCGATGCTGCGGGCGTCGGCGTCGATGGCGTTCTCGACCAGTTCCTTGATGGCGCTGGCCGGGCGTTCGACCACTTCGCCGGCGGCGATGCGGTTGACGGTTTCGGGGGGGAGGCGGCGGATGGTCATGTGAGTCGCGAGGATAGGCGCCGTCGCCGCCCGGCGCACCTCAATCCTTTTTTCGTGAGGCTCGAGGCGAATTTCGTGATCGAGGGCTTGAAGCGCGTGAATGGCAACATATACTGTTGCAGTCCGACGGCGAGGCCGGACGGACAATCGACCTGTTTCCGGACTGTCTGTCCAGTTTTCGTTTCACCCGTCTGACCGAGGTTTCCTTCCCATGAAGATCAAAGCCGCCCTGATCGCTGTTTCGGCCGCCGCCCTGCTGGCCGCCTGCAGCCAGCCCGCCGACACCGCCGGCGCCCCGACGACCGACGCCGCCTCGACCGCTCCGGTCGCGCTGAAGGCGACCTCGGGCGTCTATGTGATGGACCCGACCCACGCCTCGCTGCAGTGGTCGCTGCCGCATAACTCGATCTCGAACTACACGGCGCGCTTCAACAAGTTCGACGCCAAGATCACGCTCGATACGGCCAACCTGGCTAACAGCACGGTCGAGGCGACGATCGACCCGGCCTCGGTCGACACCAATTATCCGGGCGACTACCTCGGCACTCACGCCGCCACAGGATTCAAGAGCTTCAGCGAGGACATCGCCAAGAACAAGGCCTTCCTGAACGCCACGGCCTTCCCGCAGATCACCTTCAAGTCGACCAAGGTCGAGCTGACCGGCGCGCGCACCGCCAAGGTGACGGGCGACCTGACCTTCCTGGGCGTCACCAAGCCGGTGACCCTGGATGCGACCTTCAACGGCGACCTGGAGCAGCACCCCTTCGTGCCGGCACCGGCCATCGGCTTCGCGGCTGAAGGCAAGATCAAGCGGACCGATTTCGGCATGCCGCTGGGCCCGGTCGGCGATGAGGTGACGATCCGCTTCGACGCCGAGTTCATCAAGGAAGTCGCCCCGGCCGCTCCGGCCGCCTGATCCGCAAGCGCACGACGAAGGGGCGGGGCCGTCGGTCCCGCCTTCTTCATGTTCAGACTGATGCGAGACCCTTCATGATCCGCCGCCGCCCCAGCCGCTACAGCGCCGTCGCCATCACCCTGCACTGGCTGATTGCGGTCGCCATCCTGTCGATGATCCCGATGGGCTGGTGGATGAGCGACGCCATCGTCGAGCCGGGCAGCCAGGCGCTGGCCTATCGCGTCTTCCAGATTCACAAGTCGATCGGCTTCCTGATCCTGGCGCTGACGGCGCTGCGGATCGTGTGGCGGTTGACGCACCCGGTTCCGGCTCTGCCGGGGACCATGAAAGGGTGGGAGCAGTTCGCCGCGCGGGCGACGCACGCCGCCTTCTACGCCCTGATGCTGGCCCTGCCGCTGACGGGGTGGATCTATGTCTCGACCGGCTGGGCCGTGGTCACGGACACGCCGCTGGCCGTGGCGACCAGCTGGTTCGGCCTGTTCACCATTCCGCATCTGCCCTTCATCGAGCACGCTTCGGAAACCGCCCGTCGCGCAACGGCGTGGATGGCCATGGGCGCGCACAGCAAGCTGGCCTGGGGCGCGATCGTCCTGGTCGCCCTGCACGTCGGAGCGGCGCTGAAGCACCAGTTCTTTGAGCGCGACGGCGTGCTGTCGCACATGATCCCGGTCCTGCCGCACGGCGATGACGCGCATGGCGTTGCGCCTGAGCCGACGCTGGCCGTTCGTTGGGCCGAGCGGCTGGCGGGCGTGGCCTTCGTGGTCGTGATCGGCGCCGCCTTTGGACTGGCGGCCAAGCCCGCGCCCAAGGCGGAAGGGCAGGCGGTCGCCTCGGCTCCCGCCGTCGCGCCTGCGACGGACGCCGCCGTGACGCCGGGCGCGGCCGTCGCCTGGACCGTGGACAAGGCCGCCTCGACGATCCAGTTCACCGGAACCCACACCGGCAAGGCCTTCACCGGCCGGTTCGAGCAGTGGGACGCGCAAGTCTGGTTCGACCCGGCCGATCTGGCTGGATCGAAAGCCGTGGTGACGGTCCAGACCGGCACGGCCAAGACCGGCGACGCCACCCAGGAAGGCAGCCTGCCGGGCGCTGAATGGTTCGACACGTCGACCTATCCGACCGCCCGCTTCGAGGCGACGGCGTTCAAGGCGCTGGGCGGCAACCGCTATGAGGCGACCGGAACCCTGCGCATCAAGACGACGACGGTCCCGGTCGTCCTGCCCTTCACCTTCGACGAGGCGAACGGGACGGCCACGGTCGCGGGCAAGCTGGAACTGGATCGCACGGCGCTGAACATGGGCATGGCGTCGGACGCGGGCGGCGACTGGGTGTCCAAGGCCATCGGCGTCGAGATCAAGGTCAAGGCGACGCGTCAGGGTTAAGAAATCGGGCGCGGGGTTTGCCCGACTCCGCGCGGGGCGCTACAGCCTTCGGCTCTCCTTCCCTGAGCGCCGAAAGAGCGACGCCATGCACGATATCCGAGCCATTCGCGACAATCCCGAAGCCTTCGTCGCAGGCTGGTCGTCGCGCGGCGTGGATGACGCCGCCGATGTCGTCGCGCGCATTCTGGCGCTGGACGTCGACCTGCGCGCCGCCCAGACGCGCGGCCAGGACGCCCTGGCCAAGCGCAACGCCGCCTCCAAGGCCATCGGCGCCGCCATGGGCAAGAAGGACACGGCCGAGGCCGACCGCCTGAAGGCCGAGGTCGAGACCCTAAAGGCCGAAATCGCCGAGGCGGGCGACGCCGAGGCCGCCAAGGGCGCCGAACTGCGCGACCTGCTGGCCGGGCTGAAGAACCTAGCCGCCGCCGACGTGCCGAATGGCGACGACGAGAACGACAACGTCGAAGTCCTGAAGTGGGGCGAGCCCCGCACCACCGGCCCGGCCAAGGATCACGCCGATCTGGGCGAGGCTCTGGGCCTGCTGGACTTCGAGGCCGCCGCCAAGATGTCCGGCTCGCGTTTCGCCGTGCTAAAGGGCCAACTGGCGCGTCTTGAGCGCGCCATCGGCCAGTTCATGTTGGATATGCAGACGGACAAGAACGGGTATCAGGAAGTGAACCCGCCGTATCTGGTGCGCGATGAGGCGATGTTCGGGACCGGGCAACTGCCGAAGTTTAAGGACGACCTTTTTCAAACGTCTCTCATGGATGAAGAGCGTCGCATGCGTGCGCTCATCCCTATGTGGAATGACCGTCTCTCGCGACCAATCGGAAGCAAAACAGTCTCCCTGATGAATGGTGAGGTGGGGCGGCAAGGTATTCCGCTGATGGAGCCGTCCGAATGGACTGACACTCTGAATGAACTAGCAACCAGTAATCGCTGGCTCATCCCCACCGCCGAAGTTTCCCTGACCAACCTCGTGCGCGAGCAGATCCTGCCCGAGGACGATGTCGCCCAGCCCCTGCGGATGACCGCCCTGACGCCCTGTTTCCGGGCCGAGGCTGGCTCGGCGGGGCGCGATACGCGCGGTCTGATCCGTCAGCACCAGTTCTCCAAGGTCGAGATGGTCTCCATTTGCCGCCCCGAGGATTCCGAAGCCGAACACGAACGCATGACGGCTTGCGCCGAGGCGGTGCTTCAGGCGCTGGAGCTGCCCTATCGCAAGGTGCTGCTGTGCAAGGGCGACATGGGCTTCTCGGCGCAGAAGACCTATGACCTCGAGGTCTGGCTGCCTTCTCAGAACACCTATCGCGAGATCAGCTCCTGCTCGAACTGCGGCGACTTCCAGGCCCGGCGCATGGAGGCCCGGTTCAAGCGCGCGGGCGAGAAGAAGACCGAGTTCCTGCACACCCTGAACGGTTCGGGTCTGGCGGTCGGCCGCACCCTGGTCGCTGTGATGGAGAACTATCAGCAGGAGGATGGAACCATCGCGGTTCCGGCCGCCCTGCAGCCCTATATGGGCGGACTCAAGACTGTGGGCGTGGCGTCCAACTGATGCGTATCCTTCTGACCAACGACGACGGCATCGAGGCCGAGGGCCTAGCCTGCCTTGAGAAGATCGCCCGCGCCCTGTCGGACGACGTCTGGGTCGTGGCGCCCCAGACCGAGCAGTCGGCCAAGGGGCGGGGCATCACCCTGACTGAGCCGCTGCGCGTCAATCAACTGGGCGACAAGCGGTTCGCCGTGACCGGCACCCCGACGGACTGCGTCATCCTGGCCGTCAACGACATCATGCCCGAAAAGCCGGATCTGGTGCTGTCAGGCGTCAATCGCGGCCACAACGTGGGCGAGGACGTCAGCTATTCCGGCACGGTGGCGGGCGCCCTTCAGGGCATGGCTTTCGGCATCCGCTCCATCGCCCTGTCGCAGTCGCTGGAGCGTTTCCACGACGAGGCGGTCGCCCATTGGGAAACGGCCGAAGCCTTTGGTCCCGGAATCGTCGCCCGCCTGCTGGAGCAGAAGTGGGGGGAGGGCGTGGTCATGAACGTCAACTTCCCGCGCCTGCCGCCTGAATTGGTCAAGACGGTCGAGGTGACGCGCCAGGGCTTCCGCGACATCGGCGAGATGCACGCCATCCGCCGCACCGACCTGCGCGGCCGCGACTACTACTGGATGGCCTTCCGCGGCGCGCCGCAAGAGCACGCCGACGGCACCGACCTGCGCGCCATGGACGAGGGCCGCATCTCGGTCACGCCGCTGCACATCGACCTGACGCACATGCAGTCGGTCAATGACCTGAAGAAGGTGCTGGGCGGGGCGCCGCCGAAGGGGCCGCAGGAGAAATGAGTCTCAAGGACGACCGCGCGGGCCGATTGATCCTGTCGCTGCGGCGTCAGGGGGTGACGGACGCGCGGGTTCTGAAGGCGATGGAGTCCATCGACCGCGCCGTCTTCGTCCATGAGAAATTCCTCGATCAGGCGTGGGAGGATCAGGCCCTGCCGATCGACTGCGCCCAGACGATCAGCCAGCCCTTCATCGTCGGCCTGATGACCCAGGCGCTGGACGTCCAGCCGCGCCACCGCGTGCTCGAGATCGGCACCGGCAGCGGCTATCAGTGCGCGGTGCTGAGCCGCATGGCGCGCTTCGTCTATTCGGTCGAGCGTTACAAGAGCCTCTTAACCGAGGCCGAGAACCGGTTGAAAATTCTAGGGATCGACAATGTCTTCACCCGCCACGGCGACGGCGGGCAGGGCTGGCCGGAACAGGCGCCGTTCGACCGCATCATGGTCACGGCCGCGTCTCCGCATGAGCCGACGGAACTGCTGAAGCAGCTCAAGCCGGGCGGCGTCCTGGTCGCGCCGGTCGGCCGCACTTCGGTGCAGATGCTGAACCGCTACACGGGCCAGCCGGACGGCAGCTTTCAGCGCGAAAGCCTGTGCGAGGTCCGCTTCGTTCCCCTGGTCGAAGGGACGGCGAAAGAGGGGTGAAGGGCGAAATCTCACCGCTCCATTAACCTTTCCGCCCCACTTTTGCGCGGGTTGCCGGGTTGGCTTCGGCGGCGGACCGGGGCAAACCGGCTTCGAGATGCTGAACAAGGTTAATACGGAGAGACGCATGAGCGGCTTCACAGGCTGGATCAGGGCGGCGGCGGTCGTCGGCGGGGCGCTGGCGGTCACGGCGTGTTCGACCTATCCGAGCGAGCCGCGCTATTCGACCCGGCCGATGGGGGCGGGCGGCTATCCGCAGCCGGGGCAGGGTCAACAGCAGGGGCAGCAGCCCGGCGCCTATCAGAACAATCCCTACTATCAGGGCCAGGCGACGCAGCCGCAGCAGCCCGCCGAGCCGCCGGTGCAGGAAGGGCCTCGCGCCCCGGCTGGCGACATCCAGGGCGGCGGCCTGCCGCCGGCGGGCGGCCCGGCCTATCCCTCGACCGGCGCGCCGATCACGGTGACCCCGCCGCCTGCCGCCGGCAATCCGGCCATGCCCGGCGCGACCTATGTGATCCAGCAGGGCGACACGATTTCCGGCGTGGGTCGCCGTTTCCGCACTCCGGTTCAGATTCTGATCGACCTGAACGGACTGGGGCCGCGCGGCGCCATCAGCTCCGGTCAGCGCATCATCCTGCCCGATAGCGCGGTGGACGGCGGCGCCGATCCTTACGCCACAGGGCCCTCGCCGGTGGGCGTGCGGACGCCGAACAACGGGGTGGCCCCGCCGCCTCCGCCGCCGCCCAGCGGCAATACGCCCCTGCCGCCGCCGACCCGGGCGCCGGCTGCGGATACGTCTGCCGCGCCGCTGGCCGAGATTGGGCGTCCGCTGGCTCTCCAATGGCCTGTACGAGGCGACATCCTGCGTCGTTTCGGCCCCGTGGGCATGGGCGAGCGCAACAACGGCGTCAACATCGGCGCCTCGGCCGGAACCGAGGTCAAGGCTTCGGCCGACGGCACGGTGGCCTATGTCGGGGACGACATCGTGGGGCAGGGCCTGACGGTCCTGGTGGTTCACCGCGACGGATGGCGCACGGTCTACGGCCATCTGGGCTCGGCCACCGTGCGCGACGGAGCCCAGGTACGCGCGGGTCAGGTCATCGGTACGGTGGGTCTGACCGCCGGAGACGGCCGCCCGTCGATCCATTATGAAGTGCGTCAGATGCGCGGCGACGATCCGGTCGCTCTGGACCCGCTGACGGTCCTGCCGCGCTGATCCGGTGAAGCGGCGTGTCCGGGCGGCGACGCCCGGACGCTCTTGTCCCGGACTTGTCATCGCGTCGCGTTGCAAATCGGCCCGGCGCGCCCTAGGTTCCGCGCCTTGTTTTTCGAAGGGCCCCCGATGAAGGCGCGGCCCGCCTCGGGGAGTTTTTCATGACTGCAACCCAAGACGGCGGCCTGATGGCCCTTGTCATCCAGATCGCGCCGATCGTCGCGATCTTCATCCTGTTCTACTTCCTGATGATCCGTCCGCAGCAGAAGCGAATGAAGGCGCACCAGGCCCTGATCGCCGGCGTCAAGCGCGGCGACGAAGTCGTCCTGTCGAACGGCATGGTCGGCAAGGTCACCCGCGTCGAGGACGCCGAGGCCATGGTCGAGATCTCGCAGGGCGTGAACGTCCGCGTGGTCAAGGCGATGATCGCCGAGGTGCGCAACCGCACCGCCATCGCCGCCAACGACAAGGGCTGATAGCCTCGCCTCGGCGCGGCGCGCGCCGGCCCTGAAGAGAACCGAGACATGATTCAGCTTTCACGCTGGAAAATCACCCTGGTCGCGCTGTCGCTCGTCCTCGGGTTGTTCCTGGCCTACCCGAGCGTGCTGTCGCCGGCGCAGCGCGAGGCTCTGCCGAGCTGGCTGCCGAGCAATGGCCTGAACCTGGGCCTGGACCTGCAGGGGGGCTCCTACCTCCTGCTTGAGGTCGACGTGCCGGAAATGCGCGAGAAGCGCATTTCGAACCTGATGGAAGACGTCCGGGTTTCCCTGCGGGAAGACCAGGTCAACATCACGGGCATGCAGCGCGAGGCAGGCGGCGTCGTCGTGACGGTCGCCGAAGGCGCGGCCTATGACACGGCCTTCAACACCCTGCGCACCATGGCGCAGCAGGGCGTCGGCCCGACCGGCCAGCCGGACCGGGTGGCGACCAAGCTGGGCGGCGGCCGTATCCGCTACGCCTTTACCGACGCGGCTCTGGCCAGCATGGGCGCAACCGCCGTCGATCAGTCGATCGAGGTGGTCCGCCGCCGTCTGGACAGCTCGGGCACCAAGGAAATCGCCATCACCCGTCAGGGCGCCGACCGGATCGTCATCCAGGCGCCGGGTCAGAGCGATCCGGCCGAGCTGGAGCGTCTGGTGGGCCGTACGGCTCAGCTGACCTTCCAGATGGTCGATACCTCGCCGACAGGCCTGAACGATGCCTTGGCCGGTCGTGTGCCGCCGGATGCTCAGCTCCTAGTCGACGATATGGGGACGCCCTACCTCGTCAAGCGCCGTATTCTGGTCTCAGGCGAAAACCTGACCCGCGCCGGGATCGGCACCGACCAGAACAATCGTCCGGCCATCGACTTCCAGTTTGACAGTCAGGGGGCGCGCCGCTTCGGTGAGGCGACGGCCCAGAACCTCGGCAAGCCCTTCGCCATCATTCTGGACGATAAGGTGATTTCGGCGCCGACGATCCAGTCGGCCATCACCGGCGGGCGCGGTCAGATTACGGGCAACTTCACCATTGCTTCGGCGTCCGAACTTGTGAACCTGCTGAACGGCGGCGCCCTGCCGGCGCCGCTGAAGGTCGAGGAACGCCGCGTCGTCACCGCCGAGCTGGGCGCCGACGCCGTGGCCGCAGGCGCCCTGTCGACCGCCCTGGGTTTCGTAGTCATCGTGGTCTTCATGATCCTGGCCTACGGCTTCCTCTTCGGCGGCATTTCGGTGATCGGCCTGGTCCTGAACGGCATCCTGATCGTCGCGGCCATGTCGCTGACCCAGGCTACGCTGACCCTGCCGGGCATCGCCGGTCTGATCCTGACCTTCGCCGTGGCCGTCGACGCCAACGTGCTGATCTATGAGCGGATGCGCGACGAGGCGCGTCAGGGGCGTTCCGTGGTGGCGTCGATGGACGCGGGCTTCAACCGCGCCATGGGCACCATCATCGACGCCAACCTGACCACCCTGGTGGCGGCCATCATCATGTTCATGTTCGGCGCAGGCCCCGTGCGCGGCTTCGCCTGGACCCTGACCATTGGCGTCTTCACCTCCGTCTTCTCTTCGGTGCTGACGGCCCAAGTCCTGCTCGGCTACTGGCTCAAGATCGCCAAGCCGAAGAAACTGCCGATCGCGGAGTGATGTCGATGAACGGTTGGCCCATTATCAAACTGCTGCCGCACAAGACGAATTTCCACTTCGTCAAATACGCCAAGGGTTTCGCCGTTCTGTCGGCGATCCTGACGGTGGCGGCGATCATCGGCTGCTTCTATCCCGGCCTGAACCTGGGCATCGACTTCCGGGGCGGCGCCTCGATGGAAGTCGCCAAGCCCGCCGGTCAGGTGCTGGAGCTGGACAAGCTGCGCGGCGCGGTCAGCGGGCTGGATCTGGGCGACGTCCAGGTTCAGGGCATCGCCCGACGCGACACCAACCTGGATGACGGCTCGACCGCCATCGTGCGCTTCCAGGTGCCGGAGAATGAGGATCAGACCGCTGTCGTCCAGAAGGTCGAAGGCGCCATCAGCCAGGCTGTGGGCGAAGTCGGCTATTCCGGCGTCAGCGTCGTGGGCTCCAAGGTCTCGGGCGAACTGCTGACCAACGGCGTCCTGGCCCTGGTCGTGGCTGTGGTGCTGATGTTCCTCTACATCGCCTTCCGCTTCCCCTGGCAGTTCGGCATCGGCGCCGTAGCGGGCCTGCTGCATGACGTGGCGCTGACCTTCGGTCTCATCGTCGCCCTGCGCATGGAGTTCAGCCTCAATCTTGTCGCGGCCCTGCTGACGGTCATCGGCTATTCGATGAACGACACCGTCGTCGTGTTCGACCGCCTGCGTGAGAACCTTCGCAAGTACAAGGTCATGCCTCTGCGCGAGGTGATCGACCTGTCGATCAACGAGACCCTGTCGCGGACCATCATCACCGGCCTGACCACCGTGATCGTGCTGATCGTCCTGGCCGTCTTCGGCGGCGAGGCCCTGCGCGGTTTCTCGATCACCCTGGCCTTCGGCGTCGTGATCGGCACCTTCTCGTCCATCTATGTGGGCGCGCCGATCATTCTTCTGTGGGGCGTGGACCGTAGCGGCGGCGGCAAGGCCGACGCTACGCCGGTCAAGCTGGGCATGGCCAGCCGTCCGTAAGGACGACGTCCGTCTCCAAATCGCGGCCCGCCCTCCGAAAGGACGGCGGGCCGTTTGCTTTCCGGGCTTGATGCGATCGCCTCAATGGTCGAAGGGCCTGTCGCCATGACTGTTGATCTTGATGCTCAGGTTCGCGCCGCCGATCTAGACCGCTGGCTGGCCAGCCGTTTCGTGGCGGACGAAGCGGCTCGGGCGGATCTGATCGCCCTTTACGCCTTCGAGGCGGAACTGATGGCCATTCCCACGCGGGTCACGCAGCCCTTGCTGGCCGAGATGCGATACACCTGGTGGGCCGAACAGATGGACGGGGTGTTCAGCGATGCGCCGCGCGTCGGCCACCCGATTCTGGAGGCGCTGACCGCCGCCGTGACGCGGCATGGTCTGTCGCGCGAGCCTTTCGACGCCCTGATCCAGGCGCATATCGGCCGGGTGCATGGCGAGGCGCACGACCTGGACGCCTTCTATGTCGGGCCGATGCAGGTCGCGGCGCGCATCCTGGCGGGGGAAGGGCATGATGCGGCGGTCGCCGGGGCGGGCCGTGTGCGCGGCCTGGCTCAGACGGGGCGGACCGACGAAGCGACGGCGGTGCGTCGGACGGCGAACGCCGCCCTGAAGCGCTTGCCGACGGCCGCCTTTCCGGCCGTGGCGCCTGCGGCGCTGACCCGGGCCGACGAGGCGGAGCCGTTCAAACGGCTGCGGCTGTTCTGGTCCGTTCTGCGCGGGCGTCTTTAGAGTGCGTTCAACGGCAGCTTGATGAACCGCTTGCCCGAGGCCTCGGCTGGAGGCAGAGCGCCGGCGCGGATGTTCACCTGAAGCGCGGGAAGGATAAGCTGTGGCGCCTTCAGCGTGGCGTCGCGCGCCTCGCGCAGGGCCACGAAAGCGGCTTCGGAGCGGCCGCCGCCGATATGAATATTGTCCGCCTTCTGGGCGGCGACAGTCGTTTCCCAGCGGAAATCCGTGCGGCCTTCAGGCAGATAGTCGTGTCCGACGAAGACGCGCGTGTCATCCGGCAGCGCCAGGACCCGCTGAATCGAGCGGTAAAGGACGCCGGCGTCGCCGCCGGGGAAATCGCAGCGCGCCGTGCCGAAGTCCGGCATGAAGAGGGTGTCGCCGACGAAGACTGCATCGCCGATCCGATAGCTGACGCAGGCTGGGGTATGGCCGGGGGTGTGCAGCACCTCGACGGGGATAGCGCCCAGCATGAAGCGCGCGCCGTCGGCGTAGACTTCGTCGAACACCACGGCGTCGGGCGTCACGTCGGCGGCGTCGAACAGATCGCCAAACGTCTTCTGGACGCGGGTGATCTTCTCACCGATGCCGATGGGGACGCCGGTGCGGGTGCGGATTTCGTCTGCGCCGGTCAAGTGGTCAGCGTGGGCGTGCGTCTCGAGCACACGCTCAAGCTTCAGGTCATGCGCGGCCAGGGCCTCCAGCACTCGGTTGATGGAGCCGGTCGACGTCCGCGCGGCAGCCGGGTCATAGTCCAGCACCGGATCGATGATGGCCGCCGCCCCGGTCGCGGGGTCCGAGACCAGATAGGTCACGGTGTGGGTGACGGGATCGAAGAAGCCGAGGACATCAGGCTGGAGCGGATGATGGGTCATGATGAGTCTCCGTTTCGTCTCTAAATATTAGGTATTGCTAATTTAGCAAGATTGAATATATGGACTGCATGATCGATCTCGAAGCCATGGGACTGGAACGCTTTCAAGCCAGCGCGGGCGACGCCGCCCGGTTGCTGAAGGCGCTGTCCAATGAAAACCGCCTGATGATCCTGTGCCAGATCGGCGAGGGCGAGCGTCAGGTGTCCGACCTTCAGGTGGGCCTGTCGCAGTCGGCGCTGTCCCAGCATCTGGCGCGCCTGCGCGAGGACGGTCTGGTCAGCGCGCGCAGGAGCGGCACGGCCGTCTTCTATCGCATCGCCGATCCGGCCGCCCTGAAGGTGATCGGGATCCTGGCGGAGATCTTCTGTCCGCCTGAGGTGCTCTGAGCGCCGTTTCCCTGGAAGGAATTTTCAATGAACCCGCTGATCTCTCTTTCGCCCGCCGATGTCGCCGCCCGCCTCAAGGCGGGCCAGGCCGTGCTGATCGACGTGCGCGAGCCGGACGAGCATGCGCGCGAGCATATTGCGGGCGCCGTGACCGCCCCCCTGTCCGTGTTCGAAGGCGCCGAGCTGAGCCTCAAGCCCGGAAAGGATGCGATCTTCATGTGCCGGAGCGGCAATCGCACGGCCGGAAACTGCGACCGGCTGGCCGCGCGCATCGACGGTCCGGCGCACGTTCTCGAAGGCGGGCTGGACGCCTGGAAGAAGGCGGGGCTGCCTGTACGCGCCGACCGCAAGCAGCCGCTGGAGCTGATGCGTCAGGTGCAGATGGCGGCAGGGGGACTGATCCTGCTGGGCGGGGCGCTGGGCGTCATGGTCCATCCTGGATTCTGGGGGATCAGCGCCTTTGTCGGCGCCGGTCTGTTCGTGGCGGGGGCGACCGGCCTCTGCGGCATGGCGCGTTTGCTGGCGGTCATGCCCTGGAACCGAAACATGAAGAGGGCCTGATACCATGGGCCTGACTCCGTTGCTTCTGGCGGGAATGAGCGGGGGCGTGGTCGCCTTGCTGCTGACCGTGTTCGGCGGCGGCGGATCGGTTCTGGCCGTGCCGCTTCTGCTCTATGTCGTCGGGGTGCGTGATCCCCATGTGGCGATCGGGGTTTCGGCTGCGGGAGTGTCGCTGAACGCCCTGACGGCGCTGGCGGGCCAGGCGAGGGCCGGTCGGGTTCGCTGGCCCTGCGCGACGGTGTTCGCCGTCACGGGCGCGGCTGCGGCCTGGGTCGGCTCATCCGTGGCCAAGGCTATCGACGGCCGCCATCTGCTGTTGGCCTTCGCCGTGGCCATGGCGATGGTGGGCTTGGCGATGCTGTCCTCCAGGAAGGGCGACGGCGATCCCGGCGTGCGCCTGAATCGCGACATGGCGCCGCGTGTCGCGGCGTCGGGCGCGGGCGTCGGCGTGGCGGCTGGATTCTTCGGTATCGGCGGCGGCTTTCTCATCGTGCCGGGGTTGATGTGGGCCACGGGGATGACCCTGGCGGCGGCGCAGGCGACCTCGTTGTTGAGCGTGGCGGCGTTCGGAGCCAGCACGGCCGTCAACTACAGCCTGTCGGGGCTGGTTGACTGGACCCTGGTCGGGGCCATGACGGTCGGCGGCGCGGCGGGCACAGTGGCGGGTCTGCCGCTGGCGAGCCGATTGGGAGCCAACGCCGCCTTGGGCCGGCGCCTGTTCGCCGGGCTGATCCTGGTCGTTGCGGCCTATGTGGCTGTGAAGGCGATCATGGGGAGCTGACGCTCAACGCTCCAGCCCGCCGATCAGCCGGGCGAGCAGAGCTCCCAGCGCAGCCTGCTCCTCGCGCGACAGGCCGGCCAGCATGGTCTGGCTCTCAGCCATGTGCAGCGGCATCAGGCCGTCGATCAGGTCGAACCCCTTGGGCGTCAGCCTGACCAGTGAGGCGCGGCGGTCGCTGGGGTGGGGCGTGCGCTCGATCAGGCCGGATTTCTGCAGTCGGTCCAGCCGGGCCGTCATGCCGCCGGACGACATCATCGTCGCCTCATAGAGGGCCGTGGGCGTCAGGCCGTCGGGCGAGGGCGCGCGGCGCAGGGTGGCCAGAACGTCGAACTCGCCATGTTGCAGGCCGTAGCGGGCGTAAAGCGGCGCCTGCCGCTCGCGCGTCACCAGGATGGAGGCCTCGTGCAGACGGCCCAGCGTCTCCATGGCCAGCAGGTCGAGGTCGGGACGCGCGACAGCCCACTGGGCGGCGGCGCGGGAAGCGCGATCGGTCATTGTCTTGACATCAAGATACTCGATAGCGAGACATTATCGCCTTTCGTCGCCGGAGTCACCTCGGATGGATCAGTCGAACGCCTCGCAACCGTCGCGCGGCGCGGGCCTGTTGTTGGTCGCGGCCATCTTCGCCCTGGCGCTGAACCTGCGTCCGGCGATGGCGGCGGTCGGGCCGCTGCTGGATCTGATCGAAGCGGCGACCGGCATGGATTCGACCACGGCCAGCCTGCTGACCACCTTGCCGGTGGCGATGATCGGCGTCGGCGCCCTGTCGATCCGGCCGCTGCGGCGACGGCTGGGCGAGCGCAAGGGCATCCTGCTGGGCGCGGTTCTGATCGGCCTGTCCTGTCTGGCGCGAGCGATCTTCGACGGGACGGCCGGTCTGATCGCCAGCGCCGTGGTGGTGGGTATCGGCGTCGCCCTGATCCAGGCCTTGGCGCCGGTCGTGATCAAGCGGGCGTTCCCCACACGCTTCGGCACGGTGATGGGCGTCTATACGACCGGAATCATGGGCGGGGCGGCCGTGGCGGCGGCGACGGCCGCCGGGTGGGCCGAGGCGGTCGGCTGGGCCGGGGCGCTGGCCCTATGGGCGGTTCCCGCCTTCCTGGCGGCGGTCGGCTGGATGATCGCCGCGCGTGATCCTGCGGCCGAGGAGCCGAACCGCGTCGCCGTGGCCGAAGGAACCCACCCCGAGCTTCCGTTCTGGAAGCAGCCGAGGGCGTGGGCGCTGGTCCCGATTCTGGGGCTGGGCACCTCGGCCTATACGCTCGTGCTGGCCTGGCTGCCGCCGTACTACGTCGACATGGGGCAGGCGCGGACGACGGCGGGCTTCCTGCTCAGCGGCATGACGGGCGCCGAGGTGTTGGCGGGCGTGCTGGTGTCCCTGTTCATCGCGCGTTTTCCCGACCGGCGCGGGCCGATGCTGGCGGCCGTGGCCCTGGCGCTGATCGGTCTGGCGGGACTGGTGCTGGCGCCGGTCAGTCTGGCGATTCCGGTCATGCTGTTGCTGGGCCTGGGGATCGGCGCGGTGTTTCCGCTGACCCTGATCCTGGCCATGGACCAGGTCGACGATCCGGTGCGCTCAGGCGACCTGCTCGCCTTCGTTCAGGGCGGCGGCTACATCATCGCCAGCCTGTCGCCGCTGGCGGCCGGGCTGCTGCGCGACGGCCTGTCGGACCTGAGTCAGGCCTGGATGCTGATGGGGCTGGGCCTCGTCGCCATGGCGGCGATGACCCTGGCCTTCAAACCCGGCGGCGCGAAGCTGCGCTAGGCTGCCGCGTCTCGCCACGCCTTGAGCGCATCCATGGCGCGGATGCTCTGCAGACGCTTCTTGGCGCGGCCGCGCTCCTTGGGATGGATGCGCTTGCCGTCTTCATCGACCTTGGGCGCCTCCAGCGGCGGCAGGAGGCCGTAGTTGATGTTCATCGGCTGGAACTTTGAACCTTCAAGGTGGCCGCCGGTGATGTGCTCGACCAGGGCGCCCATGGCGGTTTCCGGCGGGGGCGGAGACAGGTCGCGTCCCAATGCCTGCGCCGCAGCCAGACGGCCGGTCAGCAGGCCCATGGCGGCGCTTTCGACATAACCCTCGACCCCCGTCACCTGACCGGCGAAGCGCAGGCGCGGAATGGCCTTCAGCCGCATCTGCTTGTCCAGCAGTTTCGGGCTGTTCAGGAAGGTGTTGCGGTGCAGGCCGCCCAGACGCGCGAACTGGGCGTTCTCCAGGCCGGGGATCATGCGGAAGACGTCGGTCTGGGCGCCGTATTTCAGCTTGGTCTGGAAGCCGACCATGTTGAACAGGGTGCCCAGCGCATTGTCCTGACGCAGTTGCACGATGGCGTAGGGCTTGACCGTCGGGTTGTGCTGATTGGTCAGGCCGACCGGCTTCATCGGGCCGTGGCGCAGGGTCTCGCGGCCGCGCTCGGCCATGACCTCGATCGGCAGACAGCCGTCGAAATAGGGGACGTTCTCCCACTCCTTGAAGTCGGCCTTGGGGCCGTCCAGCAGGGCGTCGATGAAGGCTTCGTACTGGGCCTTGTCCATCGGACAGTTGACGTAGGCCGCCTTATCGCCGCCGGGGCCTTCCTTGTCATAGCGCGACTGGCGCCAGGCCACGTCGAAGTCGATGCTGTCGGCGTGAAGGATCGGCGCGATGGCGTCGAAGAAGCTGAGGCTTTCTTCGCCGGTCGCCTTCAGGATGGCGTCGGCGAGGGCGGGCGAGGTCAATGGGCCGGTGGCGACGATGACGTTGTCCCAGTCTTCCGGCGGGATGCCCGCGATCTCTTCGCGCACGATGGTCACCAGGGGGTGAGCTTCCAGTTTGGCCGTCACGGCGTCCGAGAAGCCGATGCGGTCGACCGCAAGGGCGCCGCCCGCCGGCACCTGATTGGCGTCGCCGGACGCCATGATCAGGCTGTCCAGCGCCCGCATCTCGGCGTGCAGCAGGCCGACGGCGTTGAACTCCCAGTCGTCTGAGCGGAAGGAGTTGGAGCAGACCAACTCGGCTAGGCCCGTGGTGTGGTGGGCGTCGGTGCGGACCTGTTCCGGCTCGTCCCGGCGCATTTCGTGCAGGATGACGGGCACGCCCGCCTGGGCGATCTGCCAGGTCGCTTCGGATCCGGCGAGGCCGCCGCCGATGACGTGGACGGGGCGGGGAGTGGGGGACGCATTCGACATGGCGGCCTAATAGCCGCGTGGCGCGCGCCTGTCATGCGGGGCGTGCGGTCAAGGCTGTCGGAGGACGACGTTCGTCCTTATAAGCGACGGCGGAGGCTGTTCATGACCCATGGATTCCAGATCGATGAAGCGCTGGCGGATAGTTTTCGTCTGATCCAGCGTCGGCCCGGCAGCGTCTTCGCCTGGGGCGTCGTTCTGGCCCTGCCTGTATTGCTATCCGCCATCGTCATGATCGATCTCTTGATGACGATCGGCCTTGAGGCCATGGCCGAGAATGCAGACGCCAGCCCGCAGGCGCTCGCCGCCATGATGCGGATGCAGGCCTGGTCCATGTTGATCAATGTGGTGCAGCTGATCGGTTACGTCTTGATCATCGCCGCCATCTGTCGCGCGGTGCTGTGGCCCGAGGGCGCGCCGGGTCGCTTTTTCGACCTTCGTGTCGGCATGGATGAGGCGAGGGTGGCCGTGGCCGGCCTGGCCGTCATGGCGGGCTGCTATGGCGTGATGCTGGTCGTCCTTCTACTGGCCTTCGCCTTTGGGGCGGCCTTCTGGATGGTGTCCGAAACAGCGGCTGTGGTGCTGGGCGTAGCGGTGGGGCTGGCGGGAATCGTCGGCATCGTCTGGGCGGGGTTGCGGACCTCCATGATCATGCCGCTCAGCATCGCGTCTCAGGATTTCGCCTTCGTGGCTGGGTGGAAGATGACGAAGGGCCGCGTCGGGATGCTGTTGGGCCTGTTCGCCGCGACGCTTGCCGTCACGTTTTTGGTCCATGTGTTGTTTCTGATCGTGGCGGGACTGATCGCCCTGGGCGTCAGCATCCCCTTCTGGCCTCAACTGGCGGCCTGGGCCCAGAGCGCGTCGAGCGGATTTCCGGCCTTCAACCCGCTGGTTGTCGCAGTGGCGGGCATTGCGGCCTTTATCGCCATTGCGGCTTATTACGGCGTCATCGTCGCCATCTGGATCGCGCCTGGCGTTTCGGCCTGTCGCCAGATGCTGGCGATGCAGAAACAGGACGAAACCGGCGCGGCTGCGTTAAGCTGAGTGAGAATCGAGGAGCCAGCATGAGTTTCAACGCCACCGAATCCGCCTTTGAGGGCTTCCGCCTGGCCCGTCGGGCGCCGATGGCCATTCTGGCCTGGGCCGCCGCCTATATCGTGTTCTTCGCGGTCTTCTTCGCCGTGGCCGGCGGCAGTCTGATCAACATCATCAACCTGGCCGAGCAGATCGAACAGAGCGCCGAGCCGTCGATGAGCGATCTGACGACCCTGGGGCAGGCTTACGGCGCCATGATGGGTCTGGCCCTGCCGTTGTCGCTGCTGTTCAGCGCAGTGCTGACGGCGGCGGTGGCGCGCTCCGTCATTCGTCCGGAGGAGAAGCGGTTCGGCTATCTGCGCCTGGGGCGCGATGAACTGCGTATCCTGGGGGCCACGCTGGTTGTAGCGCTGCTGATGTTCGGCGTGATCATGGGCGGCACGGTGCTGGTCAGCATTTTTGTAGGGCTGGCGGCGAGCATGGGCGCGCCCTTCCTGATCCTGCCGGCGGTTCTTGTGGGACTTGGGGTTGCTGCCGTCGCCGTCTGGCTGGCCGTGCGCCTCTGCCTGGTCGCGCCGACGACCTTCGCGGAGCAGAAGATCGCCATCAAGGAAAGCTGGGCCATGACCAGGGGCCGTTTCTGGCCGCTGCTGGGCATGGCGGTTCTGGCGGGCGTCATGTCCATGCTGGTGGGGCTGCTGGGCTCCATCGTCATCGCGCCGCTGAACCTGATCTTCGGCGGCCTGGAAAGCCTGGCGGGAGCAGAGACGACCAATGTCGCCACGCTTCTCGTGAAGTTCTGGCCGGCCCTGCTGGTGTGGGGCGTCGTTAATTCCCTGCTGTCGGCGGCGCAGGCGGCCGTCATCTATGCGCCGTTCTCGGCGGCCTATCTGGGCATCAAGGGCGTGCCGCGCGTCTGATCCGACGACCTCGCTGGAAATGAAACGCCGCGCTCCGACAGGGGCGCGGCGTTTTCATTCCAGTTGTTATCCCCCGCTCATCCCGGCGGACGCCGGGATCCAGTGCTTTGGCTTCAGGGCGTGGCGCCTGACTCACAGATTGCCGACGGGCGCTCTCAATGGGCCCCGGCGTCCGCCGGGGTGAGCGGATTGGAATCGGTTCAGGCGCTCTTGCGGGCCTTGGCGCGTTTGGCGGGCGCAGGTTCGGCGGTTAGGGCGGCGACGCGGCCCTTGCGGCGTTCCTCGTGCCGGTCCAGCACCTCCTTGAGGTAGCGGCCGGTCCAACTGGCGGGGTTCTCGGCGACCTGTTCCGGCGTGCCGACGGCGACGATCTCGCCTCCGCCGTCGCCGCCCTCGGGGCCGAAGTCCAGCAGATGGTCGGCCACCTTGATGACGTCGAGGTTGTGCTCGATCACCACGATGGTGTTGCCGTTCTCGACCAGCTCCTGAAGCACCTCCAGCAGCTTGCGCGTGTCCTCGAAGTGCAAGCCGGTCGTCGGCTCGTCCAGAATGTAGAGCGTCTTGCCGGTGGCGCGTTTGGACAGCTCCTTCGACAGCTTGACCCGCTGCGCCTCGCCGCCGGACAGGGTGGTGGCGGGCTGGCCGACCTTGACGTAGCCCAGCCCCACGCGCTCCAGCGTCAGCATCTTGTCGCGGATCGACGGCACGGCGGTGAAGAAGCGCGCCGCCTCTTCAACCGTCATATCCAGAACGTCGGATATGCTCTTGCCCTTGAAGACGATTTCCAGCGTCTCGCGGTTGTAGCGTTTGCCCTTGCAGACGTCGCAGGTGACGTAGACGTCGGGCAGGAAGTGCATCTCGATCTTGATGACGCCGTCGCCCTGGCAAGCCTCGCAGCGGCCGCCCTTGACGTTGAAGCTGAAGCGGCCGGGGCCGTAGCCGCGCGCCTTGGCCTCGGGCAGGCCCGCATACCAGTCGCGGATGGGCCCGAAGGCGCCGGTATAGGTGGCCGGGTTCGAGCGCGGCGTGCGGCCGATCGGCGACTGGTCGATGTCGATGACCTTGTCGAAATGCTCCAGCCCCTCGATGCGGTCGAAGGGTGCGGGGGCGTCGGACGCATTGTTCAGCCGCCGCGCGGCGGCCTTGTAGAGCGTCTCGATGGTGAAGGTCGACTTCCCGCCGCCCGACACGCCGGTGATGCAGGTGAAGACGCCGACCGGGATCTCTCCCGTGACGTTCTTCAGGTTGTTGCCCGTCGCGCCTGAGACTTTCAGCATCCGCTTGCGGTTGATGGGGCGGCGGCCTTCGGGCGGCAGTTCGATCTCGCGCGCGCCGGTCAGATACTGGCCGGTCAGGGAGTTGGGGTTGGCCATGACCTCGGAGGGCGTGCCCTCGGCGCAGACCGTGCCGCCGTGGACGCCGGCGGCCGGGCCCATATCGATGACGTAGTCGGCCGTCAGGATCGCCTCTTCGTCGTGTTCGACGACTAGCACCGAGTTGCCGAGATCCCGCAGGCCCTTCAGGCTGTCCAGCAGGCGGGTGTTGTCGCGCTGGTGCAGGCCGATGGAGGGTTCGTCCAGCACATAGAGGACGCCGGTCAGGCCCGAGCCGATCTGCGAGGCCAGGCGGATGCGCTGGCTCTCGCCGCCCGACAGGGTGCCGGAACTGCGCGACAGGTTCAGATAGTCCAGCCCAACGTTGTTCAGGAAACGCAGCCGGTCGGTGATCTCCTTCAGGATGCGCCGGGCGATCTCGACCTGCTTTTCGGTCAGGGCATCTTCCAGGGTCGAGAACCACAGGAAGGCCTTGGAGATCGACAGGTTGGAGATGTCGGCGATGTCTTCGCCCCCGACCTTGACCGCCAGGGCCTCGGGCTTCAGGCGCTTGCCGCCGCAGACCTCGCACGGGGTTTCGGACTGGTAGCGGCCCAGTTCCTCGCGCACCCAGGCGCTGTCGGTTTCGCGCCAGCGCCGCTCTAGGTTCGGCAGCACGCCCTCGAACGGCTTGGAGACCTCGTATTTGCGGGCGTTGTCGTCATAGACGAACTTGATCTTGTCGCCGCCCGAGCCGCGCAGGATGACGGTCTGCGCCTTTTCCGGCAGGTCGCGCCACGCCTTGTCCATCGAGAAGCCGTAGTGCAGGGCCAGCGATTGCAGCGTCTGCGTATAGAGGGGCGAGGGGCCACGCGCCCACGGCGCCACCGCGCCCTTGTGCAGGGTCTTGTCGCGGTCGGGGATCACCAGATCGGCGTCGAAGGCCAGCTTGACCCCCAGGCCGTCACAGGCCGGGCAGGCGCCGAAGGGGTTGTTGAACGAGAACAGCCTGGGCTCGATCTCGCTGATGGTGAAGCCTGAGACAGGACAGGCGAACTTCTCGGAAAAGACAATTCGACGCGGCTCTTCGCCTTCGGGCGCATTCGCCCATTCGGCGGTGGCGATGCCGTCGGCCAGACCCAGCGCGGTCTGAATGCTGTCGGCGTAACGGCCCTCAAGACCCTCTTTGGTTACAATGCGATCGACGACGATATCGATGTCGTGCTTGAACTTCTTGTCGAGCGCGGGGGCGTCCTCGATGGCGTAGAACTCGCCGTCGATCTTCAGCCGCTGGAAGCCCTGACGCTGCCACTCGGCCATTTCCTTCTTGTATTCGCCCTTGCGGCCGCGAACGACCGGCGCCAGCAGCAGGATGCGTTCGCCGTCGGGCAGGGCGGTCAGCTTGTCGACCATCTGGCTGACGGTTTGGCTCTCGATCGGCAGGCCGGTGGCCGGCGAATAGGGAATGCCCACGCGCGCCCAGAGCAGGCGCATGTAGTCGTGGATTTCGGTGACGGTGCCGACGGTCGACCGCGGGTTCTTCGACGTCGTCTTCTGTTCGATGGAGATCGCCGGGGACAGGCCCTCGATCAGATCCACGTCCGGCTTGCCCATCAGCTCCAGAAACTGGCGCGCATAGGCCGACAGGCTTTCGACATAGCGGCGCTGACCCTCGGCATAGATGGTGTCGAACGCCAGCGAGGATTTGCCCGACCCCGACAGGCCGGTCATGACCACCAGCTGCTCACGCGGAATGTCGAGATCGACGCCCTTGAGGTTGTGCTCGCGGGCGCCGCGAACGCGGATGAAGTTGTGCTTTTCGGTCATGGAATCCGGGAACGCGGAAGGCCCCGGAACGGTCCGGGGCGACGACGCTATATGGGGATCAATTCGCCGGAAACAGCAAGAACAATATGAGAACTTTTAGCCTGCTTCGGGCTCCCACGGCGTTTCGGGGCGGCGATAGCGTTCGCCGGGGCCGACCAGGACGCCGTTGGCGTTGGCGACGCCCAGTTCGAGGCTTTCGGCGATGCGGCGGGCGCGGACGATGAAGTGTTCGGCCGCCACGGGCGGGCACAGATCGCGGGCGGTCGCCTCGAACAGGCCCAGCCAGTGGTCGAAGTGGCGCGCATCGATGGGCAAGGGCAGGTGTTTGGGCATGGGTCGCCCCTGATAGACGCCGGTGGACAGGACGACGGACGACCAGAACAGCTTCATCTGCTCCAGATGCGGACCCCAGTCGTCGATGCGGGCGTCGAAGATCGGGCCGATGAAATCGTCTTCGCGCACCTTGGCGTAGAAGCCCTCGACCAGGGCGTCGATCATGTTTTCGTCGATGCCGGTTTCGGCGCGGATGCGGGCCACGGCGGCTTCCCTACGTGCGGCGGCTTCGGCTCGATCCGGCGCAGGACGGTCGATACGGAAGGCGACAGGACGATCAGGCGTGCTCATGACGTTTAAGATAGGAGCGGCAAGGCCGAAAGACCATGACGCCGATTGTCCAAGGGGGCGTGGCGGCCGCATTGCGAAAGCTGAGCCGCAGTTTTGGGGTTGCGTTACGAAACTTCCGTCCCCATCCTTCCATCAGCCAACGCATCAGTGAGGAGGCAAGACGATCATGATCAGCACCCTGGAAATCGGTTTCGCCCTTTCCATGCCGCTGCTCGTGTTCGCCTATGTCCTTACTCAACCCAAGCCCAAGCCGGTCCGCATCCGCGCTCGTGACGCTCAACGGCGTCGCGGCCCGCACGCCTGACGGCCGAAGCCTCTTCGACAATCTGACGCTCGCCTTCGGGCGCGAACGCACGGCCGTCGTGGGTCGCAACGGCGTGGGCAAGACCACGCTGCTGCGCTTTGTCGCTGGTCTGGCCGAACCGGCTGAGGGCGTGATCGCACGCGCAGGAACGGTTGGCTGGCTGGCGCAGGCGCAGACGCCGGGCGATGATGAGACGGTCGCCGAGACGCTGGGTGTCGCTGCGCCTCTGGCCGTCCTGCATCGCGTGTTGGCGGGCGAAGGTTCGCTGGACGACATGGCCGAGGCGGACTGGACGCTGGAAGAGCGGATGCAGGCGGCTCTGGTCGAGGTCGGTCTGGCCGATCTGGCGCTGGATCGTCATACGGCGGAGTTGAGCGGCGGCGAACAGACGCGCCTGCGGCTGGCGGGGCTGAAGCTGGCGGCGCCGGACCTGCTGGTGCTGGACGAGCCGACCAATCATCTGGACGCCGAGGCCCGCGCCATGATCGCCGACGTCGTGTCCGACTGGCCGGGCGGGGTGGTGCTGGTCAGCCACGATCGCGCCCTGCTGCGTCGCGTGGACCGCATCGTCGAGCTTTCCAGTCTGGGCGCGCGGGTGCATGGCGGCGGCTGGGATCTGTATGTCGAGCGTCGCGACGCCGAGCGGGCCGCCGCCGAACGCGATCTGGAACAGGCGGAACGCGCTATCGGTCGGGTCCAGCGTGAGACGCAAATGGCGCAGGAGCGTCAGGCGCGCCGTGACCGCGCGGCCAAGGCGGCGCGCGCCAACAGCTCCGATCCCAAGATCCTGCTCGACGCCCAGGCCCAGCGGGCCGAGGAAACGGGCGCGCGTAGTCAGCGGCTGGCGGAACGCAAACGCCAGGCGGCCGAGAGCGATCTGGTGGAGGCGCGCGAGCGCGTCGAACGCGTGCGCCAGATGGCGCTGGCCATGCCGCCGACCGGGCTGCCTGCGGGACGTATGGTGTTGAACCTGAACGAGGCGGTCGTGATGGCCGATAATGGCCGCCGGTTGCTGGGGCCGATCTCCCTGCGTCTGACTGGGCCGGAACGGGTCGCCGTGACCGGTCCCAACGGCGCCGGCAAGACGACCCTGTTGAAGCTGATCGCGGGGCTGGTCGAGCCGTCCGTAGGATCGGTCGAGCTGCCGGTTCGGGCGGCCTTGCTGGATCAGCAGGCGGTCATGCTGAATCCGGACGAAACGCTCGTCGATGCCTGGCTGAGGCTGAACCCGCGGGGCACGCCCAATGCGGCGCGGGCGGCTCTGGCGCGCTTTCTGTTCCGCAATGTGCAGGCCGACCGCAAGACTGGAGAACTGTCTGGCGGCGAGCGGCTGCGCGCGGCCCTGGCCTGCGTCATGACCGGGACACAGCCGCCGCAACTGCTGGTGCTGGACGAGCCGACCAACCATCTGGACATCGATTCCGTCGAGGCGGTGGAGGCGGCGCTGTCAGGCTATGACGGCGCGCTGGTGGTGGTCAGCCATGACGCAGATTTCCTGGCGAATCTGGGTGTCGAACGAACGGTCGTGCTGGAGGACGGTCAGCTCCAGCCTTCGACCACGCCCTGACGGCGGCCACGGATCGCGGGGGTGCTCAGCATGGTGCGCGGCTCAGGCTCGGCCCGGCCGAACAACCAGCCTTGACCGTGGGTGACGCCCAGGTCGCGCAGGGCGTCGGCGATCTGATCCGTCTCGATCATCTCGGCGATGGTTTCCAGGTTCAACGAGCCGCACAACTCGACCAGATGGGCGACCAGGGTGCGGGTTCGGGCGTCGATATCGATATCGCGCACCAGGGCGCCGTCGATCTTCACCGCGTCGACCGACAGGCCGCGCAGATAATCGAAGGAGGCCGAACCGGCTCCGAAGTCGTCGATGCAGACCTTGATCCCGGCGTTGCGCAGGGCGCCCAGACGACGATCGGCGGCGGCCAGATCGGCCAGGGCGGCGGTTTCCGTCACCTCGACCATCAGGCGCCGACGATCATCGGGCGCCGCAGCGGTCATCTTCAGCAGGGCCGCGACATAGGCGTCGTTGGCCAGGGAGGCGCCCGAGACGTTGACGGCGATCTTGAGCAGGCCGCCGCCCGGCTCGCGCAGGCGCCGCACCGCCTTTTCCGCTACGGCCAGGTCGAAGCCGTCGATCAGGGCCAGTTCCTCGGCCATGCGGATGGCGGCGGCGGGGCCTGATCCCTGTCCGAAGCGGGCCAGGGCCTCGAAATGGTGGACGGCCCGGGTCTTCAGATCGACGATGGGCTGGTAATAGAGGGCGAAATCCCGGTCGCGCACGATGCTGCGGAAACGGTCGGCGTCCTTCAGCGTGCGTTGCAGGGAATCGGCGAAGGACAGCTCCGGCTGATCCAGCCCGCCGTCCTTCAGGCAGCCCTCGATGGCGAAGCGCATGGCGCGCAGGGCCGAGGCGGCGTCGCCGCCCAGGGCGCTCTGCGTCGCGACGGCCGACAGAACAACACCCTCGGCCTGACCGGCTTTCCGCATTTCCGCCGCCAGATCCCGCGTATCGTCCAGCTTGCGGATCAGGGCGTAGCGGTCGGACGTCAGCCGACCCGCGCTGGCGCCGTCGTGGGAGGCGGCGTTGAGCGCGCCGCCGATGCGATGGTGAACCCGCTCCAGCGTGGCGGGATCGACGTCATGCAGGCCGTTCACGTCGATGAAGGCCAGGGCCAGGCGTTGCAGGGCGCCGGTCTCGCCGCTCGAAAGGCTGGCGTGCGCATGAGCCAGAAAGCCCTCGGCGTCTCTGGGCGGAGCGCCTGCGGCCAGAGGCGCGTGGTCGATCTCGAAGGGCTCGCCTTGATAGGACAGGGCGCAGGACCGGGCCGGGGCGATGTCGGGCAGGGCGAAGACGCGTAAGGTTGCGGGGCGCATCCGGCCGTCGCCACAATCGACCAGAACCTCAGCGGCGGGACTTCTCTGTCCCGGCAGCAGCGCGTCCAGCAGGTTCCGCAGCGTCGCGGCGCTTTGGACCGACAGGCGCTCGCCGAGAGGGCGGCCGACCCAGGCTGAGGTTTGCTGACCTGCGACGGGGCCGGAACCCAGGGCGAAGCGCACCACGCCATGCTGATCGACTTCGATCAGCGCGTCAGCGGCTGCGAACGCCAGGCCCAGGAGGCGGGGGGTCAGTGTCATGCCGAAGCCGTAGGCCGCACGCTGTTAAAGAATGGCGATCAGGGGCCTCAGGCGGTGCGGTTCAGCGCCACGGCCCGTCCGTCGCCCTGCATCGCCTGACCCGCCGCGCCGTAGCCCACGCCCTGAGCTCGGGCGCCCGCCACCTCGGCGGCGATGGTGCGGACCAGGCCTTCGGACACCTGGCGGGCCGCTTCGACGGTCACGGCGTGTTCCGCCAGGACGGCCTCGAAGGTTTCGGTGGCTTCGATCAAGGCCTGCCGGTCGGTTTCGGGCGCAGCGGCGATGGCGGCGGGGTTGGCCTTCACCTGGGCGGATTCGCGGCGATAGAGGTTGGCCATCTCCTGCGTCTCGGCCACGCCCTGGGCCAGATCCTGAGCGCGGTGGGCGCGCATGGCGTCCATTTCCAGCGATAGGCGATCGGTCAGGTCTCGGGTGAGGCGGGTCAGGTGCTGCACCCGCAGGGCGGCTGTCTCGATATCGGCGGTCATGCGCCTTGCTCCTGCATCTTGATCATCTGGGCCAGGACGCTGTCGGCCAGGCCGACGCCGCCCGCCTTCACCGTTTGCTGAGCCATGGCGTCGACCAGGAAGCCGCGCCAGGCGGCCTCGCCTGCGCCGCCGCCGAAGGGAGCCTCGGTGCTGAGGCCCTCGAACATGGGCTTCATCATCTGCGACAGGAAGCTGGCCTCGAAGGCTTCGGCCGTGCGGCGCATGGCTTTCTGGTTCTCAGACGGGGCCGGGCTGGCGGGGATATTGGCGCGCAGCAGATCGGGAGAGACGGCGAGAGCGTCCATCAGATCACCTCGATTTCAGCCTGGAGGGCGCCGGCGGCCTTGATGGCCTGCAGGATGCTGATCATGTCGCGCGGGCTGACGCCCAGCGCATTCAGGCCGTTGACCAGGGTGGAGAGGGAGGTCGAGCCGCCGACGATCCGCATCTGGCGGCCGGTCTCCTCGGAGATGCTGATGTCCGACTGGGGCACGACCACGGTCTGACCGCCGCGGCTGAACGGCTCGGGCTGGCTGACCAGAGGCGTTTCCTGGACCGAGACGGTCAGATTGCCCTGGGCCACGGCGACGGTGGAGATGCGCACGGCCTCGCCCATGACGATGACGCCGTTGACCTCGTCGATGATGACCTTGGCCGGAGAATCGATCTGGACCGGCAGGTTCTCGACCCGACTCAGGAAGCCCGCCATGCCGAAGTTCTGGGGCGCGCGGATGGCCACCACGGTGCCGTTCTCGGCGAAGGCGGTCTGGGGGTAGGTTTCGTTGATGGCGGCGGCGATGCGTTGCGCCGTGGTGAAGTCGGGGTTGCGCAGGGTCAGGCGCACCGACGGCATGGAACCGAGATCGAAGCCCGTCTCGCGCTCGACCACGCCGCCCGAGGCGATACGGCCCGCCGTCGGCACGCCGCGCGTGATCGAGGAGCCTGACGCGCCCGAGGCCGAGACGGCGCCCGTCTGCACCGACCCTTGCGCCACCGCGTAGATTTCGGCGTCCGCGCCCTGCAGCGCCGTCACCAGCAGCGTGCCCCCCAGCAGGCTCTTGGCGTCGCCCATGGCCGAGACGCTGACGTCCAGCCGCGAGCCCGGCGTGGCGAAGGGGGGGAGTTCGGCCGTGACCATGACGGCCGCGACGTTCTTGGTGTTCAGGTTGGCGCCGCGGATGTTGACGCCCTGGCGCTCCATCATCCCCTCCAGCGACTGGCGGGTGAAGGGCGAGTTGCGCACGCTGTCGCCGGTGCCGTTGAGGCCCACGACCAGGCCGTAGCCGACGAGCTGGTTGGAGCGGACCCCCTCGATCGAGACGATGTCCTTGATGCGCGACTGCGCCTCGGCGACGCCAGGCTGGACGGCGAGCGCCACGGCGGCGACAGCCGGAGCGATGAGGGCGGTAAGCAACTTCTGCATGCGACAGACGTCCCTGCGTGAGCGTTCGTTATTAACCATGCGAGGATCGTGCCGGACGAAAACTTCATTAATTTCAATGATTGATCGGGATTTGGTCGGTGCCTGGCGGCAGGTTTTGCCGGGCCGTTAACCAAGACTTCAGTCCCTGGCGGCATGGTGCGACGCGTAGAAGGAGACGTCTTGCATGAAGGTCACCGGACCCTTGGGCGCCGCTTCGACGCCGACCACGCGACCGGCCGCACGTGCGGCGGGCGGCTTCGCCTTGCCGGCGACGGCCGGCGCGACGTCCGCCGCCCAGGCGGGGGCGACCTCGGGCGCTTCGGGCGTGGCCGGTGCGGCGGCCCTGATGGCCTTGCAGGGGGTGGAGGATCCGACCGAGCGTCGACGCCGGGCCATTCGTCGGGGCTCGGGCCTGCTGGATCGGCTGGACGAATTGAAGCTGGCCCTGCTGGGCGGTCAGGACGGCGCCGCCGCCCTGGGCCGTCTGGCCCGTGACCTGCGCGAAGAGCGCGAGGAAGGAGCAGAGCCGGGCTTGAAAGCTGTGCTGGATCAGATCGACCTACGCGCTTCGGTGGAACTGGCGAAAGCTGAAATGAGCCGCGTTCGCGTCTGAAGGCGTTGAAACTTCGGCTGAACCCCGGATCTTCGGCGCTTTGTGAGGATAATTCGCCACACTTCCCCTGGGTCAATGCACCTTAGCCATATCACGGACACGCGAACGCCATTGCCGCGACTCTTGCGCTTGCCTATACGGCCCTTGCGCCGCAGGGGGGCGCGATAGAGAACGAGTGTGAGTGCGATGACCGCATTGGCCTCTGTAATGTCCGGGGACTCGGCTGTGTATCGGCCGACCGACGACGAACCGTTCATGAACGAGCGGCAGGTCGCCTATTTCAAGAGCAAGCTTCTGAGCTGGAAGGACGACATTCTTCGCGAGTCGAAGGGCACCGTCACCAATCTGAAGGCCGAGACTGAGAACCACCCTGATCTGGTGGATCGGGCCTCTTCCGAGTCCGACCGTGCGCTTGAGCTTCGGACCCGTGATCGTCAGCGCAAGCTGATTTCCAAGATCGACGAAGCCCTGCGCCGGATCGAGGACGGTTCCTACGGTTACTGCGAAGACACCGGCGAGCCGATCGGCCTGGGGCGTCTTGAAGCCCGCCCGACGGCGACGCTGTCGGTGGAAGCTCAGGAACGGCACGAACGCCGCGAGCGCGTTCACCGCGACGACTGACGCTTCCCTCGCGTCGATTAAGGGCGGTTCGGCTTGACTTGAGAGGGCGGCGGCGCGACCAAGCCGCCTTCCTATCGAGGTCGTTGATCCCCCATGTCCGTCAAGGTTCGTTTCGCTCCGTCTCCCACGGGTAAGCTGCACGTCGGCAATGTCCGCACGGCTCTGGTGAACTGGCTGTTCGCCAAGGGGCAGGGCGGTTCGTTCGTGCTGCGGATCGACGACACCGACCTGGTCCGCTCGACTCAGGAGTCGGAAGACAACATCGAGATCGACCTGAAATGGCTCGGCCTGACCTGGGATGAACGCTACAATCAGTCCAAGCGGTTCGATCGCTATGAAGAGGCTGCCGCTCGGCTGAAGGCCGATGGTCGCCTCTACCCCTGCTACGAAACGGCCGACGAACTGGACCGCCGCCGCAAGGTGCAGCTGTCGCGCGGCCTGCCGCCCATTTATGACCGCGCCGCCCTGTCGCTGACCGAGGCCGAAAAGGCCGCTCTAGAGGCCGAGGGCCGCCGTCCGCACTGGCGCTTCAAGCTGGAAGGCAAGCGCGTCGCCTGGGAAGACCTGGCGCGCGGTCACGCCGAGGTGGACACCGCCTCCATGTCCGATCCGGTGCTGATCCGCGAGGACGGGCTGTTCCTCTATACGCTGCCGTCGGTCGTCGACGACATCGACATGGAGATCACCCACATCATCCGGGGCGAGGACCACGTCACCAACACCGGCGCCCAGATCGAGATCTTCGAGGCGCTGGGGGCCAAGGTTCCAGGGTTCGCTCACATGCCGCTGCTGGTCGGCGCCGACGGCACGGCCCTGTCCAAGCGTCTGGGCTCGCTGGCCATCATGGACATGCGCGCCGACGGCTATGAGCCGATCGCCATCACCAGCCATCTGGGCAAGATCGGCACCTCGGACAATCTGGAGGTTGCGGCTTCGCTTGCAGACCTGGGCGCCGGCTTCGCCTTCTCCAAGATGGGCCGCTCGCCCGCGCGTTACGATACCGCTGATCTGGACCGTCTGAATGCTCAGGCTGTGCACGCCATCGACTACGCCGGGGCCAGGCCGCGCCTGGAAGTTCTGGGCGTCGATCTGGGCGAAGCCTTCTGGAACACGGTGAAGGGCAATCTCAGCAAGTTCGGCGATGTCGTTGAAATGGCGAAGATTGTCACGGGGCCGGTGACGCCGGTGATCGAAGATGCCGCCTTCGCCGCCGCCGCCCTGGAGTTGCTGCCCGAAACCATCGACGCTGAGGCCTGGTCAGCCTGGACCTCGGCGGTGAAGGACAAGACCGGCGCCAAGGGCAAGGGTCTGTTCATGCCGCTGCGTCTGATCTTGACGGGGCAGGCGCATGGGCCGGACATGGCGGCCATGATCCCCCTGATCGGCCGCGAGCGCATGGTTCAGCGGCTGAAGGGCGAAACCGTCTGACGGTCGAGGCGCCGGATACAAGAAAGGCCGCCTTCGTCGTGAAGGCGGCCTTTTTCGTTGTGGACTGTGATCGGGATCAGCCCGCGTTGCAGGCGGCGACCTCTTCCGCGCTCAGGGCCTGGCCCTTGTAGGAAAAGCTGGTCACGGGGCCCAGCTTGGCGACCGTGCGACGGCAGGCGCGCGTCGCGGGCTGATTGGAGCCGCCGGTGGCGGTGCAGGCGTCGCCTTCGCAGCGCCAGGTGGCGCCGTCGACGATCACGCGGCCGGTCGGGGCCTTGGCGGCGTCAGCCAGGGTGGCGCTGGTGGCCGGAGCCTGGGCGAAGGCGGGGGCGGCCGCGAACAGGGCGACGGCGGCGAGAAGAGCACGCATGAACAGTCTCCGATAAGGGTAGGGCGCACGCCCAGCATCGCCATAGTCCGTTTTTTAAGGAAACTGTCAATCCAGCTTCCTGCTCGACGGACCGGCGTTACTGACGCACGTTTACTTACCGATGATCATGTTGCAAGTGCGGCGTGTCCTGAGCTGATTTCATGGCCTCGATCGCGGCCTCGACAGAATCGACGCTGACATAGGCCTCCAGGAAGCCCGCCGGGGTCATGCCCTTCTCGACGGTGTGTTCGATCAGGGTGAAGAATCCGTCCCAGAAGCCGTCCAGATTCAAGAAGATGACGGGCTTGGCATGCAGGTCCAGCCGCTTCCACGACAGCAATTCCACGACTTCTTCCAGCGTGCCGACGCCGCCGGGCGCGACCACGAAGACGTCGGACTCGTCATACATGAGCTGCTTGCGCTCGTGCATGGACGTGACGACGATCGTCTCCACGTCGTCGAACAGCCGTTCGCGGCTGCGCAGAAAGGCCGGCATGATGCCCACCACGCGGCCGCCCGCTTCATGGGCCGCCCGGGCGGACGCGCCCATCAGACCCACGCCGCCGCCGCCATAGACGAAGCGCCAACCCGCCTCGGCTACGGCCTTCCCGAACGCCGCCGCCGCCTGGATGTAGCGGGGATCTGTTCCATCGGACGAGCCGCAGAACAGGCAGACGGACCGGCCCTCGAATGGGGCGATATTGACGGAGGGCAGGGACATGGGACCTTTGACGACCTCTGGCGGCAGGTGGAAGGACAGACGGACAAACCGGGCAGGCCGGGCCGAAGGGGCTGGGCCGGGCGGACGTAGCCGTCTATCTGGACTGACAGCCTTATAGCGATGCGGGACAGGATGGAACGAAGGATCGGCCTGCTGGCGAGTTTGAGCCTTGTGCTGGCGACGGCGCTGTCGGCCTGCGGTTCGCCCAAACCTGAAGCGGAGGCGGACCCGGCCGAAGCGCAGGAAGACGACTGGATGACGACGCCCCGCATCTTCAGCGTTTCCACTCAAGGGGACGGCGGCGTCCTGGTGCGCGGCGCGGCGGCGCCGCGCGCGCGCGTCATTCTCAGCGGGACGGATGGACCGGCCGTGGCGGCGGGCGCGGACGCCCAGGGCCGGTTCGAGCTCCATGTCGGCGCCGCAGCGACAGGCCAGGTTCTGACCCCGGAGATTCAGATCGGCCAGACGGCGACGCCTGGGCCTCAGCGCCTGCTCGTGGTGGGGGAGGGAAGGCAGGCGGCCGCGCTGCTGACGGATGGCGGCCCCAGCCTGCGCCTGACGCCGGGGCCGGCCTTGGACGCCCTGGATGGCGACGGTCGAGGTCTGATCGCCTCCGGCCGCGCAGATCCAGGCCAGAAGATCGTCGTGCGCGCCGGCGGGATGTCAGCCCAGGCGGTGGCGGATTCGCGCGGGCGCTGGGTCGCGCCTGTAGCGACGGCCAGCGATCGTGCAGGCGATATCGAGGTCGATGGAACGGTCTTTCACTACCCTGGGCCGGGCGCGCCCGCCGCCCACGCCGAACGGGCGGGCGAGGGCTGGCGAATTACGCGGGGGCTGTCTGGTTCCGCCTATCAGACGACCTGGTTGCCAGACTGAAAACAGCGTTAATGGCCCATTAACTAAACCGGTTGATCAAGGGCCTGTCTTCTTTCTTCGAGGACACCCACCATCACCAAATGACTTCAAAAGCCCGATGCCTCGCGTCGGGCTTTCTTTTCTCTGGTCAGGCGCGGGGATGCATGGCGAGGAAGGCTGGCAGCAGGCTGGCCACGACCCTGCGGCTGGCGTCGTCCGATTGGCCCAGCATCCCGCGCAGAGGGGCGCCGATCAGCGCGTCCCCGAAGGCACCGAGCGCAATGAAGAGGACGGCCGAGCCGATAGTCTCGTCGGTCTGATCCCCGCCCAGGCCGAGTTTTTCCTGAATGGCGACGACCAGATTCTGAACGGCTTCGCGCACGGGTTCGAGGTGCGACAGGTCGCCAGACAGGGCGATCCAGGCCGCCAGTCGCCCGGCGCCGCCGGTCGAGAAGGCGTCAAAGACGGCGTTGATCAATTCCAGCGGCGCGCCTTCGTCCGTCCTCAGACGGGCCACTGCGGCGTCCAGAGCGTCGCTGAGATCGGCCACCATCGATCCCATCAGCGCCGACTGCAGTCCTGCGGCCGAGCCGAAATGGTGGATCAGGTTCGCATGGGTGACGCCGATCTCGCCGGCCACGGCGGCCAGGGTGACGGCGTTGGGACCCCCTGAGAGCAGGAGGTCGCGCGCCGAGGCCAGGGCCTCGCGACGGGCTTCTTCAGGCGAACGGCGCCGGCGGCGCGGCTTGTCGGCGATTTTAATTGACATCGTTGTAAATGACATCCATGTAGGTAATGTGTCTTACGAGCCGTCCAAGGAGACTGCAAGCCATGGCCGCGACCGCGCTGGATCATAGTGGGGCCATAACGGGATTTCGCGAAGCCTCGCGCACGCTGAGCCGTCGGGTTCAGCCGGTGCGGGCTGCGCGCGCCATGAGCCGGCTGGTTGCGGACAAGGACGACACCGAACAGGTGTTCGAGATCATGAACGCCTTGGCGGGGCGTTCCGTCGACTGGGGCTATGCCAAGCTGATGAGCAGTCCCGAAGGCGGGGTTCAGGCCTATCGCCGCCTGGAACTGGCGGACCGGTTGCAGGATCGGGAGTGGCTGAAAACCATGCCGGAAGGCAGCGTCGGCGCGGCCTATCTGGACTTCATCGTCGCACAGGACTTCTCCGCCTACGGACTGGCTGACGAAAGCCGCAAGGTGGCGGACAGCGAGATCGAGGCGGCGCATCCGCGCGCCTGGTATGCGCGCCGCCTGCGTGACGTGCATGATATCTGGCATGTGTTGACCGGCTATCATACCGACGCCTTGGGCGAAGCCTGCGTGGTGGCCTTCTCTCTGCCGCAGACGCGCAGTTCAGGGTTTGGCCTGATCGCGGCGGCGATTGCGGTGCAGTTCGCACGCGCGCGCACCGGCTATCCGTGTGCAAGAGCGGTGTTTCAGGCGTGGCGTGACGGTCGTCGGGCGGCCTGGCTTCCGGGACAGGATTACGAGGCCTTGCTGGCGGAGCCTCTGGATCAGGCCCGGCGTCGTCTGCGCATTCCACGGCCCGAAATCTATGAGCGCGTGCCGGCGGAAGTCCGCAACGCCTATCGCGGCGGCAAGGGCTGAAGCGAGGGGCTGAGGGAGCGCGGACGGGGGCGGCCGCGTTCCTTCTTTCATGAATGAACTGATGAGCGGCCGTGCGACTGCGCCCGTCGCCGGGGAGGAACAGCGTTGATGTGGGTTTGGATTGCGGCGGGGGCTGTTCTCGCCGTCCTGTTGGTCATGCTGACGGTCGCGCCGGTCCGTCGCGCCATGCTGTCACGCCCGGCGATGGACGCTTTCCGTCGCATCATGCCGCGTATGAGCGCCACCGAGCAGGCGGCGATCGAGTCCGGCAACGTCTGGTGGGACGCGGAAATCTTCTCCGGTCGACCGGACTGGAAACGCCTGCTGGCGACACCCGCGCCACAGTTGAAGGACGAGGAGCAGGCCTTCCTCGACGTCGAGACGGAAAAGCTGTGCGACCTGTCCAATGACTGGGACAGCACGGCGGTGTGGCAGGACCTGCCGCCTGACGCCTGGGCCTATGCACGGGACAAGGGCTTTCTGGGCATGATCATTCCCAAGGCCTACGGGGGCCTCGGCTTCTCGGCCTACGCGCACAGCCAGGTGATCCAGAAGCTGTCGACGCGTTGCTCGGCGGCGGCGGTGTCCGTGATGGTGCCCAACTCCCTGGGGCCGGCCGAACTGCTGCTGCACTACGGCACGGAAGAACAGAAGAACCACTATCTGCCGCGTTTGGCGCGCGGTGACGAGATTCCGTGCTTCGCCCTGACTAACCCGTTCGCAGGCTCCGACGCCGCGTCGATCACCGACACGGGCGTGGTCTGCAAGGCCATGTGGGAAGGACGCGAGACCCTGGGTTTCCGCATCACCTGGCGAAAACGCTACATCACCCTGGCCCCCATCGCGACGGTGATCGGCCTGGCTTTCCGCGCGGTTGATCCGGACGGGCTGCTGGGCGAAGGCGAAGAGCCGGGGATCACCTGCGTCCTGATCCCGCGCGAGCATCCGGGGGTGCGGATCGGGCGTCGGCACTGGCCGCTCAACGCCGTCTTCCAGAACGGGCCGATCGAGGGCGACGACGTCTTCGTGCCGATGGAGATGGTCATCGGCGGGCGCGAGCAGGTCGGAAACGGCTGGCGGATGCTGATGGAGTGTCTGGCGGCCGGTCGAGCCATCTCCCTGCCGTCCTCCAACGTGGGGATGTCCAAGCTGGCTGTCGGCATGGTCGGGGCCTATGTCGCCATCCGGCGTCAATTCAACCAGCCGATCGGCGCCTTCGAGGGCGTGCAGGAGGCTTTGGCCCGGATGGCGGGGCATCTCTACGCCACGGATTCCGTGCGGCGGCTGGCGGCAGCGGCGCTGGATCAGGGCGAGAAGCCTTCGGTCGTATCGGCCATCGCCAAATACCATGTGACCGAACGCGCCCGTATCATCGTCAATGACGGCATGGACGTGATCGGCGGCAAGGGCGTCTGCATGGGCCCGGGCAACTTCCTGGCCCGCGCCTATCAGCAGATTCCGGTCGCCATCACGGTCGAGGGCGCCAACATCATGACGCGCACCCTGATCATCTATGGCCAGGGTGCGATCCGTTGCCATCCCTATGTCCTGCCGATGATGCGCACGGCCGAGGCGCAGGAGCTGAAAGCCTTCGATCGCGCCCTGTTCGGCTACGTCGGTTTCGTCCTGGGCAATATGGCGCGGGCGGTCGGCTTCGGCCTCACCGGCGGCGCGCTGATTTCGGCGCCACGCGACGCGGCGCCCGAACTGCGGCGCTATTACAAGCTGGCGACGCGGCTTTCGACCCTGTTGGCCCTGGCGTCGGATATTTCCATGGCCACGGTGGGCGGCGCCTTGAAGCGCAAGGGCGCCCTGACCGGGCGGCTGGGCGATATCCTGTCCCAGCTCTTCATCCTGTCAGCGACGCTGAAGCGGTTTGAGGACGAGGGACGTCCGGCCGAAGACCTGCCCTTCGTGCATTGGGCGGCGCAGGATGCGCTGAACCGCGCGGCCACGGCGTGGCGGGATGTGCTGGCCAATTACCCCAGCCGAGGCGCGGCCCTTTTCCTGAAACTGACGGGGACGCCGTTCGGGCTCAAGGCGCCGACGCCTGGCGACGCCTGCGCCGGTCAGGTCGCCGGCCTGATCCAGCGTCACGGTCCGGCGCGGGATCGGCTGGTCTCCGGATCGTGGAGCGCCAGCCTGGAGGTGGATCCCATCGCCGCCGTTCTGGTCGCGTTCGATCTGTATCCTCGGGTGGAAACCATCGAGGCGCGGCTGAAACCGGCGATCAAGGCCGGACGTCTGCCGCGTGCGCCGCAGGACCTGACCCAACTGACCGCCTGGGCGAGCGAGGCCGAGGCTCAGGGCCTGGTCGACGCCGAGGAGAGGGCTCTGATCGCACGTTACGCCGAGGTCGCGATACAGGCGATCCAAGTGGACGACTTTCCGCAGGATTTCGGCCTGGCTGAGGGGTTGGCGCGGCGCCAGGCGGCGTCGGCGGGCAAGGGAAGCAAGGCGGCCTGATGTCGGACCGTTATCTGGACTTCGCCAACAGCGGCGTGGGCGGCTGGCTGGCTGGAACGCTGGGTTTGCCGCGCCCGTTGCCGTTGCGTCGTCGCGTCGAGGCGGGCGCGGCGCCGACGGGGCCGTTGCTGCTCGGCGGAAGCGCGCGCCTCTCGCCGCTGTTGCATGGCCTGGCCGAGCGTTGGGGCGTCGAGCTCCATTCGAAGGCGCAGGACGGCGCGCGTTACGGGGGGCTGATCTTCGACGCCTCTGACATCGCTGATGTCGCGAGCGCGACGGGCCTCTATCGCTACTTCCACGAGACGGTGCGTCGGCTTGATCCTCATGGGCGCATCCTGGTGATCGGCCGACCGCCCGAAGACACGGCGACCGTCGAGGGCGAGGCGCTGCAGCGCGGACTGGAAGGCTTCGTCCGCTCTCTGGCCAAGGAGGCGCGCGAGGGCGGGACAGCGCAACTGTTGCGGGTCGCGGCGGGCGCGGAAGAGGCGGCGGCGTCCAGCCTGGCCTTCTTCCTGTCGCCGCGCTCGGCCTATGTCTCGGGGCAGGTGGTGACGATCAGCGGAACGGCCGCGCCTGCCTCGACCGAGCCGAGGCGCGTCCTGATCACCGGCGCATCGCGCGGCATCGGCGAGGCCATGGCGCGGCTGTTCGCGGCCGAAGGCTATGCGGTGGCGGCGCTCGATGCGCCGGGGGCGGAGACGGACCTGCGCGTGCTGGCCGACCAGATCGGCGCCGAGGCGCTGAGCCTCGACGTCACTGCGGCTGATGCGGCGGAACGACTGATCAGCGCGGCGCGGGCGGCGGGCGGATACGACGCGGTGGTTCACAACGCCGGGATCACGCGCGACCGGACCATGGCCCGGATGTCGGCCACCGAGTGGGACAGCGTCATGGCGGTCAATCTGGGCGCGCCGCTGGCCCTGACGCGCGCGCTGCTGGAGGCGGGGCTGATCCGGTCGAACGGACGGATCGTCGCGGTGTCCTCGCTCAGCGGCATCGCGGGTAACAAGGGACAGGCCAACTACGCCCTGTCCAAGGCCGGCTGGATCGGGGCGGTGCGGCGATTGGCGGCCGAGGCGGGCGACGGGATCACGGTCAATGCGGTCGCGCCGGGCTTCATCGAGACGCGCATGACGGCCGCCATCCCCTTCGCCATCCGCGAGGCTGGACGGCGGATGAACAGTCTGGGGCAGGGCGGCCAGCCGATCGACGTGGCCGAGACCGCCCTGTGGCTGGCCGAGCCGGAAAACGGCGGGGTGAACGGGGCCGTCGTGCGCGTTTGCGGCCAGAGCCTTCTGGGGGCGTGACGGATGCGAGGCGCAGAGGCGGCGACGCCGATCACAATGCTGCAACTGGCGGGCGGTGCGGCGCGGGGGCTATTGCGCGGTGAAGCCAGGGCGCGGGAACTTCCGAGCGTGGTGCTCGAGGCCGACGCCGTTCGGTTGAAGGCCGAGGCGATCGCTGATTACAGCCGGCTGTGCGGTTTTCAGGCGGGGCAGGGCGTGCCGCTGACCTGGCCGCACATCCTGGCCTTTCCGATGCATCTGCGTCTGATGATGCGGCCGGATTTCCCCTTTCCCCTGGCGGGCCTGGTTCATCTGCACAACCGTATCCGCCAGCACGCGCGCCTGACGCCGGGGGAGGCGCTGAGCCTGAGTACGCGCTTCGGGGATTTGATGACGCATGACCGAGGCCAGGCCTTCGGCATACTCACCGCCGCGCGCCGCGACGGCGTGATCGTGTGGGAGAGCGAGAGCGTCTATCTGAAACGCGGCGATCGCGGGCTTGGCCGCCCGGCTCCTGAGATGGAGCAAGCGTCCGGCATGGCGCGCGACCAGGTCTGGTCGCTTTCTGCTGACCTCGGGCGCCGCTATGGCCGGGTGTCGGGCGACGCGAACCCCATCCACATCTCGGCCCTGGGCGCGCGGTTGTTCGGCTTTCCGCGCGCGATCGTCCACGGGATGTGGACCAAGGCGCGGGCGTTGGCCGTCCTGACGCCGTCGGGCGGGTGGGAGGCGGCCGAGATCGAGGTTTCCTTCCGCGCGCCTCTGTTTCTGCCTGGCGAGGCGGCGCTGTTCATGGCTCCGAAGCATCGCGATTTCGAGGTGCGGGATCCGACGGGCGAGCGCGTTCACTTGCGAGGACGTCTGAGCGTCCCCCCTCCATCGGAGATCATCGTCTGATGCTTACCCTGTCCGCGCCGCGTCGGGTCGCCATCGTCGGCGCCAACCGCATTCCCTTCGCCCGGTCGAACACGGCCTACGCCGAGGCGTCGAACCAGGACATGCTGACAGCCGCCCTGCAGGGGCTGATCGACCGCTTCGACCTGCATGGGCTGCGACTGGGGGAGGTGGCGGCGGGAGCCGTCCTGAAGCTCTCGCGCGACATCGCCCTGACGCGCGAAAGCGTCCTGGGCACCACTCTGGGCCGGGATACGCCGGCTTATGACGTCCAGCAGGCCTGCGGCACGGGACTGGAGGCGGCCATTCTGGTCGCCAACAAGATCGCCCTGGGCCAGATCGAGGTCGGGATCGCCGGCGGGGTGGACACCACCTCGGACGCGCCGATCGCCCTGAATGAAGGTTTCCGCCGCGCCCTGCTGGCGGCCAATCGCCAGAAGTCGACGCTGGGGCGGCTCAAGGCCCTGTCGCGAGCGGGCCTGACCGCGCCCTTCCGGCCTGAACCGCCGCGCAACGCCGAGCCGCGCACGGGCCTGTCGATGGGCGAGCATTGCGAACTGATGGCCAAGCATTGGGCCATTCCGCGCGAGGAGCAGGACGCCCTGGCGATCCGCAGCCATCGCAATATGGCGGCGGCCTATGAGACGGGGCTGTTCGACGAGATGATCACCCCCTTCAACGGGTTGAAGCGCGACAACAATCTGCGGCCCGATATCGATCCGGCCAAGGTCGCGGCGATGAGGCCGGTGTTCGATCGCGAGAACGGCACGCTGACGGCGGCCAACTCCACTCCGCTGACGGACGGCGCCTCGACGGTGCTGTTGGCCAGCGAGGAATGGGCGAGGGCGCGGGGACTGCCGATCCTGGCCTGGATGAGGGCGGGCGAAACGGCGGCCGTGGACTTCGTCAGCGGCGAGGAAGGTCTGCTGATGGCGCCCGCCTACGCCGTGCCGCGAATGCTGGCCAAGCTGGGGCTGACGCTTCAGGACTTCGACTTCTACGAAATCCACGAGGCCTTCGCCGCCCAGGTGCTGTGCACGCTCAAGGCCTGGGAAAGCGACGACTATGCACGCACCCGGCTGGGGCTGGATCGGGCACCCGGCGCCATCGATCGGGAGCGGCTGAACATCCACGGCTCGTCCCTGGCGGCGGGGCATCCGTTCGCGGCGACGGGCGGACGCATCCTGGGCAATCTGGCGCATATGCTGAACCGGGCCGGCAAGGGACGCGGGCTGATCTCCATCTGCGCCGCCGGGGGGCAGGGCGTCGTCGCCGTGATCGAGAAATGAGCGCGACGCTGGATGTGACGAAGACCGAGGCCGATCACCTGTGGGCCGAGCGCTTCTGGACGCGCGCCTATCGTCCCGACGTGCCGGCGACGATCGACGACGACTTGGTGCAATGGGCTTCGGTCGGCGACCTGTTCGCGGCGGACGCCCGCAAATATGCGGAACGCGTCGGATTCGTCAGCATGGGCTCGGGCGTGACCTATGGCCGGGCGCTGTCGGACGCGCGGGCGTTCGCCGCCTGGCTGCAGGCCCAAGGCGTGCGGCCGGGCGATCGCGTGGCGCTGATGATGCCGAACTGCCTGCAGTATCCGGTGGCGTTGTTCGGCGTGCTGTTCGCCGGGGCGGTGGTGGTCAACGTCAATCCGCTCTACACGCCGCGCGAGCTGCAGCACCAGCTCAAGGACAGCGGCGCGGTCGCCATTGTCGTGATGGAGATGTTCGCCGCTGCCCTGGAACAGGCGATCGAGGGCACGGATGTCCGCCATGTCGTCGTCACGGCCATGGGCGACATGATGGGGCCGGTGAAGGGGACGGCGATCACCGCCCTGCTGCGCCATGTCGAAAAGCTGGTGCCGAAGTGGCGCATTCCGCAGGCTGAACGCTGGCCCGCCGTGATGCGTCGGGCGCGGCGACTGTCGCTGAAGCCGGTCGAGACGAAGGCGGAAGACCTCGCCTTCCTGCAGTATACAGGCGGCACCTCCGGCGTGGCCAAGGGGGCCATGCTGACCCATCGGAACATCATCGCCAATGTGCTGCAGGGGCGCGCCTGGATCATGGCCCAGATCCCGCAGGATCAGGTGGTGGGCAACGTCACGATGCTGCCGCTCTACCATATCTTCTCCCTGACGGCGAACCTGCTGATGTTCGTGGGCGTGGGGGGGCGCAACATCCTGATCGCCAATCCGCGCGACGCGAAGCGGGTGGAGTGGGTGCTGAGAAAAGAGCGGTTCGCGGCCTTCACCGGGCTGAACACCCTGTTCGCCGGCCTGCTGAAGAATGAGGCCTTCCGCGATCGCGATTTCACCGATCTGCGCCTGACCGTGGCAGGGGGCATGGCGACCCAGGCGTCGGTGGCCGAGGCCTGGCAGACCGTGACCGGCGCACCGCTGATCGAAGGCTATGGCCTGACCGAAACCTCGCCGGTGGTCTGCATCGGCTATGTGGATGTCGAGCGGCCCGAGACGATGGGCTTCGACGGTACAGTCGGGCTGCCGGTGCCCTCGACCGAGGTGCGGATGCGGCGCGATGACGGAAGCTGGTGCGGGCTCGACGAGCCGGGCGAACTGTGCGTGCGCGGCCCCCAGGTCATGCGCGGCTATTGGAACCGGCCGGAGGAAACGGCCAAGGTCCTGTCGTCCGACGGCTGGCTGGCGACGGGCGACGTGGGCGTCATGCAGGCGGACGGTCGGGTGAGGCTGGTCGACCGGATCAAGGACATGATCCTGGTGTCCGGCTTCAACGTCTATCCGAACGAGATCGAGGATGTGGTGGCGGCCCACCCCTTGGTGGACGAGGTGGCGGCTGTCGGCGTCCCCGACCCGGTGCAGGGCGAGCGGATCAAGGTGGTCATCGTGCCGCGCTCGTCCGAGCTGACAGAGGCGATGATCGTCGCCCACTGCCGTGAGCGGCTGACCGCCTACAAGGTGCCGCGCATCATCGTCTTCCGCGACGAACCCCTGCCCAAGACCAATGTGGGCAAGGTGCTGCGCCGCGACCTGCGTGACTAGGCCCGGCCGGGCTTTCTGCGCGTGATCAGGAAACCGAAGCCGGCCGCCAGCGGGAACATCAGCACCCCATAGACGGCGCCGGGCAGGGTCATCTCGGGGCTGTTCAACACCGACTGAGCGATGACGATGGCCAGGGTGGCGTTGTGCAGCCCGACCTCAAAGGCGCTGGCGACGGCCTGCGGGCGCTCGATCTTGAGCAGACGCGGCACGCCGTAGCCGACGCCCAGGCTGAGCAGGCAGAAGGCCACGGTCACGCCGGCAAGTCCGCCGATCTGGCTCATCAGGACGTGGAAGCTGGAGGCGGCGGCGCCGAGGATCACCAGCACGAGGATCAGAATGGAGGCGATGCGCACCGGCTTGTCCATGGCAGCCGCGAAGGCGGGCCGCCATCCGCGCACCAGCATCCCCAGCGCCACCGGAGCCAGCACAATCATGAAGACCTCGATCGTCTTCCTGAACTGCAGGCCGACATGCAGGTCGCCCGGCTGAAAGAAGGCGATCGCCAGATTGACCACGACCGGCAAGGTCACGACGGCGATGACCGAGTTGATCGCCGTCAGGCTGATGTTCAGCGCCACATCACCCCGGAACAAGTGGCTGTAGAGATTGGCCGTCGTCCCGCCGGGGGAGGCGGCCAGCAGCATCATGCCGACCGCCAGGACGGGCGGGAGGCGGAACAGCAGCACCAGCCCGAAGCAAATGGCCGGAAGCAACAGCAACTGGCAGGCCAGGGCCACGCCCGCCGCCTTGGGCCGCTGGGCCACGCGGGCGAAGTCTGCGGGCGTCAGTCCGAGGCCCAGGCCGAACATGATGATGCCCAGCGCGACGGGCAGGCCGATGGTGGCCATTGCGGAATCCATGCGTCGTTTCTCCCCGTGCGCCAGATGGCGGCGCGATTGTCCCTCTTAGGCCTGGCCCGCCAGCGCGCGCCCCGCCGCCCGTCCCGAGAAGATGCATCCGCCCAGGAAGGTGCCCTCCAGCGCATTGTAACCATGCAATCCGCCGCCGCCGAAGCCCGCAGCTTCGCCTGCGGCGTAGAGTCCCTCCAGCGGCGTTCCGTCCGGCGTCAGCACGCGGCTGGACAGATCCGTCTGCAGTCCGCCCAGAGACTTGCGCGTCAGGATGTGCAGCTTGACCCCGATCAGCGGCCCGGCCGTCGGGTCCAGCACCCTGTGCGGCGTCGAGGTGCGCGCCCAGCGGTCGCCGCGATAGCGCCGGCTGTTGTGAATGCCCTGAACTTGCGCGTCCTTGGCGTAGGGATTGGCCATCTGGGCGTCGCGGTCCTCGATCTGGGCGCGGATCAGGGCGGCGTCCAGCAGCGGTCTGTCGGTCAGGCCGTTCATCCTGCCGACCAGGGTCTCCAAGTCGTCGGCGACCACGAAATCGGCGCCCTTGTCGCGGAAGGCGGCGACTTCCCGAGGCGCGGCCTTGCCCAGGCGCGAACGCAAGACGCCCAGAAGGTTGCGGTTGGTGATGTCCTGGTTCTGCTCCGAGCCCGACAGGGCGAACTCCTTGGCCAGCATGGTCTCGGTGACGATGAACCAGGAGTGGTCGTGCTCGATCAGGTCGGGCGTCGTGCGCAGATGTTTCAGCGTGGCGATGGTGTCGTAGCCGGGCAGGGCCGGGAAGGGCAGGCGCCGCCCTAGGGCGTCGAACCACAGCGGCGACGGTCCTGGCAGGATGCGGATCGCATGGTCGGGCCAGATCGGCGCCCAGTTCTGTACGCCCTCCACATAGTGCCACATGCGGTCCCGGTTCACGAGGCGCGCGCCGGCCCCGGCGGCGATGTCCAGCATTCGTCCGTCCACATGGGCGGGCACGCCGGTGATCATGGTCTTCGGCGGTGCGCCCAGCCGTTCGGGCCAGTAGCGGCGGACCATCTCATGGTTGCCGCCGATGCCGCCGGTCGCCAGGATCACCGCGTCGGCCTTCAGGGTGAAGTCGCCGATGACCTGGCGATTGGAGGGGGCGCCTCGCGGCGCGTCATCGGGTGCCAGCACGGCGCCTGCAACGCCGGTCACCCGCCCGCCTTCGAACAGAATCTGATCGACTCTATGCCGGTGATGAAAGGTCAGCCGCCCGGTTTTCGCCGCTTCTTTCGCTCGGTGCGCAAACGGCTCCGACACGCCCGTTCCCGTGCCCCAGGCGACATGAAAGCGAGGAACCGAATTGCCGTGGCCGAACGCCTTGCCGGCGCCTCTCTCCGCCCAGCCCACCATGGGCGTCAGCTTGATGTCATGCTGACGCAGCCAGTCGCGTTTTTCACCGGCGGCGAACTCAACATAGGCGCGGCCCCAGCGCATCGCCCATTCGTCTTCGGCCAAGGGGCCGTCCAGGCGATCCCAGCCCGCGCTGCCCCGCCAATCCCGCCAGGCAAGGTCGAAACTGTCGTGCACGCCCAGGCGTCGTTGCTCAGGCGAGTTCACCAGGAACAGGCCCCCGAACGACCAGAACGCCTGGCCGCCAAGATTGCTCGCGTTTTCCTGGTCCACCAGCAGAACACGGCGGCCTGCCCTTGTCAGTTCGTGCGCCGCAACCAGGCCTGCGAGCCCGCCGCCAACGACAATGACGTCCCCGTCCATCATGTCCTCCTAAAAAAGCGAATGCAGCATGATTTCACTAACAATCATGTAAATACAAGTGCGGCGTTCGCATTCGTTCAAACAAATCCGGGACATGGAGCGGACGTGGAGAGAGGAGAACAATGAGTGCGCTGCGGGAGAAGATGAAAAGCTTCCGTAAGGTCACAAGACATCTATGTAAGTAAGCTGTTGACATGCGTATGAATAGGTGGATCGATAGCGTCAGCTTTCGGCGCATCCGCCTCGTCGTCAGCTCAACACAAAGGCGGGAGGAAGCATTCGGTCCAGCTGGGGAGCAGGGCCGTGCAGGGGAGGGTTTTCATGGCTTCAGCGGCCTGTAATCGCGCGCGTCTGGCTGTCACCGCGTCGGCTTTCGCTCTAGTTGTCGCGGCGGGCCCTGCGCTGGCTCAGGATGCAGCGCCTTCCCAGGACGCAACGTCGGTCGGCGACATCATCGTCACCGCCCAGAAGCGTGAGGAATCCATTCAGGATGTGCCGATCGCCGTTACAGCGCTCTCAGCCGAGAACCTGGACGCCATGAAGATCGAGGGCGGTTCGGAACTGATGCGGGCCGTTCCCAACGTCAGCTTCTCCAAGTCCAATTTCAGTATGTATAACTTTGCGATCCGGGGGATCGGCACGAAGGCGATCTCGGCAGGGTCCGATCCTGCCGTGGCGGTTAGTTTCAATAACGCGCCTTTAATTCGGAACCGACTGTTTGAACAAGAGTACTTCGACGTCAATCGCGTTGAGGTGCTGCGAGGTCCTCAGGGCACCCTGTTTGGGCGCAATGCTACGGCTGGCGTGGTCAACATGATCCCCAATCTGCCGGGGCCAGATTTTACCGGCATGATGAAGGGTGAAGTCGGCAACTACGGTACCGTGCGAGGGCAGGGGATGATCAACATCCCGGTCGCCGATACCTTCTGGGTGCGTGCGGCGGGTGCGTTCACCAAGCGCGACGGCTTCGACTACAACACCTTTACCGAGCGTAATGTGAATGACCGGGACCTGTGGTCCACTCGCCTGTCGGCGGCATGGCAGCCGACGAATAGCCTGCGGACCAATCTGATCTGGGAACATTTCGAGGAAGATGATCAGCGTTCGCGGACCGGCAAGCAGCTATGTACCCGTGATCCGGGCCCTGAAAGCGTCGGCTCCTTCGTCTTCTCGCCCGGAGTGGCGCGGGGAAGGCTAAGCCAGGGGTGCCTTGCCAAGAGTCTCTATGAAGATGCAGCATATTCCGCCCCAAATGGCGGAGGGTTGAGCCAGATATTCATGCTTAGCCAGATTGCTATGGGGACCTACTTCGACGGATCCAATTTTATAACCCGTTTTATCGTGGATGAGGGTCTTGATCCCTATCTTGGTGTTACGCAATCCAGAGATCTTCGCGAAATATCGGCTACATTTGATCCAAAATACAATGCTATAAATGACGTATTTCAGTTTAACCTAGAGTATGACCTAGGTGAATCTTTAACGCTATTTTCGCAAACGGTATATACAAAAGACAAGTTTGAATCATCTCAGGATTATGCAAGATACGTATCCAATCCAATTTTCAATAGCAGGGATGGTCTTACGGATACGAACGGCGATCCGTTGGGGGACGATCTTCCATTCCTCGATGGTTTCTACCTGGATCCTCAGCTTGGCTTGTCAAATCGCATGGAGTCGTCTGACCTGAGTAGGTCTGACAACAGGCAGTTCTATCAGGAATTCAGGGTCCAGTCTGAAAATGATGGACCATTCAATTTTGTTGTTGGGGTCAATTATATAGACTTCAAATCTCAAGACGACTACTTTGTATTTAACAATACTTTCACGGCCCTTGCCGAGATGCTATACAATGGTGTTTTTGGTCAGAATCTTGTGACAAATAACTGTAGTGATGGTTCTCAAGGGGAGTGTGTTTACGTAGATAAGTCGTCCATCAATGATTTGGCTGGGGACGGGCATAATTATTTTAGAAGTAAAAATGCAATCCATACAAAGTCGTACGGACTATTCGGTGAAACCTATATAGATTTTTCCGACACCTTAAGTCTGACGGCGGGGCTGCGTTACACTAAGGATAAAAAGGTTTTCACTCCCTATCCTAGCCAGCTTTTGTTGGGGTCGTGGGACCTTATGGGGTATGGCCCGGCGTCTGGCGGCAATGTTGTACGCGGATACCCGGCCATGCCTGATATCAAGCAGTCTTGGGACGCCATGACGGGGCGGTTGGTGCTTGATTGGAAGCCGACCGACAGCATGATGTTTTATGCTTCCTATGCGCGGGGATACAAGGGCGGAGGGGCTAATCCCCCGCGAGCAGACCTCAATCCTTCAGTCGTGCAATACCAACCTCTTCCGGACACGTTTGACCCTGAGTATGTGAATGCATTCGAGGTCGCAGCCAAAACTCAGTGGATGGATGGCAGGCTTCGGTTCAATGCCACGGCATTCTATTATGACTATAAGGACTATCAGGTTTCTCAAATAGTAGATCGTATTGCTCTAAATGAGAATTTTGATGCAGAATCCATGGGGCTGGAATTTGAGACGGTCTATTATATCACGGACAGGTTTAGAATTGACGCCAACCTAGGGTTTCTGAAAACTCGGATCGGTGATGGCGAAAGCTCTATTGACGTCATGAACAGGACTCAGGGGAACGAGGACTGGATGGTTGTCCGTCCCTGGGTCCAGGTTCCTTCTAATTGCATCGCGCCCAAAAAGCATGTGGAAGCGATCATGAGTGATCCGCTGGTCGGATCGTCATCGTCTCTCTATGTTAATGCGCTCGCTGTTCTCTGCGGTGGAGCTCAGAGGCTTGGAAGTTTCGATCCAGACTTCGAGGGGTTATTCCCGTTCTGGCTGTTCCTCGGATTTGAATACAATCCTTTGACAGACGCGCCGAACGGGGGACGCGGATTTGCGGCCGACCTGAGTGGAAATGAACTACCTAACGCCCCGCGCGTGACGGCAAACATTGGCGCCCAGTACGAGATGACCGTCGGTGAATTCGATGTCGTAATAAGGGGTGATTATTACAGGCAGTCGTCTAGCTATTTTAGAATCTACAATACCGAATACGATAGACTTAAAGGGTGGGATAATCTTGGCGTCTCCATGTCTATTCGACATCAGAATGGTTTGGAGTTACAGGCTTACGTCAAAAATATCTTCGATGATGCTCCAATTGTGGACGCTTTCACCAACAGTGACGATTCTATGTTAACTACTAACGTATTTACTCTCGATCCAAGAACATTCGGGTTTTCGATCAAGAAATATTTCTAATCCTAACCAATCACAGATTGAATTCTGTTGTATTGTTTGGCACGGTGTTATTGCCCCGATCCGGGGGAGACAAATAAGGGAGGTTGATTATGGTTAAATTCATGACTGGCTTGACCGCTGTTGCTGCGGTTGCTCTTCTCTCTACTCCTGCTTTTGCTGGAATTGCGCCGAATGGTAGCCTGACTCTTGGAGGAACGCTTGATCTCAAGCAAGGGATTACCATCAACGGGTGCCCCGTCAATACTATTCCGGTGACGGTGACGGCCGGTGTCGGCACTACTACGGCGAGTCCTCTGCCCTATGCTCTGTGCTCGTCGGGCCTCGGCTCCAACGTCAAGTTGCAGTCTCAGTGGACGATCTCGTCGACCGGCGCCAATGCTTTGCTGATCTCGGGTATTCGGATCAAGTCCATTACCGGCGAGTGCGGTCAAGCTGGCGATGATTCGGTCACTGCAACATACGATCCGACTCCCTCCACCGGTTTCCCCAACGGTAAGATCACCATTCCGGTGCAAACGATCTGGGGTAAATCGAGCCTGGGGTTTGTTGTTCGTTGCGAGTTGAAGGGTTTTGTGTCGCCTAGCGTCGCGCTCACCATCACCTAAGTCGTTTTCTTTTATTGGCAGCCGGAGATTTATTTCTGGCTGCCAATTTAATTGACTCTAATTCATAATGCTTGATGTTGTTGACATTAGCAAATCTTACAAAGAAAGTCCCAATGTATTGTTGGGGGTGAATCTGTTCGTATCTGAGGGAATGTTTGTATCTATTGTTGGGCGATCGGGCTCTGGGAAGAGTACGTTGCTCAGCATTATTGGTGCCTTGGATCGACCGAGTTCAGGTCATGTTCTCATAAATGGATGCTCTCTTGCTTCTTTGAATCCTGCTGAGGCGGCATTTCTTCGCAATGAACTAATCGGGTTTGTGTTTCAGTCCTTCCATTTGCTGCCGCGCATGACGGCCTGGGAGAATGTGGCGCTGCCCCTATTTCATCGTGGCGTCGGTCGAAGTGCGCGTAAGGCCAGGGCTTTGGCGATGCTCGACCGAGTCGGGCTGGCTGATCGCGTCTGTCATCGCCCTGAGCAATTGTCGGGAGGGCAGCGCCAGCGCGTGGCGATCGCGCGCGCCTTGGTCGGTGAGCCGCGTCTGGTTCTAGCGGACGAGCCTACGGGCAACTTGGACAGCGGAACGGGGGCCCAGGTCATGAACCTGCTACGCGCGCTCAACAAGGACCTGGGCGTCACGATCCTGATGGTCACGCATGATCGCGCCATGGCCAGGCTTTGCGATAAAATCATTGAAATCAGCGATGGACGAATTCTGTCGCCAGACGAGATGGCGGGGTGAGGGGGCGGGGAGCCAGTCTCGCCGAGCTGTCGCTTGAAGCCGTTGCCAATCTCCGTGGTCAGGGCCGGCGTTCAGTATTGGCGTTGCTGGGCGTTGTTATAGGCTCGGCCGCCATCGTGGCGCTCATGAACGTCGCCCACATCGCCCAGATTCAGGCGCTCGAAAGTTTTCGGCAGACCGGGGTCGACATGCTGTCGATACAGATAGAGGGGAGCGCCGGAGAGGGGTTGGACGTGGCGGGGTTGGATACGCTCGCACGCCAAGATCGCGAAGTCGTTTTGGCGGCCCCTTTTGCGGTGACCGGTCAAGCGGTCCGGTTGGGCGCGACGAGCGCGGGTTCCACCGTGGCTGGAATTACCCCGATTATGAATGACGTGGCCGGTCTTTCAGTCGTCGAAGGACGTCTGCTGCGGGACGTGGACGGGTGCAGTCCTGTGGCGGTCCTTGGTCACAAGCTGGCGCAGACCCTGTCGTCACCGGGGGGCGCGGCTGTACCGGGCAGTGTGGTGCATCTCGGCCCCTATGGGTACACCATCGTTGGTGTCCTGGCCGAGGTGCCGCCGCAGGCGCTGAGTCCTATCCGATATGATGACTCCGTCCTGATTCCTCTCGCCTGCACTCGCCGGGTCATGCCGCACGAAGGCGCGACCGGGGCGCTGATCCGGTTGGTCCCTGAGGCCGACACGGCGGCGGCCGTGGCGCGCTACACGGCGGCTTTGACCACACCCCAGGCGCCGGTGCGGGTGCTTGACGCCAAGACTATGATCCAGGCCATGAAAAAGCAGATGGCCATGCTTGGCGGGGTGCTGATAGCGGTCGGTTCCATCTCTCTTCTGGTGGGCGGGGTCGGGGTGATGAACGTCATGCTGATGACTGTGATGGAGCGGCGTCGCGAGATCGGCCTGCGAGCGGCCATCGGCGCGACGCCTGGCCAGATCCGCATGATGTTTCTGATCGAGGCCATGGTGCTCGCCTTAGGGGGGGGGCTTCTCGGTGATGTACTCGGCGTGGTGCTGACCTGGCTTGTGACTTTGTTTCTCCCTTTTGACTTTGCGATGAATTGGACGGTTTTATTGCTGGGTGCGGGGGTGGCGGGGAGTGTGGGGCTGGTGTTCGGTCTCTACCCGGCCATCGCGGCGTCGCGCATTTCACCAATCGAGGCTCTGCGTGGGGACTAGAGTTCTTTTGTGCATGGGGCTGTCGAGTTTACTGGCAGCCGCGACATCGGCGCAGGCCCAGATCGGACCTAGTCCGGTGACGTCGGTCGTTGTGCCTTCTGGTGCGCCAATCCCGACCGGCGCGCCCCTGGAACTGACGCTGGACGAAACTGTCGCCCTGGCCCTGCGCCACAATCGCGGCATCCGTTCGGCCTATCTGCAGCGGGTGGTCCAGCGGTTCAATCTGCGTGTTACGGAACGCGCATTCGTGCCTCAGGGGGAGATTGGCCTGTCGGTGGTGCAAAGCCGCCATGACGATGACACGCAAGCCGGAATGGTCATCAGCCCATCGGCGAATTGGCGCACGCCATTGGGCGGCTCGGTCAGCTTTGTATGGGCCCGATCCGACCCGCTTCAGGGCGGAGGCGCTGCGTCTGAAAGCGCGGGCGTCAGTCTGAATCAGCCGCTGCTCCGCGGAGCCGGTCTGGCGGTCAACATGGCGCCGATCCGCATTGCCCGCTTGCAGGAGGAGATCAATCGGTTGCAACTCGAGGCGACGGTCGCCGGGACTGTGAGCGCCGTCATAGCCTCCTACCGCGGCCTGATCCTGGCTCAGGAGCAGGTGCGCTTGGCTGAAGAAGCCCTGGAGCGAACGCGTGCCCTGCTAGAAACCAACCGTGCTCTGATCCAGGCCGGACGCATGGCCGAAGCTGACATTGTTCAGACGGAGTTTGGCGTCGCCAATCAGGAGGTGGCGGTGCTTCAATCGCGCCAGCAGGTGGTTTCGGCCCAACTGGCGCTCTTGCACCTTTTGGCCCTGGCGTCGCGAACCAATGTGGTGGCTGTCGATCCGATGCAGGCGGATCGTGTCGATGTCGATCTGGAACGTGCGATGGAGACGGCGTTTGCCTCGCGCATCGACCTGCTGGCCCAGCGCAAGGCGCTGGAACAGATGCGCCAGTCGATGATCGTGGCGCGCAACCAGCGGCTTTGGGACGTGTCGCTGGTGGCCTCGGCCACGCGAGACGATGGTCCCAGATTCTGGGGGCGCTATGATGAAACGGACACCACAGTCGGTTTGCAGTTGAGCATTCCCATCGGCGATCTTTCGCGGCGGCAGAATTGGCTGACGGCCGAGACCGGCATGCAGATCGCCGAACTGGCCTTTGAGGAAATGAAGCAGTCGGTCGAGAGCCAGGTTCTGGACGCCGTCCGGTCGGTTGAAGCCAGTTGGCGCCAGGTCGAGGCGGCGCGCCGCGCGCGCGCGTTGTCTGCACGTGCGCTGGATATCGGCCAAGAAAAGCTGCGCTTCGGCCGGGCCTCCAACTTTGAAGTCTTGTCTCTGCAAGCGGACCTGCGCGCAGCCGACGCTCAGGAGCTGTCGGCTAATATCACCTACCTTAATGCGTTAACGGCGCTGGACCAGCAGATCGGGAGCACGCTCGAGACATGGCGCATTTCCTTGAACGACTGAAATCTCGCAAGGTGCAGGGCGCCTTGGCTGTCGTGGCGGTTCTGACCGCTGGAGCTGCGTTCGGCTTGATGCGCGGCGAGGCGGACGAGGGTGCGATGGAGGAGCAGCGCGCCACGATGACGCGCGCGCCTTTTGTTGTTTCCGTCAACTTTTCGGGTCGGGTGACGCCTGGCGAGCGTATTGATCTGAGCGCTCCGTTCGACGCCCGGGTGACCCGCGTCCTGTTTGAATACGGCGATCAGATCGATGCCGGGCAGCGTTTGCTGGAACTTGACGCCGCGGATGTCCTGCGGAGTCGGGCAGAAGCGGAATCCGCCTGGCTGAAGGCGGACGCCGAGGCTGACCGAATGGCCGGTTGGGAAGGAGGCGTAGAAGTGCGTCGCGCGACCCGTACGATCGCCGCAGCCGAAGCTGACCTGAGCGACCTTGAGACGAAAATCGCGGAAACCCAGGCCTTGCTCGAGCGAGGGCTTGTGCCCCGAAGCGAGCATGAGGGGCTTCTACAGCAACGGCGCCAGCGCGAAGCCGCGCTTGTTTCCGCGCGCGAAGATCTCGCTGAAACGCTCAGGCGAGCCAGCGCTGGAGAGAAGCGTCTTGCATCGCTGCAACGCGCTGTCGCTGCGACGCAGTATGATGCGGTGCGAGACGGGGGCGATGGCGTCATCATCGCGCCGCAGGGAGGCGTGATCGTCCGGCCGCAGTCGCAAGGCGAAAACGCCGACAAGGTTGTGCGGACCGGAGGGCGTGTCGCCAAAGGGCAATCATTGGCGGTGATCGCCAGCACAGCTGCGCTTGACGTGGTTTTCACGCTCGACGAGCAGGACCTCAACGCCATTCAACCCGGACAGAGGGCCGTCGTCACCGGGCCTGGCTTCGGCGGACAGACCTTGACGGGAGTTGTCACAGGCGTCGCGGGCGAGGCCAGCACGGACGCTGGCGCGAACAAGGCCGTGTTCGAGGCGCGCGTGAGACTGGATCCCCTGTCGACCGAAGCCGCGCGGGCTGTGCGGATCGGCATGACCGCCAATATCTCGATCGTGGCCTATGAAAATCCCAGCGCCCTGGTTGCGCCCCCTGAAGCGGTCCAGGGGGCTGCGCCCAACGCCTTCGTCATGGTTCGGGCGCGCGGCGCCGAGCCCGTCCGGCGCGATATTGTCGTGGGCCAGGTCGGTCCGATGGGCGTCGAGGTGCTGTCGGGGCTCAAGGCGGGCGACGTCGTCGTTTGGACGCCGCCGCCGCAGTCCTTGCAGCCTTAACGCAGAGGTTGGCCCGTGCGCAGGCGGGCGATGATGGCTTCGAGCTGGGCTCGCGGCATTCCGCCCGGGATCAGATAGCCGTTGATGATGAAGGCGGGTGTGCCTTGCAGACCCATGGCCATGGCTTCCTGCATATTGAGCATCAGCACGTCGTCGATCTCGGCGCGGTGCGTCTCCAGGTCCTGGTCTAACCGCGCCAGATCAACCCCGGCGCCTTGAAGCAGGCGGCGTATCTCATCGTCGGTGACCCGCGAGGGATGCTTCATGAACGCGGCGTGGACCGCGTGGTACTTGCCTTGATAACCGGCGGCCAGGGCGGATCGGGCGGCGTTCTCCGATACGGCGCCGAAGATGGCCCAATCCTTATAGAGAACCCGGAGCTTGGGATCCGCCTTTAGAACCTCGTCGATTTCGACGTACATCTTCTTGCAGTAGGGGCAGTTGTAGTCGACGTACCCGATGATGGTGACGTCAGCGTTCTCGGCGCCCAGGAACGGCGTGGCCGGATTGTGCAACAGATCGTCGAAGCCTGTCCTGGCGATGGGCGGCATGTCCTGAACGACCGCTGTCCCGGCGGCGCCGTTGTCGGCATCGGCGGGGCTGCAGGCGGCCAGCGCCGCCGCGGCAGCAGCGAGGGCGGGGACGAATTTGCGAATCATGGGACTTCCTTTGAGCATGGCGGGCTAGTTCAGACGCGCGATTTCGATCGCGATCTGCTCGGGGGCGATTTCACCCAGATGAGCCTTGGCCAGACGGCCGTCGGCGTGAAGAAACAGGGTCACGGGAATGCCGACTGTTCGATAGTGGCGCGGAACCTCCATCGCCGTGTCGAACAGGACGGATTGAAGGTTCAGATCTTCATTCGTCAGGAAGCGACGTACGACGACATCGCCTTCGCCCTGATTGATGAAAAGGAAGCGTACGTCCGGGTGTTCGATCTGGGCCTGCGCCAGGGCGGGCATTTCCCGACGGCAGGGCGGGCACCAGGTCGCCCACAGGTTGATCACGGCGGGACGATCGTCGACAGCCGACAGGTCGACAGGCGGTCCCTCAAGCGCGCTCAAGGTGAGATGGGGCGGAGGCAGGGGCTCGGTGGCGGAGACCAGTTGATAGGCTGTCGTCCAGACGAGCGCGCCGACCGCCAACGGCGCCAGGGCCCAGGCGCGTTCTCGCCTGGTCCGCAGCACCACGACCATCGCGGCGACGATGACCGGCACGGCCCATATCCAGCTGAAGCCGCCTTGCCAGACCGCCAGGGCGCGCCACGGATCGTCCTGGAAATACTCCCAATGGGTCAGGACATGACCGAGGCGAGCGGCTGCGATACCGCCGAAGGCGACGACGCTGCTCCAGAGATTGAAGCGAGGGCTGACGCGAGTGGCGAGAAGGCCCGTTCCAATGATGAAGACGAAGACGCCGGCCAGGATGGCGAAACGTTCGCCTGACAGGACCAGCGGGCCCAGGGAGACGGCGTTCATGACCTTGCCCCGGCGTGTTCCAACGCCGTCTGGACCTGCTGGGCCGTCATATCGCCGATCAGGCGGGCTCCGGTCGCCTCGGTGGATGAAGCGGTCAGGAAGATCATGGTCGGCGGCCCGGCCACTCCGTAGCGCTTCATCAGGTCGCGTGTCTCAGCCGTATTTCGGGTAACGTCGACCTTGATCAGGTCTGCAGCGGCGAACGCAGCGATCGTCGCCGGATCGGCCAGAACGCGACGATCAACGGCCTTGCAGATCGTGCACCAGTCGGCGGTGAAGTAGAGGACGGCCGGACGGCGGACATCGGCGGCGCGAGCCAGGGCCTGCTCAAGCGTCGCCTGATCCTCGACGATGGCGGTCGGGACAACAGATGGCGTCGCGGCCGCGCCTGAATTTGCGGACATCAGGGGCGCAAGCGGCCGCCAGGGGTCGACCGCGCCGAGACCGAGGCCGATCAGGATGAGGGCGCCCCATAGGCTCGCCGCCAGTCCGGCGCTGCGGGCGAGGTTCGAGATCAGATTGTTCGTCGCGGGGCTGAAGAGCCCGAGCACGGCGGCGGCGGCGAAGCTGAGCGCCGCCCCCGTCGCCAGGGTGACGGCCGGCGGCAGGATACGTCCGGCCAACCACCAGGCCATGCCCAGGAAGGCGAAGCCGAAAGCCATCTTGACCCGGTCCATCCAGGGACCCGCCTTCGGCAGGAAGCGAGCTCCGGCGGTGCCGAACACGATCAGGGGCACGCCCTTGCCCAGCCCCAGGAAAAACAAGGCCGCTGCGCCCAGAACCACGTCTCCCGTCTGGGCGATATAGAGCAGAGCTCCGGCCAGCGGTGCGGTGACGCAAGGGCCGACGATCAGGGCTGAAACGAAACCCATGGCGGCGGCGGATGGCGCTGAACGCCGCCCCTGTCCTTCTTCGCGCGAGAAGCGACTGGTCCATGCCGAAGGCAGTTGCAGCTCGAACCCGCCGAACATGGAGATCGCCAGGGCCAGGAAGATGAGGCTGAGGCCGCCGACGGCCCAGGCCGATTGCAGGGCGACCTGCAGGTTCTGACCCGACCAGGCGGCCGCGACGCCCAGCAAGGCGAAGGCGGCGGCCAGACCAAGAACATAGGCGATCGAGAGGATCAGGCCTCGCCTTGTTCCTCGGCCGTCCACGCCGCGACCGATGACGCCCGCGAGGATCGGGTACATGGGAAAAACGCACGGGGTGAAGGCCAGCAGAAGGCCGAAGCCGAAGAAGGCGGCCAGCACCCACACAGCGCCGCCTTTCAGCGCCAGGCTGTCGATCAGGCCGTCCGAGGTCGGAACCGCCTCAGACGGTGCGAGAGGCGACGGCTCAGGGGCTGCCGGTTCGACCAATGGCCCGGTCGGCTCGGTCGAGACGTCCTTCGGCGGTTGAACGGCGGAGACGATAGGCGTGGCGCGCGCGGGCGTCGTCGGCGCCGATGCCGGCGACTTCGGTTTCGCGGGCGTTTCGACGGTCCGCGTCGTCGGCGGGTAGCAGATGGCGTCCTCAAGACAGCCCTGGAAGGTGATGTCGATCGAACGGGGCCCGCCCGCTGCAGCCAGGGCCTCGGCCGACAGGACCGCGCGGCCCTTGCCGTACCAGACGTCCACAACGCCGAAACCTGGATCATCCTTGCGCTCGCCAGGAGCCAGTCTCAGCGGCAGGGCGTCCGTGGCGCCTGACGCCGTTGCGGCTGTATGATCCCGATAAAGGTAGTGTCCCGGCGCGATGGTCCAGTCGAACGCCACATCGCCGTCGGCTTGGCGCGACACCTTGAGCACGAAGGCCTGGTCGAGAGGCAAGGGCGCCTGCGCCAATGCTGATCCGCCCAAACCGATGATGAGCAGAAACAGCATGACGCTGACGAAGCGTTGAAGAGACATCATGGCGGGGACAGGTCGTAGAATGAACTTAAGTCAGGCTTAAGCCGCGACCCGCAAATCGAAATCATGAGAATTCTCGCCATTGAAGACGATCCGGTTCTGGCCGACGGGCTGAGCGTCGGCTTGAGCGCTTGCGGCTGGACCGTCGAACAGGTCGCCACGGTCGAGGAGGCGAGGGCGGCGCTGGAGGCGTCGGGCTTCGACGCGGTCGTGCTGGATCTCGGCCTTCCGGACGGCGACGGTCTGTCGGTGCTGCGATATGCGCGCGAGCGAGACATGGATGTCGGCGTCGTGGTGTTGTCCGCGCGCGACGACAGTCGCGACCGCATACAGGCGCTTGACGCCGGCGCGGACGACTATGTGGGCAAACCCTTCGACCTTGACGAACTCGCCGCCCGACTGAGGGCGGTTCGGCGGCGGTTGCTGGGACGGTCATCGCCCGCCTTGCGTCACGGGGATCTGACCCTTGATCCGAAGGCCCGACTGGCCTGGCGTGGGGATGGCGACCTGTCGTTGTCGCGTCGCGAGTTCGCCGTTCTCGAAGCCCTGATGGAGCGGCCGAGCCAGGTGCTTTCGCGCGCGCAGCTCGAAGAGCGGCTCTATGGCTGGCAGGAGGATATCGGCTCGAACGCCGTCGAGGTTCATATTCATCATCTACGCGCCAAGCTGGGCGCCGGCTTCATCCGCACGGTTCGCGGCGTCGGCTATACGCTGCAATGAAATCGATCCGCTTCAGGCTGTTCGCCACACTGGCTCTCGTCACCGCCCTGGTATGGGGCGGGGCGGTTCTGTGGGCCGAGGTGCATACCCGCGCCGAGGTGCAGCAGGTTCTGGACAGCCGTCTGATGGAATCCGCCCGCATGGTGTCCTCGATGATGCGGGCGGGCGATGTTCGTCCTGTCATCCAGGCCTCTGAAACGAAGGCCGGCCACGTCTATGATCGCCAGCTCTCCTGTCAGATCTGGTCGATGGACGGCCAGTTGCTGGGACGATCCCAAAGCGCGCCCGTAGAGCAGTTGTCCGGCGGAGAGGACGGGTTCTCCGAGCGAGAGATTCGAGGGGAGCGATGGCGCGTCTATACAGTCAGCGATCCGCAGGCCGGATTTCGGGTGATGGTCGGCGACAATCTGGCGGTCCGCGAACATCTGGTCGGAAGCGTCGTGACAGGCCTGATCGGACCGGCGGTTCTGGGGCTGGCGGCGCTGGGCGCCCTGATTTGGTGGTCGGTCGGGCGAGGCTTGGCGCCGGTCCGCCAGATGACCGACGCGTTGAGCGCGCGCGATGCCGATGATCTGGCTCCCATCGACGTGTCCCACGGCGCCCGTGAGTTGCAGCCGTTCGTCCTGGCCTTGAACGAGTTGATCGGCCGCCTGGGCGCCGCACGGCGCCGAGAGGCGGAGTTCACTGCGGCGGCGGCGCATGAACTGCGAACGCCGCTGGCGGGTCTGCGGATACAGGCGCAGATCGCCGCCGCTACGGACGACCCGTCGATCCGGCGACATGCGCTTGAGCAGATCCAGACCTCGGTCGATCGCACGGCGCGGCTGGTGGCGGGGCTGCTGGCGCTGGCGCGTGAGGATGAGACCCCGATCCAGAACGAAAACCGCCGATTGATCACCCTGAGGCAGGCCTTTCCTGCGGCCGCCTCGGATGAAAGGGTTCAGTTTTTCGGGGAGGACGGCCTTCTGTATGTCGATCCTGTTCGCTTTGGCGCGGCCGCCGACAATCTGCTGGCGAACGCCCGGCGTCATGCGGACAAGCGGATACGCATCGGACTGGAAATGACGCTCCGGCCCGCGCGTCTGGTCGTCGAGGATGACGGGGCGGGGGCGGCTGCGGACGAGCTTTCACGACTTGGACAGCGTTTCTTTCGGGGAGCCGGCGGTCGTCATGAAGGTGCGGGACTGGGACTGTCGATCGTTCTGGCGACGATCAAGGCCCATGGCGGCGAAGTTCGCTTTCTGAACTCGCCTCTGGGCGGCTTGTGCGTCGAGCTCTTGCTTGATCGGATCAACATCCGCAGCGACGGCTCCGGCGGGGAAGGGCGAAAGCCGGATTGACGCCCATGCTGTCGAGCGATCCGATCATTGCATTCACACGGCGACGCTGGCAGGCAAAGCTATATCGGGTGGGGCGCAGGCGCCCTGGGGTTGATGGGATTGGAGCTGGCGTGAACAAGATCATGAGTTTGCTGGGAAGCGCCCTTTTGAACCGGCGAATCGTGGGCGCCGCCATTCTTGCCGTGGTCCTGTTCACCCTGGCTGTCGATCTGGCGGGCCTGGTCTTCCCGTGCCCCTACTGTCGGGTCCAGCGGTTCGCTCTTGGCGTCCTGGCGCTCATCTTGATGTTGAAATCATATGACGCCCTGTGGTCGCGCTATATCGCCGCCGTCGTCGGAATGATGGGCCTGGTCGTCGGGATCAGCCAGAATTTCAATCATATCAAGAAGATCAACAATGGCAGCTTTGACTGGTCCGCCCTTTGGATCGGTCACCCCTGGATATTGTCAGGTCTGGCGATCCTGGCTTTGACTTGGCAGCTTTTCCTGATTTTCGACGTCGATAGGCGCTCGGCTCGGTAAGACCCGCCCGGGTGGGGTGCTCTGGGCGGCAGCAGTAGTGAGCAGGGCAAGACAGCCGTTCCAACGGGGAGCGCCCCAGTAGCAGCAGCCGCCCCCTGAACGGATCGCAGGCGCCTAGCGACTGATGTCATCTCAGTGGAGTTGCTCTTTTCGTGCGACAAATCCGCATGACCAATCCCGCGACCAGTGATGGTCTGGTTGTCATGGGCTAACAGGATTGGGGAGAGGATCGGCGCGCTTCCGGAAATAGCGAATATTTCCGAGGCCGTAACACCCCCGAGTGGCTCCGCTTCGCGGAAGCTTTTCGAACTATCTGCCTTCTGCCAAATCGAGAAGTAGGGGCTTTGTTTGAGATGGTACGATTCTTCTATGAGGAACGACGGGAGGCTCCTGATCTCCCACCAACTTGAATCGTGTGCCTCTTCGGGACCGTGTTTGCCGAGGAGCACGCACCGACATTTCTCGCCGGGCAGGATCATCGGCCAATAGCAACAAGGACAGCGCCCTCCCGCACTTACAACCTCCCTGGTTATACCAATCTAGGGAACAATAACCCTGCGAGTTCAGTGGCTTGCAGGGTTTTTGCGTTCTGTATCCGCGCAGTGTCTTTGGGCCGTTTTCAATCGGTCAGGGGAGAAGTGGGGCGCCGTCCCGAAGGAAGGCGCGCCTTTGCCGATCCAGTACGGCCACGTCCGCGTCCGGAGGGATCATGTGGACGTCGTCCCTCATCCCTTGATGAAGGCCAGGATGTCCGCGTTCACCACATCGGCGTTAACTGTCAGCATGCCGTGCGAGAATCCGGGATAGATGATCAGCTTGCTGTTCTGCAGCAGCTTGTCCTGCATCAGGGCGGCGGTCTTGTAGGGCACGACCTGATCATCATCGCCTTGCAATATCAGGGTCGGCACGGTGATCGCCTTCAGGTCTTCGGTCTGATCGGTTTCCGAGAAGGCCTTGATGCCTTCATAGTGGGCTTTGGTGCTGCCCATCATGCCCTGACGCCACCAGTTGTCGATCACGCCCTGTGAGACGTCTGCGCCGGGGCGGTTGTAGCCGTAGAAGGGGCCGGCGGGCACGTCGATGAAGAACTGCGCCCGATTGGCGGCCAGGGCGACGCGGAAGCCATCATACACCTCGATCGGCGTGCCGTCAGGATTACTGTCGGTCTTGACCATCAAGGGCGGCACGGCGCTGACCAGCACGGCGCTGGCGACGCGGCCCTGGGGCTGGCCGAACCGGGCGACGAAGCGCGCCACCTGTCCGCCGCCGGTCGAGTGACCGATATGGATGGCGTTCTTCAGGTCCAGATGCTCGGCAACAGCCGAGGCGTCGGCGGCGTAGTGATCCATGTCGTGCCCGTCGCCGACCTGTTCCGAACGTCCATGCCCGCGCCGGTCATGGGCGACGACGCGATAGCCCTGCTTGAGGAAGAAGAGCATCTGGTTGTCCCAGTCGTCTGCCGACAGCGGCCAGCCGTGGTGGAAATGGATTGGCTGAGCCTCTTTGGGGCCCCAGTCCTTGTAGAAGATGTCGACACCGTCGGAGGTGGTCACGAAGGGCATGGGTGTTCTCCTGAGGTCATCGGAATTGGCCGGCGGCCGTGATTGGAGTCGGCATGTGAGGGACAAGTTGGGCGTCTTGCGTGACATCCAACTGGACCAGGGTTGAAGCGCCGAGGCCGTCGAGCAGTTGCGTCAACGGCCCGCCTTCTCGCTTCAGTGTGATCCCTGAAGGCAGGACCTGCTGGGCGAAGCGCTGGGTGTTGGACTGCACGCAATCTGGCGCCGCTGGCCGTCGATGCGGTTCAACATGGTGTTGGTTCCCATGCGCGACTGCGAGGGAAGTGTTCGGAACTTCGGCGTGGGCAGACTGAGGCTGATGTCCGGCGTCCCGTCCGGCGCGGCGACCGAGGCCGTAATCCGGGACCAGAAGGCGACATCGATCGGGGTCAGCCACTTGGGCGGTTGATTGCCCTCGACACCGCGCACACGGGCAATGTCGGTGTTGACCGGCAGGGCAAGGAGGTGGGCGAAGAAGCTGCGGCGCTTCATCGACCGTACCAATTCCACCGCATGCGAGCCGCGTGCCTGGGGGCGTCTGACGACCACGACGACCGAGGCCTCGTTGTTGGGATCGTTGTCGCAGACCCGATAGGCGAAGATCGTCAGCGCCACGAGTCCGTAGCCGGGCAGGGCGCGCAGCGGCTCCAGTATGTCCACGAGGCAGGCCTCGCTACCGGCGCTCATTTTTCTGACTTTGCCCGCCATGCTTGTAGACGCGGAAAAAAGGCGGAATCGGCGGTTTGCAGCTGAGCTAGGGCAGGGCTTCACCATGCTCGCTGTAGTCGAGGCCCTCGATCTCGGCCTCAGTCTGGACCCTGAGGCCGACTGTATATTTGCAGATCATGAGCACCATGAAGGTGCCCGCTGCGCTCCAGACCATGGCGCCGCCAAGGCCGATGGCCTGTTTCAGGACGGTGGCCCCTTCGGCGGCCGGATTGATGGCGGCATTGGCGAAGACGCCGGTCAGCAG